>Ga0153916_10001831_pt1 | contig 15451 bp, 15 predicted proteins | sample Opewatmetagenome_FD_109642 | JGI IMG/M metagenome (GOLD analysis project Ga0153916, IMG submission 109642) | Freshwater wetland microbial communities from Ohio, USA - Open water 3 Core 3 Depth 4 metaG | ecosystem: Environmental > Aquatic > Freshwater > Wetlands | place: USA: Ohio, Lake Erie...
TCGTCGCGGTGCTGGCGCTGGCCCTGTCCATCGCCGTGGGCTTCGCCCAGTCCCAGAAGATGCTGGCGGCGCTCGAGGTGGAGGAGCGCTGGCTCACCGCCGGGCGCATCGCCGCCGGCATCACCCACGACCTGGGCCACCGGGTGGCCATCCTCCAGCAGACCGCGGGCATGGCCGAGTCGGGCGACCCCTTCTTCATGCCGCGGATACGGGACAACCTGCGCGCCGAGGTGGCCACGCTGCGGAAGTTCGTCCAGGACTTCGCCGACCTCTCGCGCGACGTCCGGATTCTCGACCTCCTCCCGCTCGATCTCGACAGCTTCGCCGAGAGCGTGGCGCGCTCGGCCGGTCCGCACGCCGAGCGGGCCGGGGTGCGGATCGCCGTCTCGCACTCCTCGGGTGGCGCCTGGGTGAAGGCCGACCGCTACCTGCTGGAGCGGGCGACGCTCAACCTGCTCTCGAACGCCATCGAGGCCTCGCCGCGCGGCGCGGAGGTGGGCGTCGAGGTGGCGCGGGATGGCGAATGGGTCCGCCTCCAGGTGGCGGACCGCGGCCACGGCATCGAGCCCGAGCGCATCCCGCGCCTCTTCGACGCCTTCGTCTCCACCAAGCGCACCGGCGCCCACGTCGGCATGGGGCTTCCCAACGTCAAGCGGATCGTGGAGGCCCACGGCGGACGCGTCTCGGCGGAGAGCCGCCTGGGCGAGGGCTCCGTCTTCCGCATCACCATCCAGGCGATCGCGCCTCCGCAGGCCTGATGGCCCGGGCCGGGTGGCAGGCGCCGTGGACGGCCGGCCGCCGCGGCCGAGGAGGGCGGGCCGGGCCCGGCCGCCGTCAGTCCTCGTCCGTCTCGGTGGCCGGGGTCAGGCCGTGCAGGCGGAGCTTGGTCTTCAGCGTCGAGTAGCCGATGCCCAGCTGCTCGGCCGCCTTGCGGCGGTTCCAGGAGCACTGCGCCAGCACCCGTCGCAGGTACCCCTTCTCGAAGGCGGCGGTGGCGGCGGCGAAGTTCGACTCCTTCTCCGCCTCGTGTGCCAGGCCGGCGCTCACCGAGAGGTCGAGCGGGAGCATGCTCTCGTCGATCTGCGTCGCGTCGCAGACCACCACCAGCCGCTCCACCAGGTTCTCGAGCTCGCGGATGTTCCCGGGCCAGGAGTGGTTCTCCAGCATCGCCGCCGCGCCGTCGCCGAGGGTCTGGGGTGGCCGCCCGTAGGCGGCGGCGTAGCGAGTGAGGAAATGCTGCGCCAGGTCGCGGATGTCCTCGCGCCGCGCCCGCAGCGGTGGCAGCTCGATGGGCACCACCTTGAGCCGCCAGTACAGATCCTCGCGGAAGCGCCCGGACTGCACCATCTTCTCGAGGTTGCGGTTGGTGGCGCAGATCACCCGCAGGTCCACCGGGATGGGGCGGGCGCCCCCCACGCGCTCGATCTCCCGTTCCTGCAGGGCGCGCAGGAGCTTGGCCTGCACGTCCGGCTTGAGCTCGCCGATCTCGTCGAGGAACAGGGTGCCGGCGTTGGCCAGCTCGAACTTCCCGTAGGTCTGCCGCGTGGCGCCGGTGAAGGAGCCCTTCTCGTGGCCGAAGAGGGCGCTCTCGACCAGCTCGCTCGGAATGGCCGGCAGGTTCACGGCCACGAAGGGGCCGCTGCGCCGGTCGCTGCGCTCGTGGAGGTAGCGGGCCAGCACCTCCTTGCCGGTCCCGCTCTCTCCGGTGATGAGGACCGTCACCGGCTTGGGCGCCACCTTGTCGGCCACCGCCACCACCGAGGCCATGGCCGACGACCGCCCCACCACCATGGGCTTGTTGCCGCGGGCCGCGACCTCGTCCCGCAGCCAGGCCAGCTCCCGCTCGGCCCGGAGCTGCTCCAGCGACTTGGAGACCCGCGCCGACAGCTCTCCCGGCGAGAAGTCCTTGGTGACGTAGTCGAGGGCCCCGTGCTTGATCGCCTCGACCGCGACCGGGATCTCCTTCACGACCGACACCATGATGACGCCGATGTCGGGGTGGCGCTCCCGGACCTGGCGGAGGACCTGCAGCCCCGAGACGCCGGGAAGCTGGACGTCGAGCAGCATGACGTCCACGGCCGATCGGCCGACGGCCTCGAGCGCCTCCTCGCCGGTGCCCGCGGAGATGGAGTTCATCCCCGCCGAGCGGACGATGGCCTCCATCGTCTGGCGCAGCGTCGGGTCGTCGTCCACGATGAGAACGTTCGCGTTTCGCGACATGCGGACTCCCAGTCCACGGGTTGGCCGGGCGGGTGGCCCCCTTGCGGGGCTGCTCGCGTCATTTCTTCTCCCTGCTCCTCGGCGCGGAGTAGAGGTCGGAGTGCCACCCAGCCCCCTTGAGCTGGAAGGTGGTGCGGGACACGATGCGTGCCAGCTTGCGCTCCCCGCACTCCGGGCACTCGCGAGGCGGAGGGTCGTTCATCTTCTGGAGCACTTCGCTGAGCCGGCCGCACGCCTCGCAGACGTACTCGTAGATGGGCACCCAGGAATCTTGGAGGTGTACCCGGCGTGGGTCAAGAGCGACGGCCCTGTCTCTGCCGTGACGCGGCGCGGGGGAAGGGCCGGGAGCTCCTGGGGGGGCGGCGCTCGGGCGCGGCTTGCCCCTCCGGCCAGAGCCGCAGGCCGAGCCGGCGCGCCAGGGCCTCGACGGCCGGCCGCGAGAGGGAGAGGCTCCGGGACAGCGCGGCGGGGAGGGCGCCGGCGGCCGTGGCCTGCAGGGCCCTGACGTGCTCGGGCAGCCTCGCCCGCAGGTCGGCCAGCAGTTCCTCCAGGATGCCGAGGTCGCCCAGGCGCTCCTCGTCGGCGAGCAGGAGGCGGGCCCGCTCCGAGAGCGTGGCGCGCCGCCGCAGGGCGGCCCGGCGCTCCTCCCGGACGGCCTCCGCCTCCGCCTCGGCTCCCAGGCGCCGGAGCGCGGCGCCGTAGGAGTCGGCGGTCATCCGCAGCGCGGCGGCGGCGCGCGAGCGCACGCCGCCGGCGGCCCGGAGGGCATGCAGGAGGCCGGCGCGCTCCCGGCGCTCGAAGGCGCGAGCCATCCCGTGCGTCTGCAGGAGCGCGTCCAGATCGGCCTCGTCCGGAGGGAGGCCGTCGCCGCGGCGCCAGCCCTCGGCGATGGCCGAGAGGAGGGCTGGGCGAACGGCCCCACGGCGGCGGAGCAGCTGCTCCAGCACGCTGCGCCCGCCGGCGCGGAAGAGCTCGTCGAGGAGCGGGGGCGTCGGGCCGGGCTCCACCGAGGGGGACTGCCGGTCGCGAGCCCTGCGCACCCGCGGCCCGGCGGCGGCCCGGGCGGTGCGGCGACGCGAAGGGCGCGCGTTCTCCGGCCCGGGGGAAGGATGAGCGGTCTCGACGCCGGGGGCCTCGGGGAGATAGCGCCCGTCGCGCTCGCGTTCGGCCGCCTCCTGCGCCGAGGCGCCGCGCGCCATGTCGGCGAGGGCCCGCGGGCCGAGAGGCCTCGCCGGGGGAGGGTCGGCGAGCAGGGCCCTGGCCGCCAGGAGCGCATCCCACGACAGCGGGGCCAGGGCGGCGCGCACCTCCGCCTCGGTCGCCTGCCGTCCCGCCTCGGCGCACCAGCGCACGGCTCGCTCCAGCAACTCCGCGTCCAGTTCCGCCATGGCGTGCGGAACGTCCGATGGCGGAGAAGCGAAGTCAAGCTAAGATGGCCCCATGCCGCCCGGCGCCCTCGAGCCGACGCGCCGGTCACAGCGCCGGCTTCGCCGCCTGCTGGTCTACCTGCTCTACGTCCTGCTGCTGGGGTCGGCCGTGTTCACCCTGACGGGCGCCCCGGTGCTGGAGCAGGCGGTGCGCGAGGGGCGCCGTCCGACCGCAGTCCTGATGGTGGCGCCCGCCCTCCTGGCGCTCTTCGTGGTCCTGTTCGCGGGCTACCGCTTCGCGCTGGTGAGGGCCGGTCGATACCACGCCGGCAAGGCGTTCGTGCAGGTCGGGCTGATGGTCCTGGTGCTCTCCCTGCTCCTGCCCAGTTCCCTGGAACGCTACCGGTCGGCGGGGGTGTCGCGTCCGGTCGACCTGACCCGGCAGCTGGATTCGCCCGATCCCGAGGCGCGGGCGGTCGCCGCGGAGCTGGCCCGGCACCGGTCTCGCCCCGAGGCCCTGCGCTACGTGCCCCGGCTGCTGGTCCTCCTGGAGGACGCCTCCCCCGAGGTCCGGCGGCAGGCCCGCGTCACGCTGGTGGACCTCGCCGGCCGGGACGCCGGCGGGGAGGGGCGAGACTCCTCCGAGCGCTGGCGCGCCTTCTGGCGCGAGCGGGGCGCGGCCGGGCCGGCCCGTTAGGGAGGGCTCACGCCCGGGGGTTGCCAACCCGCGGCCGTCATGATAATGAGAATGACTATCATGATTCCCGCGAACGTCGAGGGGGTTCGGGATGGGACCGTAGGCGGAACCGGTCGTCCCTCGGCCGACGGCGCCCGGGCCGCCGCGCGGCGCCTCGACACCTTCATCGCCCAGCGCGGCCTCAAGCATTCCCGCCAACGAAGCGTGATCGTCGAGACCTTCTACTCGATGGGTGGGCACGTCCCGGTGGAGGCACTGGTGGCGCGGGTCCGCGAGCAGGACCCGCGCGTCAGCCTGGCCACGGTCTACCGCACCATGAAGCTCCTGGCCGAGTCGGGGCTGGCGGTGGCGCGGCAGTTCGGGGACGGCCAGACGCGCTACGAGACGGCCCGGAGCGAGCACCACGACCACCTCATCTGCACCGGCTGCGGGCGCATCGTCGAGTTCGAGAACGAGCGGATCGAGGAGCTGCAGCTCCGCGTGGCCCGCCGACACGGGTTCTCGGTGGAGAGCCACAAGCTGGAGCTCTACGGCCGCTGTCCCGACTGTCGCCGCGCGCGGGAGCGAGGCGGGCGGGAGACCGCGCCGTGACGCCCCCGGAGAGCTCCGCCCGGGCCGAGCCACGGCTCGAGCGCAAGCAGGTGGTCGCCGGGGCCCGCAGCCTGATCCTGGTGGGCAATCCCAACGTCGGCAAGAGCGTCGTCTTCGGCGCGCTCACCGGCAAGTACGTCACCGTCTCCAACTACCCCGGCACCACCGTCGAGGTGACGCGCGGATCGGCCACGCTCCGGGGCGAGCCCTGGCACGTGATGGACACGCCGGGGACGAACAACCTGCTTCCCATGTCCGAGGACGAGCAGGTCACCCGGGACATCCTCCTGGTCGAGCGCGGGTGCGTCTGCCTCCAGGTCTGCGACGCCAAGAACCTGCGGCGAGGGCTCCTCCTCTCGGCCCAGCTCGCCGAGGCGCAGGTCCCGTTCCTGCTGGCCCTCAACATGGCCGACGAGGCGGCGACGCGCGGCATCCGCATCGACGCCGAGCGGCTCTCGCGCGAGCTCGGCGTCGACGTGGTGCCGACGGTGGCGGTGCAGCGCGTGGGGCTGGCCGCGGTCGCCGACCGGATCGCCAAGGCGCGTCCGTCCGGGTTCCTGCCGCGATACGACGAGGCCATCGAGGAGGCCCTCGGCGACATCCTGCCGCTCATGCCGTCGAGGGCGGGGCTGGGCCGGCGCGCCCTGGCGATCATGGCCCTGGTCGGAGACGAGTCGCTCCGCGCCCACCTGGCGGCGAGCCTGACCGAGGCCGACCTGGCCCGGATCGACGCGGTGCGGCGGAGGGTGGCGGCGCGCTATCCCGAGTCGCTCCGGTTCGTCATCGCCCGGCAGCGGCTCGTGGCCGTGGACCGGCTTCACGACGCCGTGGTCTCCCGCGGCGGTGTCTCTGGCGCCGGGCGTCTCGGCCGCCAGCTCGGGGCCTGGTCGACGCATCCCGTCCTGGGCGTGCCCGTCCTCGCGGCGGTGCTCTTCGCCTGCTACGAGTTCGTCGGGGTCTTCGGCGCCAAGACCGCCGTCGACTTCCTCGAGAACGAGGTCTTCTACCGGCGGCTCGTCCCCTGGCTCGACGCCCTGGTGCGGTGGGCGGTGCCGGCCGGGCGCATCCAGGAGTTCCTGGTGGGGCCGGCCGGCGTTCCCTTCCGCGAGCACGCCGGCTTCCTGGTGGGCAAGTACGGTCTCTTCTCGATGGGGCTCTCCTACGGCATGGCCATCGTGCTCCCCATCGTGGCCACGTTCTTCGTTGCCTTCAGCGTGCTGGAGGACTCGGGCTACCTGCCGCGACTGGCGGTGATGGTCAACCGGGTCTTCAAGCGGATGGGGCTCAACGGCAAGGCCGTGCTCCCCATGGTGCTCGGCCTCGGCTGCGACACCATGGCCACCATGACCGCACGGATCATGGAGACCCGCAAGGAGCGGATCATCGTGACCCTGTTGCTGGCCCTGGGGGTCCCGTGCAGCGCCCAGCTGGCGGTGATCTTCGCGATGCTGGCAGGCGTCTCGCCCGGGGCCGCGGCCTGGTTCGGCGTCTCCATCCTGGCGGTGCTCTTCGTCGTCGGATGGCTGGCGGCCCGGGTGATCCCCGGGCGCGGCTCCGACTTCATGCTGGAGCTCCCCCCGCTGCGCGTGCCGCAGGCGGGGAACGTGGCGGTGAAGACACTGGCCCGGATCGAGTGGTACCTGCGCGAGGCGCTCCCGCTCTTCCTGCTCGGAACGCTGATCCTGTGGGGGCTCGATCGCGTGCACGGCCTGGATCTCCTGGAGCGCGCCGCCGCTCCGGTGGTGGTCGGATGGCTCGACCTTCCCAAGGAGGCCGCCAGCGCCTTCATCCTCGGGTTCCTGCGCCGCGACTACGCCGCCGCCGGCCTCTTCGCGCACTACGAGCCCTTCATGAAGGCCGGCACCATGACTCGCGAGATGAACATCGAGGTCACGGTGGCGCTCGTGACCGTGACCCTCTTCATCCCCTGCATCGCCAACTTCTTCATGATCCTGAAGGAGCGGGGCTGGAAGACCGGCGCGGCCATCGCCGCCTTCATCCTGCCATTCTCCGTCGGGGCCGGAGCGCTGGTGAACGCGCTCATGCGCCACCTCTACTAGGACGCCCGTGCCGGCCATCGTCGCCAGACAGGAACGCTGCCCGCTCTGCGGGATGGAGTTCGACGCCGAGGGGCAGGGCTGCCGGCCCAGCTGCCCCCTGGCCAGGGGCTGCCGGGTGATCTGCTGTCCGGGTTGCGGCTACAGCTACCCGCAGGAGACCGGGCTCGCCGGGAAGCTGCGGGGGCTGCTGGAGCGCCGCCGGGCCCGGGGCGAGGGCTCCCGATGACCATGCAGCCGCGCAAGGTCGAGGAGCTGCTCGAGACCGTCTTCACCGAGCGGGAGGAGGGACGCGACGACGCCGACAGCATCCTGGCCCACGCGGCCGGAGAGCACGCGCCCGATCGGACGGCCGCCGACTTCGGCGAGCTCGAGTCCCTGGGGCTGACGCGGGTGCACGGGACGAGGGTGGCCCTCACCGAGGAGGGCGAGCGGCGGGCGCGTGCCGTGATCCGGCGCCACCGGCTGGCCGAGAGGCTCTTCCGCGACCTGCTCGACCTCTCCGAGGGGGCCAGCGAGAGCCAGGCCTGCGAGTTCGAGCACATCCTCTCGCCCGAGGTCACCGACTCGGTCTGCACCCTGCTCGGCCACCCGCCGACCTGTCCCCACGGCAAGGCCATCCCCCCCGGTCCGTGCTGTGGCGCCTACCAGAAGAGCGTACGCCCCCTGGTCACCGGGCTCGGGCACCTGGAGCTCGGGGCCACCGGCCGCATCGTGTTCATCGCCCCCAAGTTCCACGACCGCATGGACCGGCTGGCCGCGCTGGGGGTCGTCCCCGGGAGCGAGGTCCGCCTCCACCAGCGCGCTCCCTCGTTCGTCATCGAGGTGGGAGAAACCACCATAGCCCTCGACCCCGACATCGCCGGCGAGATCTACGTGAAGCGCGTCGAGACGCGCTGACGCGCCCTCCCGGACTCACCCCTTCGCCGAAAGGAAAGCAGGGGCGCCCGCCCCGATCGAGCAATGAGAACCCGACTCGTCGTCATCCATGCCCTGACGCTGGCCGTGCTCCCGGCGGCGGCGCGCGCCGATCGGCGCTACTACGCGGAGACCTACAGCGCCACCACCGCCGAGCCCGGCGGAGTCGATCTCGAGCTCTGGTCGACGCTGCAGCAGGCGCCGCGCCAGGGGGGGCTGCAGACCTGGGTCCACCAGGTGGAGGTCGAGACCGGCCTCACCGACAGCTGGGACGTCGCCCTGTACAACGTCTTCCAGTACCAGCAGGGGGACGTGCTCCGCTACCAGGCACTCAAGGTCGAGAGCCGCTACCGCCTCTCCCAGCCCGGGGAGTGGGTGGTCGACCCCGTGCTCTACCTGGAGGCCAGGAAGGAGTTCGTCGAGGACAAGCCCTGGGCGGTGGAGGAGAAGGTGATCGTCGCCAAGGACCTCCGCCGGCTGAACCTCTCCGTGAACCTGCTCGCGGAGCAGGAGTTCCTCCCCGGTGGCGGCACCGAGCTCGAGTGGGGTTATGCGGCCGGCGCCTCCTGGGAGGCCACTCCCATGGTCCGGCTCGGGGCCGAGGCGTGGGGAGCCTGGAACCGGCCGGCCGGCGGCGATGCCTACCGGTTCACCGCCTACGCCGGCCCGGCGCTGGCTCTGGCCGCCTCGCGGACCTGGCTCGTGCTCGGGGCGGGCTGGGGGCTCAACGACGCCAGCGACCGCCTGCGGGTCCGCGCCATCCTGGCGTTCCAGTTCTGACCATGCGCCTCGCCCTCATGGCCCTCTGCGGGCTCGCCATGGCCTGCGCCACCGGCCCTCGCGGCGGCGATCCCGCGCGCCCCGCCGACCCCGACGCCATGGCCGAGCGCGTCTACCGCGGCCACTGTGCCGCGTGCCACCGCCTGCGCGATCCCGGCGAGCAGACCGCCGCGCGCTGGGCCTGGGCAGTGGAACGCTTCGGGCCCCGCGCCCATCTGTCCGAGGACGAGCGTCGCCTCGTCCTCGGCTGGCTCCAGGCGCGGGCCAAGGATGCGCCCGAGCGACGCTGACGGCGGTGCCGGGCCGGCTCGCGCCGGGTCGAGGAATCCGGCGGCGCTACCGGTCGATTACTGGACACCAGACCTCCCGCTGCTACGGTGAACGGACGGCTGCGGGAGACCCATGCTCGCCTTCCTGAAGCGCCACTGGGCCCTCCTCTACGTCGCCGGGGTCGCCGCGCTCGCCGTCCTGGCCGGAGTCGATCCGGGCGGGCTGCGCAAGCACCTGAGGCTCGAAGCGGAGGGGCGGCGCCTGGCGGCCGAGAACCGCGAGACGCGCCAGGAGAACCTCAGGCTGCGCCGCGAAGCGCGAGCGCTGGCGGGAGAGAGCGCGGCGCTGGAGCGCGCCGCCCGCGAGGAGCTGGGCTGGGTGAAGCCCGGCGAGGTGGTGATACAGCTCGACGAGCGCGAGGGAGGACGGCCGTGACCGCCGCCTCGGCAGCGCGTCGGATCGGAGGGGGCGGCGACGTCCACCGCCGCCTCGCCGGGCAGCGGCGCCGCCCGCTGCTGGTGCGCGCCTACGGGGCCCTCCTGGCGCGATCGGGCCTGCTCGGGTCCCTGGCGCGCCGCCGCTTCCTCTCCTTCCTGCTGCGCAGCCTCCCGGCGCTGGTGGCGGTGGCCTTCTTCGCGCTCCTCACCCTCGGCGTCTTCGCCGACATGACCATGGGATGGCCCCAGGCGGTGGCGGTGGCCGCCCTGCTCGCCACCCTGGCGGCGCTGGCGATCCGCCGGGCCCGCGCCTCCGCCGCCGGCCGTTCCGCCACCACGCGCGACCAGCTGGAGCTCGGCTCCCTGTTCGTGCTGGCCGCCTACACGGTGGCCCAGACCGCGGGCGGTGCCGGGTCCGGGCTCGACGGACCGCTCTACCCGGTGGTCTACCTGGTCATGGCGTTCCTGGTCTCGTTCCTGCCGCGCGGCGCCGGCCTGGCCCTGGTGGCCCTGGCGGTGGGGCTCGACCTGTCGACCTGGCAGGCCCGCGGTGCCCGGCCGATGGAGATGCCGGCGGTCGCGGCACATGCCGGGTTCATCCTCATCTTCGCGCTCCTGTACCACGCGGTCCTGGCGGCGCAGGTGGCGGCGAGCCGGCGCGCCGAGCGGCTGGCGGTGGAGCGGCGCCTGCACGAGATCGAGGAGCGGGCCCGGGAGTTCCGCCTGCTGGCGCCGGCCGGTGCGCCCGGAGTGGAGGGCGGCGAGCTGGACCGCCGCCACGCCGAGGCGGCGGTGATCGAGGTGGAGGCGGCGGTACGGGGCGCGCTGGAGGTCGTGGAGGTGGCGCTGGCGACCCACACGGCCGCCGTGTTCCTGCTGGCGGACGACGCCTCCGAGCTGATGCTGCGCGAGTGCCGATCCCGGAGCGAGCGTGTGGCACGCCGCCCGGTGTCGGCCCGGGAGGGGGCCCTGGGGAGCGTGGTGGCGCGGGCCGTCCCGGTGCGGCTCCACGGCGACGTCAAGGCGGCCACCTACTACGAGGACGGCACGCGGCCGGGGGCGCTGCTGGCGGCACCGCTCCTCGACCGGCGCGGCGGTCACGTCCGCGGGGTGCTGCTGGCCGACCGGCTCCAGGACCTCCCCTTCGGCGAGGCGGACGAGCGGCTCCTGCAGACCCTGGCGGCCGAGATCCTGCGGGCGGTGGCGGCGGAGCGGCTCATGGGCGACATGCGCCGGACCCGGGACGAGAAGGAGCGGTTCTACGGCGCCATCGAGCGGCTCAACCGCACCGCCAAGCCGCGGGAGGTCTTCGACGCGACGCTGGAGGTGGCCAAGGCCATGGCCGGCGCGGAGTTCGGAGCCATCACCCTGGTCGAGGAGGGGGATCGGAAGGTGACGCACCGGGTGGCCCGCGTCAGCCCCGAGGCCGGGGCCGAGAGGCGGTCGGCGGCGCTGGAGGGGCTGGTCTTCCGGGACAACTCCGGGCTGGTGGCATCCGCCGTGAGGCTGGGGTCGACCCTCCCGGGCAAGGAGCTCCGCGTCGCCGAGGCGGTCCTCTTCGACGAGGGAACGAGGCTCAAGGGGCTCGGCTCCCTCCGCATCTTCCCGCTCAAGGCGGGCGACGGCGTGCTCGGCACGCTGGTGCTCGGCGCGCGGCGGGAAGGGGCCTTCGGGCGGGAGGCGGTGCGCCAGCTGGAGGTCATCGCCCTGCAGGCCGCGGACGCCCTCCTGAGGGCGAGGCTCTTCGAGCAGACCGAGCGGCTCGCCACCACCGACGGCCTCACCGGGCTCGTGAACCACCGCACCTTCCAGGCCAGGCTCGACGAACACCTGGCGGCGGCGCAGCGGTACGGCAAGAGGCTCTCCCTGCTGCTGTGCGACATCGACCACTTCAAGGCGGTCAACGACACCTACGGTCATCCGGCGGGCGACCAGGTGCTCCGCGCCGTGGCCGGGGCGCTGGGGCGCGAGGCTCGCGTCACCGACGTGGTGGCGCGCTACGGAGGCGAGGAATTCGCCATCGTCATGCCCGAGACCGACGGGCGGGGCGCGCAGGTCATCGCGGAGCGGATCCGGGAGAAGGTGCGCTCCCTGGTCCTCAAGACCGAGCTGGGGCCGCTCTCGGTGACGCTCTCCCTGGGAGTGGCCACCTTCCCCGACGACGCCGGCCGCAAGGCCGCCCTGGTGGAGGCCGCGGATGCCTGCCTCTACCACGCCAAGCGGCATGGCCGGGACCGGAGCGTCCGGGCGAGCTCGCTGCGGCCGCAGCGTCGCGCCTGACGTCGCACCGGCCCCGCCGGCCTGCTAGAATCGGCCAGCCGCGAAGCGGCGCCACGTCGGGAGCCCCCGCGCATTGAAAAAGAACTTCGTCCTCGACACGAACGTCCTGCTCCACGACCCCCGCTCGATCTTCGGCTTCGACGACAACAACGTCGTCATCCCGATCTACGTGATCGAGGAGATCGACAACTTCAAGCGCGACCTCTCCAGCCTGGGGCGGAATGCCCGTCAGGTGTCGCGCTACCTCGACGGTTTCCGCGCCCAGGGGAAGCTTCGCGAGGGCGTGCCGCTGGGGTCGGACAAGGGCACCATCCGCGTCCTCTTCACCGATCGGCAACTGCCCAGGGAGATGGCCGACAGCCACTCCACCACCGACAACCGCATCCTGGCGGTGGCGCTCGACATCCTGGAGCGCGAGAGCCTTCCCTGCGTCTTCGTGACCAAGGACACCAACCTCCGAGTCCGGGCCGACGCCCTGGGCCTTCGCGCCGAGGACTACGACGTCGAGGGAGTCGCCATCGACGAGCTCTGGGGCGGGATCGCCGAGGTGGACGTCGGCGCCGAGGCCGTCAACGAGTTCTACGCCAGCGGAACGGTCCCGAGCGCGGCCGCGGACGACCCGCCTCCCCCCAACGAGTTCGTGGTGCTGCGGGACCGGGACAACCCGCAGCACAGCGCCGTGGGCAAGTACAGCGCGGCCCGCCAGGCCTTCGTCCCGCTCATCAAGATCCCCAAGGAGGGGGTCTGGGGGATCCGGCCGCGCAACAAGGAGCAGTCCTTCGCGCTCGATCTCCTGCTCAACGACGAGGTGCGCCTGGTGACGATGGTGGGCAAGGCCGGCACCGGCAAGACGCTGCTCGCCATCGCCGCCGGGCTGCACAAGACGATGGAGGAGACCGTCTACCAGAAGCTCCTGGTCTCGCGCCCCATCTTCCCCCTGGGCCGGGACATCGGCTACCTGCCCGGCGATGTCGAGGAGAAGCTCAACCCCTGGATGCAGCCCATCTTCGACAACGTCGAGTACCTCATGAACCTGTCACGCTCCGAGAAGACGCAGGGGCGCGGCTACCACGAGCTGGTGGACCTGGGGATCCTCGAGATCGAGCCGCTCACGTACATCCGGGGCCGCTCGATCCCCAACCAGTACATGATCGTGGACGAGGCCCAGAACCTGACGCCCCACGAGGTGAAGACCATCATCACGCGGGTCGGGGACGGGACGAAGATCGTCCTCACCGGGGACCCCTACCAGATCGACAACCCCTACGTGGACCAGACCAACAACGGCCTCGTCCACGTGGTCAACAAGTTCAAGCAGGAGCGCCTGGCCGGCCACATCACCTTGCACAAGGGGGAGCGCTCCCCGCTCGCCGAGCTGGCGGCGAACCTGCTCTAGCCGGGATGCCGGAGGGATTCCGCTACCCGCTCGCCTACACCTTCAAGGTCATGGGGCTCGCCGACGACGGCTTCGCCGAGCACGCGCGCCGGCTCGTCGCCAGGGTGGTGGGCGAGGTGCCGCCCGAACGCGTGGTGGTACGTCGCAGCGCCGGCGGCAAGTACCACTCGGTCTCGGTGGTCGCCATGCTGCGCTCGGAGGAGGAGCGGCGCGCCGTCTACGAGGCGCTCTCGGCGGACGAGCGGGTCGTCTACTACCTGTGAGGCCCTAGGCCACCGCGCGCGGGGCGGCGGCGGCGCAGAAGTCGACCAGCTCGACGCTCCGGGGCGCCATGGAGAGGTCCAGCGTCTGGCGGTATCCCTCGGCGTCCCCGCCCACCTGGATGGGCATGGGGCGCTCGCACTGGATCGACACCCGCTCCACCTGGAAGTCGAGAAGGCCGGGATGCTCGAACTCGCCCGACCAGATGCGGCGCACGTTGGCGAGCAAGGTGCCCACCCCGATGCGGCTGGCCACCCGCAGGTGCATCATCCCCGGCCGCGAGAGCGCGAAGGGGAAGGCCCGGAGGCCGAAGCCGTAGTAGGGGACGGTGCTCCCCGCCGCCATCATGCAGGGACCGGCGTGGAGCAGCTCTCCCGTCTCGATGGGGCGGCCCACCCGCCGTCCGCGGGAGTCGAGCCGCCAGGCGGGGCGGCCGGAGTTGACGATCTCGCAGTAGGCCGGGCCCGTCAGGAACTGGCGGGGCGCCGAACGGATGGCGACGGCCACGCCGTAGCCGGAGACGCCGGCGGTGACGCGACCCAGGGCGGAGCCCTGCAGGCGGCGGCGCAGCCAGTTGTAGTCGTTGAGCACGGCAGCGTCGATGCCGACCCCGGCGAAGGGGGTGCGGCGCCCCTCGCACATCACCAGGTCCAACCGCCGGAAGTAGGGGACCTCGCCGCGCAGGAAGCGCTGCAGATCCTCCATGTGGGCGTCGGGGCGGGCGCCCACCATCTCCGCCACGGCGTTGCCGGTCCCGAGCGCCAGCAGCCCGAAGCGGGGTGCCGGCGCCTCGCGCCGCTCGGCGTGGTCGAGGATGTGGTTCACCCAGGAGACGAAGGTTCCGTCACCGCCGCCCGTGAAGACCGTGCCGTAGCGGCGCCTCACCACCGTGTCGGCGATGGCGCTGGCCTCGCCCGGATCGCGGGAGAGGAACAGGTGCTCCTCGGGCACGAGCCCGGAGAGGGTGTTCCGCACCCGGGCCGTGACCTGGCGGGCGTTGGCGTTGAGCAGCACCGCGACGTCGTCGCTCGCCGCTGCTGTGGCCACCATGCGCTCCATTCATCCCTCGATCGTGGTCTGTGACACTACTGTCCTGGTCTGAGCAAGCCGGGTGCCACAGCGCGTCAGAGCCGTGATCCACCGTCATTCCAGGTGGATGTGGCCTGTCGCTGGGGTCTGGGGGACCCGTCGCGGCCGGATAGGGCGGGTGGCGAGTGCGTAGCCCCATACGCACCTGGCCGAGGTTCCGGATCGGCTCGATCGCGGTTTGACACGGGCTTACCGAGGCTTAGGTTGTGGGACGTCAGGAGGACCTTCATGGGCAAGATCATCGGCATCGACCTCGGCACCACGAACTCCGTGGTGGCGGTGATGGAGGGGAAGGAGCCCTCGGTCATCACCAACGAGGAGGGCTCGCGGCTCACCCCGTCGGTCGTCGGCTACACCAAGGACGGCGAGCGGCTGGTCGGCCAGGTGGCCAAGCGCCAGTCCATCACCAACCCGGAGAAGACCGTCTACAGCATCAAGCGCTTCATGGGGCGGCGCTTCTCGGAAGTGAGCGAGGAGAGTCGCCGCGTTCCCTACAAGGTCGTCGAGGGGCCGCATGGCGACGCCCGCGTGGAGATCGACGGCAAGCAGTACTCGCCTCCCGAGATCAGCGCCCAGGTGCTCCTGAAGCTGAAGCGGGCCGCCGAGAACTACCTCGGCGAGAAGGTGACCGACGCGGTCATCACCGTCCCGGCCTACTTCAACGACTCGCAGCGCCAGGCGACCAAGGACGCGGGGGAGATCGCCGGACTCAACGTCAGGCGCATCGTCAACGAGCCCACCGCCGCGGCCCTGGCCTACGGCCTCGACAAGAAGAAGAACGAGAAGATCGCGGTCTACGACTTCGGCGGCGGGACCTTCGACATCTGCATCCTGGAGGTCGGGGAGAACGTGGTCGAGGTGCTGGCCACCAACGGCGACACCCATCTCGGCGGCGACAACATCGATCAGCGGGTGATGGACTGGCTCATCGCCGAGTTCAAGAAGGACACCGGCATCGATGTCTCCAGGGACAAGATGGTGCTGCAGCGCCTCAAGGAGGCGGCCGAGAAGGCCAAGATCGAGCTCTCCACCGTGATGGAGACCGAGATCAACCTTCCCTTCCTCACCGCCGACCAGTCGGGGCCGAA
>Ga0153916_10001832_pt1 | contig 15447 bp, 9 predicted proteins | sample Opewatmetagenome_FD_109642 | JGI IMG/M metagenome (GOLD analysis project Ga0153916, IMG submission 109642) | Freshwater wetland microbial communities from Ohio, USA - Open water 3 Core 3 Depth 4 metaG | ecosystem: Environmental > Aquatic > Freshwater > Wetlands | place: USA: Ohio, Lake Erie, Old...
CCTGTGCGACGTGGATCGGGCCCAGATCGCCGCGGCCAGAAAACTCGTCGCCGAAAAGGCAGCCAAGGGGCGCGAAGCCGCGGACAAGGTGAGGCTCTATGAGGACTACCGCAAGCTGCTGGAGGAAGGAAAGTCGCTCGACGGGGTGCTCGTGGCCACGGGCAGCCGCTGGCACGCGCCGATCTCCGCGGCATTCATCAAGGCCGGCAGACACGTCTATTGCGAGAAGCCGCTGGTGCACAGGATCGCCGAGGCCCGCGAGCTGGTGGAGCTGGCGCAAAGCGGGAAGGTCGCCACGCAGACCGGCACCCAGGGGGGCAGCTCGCTCAGCTTCCGCCGCACGGTGGAGGTGATCCAGGCGGGAGTGCTGGGGCAGGTCCGCGAGGTTCATCTCTGGTGTGACGGCTACGGCAAGAATCCGCCGAGCCACGCCCGTCCGCCGGGCGAGGACCCCGTGCCGGCCGGGTTCAACTGGGATTTCTGGCTCGGGCCCGCGCCCTGGCGCCCGTTCAAGAGAGGCGTGTATCATCCGGGTTGCCTGGCGTTTCAGAACTGGCTGGAGCTGTGCAACGGGATGCTGGCGGGCCAGGGGGCTCACACGTTCTATCTGCCGGTCCGGGCGCTCGCGCTCGGCCATCCCACCCGGGTCGAGGCCGAGATCCCCGAACCGGTCAAGGAAACCTACGTCTCGCGGGGGCATTTCCGGTTCCAGTTCCCGGCCCGCGGCGACCGGGCCCCGGTGACTCTCTGGTGGAGCGACGGCGGCCGGTATCCTCCCGAGGAAGTGACCCGCGGGTTGCAGGCCATCAGCGGCAAGGTGCCCAACATGGGCTGCCTGTTCGTGGGGGAAAAAGGGGAGCTTTTTGTCGGCGGGTGGGGGGGCGGCGGGGTGATGAAGCTCAAGGGGGACAAGGGCTGGCGCGGCGTGCTGGACCACGAAGCGGCCAAGCCCGTCCCGGTCACCCTGCCGCGGGTGCCGGGCGACAACCACATGCTGGAGTGGCTCCGGGCGTGCAAGGGGGGGCCGGCCACGTGGTCCGGCTTCGACGTCGGCGGGCACGTCTCGGCGGTCTACCTGCCGGGCATCCTCGCGCTGCGGCTGGGCCGGCCGATCGAGTGGGACGGCGCGGCGATGAAAGCCCGCGGCGCGCCCGAGGCCGACCCGCTGATCCAGAAAACCTACCGCACCAGGTGGTTGATGTAATCGCTGCGGCGGGCTGCACGCAGTTCCACGGGCCGGATGTGCCGTGCCCGCAAGCGTCACGGCCGGTATCCCTCAACTTCCTTGGCGCCGATGAAGTTCTTGTACTCCGGCTGCGTCATCCAGGTCTTGTAGCAGCGGTCGTCGCCCCATTTCCTGTAGTTGTCTTCGACGCCGGCTGCCAGGGGGCGGTCGAGCACGACCTTGCCGGACTGCGAGATCCGGATGTGCCCGCCGACCGGCCCTGCCGCGGCGAAGGTCACCTCGGCCACCGTGCTCTCCATCGTGATTTGGACGCCTGTCTGTCCCAGCCGTTCGATCCGCTCGGCAGGGAGCATGCTTTGGGTTGCCTGGTCGGCCGCCTGGAGCACCACCAGGAAGCTCGCGGCCGCGGGGCCTCCTTGGGGCGAGAGCTCGATCCGCCAGCCCTCCAGGCCGATGCTGTTCTCGCGGTCGTGGGTCTTGCGCTCGCCTTGGCGTTTGGCGTAGGTTTCCTGGGTGGGGCCGTAGTTGACGCCGTCCACCTCGAACTCGTGCCACGGCCCGCCGACGGTGCGGAGCACTCGGGCGTCGTCTTCGGGGAGCACGATCTTGGCAAACAGCCGCCCGGTCATGCCCGGCCACCTGTCGTCGATCGTGAAGGTGCTGCCGGCGGTGTGCAGGAACCGGCCGCCCGGCTTGGGACTTGGCGCGGTCGACGCGCCGTCCGGGGTAATCACAAGCTGTCTGTCCGGCGGCGGGGAGGGATCGGGGGCCTTCTTGCCGTCGAAGAGCGGCTCATACAGGGCGTGCAGCAGCCACCTGGTCGCCAGGCCGGGCTTCGCATTGGCCACGCGGTCGAAGACGACGAACGTGTCCGGGCGGAGATAGACGAACTGCCGGGTGATCGACTTGACCCGCGTGGGCGGATAAGAGTGCGTCGCATCGCCGGCCGCGTAGTCGAACATCGGCGAGGTCTCGTAGGCGACGATCCGCCCCTCCCGGAACGGCCGGTCGCCGGGCTTCGGCTCCGGCAGTCCCCACGGCTTCCACCACGCTCTGTCTTGGATCGGGGATTGGCCGCCGCTGCGGACGGTCCCCAGGAGCGCTCCTTTCCAGCCCTTGAGCTCCAGCGGCTCGCTGCCCACGGTGATCGAGTTGTGGGCGATCGTCTGGCGGGCATACTCGCGGATGTGCGGCAGGCTGTCGGAGTGGACCTGGGAGCCGGCGAAGCCCAAGGCCGCGTTGTTCAGCGAATGTACGGCCCCGGTGTCCGCCGCGAGGATTCCCCGCTTGTTGATGATGAAGTGCAGGTTGTCGGCGTTGTTCCGGCCCCACGCGCCGTCGATCTCGCCATAGCGCCCGCAGCGGAAAAGGGCGTAGGTGGCGTCGGCGTCCCAATCGGAGCGCATCACGACGTGGCCGTTTTCCGGGAAGAGGCGGGCCGGCGGGAGCATCGTCGGCTCGACCGGCGGCAGGTCCGGATCGTACCAAAGCAGTTTTCCCCAGACGCCGCCTTCTCCCAAGGCGCTCGTCCCCCAGCCCATCGAGACCTTGGAGATCACCTCGTCGATCCACCACTGGCCCACTCCGTCGTGGAACCTCGCCGCGGCGAGCACCGCCAGGTTGTCGCCCTCGAAGGAGGCGGGGGTGATCGCCTGCCAGTGGGCGCACATCGCGTTGACGCCGACGTGCACCACTTGGGGCGGCCGCGCCCAGGGGCGGTAGTGAAAGAGGTAATACTCCGGCGTGTGCGCGGCGAAATCGCACTTGCCGACCCAGTCCTGGCCCGTCGCGTTGGTCCAGGCGACGGCCATCGTGAACCACTCGCTGTAGAAGTGCTCGCCGTAGTAGCCGTGCGACATCGAGCTGCCGCCGCGGCCCTGCGACCAGAGGTTGTTGTACTCGATCCCCTGGAGCATGTCGGTGCGGTATCGGGTCTTCAGATCGGCGTCGAGGAACTCGTCGTGGCCGTGGCCCCAGGCGGCCAGGTCCAGCACGACGTGCGGCCGCCATCGCTCCTTCTTGACAATCTCCACGATCCGGTCGGCTTCGGCCTGCTGTTCGGCGGCCGCCAGGGCGCCCATCACCAGGTCGGCAGCCAGCGGATAGGTTTGTGCCCAGGAGGGCTCGAGCTTCGCCCTGGCCTGGTCGATGTACTCCCGCCGGCCCGTGAGGTAGAAGAGCACGCCCAACAGGATCGGGCCTGCCTTCTTCCGGGCCGCGAGCTGCCTGGCGTGCTCCAGCTCGGCGGCGATCCGCGGATGGTTCAGCCGCGCGCGGAGCCGGGGCAAATCCGCCTTGGTCAGCAGCAGCCGGGGGTGTTCCTTGCGTGCCAGGGGGCAATCGGCCGGCACTTCGACGCCGCCGATCGTGACGGTCTTCTCGGCGGGGGAAGTCTCCCCGCATGCGAGCGCGCACAAGAATGTCGCGGTGGCTGCTGCAAGTGTGGATCTGGAGAACATGGTCCTGCCTCGGAAAGTCTGCCGGTGACCGGACCGACGCTAGTCGAACACGAGCGTGCCGAACTTGCGGAACTCGTGGAAGCCCGCTCCGACCCGCGCCCAATCCCAGCTCGTGGTCCGGCCGCCGTCGTAATCGACGCGATAGAAGTTGGCCCGCCATCGGGTCCCGGGCTTCGGGGGGACGTTTCCCAGCGGCCGGAGCAGGTCGTAGGGGGTGAAGACTTCGGCCTTCCAGCCGGTCACTTTGGCGTCCGGCTGCTTCGGTCCCCCCGCCACCGTCGTCGCCTTGCGGGTTTTCCTGGGCCCTTCGTAGTGCCAGGGCCGCCAGCCGAGGAACTTCCCGTCAAAATTGGGGATCAGGATCGGCAGCTCGAACCCCAGCGGCGAGATCTCGTACTCGAAATAGACGGGAAACCGCTCGTCCGGCCAGAGAAAGAACTCGAACACGTCTTCGTTCCACAGATCGAGGAAATCCTCTTTCATCGTCGCCGTGATCGCTCCATCGGCAGCGTCCATCAGCACGTACAGCCCCGTCGCCGAATAGAGCGCCTTGACGCGCGTCTGGTACGGATGGCCCTCGGCCGAGCGGCGCTGGAGCGGTTCCCAGCGGGCCTTTTCCCAGGCGGGCGAGTCGCCCCGGCCGTTGACCTCGAAGTCCTCGCTCCTGGGAACCCGCAGCACCTTCTCGGGTAGCTTCCCCTCGCGGGCGTCGCCCGGGGGCTCGGCCCGCAGCGGCAGGATCACCCCGACCAGCACGATCACGATCGACCCCAACAAGCTGCGGCTCTTCACGGCGACGGCTCCTTTCGGGGCTGGTGGAAATGACCGGTGCCGAAGCTTCGGACACGCCCCAGGTCGGGCCAATTCGAGAGTGTCCGTTCGGCGATTGCAGTGTATCGCACGACGCTGCCCAGTCAAGTCATCGAGGCCGTTCGGGCTGTTGTCTTGCGGGGCTCAGCGCTTCTTCAGCGTCACGCTGACGCCGCCGCCTTCGAGGTAGAAGAGGGTCTCCAGTTCCGCACTGGTCGTGATCGCCTTGAGGAACGACGGATCGGCCATGCGGGGGTTCATGTTGTGGGCCACGATCAGGCCGCCCGGGCGGACCAAAGGCTGGGTCTTCTTGAGGTAGTCCAAGTACCCTTCCTTGTCGGCGTCGATGAACACCAGGTCGATCGGACCGGTCAGCTTGGAGGCCGTCTGGTGGGCGTCCCCTTCGACGACAGTCACCAGGTCGGCGATCCCGGCGGTGGCGAAGTTGTCCCGGGCAAGTGCGGCCGTGTCCGGGTCGATTTCGTGGGTGATCAGCTTCCCGCCGGTCTTGCGGAGCGCCATGCCGAGCCAGATGGCCGAGATGCCGTTGGACGTGCCGAACTCGACCACCGTTTTGGCGCCGATCGTCTCGGCGAGCAGGCGGAGCAGGCGGCCGTCTGATGGTGGGACATTCGCCATCCGCCCCTGCTTCTGGCCGATGTCCTGGAGGGCTTTGAGGGACTTCTGCTCGGCGTCGTCCTTTGGGCGCGGCTCGCCCTGCATCGCAGCCGCCTGACCGCCCCCGCCCGGCCCACCCGGTCCGCCCGGTCCTCTGCGCCCTCCTGGCCCGCCCGGGAAACCGGGACCACCTCGGCCGCCGAACTGCGGGCGGAGTTCATCGCGAGTGAGCTTTCCGTCGCCGCTGGTGTCGAGCTTCTTCAGGGCCTGGGGGGCCGCAGCGATCTCTTCGGCGGAGAGTTCGCCGTCGCCGTTGGCATCGAGCGCTATCATCAAGGGGGTCCGCATGGGGTCGAACGGACCGCCGGGCGGTTCTCTCGGTGGTCCGCCACGAGGAGCTTGGGGCCCGCCGGGTGCTGGGCCCCCCGCCGGCGGCTGGGCCAAGACGCTGTAGATCACCACCGAGAGCACCGCGATAGCCAACACAGAGACAGAGATTGTCCGCAGTTTCATAACATTTCTCCGGTGAACGGGGACATACACGCAAGAAACGGGTCGTTTCCGGAGAAGGAAACGTGGCTGGCGACGGTTTATTGCAGATCGTCTCGCGGTGGCGGCGATCGTCGCGGCGGCATCGGGGGCCCCTGCGCGGAGGGGCTGGACGGAACAAGTGAGACCCCGTTATGAGCGGGAGACGCCAGCCGGGCACACTTTGAGCTGGGTGGGTCCCCCTCGGCATGCCCTATCGGTTGACTACCGAGGTCGGGCCGACGCGCGTCCCCGCCGGCCGTCAGCCGGAGTTGACCGTCGGTTGGCCGGAGGGGCCGGCCGGAAGGGTGACGGGGGTGGGCGGCGGGGGGGAACTGCGGAGGCGCGCGGCGTGGGCCGCGGTCGGCAGCTTCAAGGTGAACGCCGTCCCTTTGCCCACCGTGCTGTCCACGCGGATCCGCCCGTGATGGGCCTCGATGATCTCCCGGCAGAGCGAAAGCCCCAGGCCCGTCCCCCCCTTTCCACTGGCGTCCGGGCCGGTCTTCGTGGTGAAGAACGGCTCGAAGATGTGGGGGAGCTTGTCGGGCTGGATCCCCGACCCGTAATCGCGGATCACCAGGTCGACCATCTCACTGTCGGCGTCGTGAAGGAGCTTGATCAGCATCCGGCCACCGCCGGGCATGGCCTGCCGGGCATTGATGAGGATGTTGAGCAAGACCTGCTGGATCTGGTTTGCTGCGACGCATGCGGGCGGGACCGGGTGGAACTGCTTGTCCACGGTGATCCGGTACTTGTTCAACTCCCGTTCCAACAGCAGCAACGTGTCCTCGACCAACTGCACCAGGTCGGTCGGCTCTTGGGCCGTGGAACGATTCCGCGCGATCCCCAGCACGCCGTTGGTGATCTTGGCGGCGCGGTTGCCCGCGGCAAGGATCTTCTCAAAGCACTTCTCTCGATTGGCGTTGTCTTTGTGGCGCAGCCCGAGCTTCGCGTAGTTGATGATCGTCATCAACACGTTGTTGAACTCGTGAGTCGTGGTGCTGACCAACTCCCCCAGCGCAGTGAGTTTCTGCGCCTGCGCAAGCTGCTTCTTCAAGATCTCGACTTGCTCGCGCAGACTGGGACTGTCGGCGGTGCCACTCATTGCCAACGAGCACCCCCACTGGAATTAAAACTGTGCCCCCTGAGATCGCCAAATCTTCGCCGAAGACCCCAGATTCGCCGCCTTGCCCCCTTGCCGGATTCTTCACTGCCTTATCGGGAGGCCGTTTCTTAACTTCAATGCGCAAAACGGTTTATCCACTAGTGACCCTATCGTCGAAGTTCGCTGGGCAACTAAAGGGATAGCCGATATAATCCGCGCCCGCCATACGCTAGACAGGAATGCTGGCGATTTGGAGAAGCTGGGATGCACACAGTGGATCTGCTGGAGGAGGCCCTTCGCATCGCGGAGAAGGCGGGCTACAGAGTGCGTGAAGAGTGGCTGGGCGGGATGGGGGGCGGGGGATGCGAAATCCGAGGCCGCAAATGGCTGTTCCTCAACCTCGGTCTAGGGCCCGCCGAGCAGCTCGACCAAGTCCTTGACAGCCTTCGGGGGGACCCGGCCGTCCTCTCTGTCCCTATGCCGGACCATTTGCGGGGACTGTTGCAGGTCCGGGAGAGCGCATAGGCCCCCCTTTAGGACGGGGCGGTGTCACGCCCCCTTCCCCGCAAATTATGTTGCCCCCGCCTGGCGAAAACGGTACGATGAATCAGTAGGGAACACCCCAGTATCCTGTCCAGCTAAATCGCATGCGCTTCCTCTGCACGGTCACCGCGAGAGCCCTGGTCTGGCTGGCTGCCGCAATGATTCCTTGGCAAGGCCTGCCCGGGATGGCTTGCGCGTGCGCCATGGGAAGGCCACGTCCGACCGCAGTTTCCCACCTGTCGCCCGCCACGCAGCATGCTCTCGGCGCCGGTGGCGAATGCCGGCGTTGCCCGCGCCAGGCACAGGCGGAATCTTCGTGCTGCAAGAGGATTCGGGCGACGGCTCAGGCGGTCTCGGATTCCCGGCCTTCGCGTTGCGCCTGCGATCGCTCCTGCACGTGCTGCGGGCCCTGCTTGTGCCGGAAAGATCGTCCGACGGCGCCGCCGCTGCCCGCTCCCGCCGGCTCGGACGCGGGCAAGAGCTTCTCCACGTCGCCGGATTCGGTCGCCGTTGCCCCACTGGACTTGCGGGAGGCGACGGTCCCGGGGCGCGGTCCCTGGCCATTCTCCCCTTCCGTACCCACCTCCCTGGAGCGTCTCAGCACGCTCTGCCGCTTCCTGATCTGATTTGCTTGCCGCGACGGAGATGCTGCGCGCCTTAGCGCGCAGCGAGCGGACGCTCTTGCCGCGGCGTCGGATCGGGGTCCCCGAGAACCCAAGGCCGTCTAGACGCTAGCGGCCGCGCGACTGCCCGGCCGTGCTTCCCGAGTGGCGGGCTTCCGAGCCGGGAAGCGGTCGATTTCTCGGGTGTGAAACTCTATCGTCGATTACTAAGACTGGTCCGTTATCAAGAAGGAGAAACGAGATGTCGCTCGTAAGAAGTTCGTGGGCGTTTGGCTTGTTGGCAGCTCTTGCCGTCGGCTGGGGCGGCTGCGGCCCGTCGACTTCGCAGAAAGGTCCCAAGGCGACCCCGCCGGAGGGCAAGCCCGCGGCGAAGACGACCGGCGGGCCGGCGTCGCCCGATGCCGCCAAACCGGCCGCCGCCGGGGATTCCGCGGCCGCCAAGGCCCCCAGCCCCGAGGGCCTGGCCGAGTTGTCGGCCGAGGACCGCGCGGCGGCCGAGAAGCAGCGAATCTGCCCGGTCAGCGGCGCGCTGCTGGGCTCGATGGGCAAGCCCTACAAGGTCACGGTGAAAGACCGAACGGTGTTCCTCTGCTGCGAGGGATGCGAAGCCAAGATCAAGAAGGACCCCGACAAGTACCTGCAGAAGATCAGCGCGGCCCGGTAGCGATCGCCGGGCGCTGGGAGAAGTTCTATGGCCGGCAAAGAATTGACTGGCGACTCGATGGGTGTTGGTCTGCAAGCGGACGCCGGCGCGAGGGGCTCGCCCAGGCCCGAGGACGCGCCGCCGCAAGCCTCCATGACCGGGCGGCAGAAGTTGCGGCTCGTGCTCCTGGTAATCTTGAAGCGGGTGCGGTTCATCGCCATCCTCGCGGCCGTGGGAATGTTCATCGGCTACTGGGACACGATCAAGAACTACTGGGACAAGTGGACGCGTCCGCAGGCCGCGGCGGTGCGGGAGTTGGAGCCGGGGCAGGAGTTCTACTGCCCCATGCACCCGCAGGTCGTGCGCTCGACCTTCGAGCCCAACGGCGACGTGCCCAACTGCCCGATCTGCGGCATGCCGCTGTCGGTCCGGAAGAAAGGGGACGCGCCGCCGCTGCCGGTGGGCGTTACGGGCCGGGTCCAGTTCACGCCGGAGCGGGTGCAGCAGGCGGGGATCAAAACGATGCCCGTCCAGTACCGCGCCTTGACCAAGCAGACGAGCACCGTCGGCTCCGTGGCGTTTGACGAGAGCCGGCTTTCCCGGGTGGTCAGCCGGGTGAGCGGCTACGTGGAAAAGCTCTACGTGGACAAGACCTTCATCACCGTCCGGCAGGGCGATCCCCTGGCCGAGATCTACAGCCCCGATCTGTACAGCACCAGCCAGGAGCTGCTCCTGGCCGTCAAGCACAAGCTCGGGCCCGACATGGTCCGAAGTGCCCGGCGACGCCTGGAGCTCCTGGGCGTCAGCGCGGAAGAGATCGAAGCCATCCAGGCGTCCGGCGAGGCGCACGCCCGGTTGGTGATCCGCTCGCCCCGGACCGGCTACGTCATCGCCAAGAAGATCGTGGTCGGATCGAGCGTCGAGATGGGAACCACGCTCTTGGAAGTGGCGGACCTTTCCGTCGTCTGGGTCGAGGCCGAGGTCTACGAGAAGGACATCGCCTTGCTCCAGCCCGGCGGGAAGATCGAGGCGACGGTCGAGGCGCTTCCCAATCGCCTGTTCTCCGGCCGGATCGCCCTGATCTATCCCGAGCTGGACACGGCCACGCGGACCAACCGCGTCCGCTTCGAGTTGGAGAACCCCCGCCACGAACTTCGCCCGGGGATGTTCGCCACGGTGAACATCCGAACGCCGCTGGAGGCCATCGAGCCGTTCAAGTCCTTGGCAAGCTCCCAGGCCCAGGTCGCGCTCGCGGCCTCGGGCGGCGCCGGCGGTCCGCCGCAGCCGCAGTTCCTGGCGGTGCCGGAGCGGGCGGTCGTCGACAGCGGCACCAAGAAGGTCGTTTACGTCGAGCGCGAGCCGGGGCTGTTTGAAGGAGTGGAAGTGGAGCTCGGCCCCCGCGTGGAGCTGCAAGAGGAAGGCCGCAGCGTCGATTACTATCCGGTGGTCAAGGGGCTCCAGCCGGGCGATCGGATCGCCGCGGCGGGCGGCTTCCTGATCGACGCCGAGACGCGGCTCAACCCGGCCGCCGCCTCGACCTACTTCGGCGCCAGCGGCGGACCGCAAACAGGCGGTCGCGGAACCCCTTCCGCGGCACCGCCCTCCCGGCCGCAGGCCGACCCCGGCCCGACCACCGAGAGCAAACCGGCCGCGAAGGCCGGCGGGCCCTCCGCGGAAGACCTGAAGAACCTCGCCCAACTGCCGGAAGAAGACCGGCGCCTGGCGATGGCCCAGCGGAGCTGCCCCATCACCGGCGCCGCGCTGGGCTCGATGGGCGTGCCGCACAAGATCCTCATCCGAGGGCAGCCGGTCCTCCTCTGCTGCAAGGGATGCGCCGGGAAGGCGAAGAACAGTCCCGACGAGACGTTGAAGAAGGTGGCCGCGCTGAACCCGGCGAAGCCACCACTTGGGTCTCAGCACTGAAGAACGAGTACTGAGTACTCAGTACTGCGTACTCTGTTCCCCGAGGTCTCTGCGATGATTGAGAAGATTATCGAGTTCTCCATCCGCAACCGGTTCGTGGTGATCCTGCTGGCCCTGGGGATGATCGTCTGGGGCGTCTACGCGGTGATCAACACGCCCGTCGATGCCATCCCCGATCTTTCGGAGAACCAGGTGATCGTGTTCACCGACTGGATGGGGCGGAGCCCCAAGGAGATCGAGGACCAGATCACTTATCCCTTGTCGGTGAACCTTCAGGGCTTGGCGGGAGTGAAGGCGGTGCGGAGCTCCAGCGAGTTCAACTTCTCGATGATCAACATCATCTTTGAGGACAACATCGACTTCTACTTTGCGCGGCAACGGGTCCTGGAGCGGCTCACCCTGGCCAGCACCTTCTTGCCGCCGGGCGTGGTGCCATACCTTGCCCCCGACGCCACCGCCCTGGGGCAGATTTTCTGGTACACGGTCGAAGGCGAGGGATACGACCTGGGGCGGCTCCGCGCGATCCAGGACTGGTACGTCCGCTACCAGCTCAACTCCGTGCCCGGGGTGGCCCAGGTGGCCTCCGCCGGCGGGTTTCCCATCGAGTACCAGATCGACGTCGATCCGACCAGGCTCCGCGCCTACCACGTGACGCTGGGCGAGCTGTTTTCGGCCGTTGCGCGGTCCAACTCGGCCGTCGGCGGCAAGACGGTGCAGAAAGGGAACGCGGAATACATCGTCCGCGGCGTGGGCTGGATCCGCGACACCAAGGACATCGAGGACATCGTGGTCAAGGCCGACCAGGAAAAGGGCACCCCGGTCTACGTCTCCAACCTGGCCACGGTGAGCCTGGGGGCCGAGTTCCGCCGGAGCGTGCTGGAGAAGGACGGCAACGAGGCGGTCGGCGCGGTGGTGATGATGCGGCACGGCGAGAACCCCCTGGCCGTGACCGGGCGGATCAAGGAGAAGATCGAGCAGCTCCAGGCGGGGCTGCCCGAGGGGGTGCGGATCGTGCCCTTCTACGATCGCACGCGGCTGATCCACGGGGCCATCGAGATGATCAGCGAGACGCTCTTGCACGAGATGATCATCGCCTCGGTGGCGATCCTCCTGATCCTCATGCACTTCCGCAGCGCGGTGGTGATCTGCATGACGCTCCCCCTGGCCGCCCTGGTGTCGTTCATCCTCATGCGCCATTTCAACATCGCCTCGAACATCATGTCGCTCTCGGGGATTGCGATTTCCATCGGCATCCTCGTGGACCAGGCGATCGTGATGGTGGAGAACGCGACGCACCACTTGACCGCCCATTTCGGCCACCACCGGAGGATCGCGGGGGACACCCGGGAGATCGTGATCCCCGCCTGCCGCACGGTCGGCCGGCCGATCTTCTTCTCGGTGATGATCATCCTCATTTCGTTCATCCCCGTGTTCGCCTTGAGCGGCCGCGAGGGAAAGACCTTCCACCCGCTGGCCTTCACCAAGAGCTTCGCCATGATCGGCGTGGCGATCCTTTCGATCACGCTGGTGCCGGCGATGATCCCCACGTTCATCAAGGGCCGGCTGCGGAGCGAGGAGGAAAGCTGGCTGGTGCGGAACATGATCGGCATTTACAAGCCCTGGCTGACGTGGCTGATGCCCCGCCGCAACCTGGCGATGTGGTCGTTCTCGGCCCTGTTGATCGTGGGGGCCGGCCTGTTCCCGCTGGACGCGGTGCTCGGGATCCCCTGGCACATCTGCTTCCTCGTTGTGGTGGCGGTCACGATGTTCTTTACGATCATCTTCATCGTGGGGTGGCACTGGCAAGTCCTCTCGTTCGCGACCTTGGCGGCCCTGGCCCTGTGGGCCTACAACTTCGGCAGGATCGGGACCGACTACATGCCGCCGCTGGATGAAGGGAGCATCCTCGACATGCCGATTACCTCCCCGCGCGTGTCGGTGACACAGGCCGCCGACGACCTCAAGGCCCGCGACTCCCTGCTGCGGCGGTTTCCCGAAGTGGAGATGGTCGTAGGCAAGGCGGGCCGGGCCGACACGCCCACGGACCCCTCGCCGCTGGACATGGTGGAGTCGGTCATCACCCTGCGGCCCAAGGAGTATTGGCCGCGGCGCAAGCTCTACTACAAGGACGCGGAGCGACAGACCGCGGTCGTGTCGGCGGCCCTGCAAGAGCGCAGCCTGATCGAGCCCATCGAGAAGGACTCGGAGCGCCGCGCCCTGCTCGATGCGGCCACGATGAGCGCCGTGACGCGGTTCGACGAGGCGATGCGGGAGCTGGTGCTCCAGCGCTACCACGAGTTCGAGGCGGCGCTCGGCCCGAAACTGCTCGGCGAGTTCGTCGCCGAGCTGGCCGGCCGCTGGCAGAAGGCGGGCCGGCTTCTGGAGCCCGTCGCCGAGCCCGACGTGGACCGCGTCGCCGGCCAACTGGAGAAGGAGTTCGCGGCGATTCTCACGGCCGGACCGGGCCAGGCGGACGTGAACCGGCTGGTCCAGCGGATCGCTGAGAAGCTGGCGGCCGAGAAAAAGGTCGACCTCAACCCCGACCTGCTGACGGCGCAATTCCATCCCCTCTACGAGGCGTATCTGGGAGTGATGAACGTGCTGGGGACCGAGCGGCCGACGCTCTTCACGCAGATGTTCGACTTCATCGAAAAGCGGCGCGACCGGCACTGGCGCGAGCAGGTGCGGCAGTTGGATTACGAGATCTTCGACTATGCCGTGGCCGCCTACGACTGGTACGCGATCGAGGAACTCCGCAAAGAGGCCCAGAACCAGGGGCTCTGGGCCCAGAAGACCGACGACGCGGCGGAGCAGGAAGAGCTCAAGTCCCTCCGCGCCGAGCTGGACGCCGCCTGGGGGCCACACCTGTTCTTGTGGAAGAACTCCAAGGAAAGCCGCTCCAAGGATACGCCCGACCTCGTGAAGGAGCTGGAAACCGCCATCCAGATGCCCGGCTGGGCCAACATCTTTACCCAACCCATCATCAACCGCATCAACATGCTGGCCACCGGCGTCCGCACGATGATCGGCGTGAAGGTCTACGGCAGCGACCTGGACCAGATCCAAAAGGTCTCCGACGAGATCGCCGAGGTGCTCAAGCAGGTCCGCGGCGCCGTGGGCGTAGTCCCCGACCAGGTCACCGGCCAGGGCGGCAAGGGCTATCTGGAGATCGTCATTGACCGCCAGAAAGCGGCCCGCTACGGGCTCAACGTGGGCGATATCCAGGACGTGATCGAAACCGCTCTGGGCGGCAAGGCCATTACCATGACCGTCGAAGGCCGCGAGCGCTTCCCGGTGCGAATCCGCTACGCCCGCGCCTTCCGCGAGGATGAAGAAAGCGTCAAGAACCTCCTGGTCAATGCGGCCGCCGGAGGAATGCCCGGCGCCGCGGGCCCCAACGCAAGCATGGGCGGAGGCGGCGGCATGGGCGGAGGCGGCACCATGAGCGGGCCGGCGTCGCCGATGGGCAGCAGCTCGCCGAGTGCCGGCCCCCTGCAAATCCCGCTCTCGATGGTCGCCGACGTCCGCATCGTCCAAGGCCCGGCGATGATCAAGAGCGAGAACGGCATGCTCCGCAGCTACGTGCAATTGAACGTCCAGGACCGCGACATCATCGGCTTCGTGGACGAGGCGAAGCGGGTCGTGGCCCAGAAGGTCAAGCTCCCGCCGGGGATGTACATCGAGTGGAGCGGCGAGTTCGAGAACCAGGTCCGCGCCCGCAAGACCATGCAGGTCGTCTTCCCCGCAGTGTTCCTGTTGATCTTCGTCATTCTTTATCTGACCTACCACGACTTCGTCGACGCCGTGCTGATGATGATGGCCGTGCCCGAGGCCCTGGTGGGCGGCGTGTTCCTGCTCTGGCTGCTCGGCGATCGTTTCAGCGTGGCCGTGCAGGTGGGCTTCATCGCCTGCTTCGGCATGGCCACGGAGACGGGGATCATCATGCTCGTGTACCTCCGCGAGGCGCTGGAGAAGCGCGGCGGCCTGGAGAAGATCCGCTCGCTCGCGGAGGTGCGGCAGGCGGTGATCGAGGGGGCCGTGCACCGGCTCCGCCCCAAGCTCTTGACCGAAGGCGTGGCGATCATCGCCCTGGCCCCCATGCTCTGGGCTTCCGGCGTGGGGCACGAGGTGATCTCGGCGATGGCCGCCCCCGTGCTCGGCGGGCTGTTGATCGCCGACGAAGTGGTCGATATCTTCATCCCCGTCCGCTTCTACTGGGTCCGCCGCTACCGCTGGCTGAAGATGCACGGCTTGCCCCTGGACAGCGGTCCCGACGTGCGGCTTCCGGAACTCGAACCCACCACCGCGCCTCCGGTGGCGGAGGAAATGGCCGTCTTGTGAAACACCCGAGTCGTTGTTGCTGGTTTCTTTACACTGTTGTACGGGAGGATGAGTGATGCGCACGATCCGGTTCAGAGCGTTTTGGGCGGCCATGGGGACGGCGGTCGCGGTGCTGGGAGTCGTCGCTTGGACGGCCCGGCCGGCGGCGGCTCAGTGTTGCTCCGGCCACGACGGCGGTGGGTCTCACCAACCGGACCACGCTGGCGGCCACCACGCCGCCGGCCCCCAAGCAGGCCGCGAGCAGCCTTCCCTCAAGCAGCGTCCACCGCACGGCGGGCAGGTCACGGCCTCGCAGTCGATCTACTTCTTCGAGGTCGTGTACCAGCCGCGCGAGACCCGCCTTTACCTCTACGGTCCTTCCCAGGAGCCGCTTAGCGCCAAGGGGGTGCGAGGCCAAATCGTCTTGCGGCTCAACGGCCAGGAGCGCGATTACCGATTTCCGCTGAAATACGCAGCCACGCGGGCCGATTCCCAAGAGCCGGGCTACCTGGCGGCAGCCGTGAACGTGAGCCGGATCCGCGACGGCGAGATGACGGCCACTTTCTTGCTGGACAATCTGCCCCACCGGCAGCACGCCAAGGCCCAGTTTGCCCAGACATTCGCGCTCTCCAAGCCTCGACACCAGCTCGCCGTGGCCACCTTGGGGGCGGGAGACCAGGAGCGTATCG
>Ga0153916_10001833_pt1 | contig 15445 bp, 12 predicted proteins | sample Opewatmetagenome_FD_109642 | JGI IMG/M metagenome (GOLD analysis project Ga0153916, IMG submission 109642) | Freshwater wetland microbial communities from Ohio, USA - Open water 3 Core 3 Depth 4 metaG | ecosystem: Environmental > Aquatic > Freshwater > Wetlands | place: USA: Ohio, Lake Erie...
ATACTTCATTCTTAATCCGGTCGCCCGACTCGATTTGGGCAACCGCCGATTCCCGGCCTGCTAAAAATTCATCAAGCGACCTCTAATTGAACGCCGTTGTTCGTCGAATCTAAGGCATGTCGCTAAAGTTTCAATTTGTCCAGCCGACACGGAAGACGTTGAGAACCTTTTTCCAGGCATGCGGTTAATCCATAACTCAGTTAGGACCCCTCAATTCGGAGGGGGTCGTTGAGGGGGAAAAACTTCTAAAGTATTACTTGACGAGCACGATATGAATTCGTTGATCGTTAATTGATGGCCGAATGGAGCGATGGTTGCTATGGATGATTGTTCGACCGAGGGGCAGTGCATCTCTATCCAAGATGAGAATGCGGAGAACATCTCTGTAACGCTCAGGGGTAACTTGAGCATCGCGGAGGCGCTATCCCTGCGGGCGGAATTGGGCAAGGTATTGGCTCTGGGCAGGGGCGTCACGCTTGATGGCGCTTCGGTTGAAAGGATCGATACGGCGGCGCTGCAAGTGCTATGGGCATTTACCCGCGAGCTGATGCAGCGGCAGGTATCTATAAAGTGGGCGGAGGCGTCCACGGAGTTGCAACAGGCCGCGTCTCTGCTGGGATTGGCGGATTCGATGGAATTAATGGCGCAATGAAGGTCATGTAGTTTTAACCTGCATTGGGAGGTGTATCGGAGGATCTTAAGATGGCAGCTATGATTTTAGCGGTGGACGACTCGGCATCCATGCGGCAGATGGTGGCCTTTACATTGAAGGGGGCCGGATTCGACGTCACGGAGGCCGCTGACGGTGCGGAGGCGCTGCAGCTCGCCAAATCCAAGAACTTTAACCTGGTATTGACGGACGTCAATATGCCCAATATGGACGGGATCGTTCTTACCCGCGAATTGCGCAAGCTGCCCAATTATAAATTCACCCCGATCTTGACGCTCACGACGGAATCCACGCCGGAGAAGAAACAGGAAGGTAAGACAGCCGGTGCCACCGGCTGGCTCGTCAAGCCCTTCAACCCCGAGCAGCTCCTTTCCACCATCAAGCGCGTATTGGGATAAATCATATGACAGTGGACGTCACGCAATTTCACCAGGTGTTTTTCGAAGAAAGCCTTGAGCACCTGGCGAACATGGAAACCGGCCTGCTGCAGCTCGACGCAGTCGGCAATGACCCGGAATTGATAAACGTGATTTTTCGCGGCGCCCATTCCATTAAGGGGGGCAGCGGCACCTTCGGATTTCAGGCGGTCGCGGAATTTACCCATCTCATGGAGACATTGCTGGAACGGATTCGCTCCGGCAAGGCCGCCATCTCTCCCGAGATCACCGCCGCGCTGCTGGAGTCGGTGGATGCGCTGCGCGATATGATCAACGCCCTGCAGGCGGGTACTGACGCCGACCCGACGCGCAGTGCATCCCTGCAACAGCGCTTGGCCGCGCTGCTGGCGGGCGCCGAGGGGGCGGCGCCGGATTCTTCGGCCGCGAAGCAAACGCCGTCTTCGGCGGGGAGCAGCGGCGATGGCGGGTGGCGGATCCGGTTCCGGCCGCACCGCCACATTTTCCAGACCGGCAACGATCCTTATCGCATACTGCGCGAGCTCGCGGCCTTGGGGGAACTTGAGGTTAGTGTCGATGTTTCGGCCGTTCCGCCTCTGCTGGATATGGAACCGGAGTCATGTTATTTGAGCTGGGACCTGCTTATCCAAGGGCAGATTACCCGCGCCGAGATCGACGAAATCTTCGCTTGGGTGGAAGGCGATTGCGATCTGAATATCCAGCCGCTTACAAATCAGAAAACCCCCGTCGCCGCCTTGAAAGCCGCAGAGGCCCGGCCCGCCGGCGAGAAAGCGGTACCCGCCGTTGCGGAGGGCCGCCCCGCTGCGGAACGCCGTCAGGGCGAGGGCGAATCGATACGGGTCGGCATCGAGAAGATCGACGCCATCATCAATATGGTAGGCGAACTGGTCATCACTCAATCCATGCTGAGTCAATTAGGCGCCGCGGTAAATGAGTTGAATCCCGCCGCATTGGAAAATCTGCGCGACGGTCTGGCGCAGTTGGAACGCAACACCCGGGAACTGCAGGAGGGGGTGATGCGGATTCGGATGCTGCCCATCAGTTTCGCCTTCAGCCGCTTTCCGCGCCTGGTGCACGACCTCAGCCTGAAGCTGGAGAAGAAGGTGGAGCTCAAGGTGTCCGGCGAGCAGACGGAATTGGATAAGACGGTCATGGAAAAGATCGGCGACCCGTTGGTGCACCTGGTGCGTAACGCCATCGATCACGGCATCGAATTGCCGGAGGCGCGCAAGGCGCAGGGCAAGCCGGAGACGGGACAGATTCAGCTCGATGCCTATCATCAAGGCGGCAATATCGTCATTGAAATAAGCGACGACGGCGCGGGCTTGAACCGGGAGCGCATCGCCGCCAAGGCGCGGGAGCGGGGCTTGCTGCCGGAGGGCGAGCCATTCGATGAACAGCGCGTCATCGATCTCATCTTCGAGCCGGGATTCTCCACCGCCGATGTAGTGAGCGACGTTTCGGGGCGCGGTGTGGGTATGGACGTGGTGCGGCGCAATATCCGCGATCTCGGCGGCAACGTGGACGTGACTTCGCAGCCGGGACAAGGTTCGCGCTTTACGATTCGCCTGCCGCTCACCCTGGCCATACTCGACGGGCAATTGGTGCGCGTCGGCAATCACATCTACGTTGCGCCGCTGGTATCCATCGTCGAATCTTTGCAAATGCATACCGAGCGGGTAAATGTCGTAGCCGGCCGTGGCGAGGTCTACCGTTTGCGCGATGAATATATCCCCATCATGGATTTGCGCGGGATGTTCGGAATCAAGGCCGCCGATGCCAAGTTGGCGGACAGTCTGCTGGTGGTAGTGGAAGGCGAGGGCAAAAAGGTCGGTTTGGTGGTGGATGATTTATTGGGGCAACAGCAGGTGGTGATCAAGAGCCTGGAAAGCAATTTTAAGCCGGTGGCGGGCATTTCCGGCGCGACGATTTTGGGTGACGGTACGGTGGCGTTGATTCTGGATGCCTGCCAGTTGGTGAATATGGCCTGCAGCAGCGCCGCCGATGCGGATTCGGTTTCGGGCCAGCTCACCGCGGCGGCTTAAGGAGATTCTATGAGCACATTAAATGCGATGCAAAACGATATCGGCTTGGGCGTGGCGGTGAATGCCGACCAGTATCTTACCTTTATGCTTGCCGGCGAGGAGTACGGCGTCGACATCCTCAGGGTACAGGAGATCAAGGGCTGGGGTAAGGTCACGCCGATCCCGAATACGCCCGATTACGTGCGCGGCGTGATGAACCTGCGCGGCACCATCGTACCGATCATCGATCTGCGCAAGCGCTTCAATATGGAGCAGATCGCTTATGGTCCGACTACGGTGGTGATCGTATTGAAGGTCGAGTGCGAAGGGAACAATCGCATCATGGGCATCGTGGTGGATGCGGTGTCGGATGTCTACGCCGTGCCCAGCGACGAGCTGCGTCCCTCCCCCGATTTCGGCGGCAACGTGAATGTGGAGTTCGTGCGCGGCTTGGCCACCGTCGACGAAAAGATGGTGATCATCCTTAACATCGACAAGTTGCTCAATCTCGGCGACCTGGAGATTGCATCTCATGCCGAATAGCGGCATGACGACTTGGCGGCAAGGATGCCTTGTTGGCAAGTGAATTGAGAGGTACGGCGATGATGAAACAGGCATGGTATCGCGGTGGAAATCGAGCTGTTAAGTCCGATGAGGCGCAGCTTGATAAGCAACGGTTGTCATGGCGCGAGTTTTGGGATCAGGTCTTGAGCGGCCTGGCGTGGTCGGGTTAGAGAATCGGTTGAGGAGCGACAATATGGCTTCAAGTAGGCACGTTCAAGGGAAGAAATCCGGAAAAACTCCGGCCAACTCCAAACAGTCATCCAGTAGTCATCTGCGCGTCATTGCTCGCCGATCGGAGAAGAGCCGGCGCGTCACCGGCACGGCGCGCAGCGGCGGACGGCGCAACAGCGAGTCGGCAAAGAGCCGGGCGCCGCAATTGCAGGTCGAACTGTTGGAAAAGACCTTCGCGGCCTTGGCGCCGCGCGGTGCGGAACTGGTCGAGCGCTTTTACACGGAGCTGTTCCGACGCCATCCGGCCGTCAAGCCCTTGTTCGCCGGTACGGATATGGCAAGCCAGCAGCGCAAATTACTGGCGGCCCTGGCCTTGGTCATAAAGAATCTGCGGCAGCCGGAGGCGCTGACTCAGGTGTTGAAGGAGCTTGGAGGGCGTCATAAAGGCTACGGCGCAAAGCCCGCGCATTATCCGGCAGTGGCGGAAACCTTGTTGGATGTGATGGCGGAAATGGCTGGAAATTATGGACGCCGGAGGTGCAGACGGCGTGGTCAGATGCATTGCAAATCGTGGCAGGCGCAATGTTAACGGTTTATCGAACTCAGGAGGATGCCAACATGGCAGTTAGCAGAAAGACGGCTGTAAAGCAGGTGGCTTTTCAAGAAAGCTATATGGTTGTGGATGATTTGGAAGTGGCAAAGAATATTCTGGAGCATGCGCCCATCAATATCATGATGGCGGATGCCGACGAGAACGTCGTGTTCGTCAACCGCCGTGCGCGCGAGGTGCTGACCAGGATAGAGTCGGAATTGGCCAAGTACCTGCCGGGTTTCAGGGTGGATCAGGTGGTGGGCGGCAGCATCCATCGCTACCACAAGAGTCCCGACGCGATCAAACGCGTCCTGAATAGCATGCAGCCCGGCGACTCGCACAAGGGCGAGATCACCCCCGGACCTTATATATTCGAGCACGAGACGCGCCCGCTGATCAATAGCGCCGGCGAGCGGGTGGGTTATGTGGTGCAGTGGCAGGATGTCACCGAGCGGCGCGCCAAGGAAGAACAGGCGCAGCGTCTGCAAAAGGCGGTGGACGGCGCTCAGACCGCCATGATGACCATAGACAGAAACCTGGTGATCACCTATCTCAACGAACAAACCCAGAAGATAATGGATCAGCACGGCACTGCGCTGCGTTCCCTCTACCCCAGTTTCGATGCCAAGAAGATGGTGGGCACCTGCATCGATATCTTCCATAAGAATCCCGCTCATCAGCGCCGCATGCTGGAAAACCCGGCCAATCTCCCCCACGAGACCGACATCCACGTCGGGCCGCTGGTATTCCGCATCCGGGTCAGCGCCATCCACGATATCAAGGGCGTTTATGTCGGCAATACCCTGGAGTGGTCGGATGTGACGGAATTGCGCAAAAAAGAGATAGACGTGGCGCGGCTGCAATCGGCCATTGACGGCGCCACCGCCAATCTCATGATTTGCGACAGCAACTTGCATATCACCTACGTCAATCCCTCGGTGCTCAACATGCTGTCCAAGCGCCAGGATACCCTGCGCAAGATATTCCCCGGCTTCAACGTGAATGAGCTGGTGGGCAAGAACATCGATATGTTCCACAAGAATCCGACGCACCAGCGCGCGCTGTTGAGCGATGTGAGCCGCCTGCCGGCCAAGGCGCAGATCAAGGTGGCGGACCTGGAGTTCGAAGTCAATGCCACGGCCATCACGGATCACAACGGTAAATACATGGGCAATATGGTGGAGTGGAAGGACATTACGGAGCAGAAGGACGCGGAGCGTCAGGTGCAGCGCCTGATTGACTCGGCTGTCAAGGGCGAGCTCGAGGAGCGTGTCAATGTCTCCTCCTATGAGGGTTTCATGAAGGGCCTGGGCGAAGGGATCAATAATCTCCTAGATGCCCTGGTCATACCCTTGCGCGCCAGCGCGGACGTCATCAAGGCGCTGGCGGACGGTGATCTCACGCATAGCGTTGCGGGCGATTTTCAGGGTGAATTCGCCATGCTGCAGGATTCGGTGAACACCTCGGTGGAGAATCTACTGGGCATGGCCAGCAAGATCCGCGAGGCTACCGGCAACATCTCCACCGCGGCGACCGAGATATCCCAAGGCAATGCCGACCTCAGTCAGCGCACCGAGGAACAGGCCTCCAGCCTGGAGGAGACCGCGTCCAGCATGGAAGAGATGACCAGCACCGTGAAGCAGAACGCGGACAACGCCCGCGAGGCCAATCAACTGGCCGCCGGCGCCCGCGAGCAGGCGGAGCGGGGCGGCAAGGTGGTCGGCCAGGCGGTCACTGCCATGGGCGAAATCAATGCCGCCAGCAAGAAGATCGCGGACATCATCGGTGTCATCGACGAGATTGCCTTCCAGACCAATCTGCTCGCCCTGAATGCGGCGGTGGAGGCGGCGCGTGCCGGTGAACAAGGCCGCGGGTTCGCAGTGGTGGCGGCGGAGGTGCGCAATCTCGCGCAGCGCAGCGCCGCGGCGGCCAAGGAGATCAAGACGCTGATCAAGGACAGTGTGGACAAGGTCGGGGAAGGCACCAAGCTGGTGGATATGTCGGGCCAGACTTTGGAAGAGATCGTGACCTCGGTGAAGAAGGTCAGCGACATCGTCGCCGAGATCGCCGCCGCGAGTCAGGAGCAATCGTCGGGCATCGAGCAGGTCAACAAGGCCGTGATGCAGCTCGATCAAGTAACCCAGCAGAACGCCGCGCTGGTGGAAGAGGCGGCGGCGGCCAGCGAGTCCATGGACGAGCAGGCGCGCGGCTTGCGGGATCTGATGAATTTTTTCAAGACCGGAAATAATGCGGAGAGCGAGGCCCCGGCGCCTTCCCGTGCTGCGGCGAGCGACAAGCGCCGGCCAGCGGCCGCGCAGCCGGCAGCGAAGTCGGCCGCAAAGCAGGCCGCGAAGCCGACCGCCGTCCGTCGTCCTGCCAAGCAGGATCAACCTGCCGCGAAGGGCGATGACAACGAATGGGAGGAGTTTTAACGGCGGCACAGGTAGCGGGAAAATGTTCGGCTATGGCGGGTGCGGTCTCAGTGGAGGTGGGAAGTGGGCATGGCGGCGGCAGAGGGGCTTGTTGATGACGAAAGGGAATTCCAGTTTACGGACCGCGATTTCCAATATCTCCGTGAGTTAGTCAGCCGCGAGACCGGCATCGTCGTCACCGAGGCCAAGCGGCAAATGGTCTACAGTCGCCTATCCCGCCGCCTGCGCGCCCTTAATCTCAAGGATTTTCGGGATTATTGCCGCCTGCTGGAGGAGGATGGCGACGGCGAGCTGCATGCCTTCATCAATGCCATCACCACCAACCTGACCGCATTTTTTCGCGAGCCGCATCATTTCGCCCACCTGCAAAAGGTCGTCATTCCCGAATTGCTGAAGAGGAATGCCGCATCCCGGCGCATCCGCATCTGGTCGGCCGGCTGTTCCACGGGAGAGGAGCCTTATTCCATCGCCATGGCGATGGCCGAGGTGCTGCCCTTGGACAGCGGCTGGGATTGGCGGATCTTGGCGACCGACATCGACACCGATGTGCTGGCCAAGGCGGAGCGCGGGGTCTATCCCCATGAGCGCGTGGCGAACATCTCCCAGCCGCGCTTGAAGAAATGGTTCCTGCGCGGCGGCGGCGCCAATCAGGGGATGGCGCGGGTGGTGCCGGACTTGCGCGGGAAGATCAACTTCCGGCGCCTCAATCTCATGGAGGAATGGCCGGTAAAAGGTCCGATCGATGTGCTGTTCTGCCGCAATGTCGTGATCTATTTCAATAAGGAGACCCAGCGGCGCATCTTCGACAAATACGCCGATTGCATGGCGGCGCATTCATGCTTATTCATAGGACACTCGGAATCGTTGTTTAAGGTCACCAATCGCTTCGAATTGATGGGCCAGACCATTTACCGTAAGAAGGGTTGAACCGTGGCCAAGCCGCTGAGTACATCGCGTAGTAGGATTGACCTGCCGGCCGCGCCGCCCAGATTCGAGCACATCAATCGCTACTGGGACCCGCATCAGGAATCGTTTGCCGCGAAGATATTGCCGGGAGAGTATTACGTGACCCTTCACGACGAGATCATCGTCACGGTATTGGGCTCCTGCGTCTCCGCCTGCATCCGCGACCGGGTCTTCGGCATCGGCGGCATGAATCACTTCATGTTGCCCAGCGACGGCAATGCCCCGGCCCCAAGAGAGCGCGGACGGGTCATCGATGAGTCGGCGCGTTACGGCGTCTTCGCCATGGAGCTGCTCATCAATGAGATTCTCAAGAACGGCGGGCGGCGCGAAAATCTGGAAGTCAAGATCACGGGCGGCGGCAGAATGCTGGCCAATATGTCCGATATAGGGGAGCGCAACATCGACTTTGTGCGCCAATTTCTGGCTACCGAAGGATTGGAGATCGCGTCCGAGGAGGTGGGCGACATCTATCCGCGCAAGGTTTATTACTTCCCGGGGACGGGTAAGGTAAGGGTGAAGAAGCTGCGCACCATGCATAACGACACGGTCGCCCAGCGGGAAGACGCCTATCGGCAAGACTTGCAGAAGCAAGCGCCGCAGGGCGACGTGGAATTGTTTTAGGATGAGTGCCGGGCCATGACCAAGAAGATCAAAGTTCTGGTAGTGGACGATTCCGCCCTGATCCGCAAACTGCTTTCGCAATTGCTGGCGGCCGATCCGGAGATCGAAGTGGTGGGAACGGCATCCGATCCCTTCATGGCGCGCGACAAGATCAAGGAGCTCAATCCCGACGTGCTGACCCTGGACGTTGAAATGCCGCGCATGGACGGGCTGACCTTCCTACGCAATCTCATGCGCCTGCATCCCATGCCGGTGGTGATGGTCTCGTCACTGGCCGATCAGGGGGCCGACGTCACGCTCGATGCCTTGGCGCTCGGCGCGGTCGATTATGTCACCAAACCCAAGATCGACGTGGCCCACACCCTCGGCGATTATGCCCAAGAGATCACCGCCAAGGTGAAGATGGCCGCGGCGGCGCGCATCCTGCCGCACCGCGAGTTGCGCGCGGTGCCGGCCAAGCTGAGCGCCGACGCGGTCTTGCCCAGTGCCGCGGGTTCCAAACACTTCAAGACTACGGATCGCCTCATCGCCATCGGCGCCTCCACAGGCGGCACGGAGGCGATACGGGTGGTATTGGAGATGCTGCCGCCGGATGCGCCGGGCGTGGTGATCACTCAGCATATACCGGAGGCATTCAGCCGGCCCTTTGCGGAGCGGATGAACCTCAGCTCGGCGTTGCAGGTCAAGCAGGCCAATGACGGCGACCTGATCCTTCCGGGCCACGCCTTCATTGCTCCGGGAGACCGGCATCTGCTGGTGGTGCGCGACGGCGCCCGCTATCGCTGCCGCCTCAGCGACGGACCGCCTGTCAACCGGCATCGTCCCAGCGTGGACGTGTTGTTTCGCTCCATGGCGCAGTGCGTCGGGCCCAATGCGGTAGGCGCGCTATTGACGGGCATGGGCGAAGATGGCGCGGCGGGCTTGGCGGAAATGCGGGCCACCGGCGCCTTTACCATCGCCCAGGACGAGAAGACCAGCGTCGTGTGGGGCATGCCCGGCTCGGCGGTGCGTCTCGGCTGCGTCGATCTGGTGCTGCCTTTGGCGCGCGTCGCCGGGGCGTGCATGACGCACGCAAAACCGGATGCGGAGGCGGATGCCAAGGTGAGCGGCGGCCATGCCTGAATATGAGGAGATAAACAGCAGATGAATGCGCAATTCATAAAACGTTATGGCTGGGTGCTCGCGGTCAGCCTCGCCGGACTGGCAGGCGTCTGCTATGCAACGACTGCCTGGGTGCAGGCGCTGTGGATGCTGGTCACGATCGCCGCCTGGGCGATCACTTCCAGGAATGGCATGTCCCGCCTGGAGAGCGAGAAGAGCGTTTCCGCCGCGGCCGCATCATCGTCCATAGGCGAGGGTCTGCGCACCCTGTCGCAGGAGGTGGGCGGTTCCGTCGCGGATTATTCCAGTCTCATGGACCGCGAACTGGAGCAGATACGCGGCCTGGTCGCCGACGCCGTGGTTTCCTTGAACAACAGCTTCACGGGCCTGCAGACCCTGAGCCAGGCCGAACAGGATATGGCGCTATCGTTAGTCCAGCGCATGACATCCGCGATGTCGGACGCCAACGGGGAGAATCTCGACATACAGAGCGCCATCAATGAAGTCGGGCAAGTGATGGTTCATTTCATCGAGCTCATCGTGGACATGAGCAAGGGCAGCGTTCAGCTGGTGCAAAAGATCGACGACATTTCAACCAAGACCGACGAGATATTCAAGCTGCTGAGCGGCATCAAATCCATCGCCGACCAGACCAATCTGCTCGCGCTCAACGCCTCCATCGAGGCCGCGCGGGCAGGCGAGGCGGGACGCGGTTTTGCCGTGGTGGCCGATGAGGTGCGAAAGTTGGCGCAGCACTCCAATACCTTCAACAATCAGATCGTGGGGCATATCGGGAATACCAAGGTCACCATCAGCGAGGCCAACCATATCGTCGCCGAGATCGCGTCCCGGGATATGAGCCGGGCCATCACCGCCAAGGGCCGCGTTGATGACATGTTAAAGGCGCTTGGCGAATTCAATCACAACATGGCCGGGGATCTGGATGCGATACAGGGCTTCACCACTCAGATTAAAGACAACGTCATGGTAGCGGTAAGGTCCATGCAGTTCGAAGACATCGTGCGTCAGGCGGTTCAACACACTCAGAGCAATGTAAGTGACTTCAAAGTCCTCATGGATGGGGTGTGCGCCGATCTGGCTAAAGTCGATAATCTTGGGCCTGCCGACAGCCATGCCTACGGCGCCAGGCTGGCCGAGATACGGGAGCGTTTGCGCGTGCTGAAGAAAAAATTTCTGGAGGAAAAGCATACACCGGTTAATCAATCCTCCATGAGCGAGGGCAGTGTCGAGCTGTTTTAGGCGGAGATATAAGGCTGAAGTTGTATAGGTGTGGTTACTAAGATCTGCGTTAACAAAGGCTCGTGCCGAGTTCAAACCACCCCGTCGGCTTCGCCGCCACCCCTCCTTGGAAAGGAGGGGAAATATATATTTTTTCCCCTCCTCAATGAGGAGGGGTGCCCCGTAGGGGCGGGGTGGTGATTAACGCGGTTTTGCTAACGAATTTATCGGTAATTAGACATAATCAAGGAGGACGGCGCGATGGAGATGATAACCGTAACAGAAAACGAGAAGGAAGGCGTCGTTACCATAGCGCCGCGTAAGCGCTTCGATTTCGGCGCTCATAGAAAATTCAGGGAAAGCTATAAGAACAAGAAAGGAACCGTTTCCCGTTACGTGATCGACATGAAAGAGGTCGAGTATATTGACAGCTCCGCGCTGGGCATGATGCTGCTGCTGCGCGAACACGCCACAGCCAACAAGGGCGTTGTCGTTATCGCCTATTGCAAGCCCGAGATCAGGAAAATACTGGCGATCGCCAATTTCGATCGTTTGTTCGAGATTAAATAGCAGGGGGGTATATCGTGTCGATGCAATTGCAGGCCAAGGCCGGCGATAATCAAGCGCTATCGGAACAGGCTCCGCAGCAGGGAGAGGATAGCAAGGGGCTCAGTGTTCTCGTCGTCGATGATGATGAAATCAACCGCGCCGTGCTGAAGGCGATGCTGCAAAAGGACGGGCACACCGTCCATATAGCGGCGAACGGCGCGGAGGCGGTTGCGCACTATGAGGCCGAGCAGCCGGACATGGTGCTGATGGATATCATGATGCCGGTCATGGACGGCTATGAGGCGGCGCAGAGCATCAAGGCCAGCGCCGGTTTACGCTTCGTGCCGATCATCTTTGTCACCGCGATAATCGACGATCAGGCGCTGGCCAAGTGCCTCGCGGTCGGCGGCGACGATTTTATCACCAAGCCGATCAGCCTTGTCATTCTCCGCGCCAAACTCGCCGCCGCGGATCGTATCCGCCGGCTTTATGGGGCATTGGCGCTGCAGCAGAGCGGTCTCAGCGCCCATCACGAACGCCTGCGTTACGAGCACGAGCTTGCCGAGCAGGTATTCGCCAAGATTGTCGGGAATAGCTCGGCCAATGCGGCAAACATTCGAGCAAAGCTCGCCCCGCTCGCCATTACCAACGGCGACCTGATCCTGGTGGGGCGTACCCCCCATGGGCGGCAGAATATCCTGATGGGCGATTGCATGGGACATGGATTGTCGGCCGCCATCGGTGCGATTCCGGTGACCGATATATTCAATGCCATGAGCCGGAAAGGCCTCGTCGTCGGCGATATGGTGAAGGAGATGAACCGGAAACTGCGCGCCACCTTGCCGGCCGGACATTTTTTTGCGGCGTGTTTGATGGAATGGGACCCCAGGGGCGGCGTGGTGCATATATGGAACGGCGGCGTCCCCGACGTATTGCTGGTTGCGGAGGGTGGCAGGGCGGTAACACGCATAGCCTCGCGCAATCTGGCGCTCGGCGTAGTGGATAACGAAGAGATGGATATCCATGTCGAGACGTGCCGGGTGCAGCGCGGCGACCGCCTGTATCTCTATTCGGACGGGCTCGTCGATGTGCGCGATGGCGCAGGGCTGATGTTCGGACAGGAACGTCTGGAAAAAGTCGTGCGCGACAATCGCGACCGCCGCCGCCTATTCGAGGAGATCAATGAGGCGGTGGAGTCCTTCCGCGGCGATCGGGCGCAAGAGGATGATATTACCCTGGTGGAGGTGTTGTGCGATGAGTCCTTGCTGGATGGCGCTGAGGCGCACGGCGAAAAACCGCGGCGCCAACCCAGTTGCGGCATGTCGATAAAATTGGGTCCGGGCGGGCTGGGTCATTTCGACCCGCTGAATCTGGTGGATAGCTTGGTCGGCGGGATCGCCGCGCTCGAGAACCATCGCACGCCGCTTTATACGGTGATAGCCGAGCTGTATGCCAATGCCCTGGAACATGGGGTGCTGAAACTGGACTGCGCCCTCAAAAAGGCGCCGGAGGGCTTCGCCCATTATTATGACGAGCGTGAACGCCGCTTGTCCGAGCTTACGGAAGGTTGGGTCAATATCGATATCGAGATTTTCAGCAATGATGCCGGCGGCGAATTGATCCTGCAGATAGAGGACAGCGGGCAGGGATTCGCTGCGGTTGCCGCGTCCGATACGGCGCAGGCGGATAGCGGCGTTGCCGCGAGCGGCAGAGGCATAAGCTTGGCCCGTTCCCTGTGCAAGAGCCTCGCGCATGACGCGCGCGGCAATCGCGCAAGGGCGGTATATGCATGGTGAGTGTCACTGACTTTTCGTGAGTCCGTCTATGGGAATGGGCCTCAGAACGAAAATTGTCCTGCCGCTGTTGCTACTGGTGGCCGCGGTCGCGGCCTATTTATGGTTGCTGTGGGCGCCGGCTTACTTGCAGGAGGAGCGTGAGCATTATCTGGGGCATTATAGGATGATCCTCGATATGATGGCGGAGGGGATAGAGCCTGATATGGCGGAAGGTAATCTCAAGAATGTATACCGGGCACTCGACCGATTTCGAGAAGACTACCCGCTTTTTAAAGAAATCCGCCTGGAGAAAAAATCAGGCGAACCTCTCTATGCCTATCGTCGCCCCGTAGAGGGGGGTGATGCGGATCTCGAGTACCTCACGCGCGAGATCGCTGTGGCGGACGGCACAGGGATTCTCGGGATTCAAGTGGATATGAAGCCCGAGATGGATGTAGATGAATCCGAATTACAAAAACCCATATTGCTGTTATTGGCCTTCTTGCTGGGCGCAATGGTTCCGGTCGCTGTACTGTTGGATCGGTGGTTACGATCCCCCTTGGTAAAATTGTCGCGCGCTGCCGTCGCCGCGGCTAATGGCGATTACCAGGCAGCGCTACCCGCTCCCGGCAGCGATGAGCTGGGCGCGTTGGTCAGCGCCTTCGACGGCATGCGCACCGCCATCGTCGGAGGCGAGCGGAGGCTGTGGTCCCTTAATGAAGCGTTGGGGCAACAGGTCAGCGAACGCTCTCAGGAGCTGCTGAACCAGAAGTTTGCCCTGGATCAGCATTCGATTGTGGGTATTGCGGATAAGGCGGGCCGAATTATCTATGTCAACGACAAGTTCTGCGAGATCAGCGGATATAGCAGAGAGGAATTGCTCGGTAAGGATCACCGCATACTCAATTCCGGGCATCATCCGCAAGATTTCTTTAAGGAGATGTGGCAAACCATCGGCCGCGGCAAGGTATGGTGCGGCGAGATCAGGAATCGGCGGAAGGACGGTTCCTTTTATTGGGTTGACACTACTATCGTTCCCTTCATGGATGGCGAGGGCAAGCCCTATCAGTATGTGAGCATCCGCACCGATATCACGGAGCGTAAGCAGATCCTTGAGAAGCAGCGCGAGCGCAATCAACGCCTTCAACGGCATCAAGAGGCGATCTTGAAATTGACGCACGAGGGGATGCTCGACGGCGGTCATCTGCCCGATTCCCTGAAGACCATCGCGGAAACGGCCGCCACGGCCATGGACACGGAGCGTGTAGGGTTGTGGTTTTTCAGCGCGGATCGCACTTCGCTCCGTTGCGAGAGCCATTTTACGCGCGAGGGAATTCATTATGAACACAATGAAATTATGGAAAAAAAGGCCCTTCCGGCCTTTTTTAACGCGATTGAAAGCGAGTTGGCGGTCGCCGCCGATGATGCCCAGGGCGATCCGCGCATCCGTGAATTAGTTGCAAGCTGCCGCGAGCGCCGCAGGATAGGCGCCATACTCGCTGTCCCTATCCGGGTGGCGGCTCGGGTGAAGGGGGTAGTGTGCTTCGAGCACGCCGGGGCGCCGCGCCATTGGCATACGGAAGAACGGCACTTCGGCGTGATGGTGGCGGATATGGCGGCGGTGACCCTGGTGCAGGCCAGGCGCCGGGAGGCGGAGGCGCGCCTGACCAAGATAGCGCAGCAGTTCGAGTTGTCCAGTGTGGTGCTGGACAGGGCCCTGGTCGAGTCCCAGGCGGCGGCGCAGAGCAAGTCCGCATTTCTGGCAACCATGAGTCATGAGGTCCGCACCCCTCTGAACGGCGTTATGGGGATGCTTGATGTGTTGCGGGACTCTGGCCTGGACGAAAAGCACAGGGACTATGTGAATACTGCCTATAAATCCGCCGCGATGCTGCTCGAGCTTTTAAATGGGGTTTTGGACTTCTCGAAGATCGAGGCAGGGCGCTTACAGTTGGAGACAATCGAATTCAATCCGATTCAATCCGTCGAGGATGTCATTAGTCTGATGAAGCCCTTGGCCGCCGCTAAAAAACTTTCCCTATCCTTTGAGATGACCGGGGCGGTGCCGGCGCGGATGAACGGCGATCCCATGCGCCTGCGCCAGGTATTGACCAATCTCATCGGCAATGCCATCAAGTTTACCCAGGAGGGCGGCGTGAGCGTGCGCAGTGCAGTCGTGCAGGGAAAAGAGGGTAGGGAGGCCATCCGTATCGAGGTGCTTGATACCGGGATAGGCATCGCCGCCGAGGATCAGCAGCGTATCTTTGATCACTTTGCGCAGGCCGATGATTCGATCACGCGCCGTTACGGCGGGAGCGGTTTGGG
>Ga0153916_10001834_pt1 | contig 15444 bp, 11 predicted proteins | sample Opewatmetagenome_FD_109642 | JGI IMG/M metagenome (GOLD analysis project Ga0153916, IMG submission 109642) | Freshwater wetland microbial communities from Ohio, USA - Open water 3 Core 3 Depth 4 metaG | ecosystem: Environmental > Aquatic > Freshwater > Wetlands | place: USA: Ohio, Lake Erie...
AAGATTGGCAGGATCTCACGCCATTGATCGCACCGGCCGCCGAATCGCCGGCCGACGACTCGGTCGCTGATTCGAGGGAAGGAGACGGCCAGGCAACCGAGGTTCCAGCCGCCACCGATCTGAAGGGCACCCCAACGCGGCTGCCGCGTTGGGGACCCCGCCCGACCGGCGGTCCCACTGTTGGCACCGGTCCGAAGACCGGCGGTCCCACCGGGGAAGGGGATTCGAACACGCGGCCCGAGATCGGCGACGAAGCGAAGGCTGAGAAGAAAACGGGCCGGCGCCGGCGGCGGCCGCGCGCCAAACGGCCGGTTCCCGAACTCGAGACGCCGATGGCGGGCCTCGACGGCCACTGGATTGCCAGCGCCATTGCGGCGCTGCGCGTCGACATCGAGCGCCTGCGCCAGGAAACGCTCACGGCAGGGACGAGCGGGGCAAGTGCGACGCGTGAGGCGAGTGAGGCAAGTCGGGCGCGCGCGGGCAGTGGCACGAGCGGCGCGAGTGCAGACGGCAACGGTCCCAGCCACGCACACCAGCCAAGCGCGCAGGAGCCCGAGCCGGTGCAAGACGAGTGGGGCTTCTACGACCCGGGACGATGCGGGATGCGGGCGCTCATGGCGAGGCTCGAGGCGCAGGATGCGGCCGACCAGGACGAGGCAGCCGGCCGCTCGAAGGCCTCGGCGATGCAGAAGTTGATCGCCAGTCATGCCGACGCCAGCCACCCGCGGCGACCGACGGCACGCACCGAAAACGCCGACGACAAACGCCTGGCGCCGCTTGCAATGTGGGCGCGTGCCGATGAAGGCATGGAGTACGACATCGAACAGGTCCTGCCCGGGGAACCACTCGCACACCTTCCAGGCTTGATGGCCGGGCTGCGCCTGCCCGAGCACGTTGCCGCCGTCCGCTACGCCTCGGGCTGCCGCATCCGTCGTGTCCGCGTGGCGCCGGGGCCGGAGAAACCTCGCGGCGACAAGCGGCAGGTCGTGATCGTCTCGAAGAAGGCGCTTCGGGAACTTCGCTAGGCACATCCCCGACCTTCGACCCCTGCAGAACCCGTCCCGTGCCATTCCACCTGCTGATTGTCGCGATCACCGTCGTCGCGCTCACTGTCCAGGCCGTCGTCGTGAACCGGCTGGCCGGAATCGACTATCCTTAACGCGAGACGAGGTTTGCCACCGGGCTGAAGCCCCGCGGTCCCACATCATGACTGTTCGGCCGGCCTAACCGGAACCCCTGCCCTTCGTCTAAAGGAACGGATGGACGGAAGCGACGCGGCGGTCGTCGCGCAGGTGCGCGCGGGAGACAGCGAGGCCTTCCGTGTGCTCGTCGACCGCCACGCCCGCACCATCTTTCGCCTGGCGTCCCGGATGGTCGGAAACGAGCAGGACGCCGACGACGTGGTGCAGGAGACGTTCCTGCGGGCCTACCGGCAGATCGACCGGTTCGAATCGAGGGCGAATTTCGGCACCTGGCTCTACCGCATCGCCGTGAACTGTTCGCTCGATCTTCTCCGGCAGCGGCCGCGGCGCCGGCAGAAGCTGGAGCCCGAAGATGGCGACGAGCCGGCCGCGGATCCCGATGCGAACCCGTCACCGGAGCGGCTGATGTTCAGCGCGGAGGTCCAGACGAGGGTGACGTCGGCGCTTCACGATCTCAGTCCGGCCGAGCGCGCGGCGTTCCTGCTCCGGCATTTCGAGGGCCAGTCGATCGAGGAAATCGGCCGCGCGCTGGGATTGCGAACGAGCGCGACCAAGCACACGGTGTTTCGGGCTGTTCAGAAAATGCGGCGCGCGCTGGAACCGGTCCTTCGCTAGCGGTTCGCCAGCGGGGTCGCCAATGCGGCAGCCGCATTGGGGGCCATAGCGGGGTCCCCAATGAGGAGCACAACGTGACAGGGAACGGGAATCATCCGAGCGACGAGCAACTCGTCCTCTTTTTCTACGGCGAGGCGGATGGCCGCGATGCGGTCGCCGCGCACGTCGACGCCTGCACCGTATGCCAGGCGACGCTCGGCGACCTGCAGCGAGCGCTCGCGGCGGTCGATGCGCACCGGATTCCGGAGCGCGGCGCCGGGTACGGGGGCGAGGTGTGGGCGCGCATGCAGGAACATCTGGAACGCGCACCTGCCCGCGATTGGCTCTCGTGGTTCGCCCCGCGACGCCTGGCGCTGGCCGGCGCCGTCGCGGTGCTTCTCGTCGCCGCGTTCTTCGCGGGTCGATACTCGCTCCGGCCGCAACCCGCGCAGCAGGCGCGGACAACTCCGCAGCCAGCGGCTGCGCCGGCAAGTGCCGCGCCGCAGGTCCAGGTGCGCGACCGCATCTTGCTGATCGCCGTCGGGGACCATCTCGAACGATCGCAGATGGTTCTCGTCGAGCTGATGAACGGGCCGACCGAGGGACCGGTCGACATCTCCGGCACGCAGGAATGGGCGCGCGACCTGGTGCCGACGAACCGGTTGATCCGGCAGACGGCCAACGAGGCAGGAGACCGGGTGGTTGTGGACGTTCTCGACGACCTCGAGCGCCTGCTGATCGAAATCGCCAACAGCCCGTCCCGGCTTTCGAGCGCCGAGTTCGAACAGGTCCGGCAGCGCATTGAAGGCCGGGGCATTGTCTTCAAGATCCGCGTGCTCGATTCCCAGGTGCGCCAGCGCGAACAGATCGCGGCCGCGCGCCCTGCCCGAGCACACTCGTAAGGTGAAGCCATGAACACGAACACGACACACACCATCGCTCGGTGGGACCGCCGGGCTTCAGCCCGGTGGCAGGTTTCCACGCGCACGGCACCAATCGTCCTCGCTGTCCTCGCACTGGTGGCCGCATGGCCCGCTGTCTCGCGCGCGCAGACGAATGTGCGGATCCCGCCGACTACGATCCAGGTTCCACCAATCACGGTCCAGATCCCGGACCTGCAGCGCCTTGAAGCGGCGCAGAAATCGCTCGATGCCCTCGGCCCGTCGATCGGCGCCCTGAAGATCTACGAGCAGGCGCTCGGCGGCGTGAACGCGCGATCGCTCGAGTCGCTGAACTGGTCACTGGCGGAGCTGCAGGGACAGACGCCTCGCGTGCTAGTGCAAGGGCGTGTGTTCGGCAGCGAGTCCTCGCTCTACGAGTCGGGGCTTTCCGCGCTCGACAGCGAGCAGTGGCAGCGCGCCGCCGACCTGTTCGACCGCGTCGTCAAGGCGGGAAAGACGCACGTCGACGGCGCTATGTACTGGAAGGCGTACGCGCTCGACAGGCTCGGGCAGCGCGCCGACGCGCTCTTGACGCTGCAAGAGCTCGTCAAGTCCTACCCGAACAGCCGGTACCTGGAGGATGCGAAGGCGCTCGAGATAGAGGTGAAGCAGCACGCCGGCCAGCCGGCGAAGCCCGAGGACCACGTGAACGAGGATCTCAAGCTGCTGGCGATGAACTCGCTGATGCAGACCGATCCCGAGCGTGCGATCCCGCTTCTGCAGCAGGTCCTCAAGGAGCGCAACTCGCTGAAGGTCAAGCAACGGGCGCTCTTCGTGCTCGCGCAGAGCAACTCGCCGCAGGCGCGCGAAGTCGTCGCCCAGGTCGCCCGCGGCGCCGGCAACCCGGACCTGCAGATGAAGGCGGTCAGGTATCTGGGCACCTACGGCCGCTCGAACACGCAGCTGCTGGCCGACATCTACGCCTCGTCCAAAGACAGCGACGTCAAGCGGGAGATCATCCGCAGCCTGTCGATGGCGCGCGACGTCGACCGGCTGCTCGACATCGCCAAGACGGAACAGTCGCCCGAGCTGCGGACCGAAGCGATCCGCCAGCTCGGGATGATGAGGGCCGACAACCAGCTGTTCCAGCTGTATTCCGCCGAGAAGTTCGCGGACGTGAAGTTCGCGGACGTCAGGGAACAGATCTTCCGGTCGATGGCGATGACCGGCAATTTCGAGCGCGTGGCGGAAATGGCGAGGCAGGAAGCGGACGCGAAGCTGCGCGCGAGCGCCGTGCGCGACCTCGGCATGATGGACAGCAAGAAGACCGGCGACATACTGGTGCAGATCTACAAGACGGACAAGGATCCGGGTGTGAAGAAGCAGGTCATCAGCACGCTCTACATGCAGCAGAACGCGAAGGCGCTGGTCGATCTCGCCCGGCAGGAAACGGATCCGGTGATGAAGAAGGAAATCGTCTCGCGGCTGTCGACGATGAAGTCGAAGGAAGCGATCGACTACATGCTGGAACTGCTGAAATGAGGCGGGTGGGGGGGCGAGGCAGGCGGGGCTGGTGAGCCAGCCGGCGCCAGCCACACCCACGGTGGACCCCCGCTTCAGGAAGGCCTCCAGCGCGGCAGCCGCACTGGGGACCCCGAGACCGGGAGCGAGGGGACTGCGGAGGCGGCGATGCGAGGAAACGCGATGAAGCTCGCTCTGATTGCGCTCATTGTGGCGCCGTTCGGTCTGCCGGCCACCACTGCCTTCGCCCAGGCGCCGAAGGTCGTCAACGCGGCGTTCGAACAGCGGGCAGTGACCGGCGCGTTCGAGAACTTCTTCCAGGCTCTCGTCCGCCAGCAGTCGAAGCCCGCGTGGATGGGCTATTCGGTCCCTGCCGTTCCCGGACATCACGTGGGCTGCTGCGGCAGCGGCGAGTCGCACGTGATGAGCTCGCCTTGCTATCTCGAAGGCCGGCCTTCGACAACGACCAGCGCGGACGATCGCGCGGTCAAGCTCGAAGGAGATGCGGCGCTGCTCGTGCTGTTCCGCGTCGAGAACCAGCAGGTGGGCAAGATCGCCATCTTCTCGCCCGACTGTCAGCTCGATGCGGGCGGCCTTCCTTTCTTCTGGTTGACCGGCGTTGCGTCGGCTGACAGCGTTGGCCTGCTTGGCGCATTCGCCCGCACGACTTGCGGGCCCGAGCGGGTCGCGCGCAACGCTGTGGTGGCCCTGGCGCTGCACGGCGATTCCTCGGCCGACCTGGCGCTCGAACGACTGATTGCGGCGCAGCAACCGCTCGAAATCCGGAAGCAGGCGGCGTTCTGGCTCGGCGTCGCACGCGGAGAGCGCGGGTACCAGATTCTGCGCGGCGCTGCAGAGCACGACCCGAGCGCCGATTTCCGCAAGCAGGCGACCTTTGCGCTGTCCCAGAGCACGGCTCCCGCTGCGATCGACACGTTGATCCAGATGGCGAAGGCCGATTCGGACGCCTCGGTGCGCGGCCAGGCGCTGTTCTGGCTGGCTCAGAAGGCCGGGAAGAAGGCTGCGGGCGCGATCACCAACGCCATCGAGAACGACCCGGAGACCCAGGTGAAAGAGCGTGCGGTATTCGCCCTCTCGCAACTTCCGAAAGACGAGGGCGTGCCGTTGCTCATCAACGTCGCGCGGTCGAACCGCGATCCCAAGGTCCGGCAGCGCGCGATGTTCTGGCTCGGACAGTCGAAGGATCCACGGGCGGTCGCCTTCTTCGAAGAAGTCCTCAAGGGCAAATAGCGCGCTGCGGTGAGCGCGACGAAGCGGAGCGGGGCGCAGGGGCCCCCGCGAGCAAGGAGCTTGGCGGGGTGCAGGGGTCCCCGCCACTCAAACAACGTCCGGCAGCGCGCGATGTTCTGGCTCGGACAGTCGAAGGATCCACGGGCGCTGGCGTTCTTCGAAGAAGTGCTCAAGGGAGGCAGGAAGGGCAGGTAGGGCGAGCGGGTCCGCAGGTTGTAGAATCGGTCGTGATGAGCAGCTCGCTTCCGCCGCTTGCTGCAGGTGCCTCACGTGCCGGGCAGCACCACGCACCCGCCCCACCCGCCCGACCCGCCCCACCCGCCCCACCTGCCCAAGTTGAACGCAAACCCTTTCTCACCTGGACGGCCTGGCTGACGCACGTCTACACCGCGATGGGCGCGGCGCTCGCGTTTCTGTCGCTCGTCGCCGTCGTCTCCGGCCGCATCCGTGAGGCCTTCTTCTGGCTCGTGGTCGCGATCGTGGTCGATTCGAGCGACGGACTGCTCGCCCGCGCGTTTCGCGTTCGCGTCCTGCTGCCCGATGTCGACGGCGCGCACCTCGATGACATCATCGACTACCTGACCTACGTGTTCGTCCCGGCGTTCCTGCTCTACCAGACCGGCCGCCTGCCGGCTGGCTGGGGCCTGGCCGTCGTCTTTGCGGTCCTGGTCGTGAGCGCGATCGCATTTTCGAAGAGCGACGCCAAGACCTCGGATCATTTCTTCACCGGCTTTCCGTCCTACTGGAACGTCGCCGCGTTCTACCTGTACGCGCTTCGCACGTCGGCAGAGCTGAACGCGGCCGTCCTGCTCGTCCTTTGCGTGCTCGTGTTCGTGCGAATCGGGTACGTCTACCCCTCGCGGACGCCAACGCTGCGCACTCTCACAGTGGTCCTCGGCTGCGCCTGGGGCGCCCTGGTGCTGTATCTGCTGTGGCAGCTTCCTGCCGTCGATCGCAGGCTGCTCGTCCTGTCGCTCGCCTTCCCCGTCTATTACACGGTCCTGTCGCTCGTCCTCCACGCCCGCCGAAAATGAGACTGAAATGAGAAAAAGTGCCTGTCCCCAGTTCGAGGCGCTTTTCTTCGTTTTCGGCTTTACATTCAAGGGGTTAGCGTTTCGCGACCTCCGCAAAGGCGACGGTCCCCGGGCAAGCCGTCCGCGTGAGGGCGAACCCGGGCCCGCGGTCGCACGTTATTGACTACAGAGAAGGCCGAGAGAGCCCGGGCGCCGCGAAGCGAGCTGAAGTGAGAGACGAAGGTCGCTGATGGAACTCGGCACGCTGCTGGAACGCTGCCGGCAAGGCGATGAACTGGCGTGGGAAGCCTTCGTCCGCCAGTACCAGCGACGCATCTATTCGCTCGCCACCTGCTACGCAACCGACGCGGACGCTGCGCGGGACCTCGCACAGGACGTGTTCGTGCGGCTGTATCGCACCCGCAAACAGTGGCGCGACGCCGCGACGTTCGTCCCGTGGATGATCCGCGTGGCGCGCAACGTCTGCCTCGACCAGGTGCGAGCGCGCAAGGCGCGCCCGCCGGTGAGCGACGTTCCCGCCGACGAGCTCGTGGACCTGGCGGCAACGACCGGAAGCCCCGACGACGATTACACAGCCAGTTCGCGGCGCCGGCTCTTCTATCGCGCGCTTCGCAAGCTCACGGACCTCAGCCGCGAGATCATCCTGCTGAAGGAGATCCAGGGGCTGCAGATTGAAGAAATCGCCGGGATGCTGCACATCCCGCTCGGCACCGTGAAGTCGCGATCCAGCCGCGCGCGCCTCGAGCTCGCCCGCAATGTGCTGGCGCTCCAGGCACTCCAACGCGGGTGCCGCGTTGGGGGCCCCGCCGAAGAGGAGCGCGAGGCGGGTGCCCGGAAAGGAACGGCACCGTGAACCGCGCGGACTGCACGTTCGTGGACACGTGGCTGGACGACTGGCTGGCCGGCCGCCTGCCAGACGAGGTTGCGTGGCGTGTCGAAGAGCACGTTCGCGAGTGCGAACGGTGCCGGCGGCTTGCGGCCATCGTCCGCGATGCCGAAGCTACGCACTTGAGCGAGGCCAGCGGGCATGCGGACCTTCTGCCCGCTGTTCTCGACCGGACGACAGGGTCGCCCTGCGCGCGTGCCGAGGAACTTCTGCCCGCGCTCGTCGATGATGAACTGGACGCCGACAGCCGCGAGATCCTCCGGACGCACGTGTCGCACTGCGAGGGTTGCTCGCGATTGCTCGCGGTGCTCGAGGAATCGCGGAGCGTGCTGCCCGCGCTCGCCGAACTTCAGACGCCCGCCAGCTTGACCGAGCGGGTGCTCGAGGCGACATCACGTGGGCCGCAGCGTTCGGCGTTTGCTCGCGCCGGGCTGCCCAGCGTGGCATCCGCCCTGGCGTGCCGGTGGTGGCGGTCGGTCCTCGCGCGGCCGCGCGCCAGCCTCGAACTCGCCTACATCGGCACCGTGCTGATCGTCGTGCTGCTCGGAAACCCGGTGGCCGCGTTTCGCGGAGCCGGCGAGCAGGCCGGCCGACTGGCGGGCGCCGTTCCCGTCGCGCGGCTCACCGAGCAGCTGCCTTTGAAAGAGGCGGCCATGGGAACCATGGCACGCCTGTTCGGCGGCTTGACTGCCGCGGCCAACGTGATTGCGACTGAGATCTCCGAGCGATGGCGCCAGGCGCGCGCTCTCATCAGCGAGATCGAGACGACGATCGGCGACGCGATCAAGTGGCTCGCGACCTTCGATCTGAGACAGGCCATTCGCGGCGCCGAACAGGCGGTGCAGCCCCGAGGCCAGCCGGCACGAGAGAGCCAGCAGCGGAAATGATGAGCCCCGGACGGGAGCGGTGATCCGCGATCGGGGATGCGCCCCGATCCCGACGCGGTCCGGCAGAGCAAGGCTCGATATCTGGCGAGGCCCATTCCGGCGGCCCGACCGAACCCGGCGCGCTGGCCGGACGTTTACCGAATAGGAACAGTTGACGCGCCGCCCTCGCCCCGGTAGTTGTAGGCACCGGCCTTCAGGCCGGGGCCGGTGCGGCCAACAGCGCAGGAGCACGACAATGAACGGCTCACAGGATCCGCAGCAAGGGCGCCCGGAGCAGACAGGCGCCCCGTACAGCGCCCCGCGCCCGTCCGACTCGCCGTGGCTGAGGAACATCTCGGATCTGGGTGTCGATCCGCGGCTTGCCGGTGATCCGCGACGCAAGTCGCCCACGCTGGCGGCTATGCTGTCGTTGATGCCCGGCCTCGGTCAGGTCTACGTCGGCTACTACCAGCAGGGGTTCATCAACATCGTGGTTGTCGGCGGGATCATCGCCCTGCTCGCGGACGCTCGCCACGGCATCGTTCACAACCTGATCCCGCTGCTGGCGCTCTTCATGGCGTTCTACTGGCTCTACAACATGGTCGATGCGGCCCGGCGCGCCATGTTCTACAACCAGTCCCTGGCGGGCCTCGGGCCCGTGGAGATCCCTGAGGACATGAAGCTGCCGAAAGGCGGATCGCTGGCAGGCGGCATCGCCCTCATCGCGATCGGCCTTGTGTTCTTCGCCAACACCGCGCTCGGCATGTCGCTCGACTGGCTGGAACAGTGGTGGCCGATGGGGCTCGTGCTGCTGGGCCTCTACCTCGTTTACGGGAGCGTGACCGCGAGGCGGACGCGCGAAGCGCCGCGGGAACGGGTCGAGGAACCGTCCGAACGGTCGTGAGACGGCGTGTCGGGATCGGGGATCAGGGATCGGGGGACGACCCTGACCCCTGATCCCTGGCCCCTGACCCCTGATCCCTGGCCCCTGATCCCTGACCCCTGATCCCTACACCTCGCTAGTTCGTGCTCTTCCCCGCCTTCGCCGCCACCTTCTGGACTTCCCGCCACGCGCGCAGCAGGTTTCCTCCCCAGATCTTCTTGATGTCCTGGTCCGAGTAGCCGCGGCGAACGAGTTCGACGGTCACGTTGAACGCGTCCGAGTCGTCGTTGAAGCCCGGGATGCCGCCGCCGCCGTCGAAGTCGGTGCCGACGCCCACGTGATCGATGCCGGCCACCTTCACGGCGTGGTCGATCTGGTCGACGAAGTCTTTGATCGACGTGGGCGGCCACTTGGGATCGATTTCCTTCTTCACCCGCTCGTTGAACGCATCCCGCTGCTTCTGCATCTCGGCACGCTGCTCGGGCGTCATCTGCTGGCCGACCTGCCCGCGTCCGGCCTGCGCTGCCGCGGCGGCTTGTCCGGCCTGCGCGGCCTGGCCTCGCTGGCCCCCGCCACCACCGCCGAATCCGCGCCCGGCCGACAGCCCCATCTCCTCGCGCAGCTTCGCGATCGCCGCGGTGCGTTCGGGCGGGTCGTTCTTCAGGTACGACGCGAGCGCCACGATCTGGATGACGCCGCCGTTCTTCGCGAGCGCCTTCAACTGCTCGTCGTCCAGGTTCCGGTTCGACTTCGCGATGGCCGCGCAGCCCGAGTGCGATGCCATGATCGGCGCCTTCGACACGGCGATCACGTCCCAGAACGACTTCGCCGCGATGTGCGACACGTCGATGATGATGCCCAGGCGATTCATCTCGGCGACCACCTGCCTGCCGAACGGCGACAGGCCGTTGTTGAGCGGCGGGTTGCGATCGCTCGACGAGTCGCAGATCTGGTTGTGCCCGCTGTGGCTCAGCGTGATGTAGCGCGCGCCCAGGTCGTAGAACTTCTTGACGTTGGCGAGGTCCTCGCCGATCGGGTAGCCGTTCTCGACGCCGATCAGGATGACGCGCTTGCCGGTCTTCGCGATCTGCTCGACCTGGTCGGGCGTCGTCGCGAGCGCGCACATCTCCGGATGCATCCGTTCGGTCAACCGATGGACCGCCTCGAACTTGACGATCGCCGCGTCGTACGCCCGTTTGTAGGCTTCGGGGTTCAACCCGTTCGGCGTCTGGCCCACGTAGACGGCGAGGAACACGCCCTTCAGGCCGCCGGCCCTCATCTTCATGAGGTCGCATTTCAGGTTGGTCCACGTGCCCGGATCGAGAGCCTGCGTCGCGTAGGACGCGCCGCCGATGTCGACGTGCGTGTCGATCGGGATGGCCTGCTGGTGCACGTTCCACGCGCGAACGAGAATCTGATCCTCGGACAGCCTCGACTGCGCGTGCACGAAGCCTCCGAGGAACATGAGGACCAGGCAGGCGATTGTGATTCGTTTCGCGTGCATTGGGTTCACCCCTTGTGTTTGGTGCTGTTTTGCCAGTGGGGGGCTCGCGCTTTCCGCAATAGCTCCACGGCGCGATGGCAGTCGTCCGCGCTGATCCCGAAGTGCGTGACCATGCGCAGGCGCCCGCCGCCGAAATCGGAAATCAGCACGCCTTCGCGCTCGAGTGCGCTGGCCAGCGCTTCGGCGGTCCCGGCAGTGCCCACGTTGAAGACCACGATGTTGGTCTCGACGCGCGGCGGGTCGAGCACGACACCCGGAAGCGCGGCCACGCCCCGCGCGAGGATCTGCGCGTTCGCGTGATCCTCGGCCAGCCGGTCCACCATCTCGGTGAGCGCGAAGACGCCGCCGGCAGCAATGATGCCCGCCTGGCGCATGCCACCGCCCAGGATCTTGCGCATGCGGCGCGCGCGCCAGATGAACTCCGCCGGGCCGACGATCACCGACCCGACCGGCGCGCCGAGTCCCTTCGACAGGCACAACTGGATCGACGTGACGTGACGCGTCCAGTCGGTGACCGGGCGGCCGAGCGCGACCGCCGCGTTGAACAGCCGGGCGCCGTCCAGATGAATCGGCAGGCCGTGACGCCTCGCAATCGCGGCGACGTCGGCGAAGTACTCCGGCGTCAGCACGACGCCGCCGCAGCGGTTGTGCGTGTTCTCGAGGCAGATGACGCCCGGCGGCGCGTAGTGAAAGAAGTGATAGTTGTGCGCCGGCGAGTGAATGGCCGCTTCGACGGCGTCGAGCGCAAGCGTGCCGTCGGGTTGCGTCCGCACCGGGTGGTAGACGATGCCGCCGAGCGCCGCGGCGCCGCCGTTTTCGTAGAAATAGATATGAGCCTGGTCGCCGAGGATCGCCTCCTGCCCCCTGCCGCAGTGCGCCAGCAGCGAGGCCAGGTTCCCCATCGTCCCGCTGGACACGAAGAGCCCGGCTTCCTTGTCGAGCATCTTCGCCGACAGCTCCTCGAGCTCGTTGACCGTCGGATCCTCGCCGTACACGTCGTCGCCGACCTCGGCATTCGCCATCGCGTGCCGCATGGCCGGCGACGGCAGGGTCACCGTATCGCTTCGGAGATCGATTGGCATTTGATGCACCAAATCGGCTTCGGGCTCCAGTCTCCAGGCTTCAGGGCTTCACAAAGACGGGCGCGCAAATGCCTCGGCACTCCAAGTTGCATTACGCCCGAAGCCTGAAGCCGGAAGCCAGGAGCCGGGAACTCAATTCGTCGACTTCCCTTCTCCCTTGACCCACCGGTCCATCCACTCGATGAAGGTGCGGTACCACAGCGCGCTGTTGCCGGGCTTGTTGATCCAGTGACCCTCGTCCGGGAAGCAGAGCATCTTGGAGGGAACGCCGAGCCGCTGCAGCGTCGTGAAGAGCTGCAGGCCCTCGCCGACTGGCACGCGGAAGTCGAGCTCGCCGTGCGTCACCAGCGTCGGCGTCCTGAAGTTCTTCGCGTAGCGGTGCGGCGAGAACTTGTCGTACAGCTCGGGACTGGTCCACGGCGTTCCCTTCAGATCCCACTCCGGGAACCATAGCTCCTCGGTGACGCCGTACATGCTGGTGAGGTTGTAGACGCCGGCGTGCGTGACGATCGCCTTGAAGCGCGTGGTGTGGCCGAGGAACCAGTCCATCATGTAGCCGCCGAACGACGCGCCCGCGGCGCATGCGCGGCCGCGCTCGACGTACGGCAGCGCCTCGGCGTAGTCGGCGCCCTTCATCAGGTCGTCGAACACCTTGCCGCCCCAGTCGCCGCTGATCTCGTCGACGAACTTCTGCCCGAAGCCGGTCGAGCCGCGCGGGTTGGGCATGAAGACCACGTAGCCGGCGGCGGCGAACACCTGCGGGTTCCAGCGATAGCCCCAGGAATCCAGCCACGCCCCTTGCGGGCCGCCGTGCACGAGGAAGAGCAACGGGTACTTGCGGTCCTCACGGAAGTCGGGCGGCTTGACGATCCACGCCTGGATGCGCGTGCCGTCCGCGCCCGCGTACCACACGCTTTCGGCCGGGCGCAACTTGAACTTCGCCATCGCGTCCGCGTTCAGCTCCGTGATCGCCGTGACACCGGAGCCGTCCGCCCTCGCCCGGTACAGTTCGACCGGAGCGCTGGCGGAGCTCAACGAAAAGACGATGGTCCCGCCATCGGCGGTCAGCTGCAGATCGCCCGCCGAGCCGGGAACCATGTGAGCGCTTGGTGACTGGCGCCCAGGCAGCGGCCGCGGTGCGCCACCGGCGAGATCCGCCCGGAAGACGACGCTGCGCGCCTGATCCTCGGCCGTCACGTACAGCGCCTTCGAATCCGACGTCCACGCGTAACTGTCGACGGCGCGATCCCAATCGGCGGTAATCGCGCGCGACCGGCCGCTCTGGCCGTCGTAGAGCATCAGCTGCCAGCGATCCGATTCGAAGCCCGCACGTGACTGGGCGCGGTAGGCGATGTAGCGGCCGTCGGGCGAATAGGCCGGCCCCTCGTCTGCTGCCAGGTTCGGCGTGATCTTGCGAGCCGCCGCCTGCGGGTTCGTCAGGTCGAGCACGAACAGATCGCTGTTGGTGCTGAGCGCTTCCACCGCGCCGGTCTTCTTCACGTACGCGATCTCCTTCGAATCGGGCGAGAACGCGTAGCCGTCCGGGCCGCCGAGCGAGAACGGCGGCACGTCGGCCTTTCCCGGCGTGAGGTCGCGCGGCGGCTGCGAGCCATCGGCCGGCACCAGGAACAGGTGACTGAACCGGCCGTCCTTCCACGAGGTCCAGTGGCGGAACAGCAACCCCTCGAGCACGCGTGCCTTCACCTTGTTCGCCTCGTGCTCGGCCAGCGTCTTCTGGTTGCACTCGAGCGTTGCGCATTCGGGATAGACATCGGACACGAACACGAGCGATTTGCCGTCGGGTGACCACCTCACGCCCGACGCTTCGGTCGCGATGCTCGTCAGTTTTCGCGGCGCGCCCGCGGCGCCCGTGCTGTCCACGTCACCAATCCAGATCTGCGAACCGCCCTCACGCGTCGAGACGAACGCCAGGCGCTTGCCGTCGGGGGACCAGCGCGGCGTGTCGTCAGACTTCGCCGACGGAAACACCTGGACGGGTGCGCCGCCGCCAGTTTTCACCATCCAGACGTGACTCGCCCGGGAATTCGCTTGCTGGTTGGCCTCGGTCACGACGAACGCGACGCGCGTGCCGTCGGGCGAGAGCTGAGGATCGGAAATCCTCTTGAGCTTCAGCAGTTCGTCGACGGTGAAGACACCCGGACGCGCAGGCGATGTCGCAGGCGCCGCCGGAGTCGCAGCGGGTGTGGACGCCGCGGGCGACGCCGACTGCGCGGGCACCGACGGCTGGTTGCCGGAGCAGGCCGCGACAAGGACGAGGATCGACAGAACCAATACTCCCCAGATTCCGGCCGTCCCTTCGACTTGGCTCAGGGCAGACAGGCCGGGACGCAACCCAAGAACAGTGCCTGCTCGACGCATGAATGCCTCCAGAAACGCACGGAGTCTATCACTTTCTGGTCCCTGGTCCTTGGTGCTGGCCGCGGGCGTGCCGGAACGCCTCGCGCCGGTAGCGCCTGGTGTTTGTCCTCGGCTGCGTTCGCGGGCGGACACGTGCGCCTCTGGGGAGCCGTGTAGTCCCGCCTGCGCACGCTCCGGTTCCTTCCAGCTTCCTCAGCCGAGCACCAATTCAAAGCTTGTCGCCAGGCACCGGGCACTTGGGCATCGACCTTGCGAGACAGCGGGCCCCAACGCGCAGAATCCCGCGCTGCCTGGCGAGAAATCCGGCTGGAGCCCGATCCCGCGAGCGCCCTGCGTTTCAGAAACTGCGATGGAAGAAGCCGCCGGCTCGTTGCAGCAACCGCAATCCCCGCGCGAGGTCCCTGGCGCGGGTGCCGCGCCGGGAGCCCCGCCTACGTGGCCGCGCGGGCAACTCGTGCGCGTCCGCGGCGACCGCTGGCGTGTCGAAGGCGGCCAGGCGTTCCCCGAGTGCCAGTTGCTTCGGCTCGCGGGTATCGGCCGGACGAATCGCGGGCGGCGCGTGGCCCTGCTCTGCCCGTTCGACCGCCCGCAACGACTCGACCTCTCCGCCGGTCTTCGCCGCATCGGACGGCGCGGGTGGCTGCACGCGTTTCGCGCACTCGTGGCCGGCGCGACACCGTACGGCCGGCTGCGAACCGCATCTGCCGCGCGCATCGACCTTCACGCGTATCAGCTCGAGCCGGCGCTCGCCGTCCTCAACGGCCACGCGACGCGGCTGCTCATTGCAGACGAGGTCGGTCTGGGCAAGACGATCCAGGCCGGCCTCATCGTCTCGGAGCTCCGGGCGCGGGAACAGGCGGTGCGGACGCTCATCCTCACGCCCGCCGGGCTGCGCGATCAGTGGGCCTGGGAGCTTCGCGAGCGCTTCTCGATCGACGCCACGGTCGTCGACGCCGCGTTGCTCCGGCGAACGCTCGCCCAGATCGCTGCTGGAGCCAATCCGTGGTCGATCTGGCCGGTGATCATCGCGTCGCTCGATTTCGTGAAACGTCCCGATGTGCTGCGGGCGCTCGATCCGTTCACCTGGGACGCGCTCCTGGTGGACGAAGCGCACCTGTGCGCGTCAGCGCCCGAGCGGTCGGCCGCCGTGCGGAAACTCGCCTCGCGCGCCCGGCGCGTGGTGCTGCTCACCGCGACGCCGCACGCCGGCGACGATCGGGCGTTCGCAGCGCTGTGCCGCATCGGGCAGATCGGGCCGGCGGACACCATTCTGATGTTCCGGCGCGCCCGGCCGGATGTCGGCCTCGCGCGCAACCGGCGCGTGCGGCTGTTGCGCGTCCGCTGTTCGGAAGACGAACGCC
>Ga0153916_10001835_pt1 | contig 15437 bp, 13 predicted proteins | sample Opewatmetagenome_FD_109642 | JGI IMG/M metagenome (GOLD analysis project Ga0153916, IMG submission 109642) | Freshwater wetland microbial communities from Ohio, USA - Open water 3 Core 3 Depth 4 metaG | ecosystem: Environmental > Aquatic > Freshwater > Wetlands | place: USA: Ohio, Lake Erie...
GCGGCGGCACCCGCCTCGACCTCCGCGGCCAGCGCCGTCAACTCGTCGAGCAATTTGCGATTGCTGGCGAGATCGCTGGCGCCGCGCATTTCTTCGGTGACCTCGACCAGCCGCCGCTCGGAGGCTGCGATCGACGGCGCGAGACGTTGCGCTTCAGGCAGGCCGAGCAGCGCCAGCGTGCGATAGGTCTCGACTTCGATCACCCGCTGCACCAGTGCCCCGGCCCGCTCCGCGTCCATGCCGCGGTCGATCACCAGAATCCGCACAAAGCCGGACGGCCCCGGCTGGAAATCGGTTGCGTAAACCGCGCGCCCGTCGGAGTTTTCCGCCACCGCAAGGCTCGCGCGATCGAACAGCCGTTCCGGGGCGGTGCGCGGGGGGTCTTCCGCCAGCAGTTGCAGGTCGATCGCGACGAGCAGCAGGCCGGGCTGCGGGACCTGCCGCATCGGCGTGGCAAGCGAAGCCGCATCCGGATGAAATGGTATGCCGCCGGCGTCGGCCGGCATCTCCCAGGTGTAGGTGGTGAATTCCGAATGCTGTTCCCAGCGCAGGACGGTAGTGCCGAAGGACGCGCGGTGATGTTTCTCTGCTGCCGCGGGCGGCGTGAGACCGCGCGAATTGCAGAATGCAACCAGGTTGGCGCGGTCGGCATGGGCCCGCGCGCCCGAAGTATCGAAACCGAAATGCAGAATGCGAGACGGGACCTGCAGCGGCGTGAACGGCCGGGCATGAAGTTCGCCGAGGATGGCGGCCCGGAGCGGATGCGCCGTCAGCCGCGCCGCCTCGCCCTCTCCGATCAAAACCTCTGTGCTCATGGCAATATTCCAGTCAACCAAGCGCCAAAAAGACCAGCGCGGGACCCTGACTAGCATTCCATGGCGTCAGACAGAAGCGGCAAGGCGACGTCCTGTGTTGCAGGACGATGACCGAACGATAGCGACCAGTCCTATTCAAGCCCGCGTCAAGCCGGCGAGCTTCGAGTTAGCCGTGCCCGTTGATCATGTTGCTGCTATGCTAAGGCACGGCTCAGACCAGCACGCGGAATCGCCCTGACATCAAACTCACGTGGGCTTGATGTCTACCATCGGCTGGTGACGTCGACGTTTTCGCCGAGCGGCGCTTTTAACACCGGACGTCCCCACAAGGACACGACTGACCCGAAGCGGTCATTGGCGACCCTTTACCTGGCCGATACTGTGATGGTTCCTCCGTACAGGGAGCACTCATGAAACGGCGTGAATTTATCGGTCCTATCGTTGCTACAGTGAGTGAACAACCAGACTAATATTGAATCGGCGATGCTCCTGCATTATGCGAGGGTTGTAGCCCGATCTGGTTGGCGTTGATCGGAGCGTTCCGGTTGCGGACCTCGCTTGAGGCTGAAAACATCATTCTGCCTTGCCAGCTAAATGTGCTGCGGCGGAAATCGTCCTTGAGCGTGCGAAGTCGGCCTGTCCGGCCGAGGTTCGATGGCAACCGCGTTGCTGTGCCCTGCGATAAGTTGTATACAGATGTATTCATCAGGCGTTGGGACGCGAGGATGGGAAAAGACCCATCAGGATTCCCGGCGGCGATCCAATTCAGCAGAGAATGAAATTCAGGGTTTGTCTTGGCGACATTCGATAACTTGGTCGTTCGTGTCTGGCTCTGCCCTCGGCGGCCGTATCAGACATTTGGCAACCGCGGACCGCACGGCTGCGTTTTGCGCATCCATTCGTTGACGGCCCGCAAGAGAATTGGCGAGGAGATATGAGGAAAGCAGGCCGCCCTCAGCGATCGACGTCGCTCGGCGACGGCGCTCTGGCGAAGATCCGGAAGGCATTGGTGGATGGCACTCTTGCCCCGGGCCAGCGGATCCGCGAGATGGAACTCGCCGAGCGGTTTTCGATGTCGCGCACGCCGATTCGCGAAGCGATCCACATGCTGCGCGTGAAGGGCCTGGTGACTCACAAGGACGGCGCGCTTGTGATCACCCGCCTCGACCGCCGTCTGCTCGACGAGATCTACGCCATGCGGGAAACCCTGGAAGGCATGGCCGCCAGGCTGACCGCGATCAACGCCAAGCCCCGCGACGTCGAGGACTTGAACATCCTGCTGTCGAACGAGGCCAGCGCTTCCAGCCCGCAGGAACGCGCCCAGATCAACAAGCAGTTCCACAGCCTGCTGGCGGTGCTGGCTGACAACCGATACCTCAACCCGGCGATCGAGGATTTGTCGGAAACGCTGACCCTGCTGGGCCCCACGACACTCGCCAACGAGTCGCGCTTTGCCGCCGCGCACGGCGAACACGCCGCGATCGTCGAGGCCATCGCTGCCGGAGACGCCGAACTGGCGGAAAACAGGATCAGAGCGCATCTCCAGGGGGCCTGGAAAACGCGGCGGACCATGATCCTCGACGAAGCCGGCAACAATCTCGGCCTCGCGGGAAGTCCGCTGGGCGGCGGCACCGGCCGCCGCGCCTGACCGGGCGAACGCGGCGCCGGCGTCAGGCCGCCGTCACCACGGGATCGGCGTGCCGTCGAAATTGATGAAGCGGCCGTTGTCCGCCGGCGTCAGCCCATCGAGCACCGCGCGCATCCCGGTCACGCTGTCCTTCGGTGTCATTACCGCATTCGGCCCGCCCAGTGCGGTCTGCACCCAGCCGGGATGCAGGAGGACAACGGTTGCGCCTTTCGGCCCGAGTTCATTGGCGGCAAGCGTCATCATCATGTTCACCGCTGCCTTGGAGGTGCGGTAGGCCATGAAGTCGATTGCCTTGCACTCGGCCATCGACGACATGCGCGTCGAAACGGTTGCGAATTTCTTCTGCTTGCTTGCCAGAACGTTGTCGACGAACGCACCGGCCACCCGCGCCGGTCCGAGCAGATTGATATTCAGTGTCTCACTCCAGTCCGCATAATCAACGCTGCCGAGCTTGCCCGCGCGCTGCCCGATAAAGCCGGCATTGTTGATCAAGACGTCGATCGGTTCGCTGCCGATCGCGGCTTTGGCGGCACTGACCGATGCGCTGTCTGCGACGTCGAGCGCATGGATCGCAATGTCGCCCTTGAGCCCGCGCAGGTCGTCGGCGCTGCCGGGAGAGCGGCAGCCCGCCAATATCCGCCAGCCGGCGGCCGCGTATTGTCGCGCAAACTCAAGACCGATGCCCCGATTGGCGCCGCTAATCAAAACTGTCGGCATGGAAGCTCCTTCTCATCGCTGAAATCGGCAATCCCGGCGCGGGCAGCGCGACTATGCCAGAAATGCCCCGCATGGTTCATGATACTTCGAGCCATTCGGAACGAATGGCAGGATTGTTGTCGAGGTCGTCAGGCGTGCCCTCGAACACGATTCGGCCGTGCCCCATCACCAGGACGCGGCCGGAAACCTTCAAGGCGATCGTGAGTTTCTGTTCGACGAGCAGTACCGAGACCCCCCGCCGCAACATTTCCTGAAGCAGTTCACTGACCTGGTCGACGACGCGCGGTGCAAGGCCTTCGGTCGGTTCATCGATCATGATCAGATCCGGATCGCCCACCAGGGTCCGGCACATCGTCAGCATCTGTTTTTCGCCGCCCGACAGAACTCCGGCGGCGGTATCGGCCCGCTCGCGCAAGTTGGAAAACAGGCTCAGCATCTCGTCGACCGGCCAGCGGGTCTTCGTCTGCCCCCGCTTCTCGCCCAGCAGCAGGTTTTGCCGCACCGTCAGCGTCGGAAAGATATCGCGGCTTTCCGGCACGTAACCGAGCCCGGCCTTGGCGATCTCGAAGCTCTTGGCCCGGCCGATGTCGCGGCCTTTGAACTTGATCGAGCCTTCGCGCTGCACGAGACCCATGATCGCCTTGATCATGGTCGAGCGGCCGACGCCGTTGCGCCCGAGCAGGCTCACGATCTCGCCCTTTCCGATCTCCAGATCGACTCCCTGAACGATATGGCTGCGATCGTAATAGGCGTGCAGGTCCCTCACCTGGAGCATCTCATTCCCCCGCCGTCCCCAGATAGGCTTCCTGGACCGCCTTGTTGTTGCGGATGCGGTCGGGAGTGTCGGTGGCGACGATTTGCCCGTAGACCAGGACCGAAATCCGATCGGCGAGGCCGAAGACGACGCTCATATCGTGTTCCACCATAAGCAGCGTCTTGTTTTCGCTGACCTGACGGATCAACGCGGCGGCGCGGGCGGTTTCGGTATTGCTCATACCAGCGGTCGGTTCATCCAGCAGGATCACATCGGGATCCGAACCAAGCGTGATTCCGATCTCCAGCGCGCGCTGATCCGCATAGGACAACAGGCCGGCGGGGATATCGCGGCTTCGCGCAAGATCGATCCGCTCCAGAATCTCCTCGGACCGTTCGCGCACGCCCCGGCATTGCGAGACCGGGCGCAGGAACGACAGCCTGGCGCCCATCGACCAGAGGACGCTGACCTGAATGTTCTGATACACCGTCATCCTGGGAAAGATATTGGTCACCTGAAAGCTGCGACCGAGCCCCATGCGGACGATCTCGAACGGCGGCCGGTTCGCGATGTCCCGCCCGCGCAGCCGGATCGCGCCATCCGTGACCGACAGCCGGCCGCTGATCAGGTGGAACAAGGTCGACTTGCCGGCACCGTTCGGGCCGATGATGGCATGCCGCTCCCCTTGTTCGACGGCGAGGTCGAGGCCGCGGATGATGTGGGTCTTGCCGAAAGTCTTGCGCAAACCGCTGATGTCGAGAACGGCGCTCATGACGCCGCTCTCCGCCCGGCCTGCTTGATGGCGGCGTGCCAGCTCGCGCTGACCCAGGGATAGCTGCGGCGAGAGAGCAGTGCGCCGGCGACGACGGCGCCGGAAAACACCATCCACGGAAGCGCCGCCCTCGTGTCGATCGGGATGCGGAACAGGCTCATCACCGGCTCGTGCGTCAGATCCGAGTTCAGGTAGTAAACCATTTCGACGATCCCGATCACGCCGAGGCACATCAACAGTGTCGAGCCGAGCGCGGCCGCATAGGACGGCAGCAACCGCCAGAGCAGACGGGGACCGGCGGCCAGCAGCGGCTCATGCATGGTGATCAGGCCGGCGAGACCGTCCGGCGCAAACATCACGGTCAGAACAAAGACCAGCCCGAGATAGAGGCCCCAGGCGCTGGTGTAATTCGAGAGGTTCGCGTTGAGCACGCCGAGCAACGCGGCGCCGATGATCGGCCCGAAGAAGCTTCCGACGCCGCCGATATAGGTCATGAACAGCACCATCGCCGAAGTCTGCCCGCCGACCGCGGCGAGACCCACCTGCTCATAGCTGACGGCGTGCAGCGAACCCGCCAGACCGGCGAAAAAGGACGACAGCGAGAACGCCAGCCAGCGGACGCGTTGCGGGTCGTAGCCGGTGAACTCGGCCCGCTCCGGATTGTCGCGGACGGCATTCGAGGCCTGGCCGAACGGCGTCAGCGTCAGCGCGAACATCGCGGCGACCGCGACGAAGCACCAGCCCGCGATCAGATAATAGATTTGAATCTGCGGCCCGAAACTCAGCCCCATCAGCTGCGGCACATAGACCCGGTCGGCGTGAACGCCGTCTTCACCGTTGAAGAACGACAGCAGGACCATGGTGAGGGCTGTCGCCATCTCGCCGAAACCGAGACTGATCATGGCGAATGTGGTCCCGGACCTGCGGGTCGAGACGTAGCCGATGAGAACGCCGAGGATGAGCCCGGTCAGGCCGCCGAACAGCGGTACGAAGACGAGCGGAACGGCACGATCGGTATGGGCATGGAAATAGTTGATGAGATGGATGCTGAAATAGCCGGCCATTCCGAAATACACGGCATGACCGAAAGACAGCATTCCTCCCTGGCCGAGAAGCATGTTGTAGGCACAGGCGAATATGATGAAGACGCCGACATGGTTGAGCACCGTCAGCGAAAACGACGATCCCAACATCCGCGGCAAAGCGATCATCAGGGCTGCAAACAGGACCCACGGTCCCAGCCGGCGCGCGAGACTGCTCATACGTCGCGTTTCCCAAGCAATCCGCGCGGCCGCACGATCAGCATGACGACGAGAAGCAGATAGGGCAGCACCGGTGCGATGCTGCTGCCGGTGATGCGTACCAGATCGTTCCAGATGCCGCCCATGTCCGCGGTGATTCCGAACAGGTGAAAGAACGGCGCAAACGGAATGCTGAAGGTGTTGGCGATGTTGTCAAGAACGCCGATGATCAGCGAGGCCGCGAGCGCGCCGCTGAGCGAGCCGAGCCCGCCGATCACGATGACCACGAAGATGATCGATCCGAGCTGGATCGCCATCGCAGGCTCAGTCCCCAGCACGTTGCCGCCGATCACGCCGGCAAGGCCGGCCAGTCCGCAGCCGAAGCCGAAAGTGAGCATGAAGATACGATCAAGGTTGTGGCCGAGGGCGCCTACCATTTCCGGGTGGGTGAGCGCGGCCTGGATGATCAGGCCGACGCGGGTGCGCGTCAGCAGCAAGGCCAGCGCCAGGAAGATCGCGACTGAAACCAGCAGCATGAAGACACGGTAGATTGAATAATCCAGCCCCTGCAGCGTAAACGCCGTGGCGCGCATGGCTTCCGGTATCTCGTAGGGCACGTTGACGCGCCCCCAGATCAGCTGGACCAGTTCGCCGATCAGCGCCGCCAGGCCGAAAGTGAAGAGCAGCTCCGCAACGTGACCGTAGCGATGCACCCGGCGCAGGCCGTAGCGCTCGACCAGCGCGCCGATCATGCCGACGATCACGGGCGCGACCACCAGCGCGGTCAGGAAGCCAGAGAAGCGGCTAAGCGAATAGGCGAAATACGCGCCGAGCATGAAGAAGCTGGCATGAGCGAAATTCAGCACGCCCATCATCGAGAAGATCAACGTCAGTCCACTCGACAGCATAAAGAGAAGCGTGCCGTAGAGCAGCCCGTTGAATATGGCAAACACCAGAACTTCCAAGTCTTGCCTCCCAGCGCATTTCTTTTGTTGGCCGACCCGGCCGCAGCCGAATGGTCCGTGCCGGTTCTCCGCCGGCGTGTGGCGCGTCCTCAGCGCAATTTTTCGTCAGGCAGACGTGCACCATTCATCCGCCTGCCTCGGCATCGACGACCGCTTGCCCGGTCCCTTTGTTTAATCGTCCCCCCCGATGAGAACCGGCCCGGTCGAGCCGCATCAAACGCTGCATTCGCATGCCCGCGAGGTGACGGCGACCTTGCGGCGCTGTGTCTTCGCTCGCCATGCCGCCATCCGCTGTGTGCATCGAAATACACTTGTATGCAAAATCATTCCCTCCTAATTTGCAAGGATTAATTCAAAAGCAAGCAGGCGATCCCGCGCAAGCACGTGGGACGACCTCGCCAGGGAGGAATCTAAATGACGCATGGTAAAGCTTTGCCCGCCTTGCTCTTGGCGGCGCTCTCAATCGGTGGCCCGGGCGCCGCGCGCGCAGAAGATTCCGTCAGGATCGCGCTGATCGAGCCTTATTCCGGGCCGCTCGCAGCCGTCGGCAGCGATTTTCTGCAAGGCATGCAGTTGATCGTCGACGGCATCAACAAATCCGGCGGTGTGCTGGGCAAGAAACTCGAGATCGTGCCGCTCGACAGCGCCAACAGCGTCGAGAAAACAACCGAGCAGCTTCGCAAGGCGATCGACGATGGCATCGTCTACATCTCCGAAGGCACCAGCTCCAATAACGCCCTCGCCATCATCGAACAGGTGAACAAGCACAACGAGCGCAATCCCGACCATCAGGTGCTGTTCCTCAATCACTCGGCGGTCACCACCTCCTTCACCAACGAGCAATGCTCGTTCTGGCATTTCCGCTTCGACTCCAACGTCGACCAGAAGCTGGCCGGCCTGTTGACGGCGATGGGCCGCGACGAAAAAGTGAAGCGGGTGTTCCTGGTCAACCAGAACTACGAGCTCGGCCGTTCGGTGCAAGCCGCGGCGAACCAGATGTTCGCCAAGCGCGTGCCCAAGGCCGAGGTCGTCGGCGACGAGCTGATCGTGCCGTTCGGAAAGGTTCAGGACTTCACGCCGCTGGTCGCAAAGCTCAAGGCCGCCAATGCCGATACGGTTCTGACTTCGAACTGGGGGCCGGACGTGATTCGTCTGATCAAGGCCGTCGCCGACAGCGGACTGAACATCCGGTTCTTCACCTTCTACGCGGGCCAGGCGGCGGCGATTTCCGGCTACGGCAAGGATGCCGGCCTCGCCGTGCACCTGACGCAGGTTACCGAAACCCATGAGAACGCCGACCAATCGAAGGATGCCGCGGCCTTCGCCGCGCTGTTCCGCGAAAAGACCGGCAAGAGCTGGTATGCCGACCATACCCGCACCATGCTGCTGCTGCTCGCCAAGGCGATGACGAAGGCCGGCAAGACCGACCCCAAGGCGGTCGCGCTGGCGCTCGAAGGCCTCACGCTCGACGGTCCGGTCGGCGAAATCCAGATGCGCGCCGACGACCATCAGATTCAGGCCCCGATGCTCGTTTCTGAAATGGATCAGAACGCGCCGAAGAAGTTCATCTACAACGGCCAGGATTTCGGGATCGGCTTCCGGACCGTCGCGAATGTGCCACGCGCGGAAGGCACCCTGCCCACCACCTGTCAGATGAAGCGCCCCTGAACCGGGCAAGCCGGGAAACGGCGATCGCGTGAAACAGCAGGCGCGGCGGCGGCCGGAGACAGCCAATCTCCCGACCGCCGCCGGCGAGGAAGTTGAGGATCGAGCGAATGGCGAAGCAGGCGGTGATCGTCAAATATCGGGTGCGGCCGGGACAGATGGAGGCATTTCTCCCGATCCTTCAGGCGCACATCAAACGGACCAAGGCGACCGAACCGGGCTGCCTGCAGTTCGACATCCTGATTCCACACCGCGAGGCCGATACGGTGCGCCTGCATGAGGTCTATGCCGATGAGGCCGTCTTCGATGCGCACAATGCCTCGGAGGGGTTGGCGGCATACAAGGCAGCGTCGGAGCCCTTTCTGCTCGAACGATCGATAAGCTGGTGCTCCGTCGCCGAGTGACGGGCAATGACATTCTTGGGCCATGACGGCCAAGGTTGAACCCCTGGGAGTTGGTTGATGAATTTGGATCTGACTGGAAAACGCGCGCTGGTCACAGGATCGACGCGCGGCATCGGTTACGCGACCGCGCGCGGCCTTGCGGAAATGGGCGCCACCGTGGTCGTCAATGGCCGCCGCCAGGACTCGGTGGACGCGGCGATCGCCAAGTTGCGCGCCGAACGGCCGAATGCGCGGATCGAAGGCGCCGCGGGCGACCTCGGCACCGCGGAAGGCGGCAACGCCGTGATCGCCGCCGTCGGCGAGGTCGACATTCTCGTCAACAACACCGGCATCTATGACGTCCGCGAGTTCGCCAAGATCAGCGACGCCGAATGGCAGAAGATGTTCGACGTCAACGTCATGAGCGGCGTCCGCATGACCCGGCACTATCTGCCGGGAATGCTCAAGCGCAACTGGGGACGCGTGATCTTCGTCGCCAGCGAATCCGCCGTCTTCATCCCCGAAGAAATGATCCACTACGGATTCTCGAAAGCCGCGCAGCTTGCGGTGGCGCGCGGCTGCGCCGAACTGACCAGGGGAACCAATGTCACCGTGAACTCGGTGATGCCGGGCCCGACCTGGGTCGAGGAGCTGGAGGCCAAATTCACCGTGCGCGCCAAAGCCAAGGGCACGACGATCGAGGAGCTCCAGAACCAGATGTTCTCGCTGCGCAGGACGACCTCTCTGCTGCAGCGCTTCGAAACCGCCGAGGAGATCGCGAGCATGATCTGCTACGCGTGCAGCCCGGCCGCCAGCGGCACCAATGGTGCGGCGCTGCGTTGCGACGGCGGCATTGTGCGGACGCCGTTCTGACGACCGGCGCGGAGCCGGAATCTGCAATGGATTCTGGAGCTTTCCCCTAGGCTTCGGAGCGCTGCGCCTTGATGGTGGCGGCAATCCCGGCGCGGATGTCGAAGCGCGGACGATAACCCAGCGTCCTGGTGGCGCGGCTGACGTCCAGCGCTCCCTTCTTCCAGGCCAACACGCCCGGCACGAACTCGATCGTGCCGGGGCCGAGCGAGAGATCGGCGCCCGGTACGAGATCTCTGATGATCGCGGCGATTTCCGCCAGGCTCGGCGCGATACCGGAGGCGATATGGTAGACGTCGAACGGATGCTCGGCGCGATCCAGCACCAGGAGCGTTCCGTCGACGAGATCGTCGATATAGGTGTGATCGACCCGGAAGTCGGCACCGTTGACCATCTTCAAAGGCCGGCCCGCAACGGCGGCGTCGATCAGGGTCTTCGGGACCCGCGGACGCGGCAAGCCAGGTCCGTAAACCCAGCTGGTGCGCAGGTTCAGGCATTCCAGCCCGTAGCGCTGCGCGTAGCTCCTGCCGAGGTGTTCCACTGCGACCTTGGAGACACCGTAGGCCATCAGCGGATTCTGCGGATGGTCCTCGGTGATGACATCGGACTGGAAATCGCCATAGGTTTCTTCCGACGACATGTGGATCATGCGACGCACGCCGAACAGCCTCATCGCTTCGAGGACATTGAGACTGCCCTCGACGTTCACCCGCATGGTTTGCATCGGAACCTCGAGCGAGGCGCGCACCCCGACGATCGCCGCACAATGCACCACGGCGTCGGGCCGAAATTGCTGCAATGCGGATGCGATGCCCGGCCATTCGACGATCTCGCCGGTGACAAGCGAGACCTTGCGCTCCCGCGCCATGAGGGCGTCGAGCCTGGGGCTGCTGCGAAGGTCGAATGCCAGCACTTCATCCCCACGCGCAACCAGCGCTGCGGCAAGCTCGGCGCCGACGAAGCCCGCGCCCCCGGTGATGAGATATCTGGCCATGTTTCCTCGCTGCGACGGCGGCGAGGGTACGACAGGGCGCGACCGCCTGCCCCGCCGTGATGAATGCCCTGCTTTGCCGTCACAACTAACGGCCAGGGAATTTGTATGCAATAGAATTTTTTCGTATACAATTGCAACGAGGTCAGGCGCATCAGCGCCGATCATGATGTGCGGGAGGGATTTCAGTGAAGGAGGCGCGGCCCTTGGCGGCGGAGAATCGCGCGCGAGCTTCGCGCGTTCCGGTCATCGACAAATACATAGCACCCTGCACCTGCCGATCGAGCGCGCGGGATCTCCGGACAACACAACGCCGATAACACCATGCAGATAACCCAGGGACTACGTCGAGCGCTTCAGATCAATGCCGGTGGCGTCGCCACGATCTTCGGCGACCGCAGGCACGATTACCGGACTTTTGCCGGGCGAACCGCGAAGCTTGCGGGCGCGCTGCGCGATCTCGGCATTTCGGCAGGCGATCGGGTCGCCATTCTGGCGCTGAATAGCGACCGCTATCTCGAGTATTTCTTCGCCTGCTGGACCATCGGCGCCGTCGTCGTACCGCTCAATATCCGCTGGGCGGCCGAAGAACTGATCATGGCGCTGCAGGATTCCGCGGCGCGCCTGCTTTTCATCGACAATAACTTCCTGCACCTGTGCGAGCAGTTGACGGCCGCCTGCCCCGCCGTGCGCGACGTCGTCTACATGGGTGAAGGCAATCGCCGCGGAGCGCTGCGCGACTACGAGGAGATGATCGACGCCGCCAGCCCGGCCGTCGACGCCGGAGCCGGAGGAGATGACCTTGCAGGCATCTACTACACCGGCGGCACGACGGGCCGGTCGAAGGGCGTGATGCTGTCGCACCGCAATTTCGTCTACAACGCCGTCAACTACGCGGCGACGGTCGGTTTCGGCCCCGACACCCACTGGCTGCACCTCGCGCCGATGTTTCACATTGCGGACGCCAACGGCATTCTCACCGCGACCATGGTCGGGGGAACCCACAGCTTCCTGCCCTCGTTCAAACCCGAGGAAGCGATGGCGCTGATCCAGAACAACAGGGTCAATTTCAGCCTGTTCATTCCGACCATGATCAACATGCTGGTCAAGGATCCGGCGCTGGCCAATTACGATCTGTCGTCGCCGATGCGGTGCCAGTTCGGCGGCTCGCCGATGCCGGAATCCCTGCTGCGCCAGGCGATGAAAGTGCTGCCGAGCTGGAAGTTCATCCACAGCTACGGCATGACCGAGTTGTCTCCCTTTGCGACGGCGCTTGAAATTACGCCCGAGATGCTGATCGAGCCGCATTCACGGCTGCTATTGTCCTGCGGGCGTGGGGCGGTCGGTTGTGACGCACGGATCGTCGACGACCTCGGAAACATATTGCCGCCTGGTCAGGTCGGCGAACTGATCGTGCGCGGCGACAACGTCATGCTGGGCTATTGGCAGCGGCCGGAGGAAACCGCCGCCGCACTCGAAGACGGCTGGATGCATACCGGCGATCTCGCCCATATCGACGAGGACGGCTACATCTTCATCGTCGAGCGGCTCAAGGACATGATCATCACCGGCGGTGAAAACGTCTACCCGGCAGAAGTCGAGCAGGTCGTGCATCGATTGCCCGATGTACTGGAATGCGCGGTCATCGGTCTGCCCGACGAGAAATGGGGCGAGCGCGTTCACGCCGTCGTGCGTTGCGTCCCAGGCTCGACGCTGTCCGCGCCGGAGATCGTCGAACACTGCCGCAAGCATCTCGGCGGCTACAAATGCCCGCGCGGCGTGACGTTTCGCGACGAGCCGATGCCGCTGACGGGTGCCAGCAAGATCCGCAAGAACGTGCTGCGCGCGGCGCTGATCGAGCTCGAAGCGGAAAGGGCTTCGTGAGCGATCGAATGTGGGACGGCGTGACCTGCGGGTGATCGGCGGGGCTGTATGAAGAAGGTTTTTGGAGAGATCGAAGACCTTGGGCTACGAGAAACAGCCGTCCGCGATACAGGCCCTGGACCTCATCTAGGGCGTCGACTCATTAACGCGCAGCCATAGCCTGATTGACGCGAACTGGACTAAGGCGAGGTAATTCGCGGCAAGCTTGTCGTAGCGCGTCGCGATCCGACGACCTTGCTTGATCCTGTTAGAACCGTTCGACCCGGTTGCGGGCGCGGTCAAAGAGGTAGACGACCAAATGATGATTGCCTGAAATTAGAGCGTCGAGATGAATCCTATGGTTTTCTGGATAGCGAGTGTGGTTGGATCGGCGATCGCTTATCTCTTCGGTTCTACGCCCACGGGCTATCTGGCGGGGAAACTGCTCAAGGGCATTGATATCCGAGAGCATGCCTCCAAATCCATTGGGGCAACGAACGTATTGCGAACCCTGGGGAAATGGCCCGCGTTGGTGGTGCTCCTGGTAGATGTGCTGAAAGGTGTGGGGGCGATCGTCTTTGCCCGCTGGTTTTATCCTTGGTTCTATACATTGTCGTCCGTCACGCCACCGACAGCGCTTGATCTGCAAACCTGGGTGCCTTGGGCTGTTTGCTTGGCCGGACTTGCCGTGTTGTTGGGGCATAGCCGTTCGATTTGGTTGAATTTTACAGGTGGCAAATCCGTTGCGACGGGGCTAGGCGTGTTGCTGGCGATGTCTTGGCCAGTAGGTTTAGGTGCTGCGACGGTTTTTGGCGTTGTGCTGGCTACTTTTCGGATTGTATCCCTTAGTTCGATACTAGCGGCGTTGACCGCGATCGCCCTCATCTGCGGCTTGGAGCAACCGTTGCCCTATCGGTTACTGGTGATTGCAGGCAGCATTTACGTGATTGTGCGCCATCGTGCCAACATTCAGCGGCTACTGGCTGGGACAGAGCCACGCCTGGGCAAGGTAGCCTAGAATCGAAAACGGAATCGCAAATTTAGTGCGTGCACTCTGGAACTGTCGAGATCGCCAACATGGGCTGCTTGTGGCCCTTAGCGACATATTGCGCCGCCGCACGATCTTGGCCGCTTTGATGGGTACACGGCCCAGTTCGCGCTCGGCGCCTCGCAGACAGTTTCCTACCTGATCCTCATCAGTCACGAGGTCAGATGCTCTATTTGCGGAATGAACGACCGCTTTGCGCCCCAGAAGCGGACTATCGGCACGATCTGCTCAAACTAGACTCCTGCGCTGGCAAAGCCATCGCCCTCCTTCAAGGGACCGGCAAAAGCCCAAAGCGCAAACTTGGCGGCGCCGATTTCGATGGTTTCGCCGACCTCGGGATGAGCAAGCGCTGGAACCTCGATCCTCAGTTCTCCGGCCTCGGTGCGCACCCGAAGGGTGCGCCGCGCACCGCGAAACACCGATTCCAGGACCTCTCCACGCCATGCGGCATCAACCTCGCTCTGCATCACTTCCGGCCAGATATCCTCCGGCCGAACCAGGATGCGCACCTTGTCGCCGGGCGAAAATCTCTGGTTGCCGTAAGCCACGCCCTGCCAGCTATCGCCCTTCACCCCAAGCTTCGAGAGATCGGCCGCCAGCTCCACCGTCGTCACCGTCGCGTCCAAAAGGTTCGGCGCGCCGAAGAAGCTCGCAATGGCCTCGGAATTTGGGCGCTGATAAATATCCTGCGGCGGACCGACCTGAAGAATCTTGCCGGCCCGCATCACCACCACGCGATCAGACAAGGCCATGGCTTCATCCTGGTCGTGCGTCACATAAAGTGTGGTAATGCCGAGACGCTTCTGCAGCGAGCGGAATTCGTCGCCCATTTGCGTACGCAAGCGCGCGTCGAGATTGCTCAGGGGCTCGTCGAGCATCAGCACTTCCGGTTCGAACACCAGCGCGCGCGCAATTGCCACCCGCTGTTGCTGGCCGCCCGACAGTGCCGGCGCGGGACGATCCGCAAAGCGGTCCATCTCGACAAGCTCGAGCGCCTTCATAACCCGCTGCCGGATTTCGCTTTCGGCCTTGCGGCGCACCCGCATTGGATAGGCCACATTGTCTAACACGGTCATATGAGGCCAGATCGCGTAAGACTGGAACACCATTCCCAGTTGCCGGCGATCGGGCGATACATGAATCTTGCGGGCCGGGTCATTGACCACCCGCGATCCGATCGATATCCGCCCACCCGTGGACTCTTCGAGCCCGGCGACCATGCGCAGCGTCGTCGTCTTGCCGCAGCCGGACGGTCCCAGCAGGGTGACAAACTCGCCCGCCTCGACCCGCAGGTCGATGCCGTCGACCGCGACGAAGCCGCCGAACACCCGCGAGACATTTTCGAGAACAAGATCTGACACGACAATACCGCTTGTTAGAGGCTGTTGATGTAGCGCTTGATGAGGCGAAGCTGAACCCACCGGAACAGGAACACCAGCAACATCATCATCAAGCCGATGACGCTAACCGTCTCGGCCTGCCCGTTCTCCCACATGCGCAGCAGCACGATCGAAAGCACTTCGGAGCCGACCGAATAGAGCAGCACGGATGCGCTCAATTCCCGCATGATCCCGAAGAACGTCAGCACCCATCCGACGGCGAAGGACGGCCACGCCAGCGCGATCAAGATCCGCCACAGCGTCGGCCACCAGGTCGCGCCGTGAACCCGGGAGCACTCCTCGAGATCGAAGGAAAGTTGCCGGTA
>Ga0153916_10001836_pt1 | contig 15434 bp, 13 predicted proteins | sample Opewatmetagenome_FD_109642 | JGI IMG/M metagenome (GOLD analysis project Ga0153916, IMG submission 109642) | Freshwater wetland microbial communities from Ohio, USA - Open water 3 Core 3 Depth 4 metaG | ecosystem: Environmental > Aquatic > Freshwater > Wetlands | place: USA: Ohio, Lake Erie...
ATTGGGCCTCGGCTGCCACGGAGAACAGAAGGATGACGGTAATGGATAAATAAAGGGATCGTTTCATGGATTTATCTCCTTATTGGGAGCTAAAGAATGTGTTTATATATCAACAGCGCACCCGGGTCAACCGCGGCAGGATCCGCGGACTGTAGCCTGATTTCCGTGAGGGGATGGCCTAGGGACCGATTCGCCGCAGCTATTATTAATAATATCAATATATTGATGTAATATTATTAATATTATTAAAATAATACTTGACATTCTTAATTTTTTGGCTATATTATATTATGAAATATGATTACGAGGCCAAAAATGACCCAAGACTGGCAGGAATTAACCAAGATCACCCGAGGACAGACCCTCTCCGTGGAAAGGGTCAGGCTCAAGGACACCGGCATCGCCGTGGAGGGGGATTTCGAGCTTCCTCCCCTTGCCCGCTTAACCATGGAGGACCAGGTTTTCGTCATTGCCTTTGTCCGCTGCCACGGCTCCATCAAGGAGATGGAGCGTCTTTTCGGGATCAGTTACCCGACGGTCAAGAACCGCCTGAACCACATCGCCGGGCAGCTTGAGTTTGTCGACATCAACCCGCCTTCCTCCCGGAGCGAGATCCTAGCGATGCTCGATAAGGGTGAGATCTCGGTCGAGGAGGCCTTGAAAAGAATGCGAGGTGAATCATGATACCCATGTTCATGAGGCTCAAGGTGAGCCGGAATCCCAACGGGCACGGCCTGCTGCTGCCCGTTTTTCTCGTCTGGATCCTGCTGTTTGCCCTGATGGTCGTCCTTCTTCCGTTCGTCCTCATCGCCGCCCTCGTCACCTGGCGGAGCGGCCAGGGGAAATGGCTTTTGCTGACCTATCCCCTGCTCGTCTCTGTTTTATTCCACCTTTCCGGTCTCTACGTCGAGATCGAACACTCGGAACAGAATATCTTGATCGCTTTTTTATAAAGGAGGTTCACGATGAACGAAGAAAGAAAAAAGATCCTGGAGATGCTCCAGCAGGGAAAGATCACGGTCGAAGAGGCGGAGAAGCTTCTCGCGGCGCTTTTATCACCGGAGGAATCCAAGTCCGAGGCCCAGAAATCCACCTGCAAATACCTGCGGGTCGTTGTCGAACCCGGCCCCCAGAGCGAGGACCGCGACCGCGTCAACATCCGTGTCCCGATGAAGCTCATCCGGGCGGGGCTCAAATGGGCGGCCTTCGTCCCCAAGCATGCCCATTCAAGCATCAACAAGGCTCTTCACGAAAAGGGCATCGAGATGGACTTCGCTCAGATCACCAGTGAGGACATCGAGGAGCTCGTCAGCCAGCTCGACGACCTCACCGTGGAAGTCGAGGGCAAAGAGAAGGTCCGAATCTGCTGCGAGTGATCACTTAATGAGCAACTTGAAGGCGTGGTTCCAGGTATTGGTGCGGGATCCATGGAGGATCCAGAGCATGGCTAATGGCTCGAGGTGGCGAGAGCCCTCGATTCCGCCTATGTCGATGACGGGCCAGCCGAAGGCCTCGAGCAATCCGGTCACCGTTTTTTTTGCTCCATCATCATTCCCGCAGATGAACATGGTCGGCGGGCCATCAGGAAACTGGGGCCTGACAAAGTGAGCGTTCCCGACATGGTTAAAGGCCTTGACGACTTTAGCCTGCGGCAGCCAGCGCTGGACTCTTTCCCCCGCCGAGTCTATGTTCCCGACGGACAACCTGGGAGTGCCAGCGGAAAAATCGAGAGGGTTGGTGGTGTCGATGACCACTTTCCCGGCCAGGTTCTGCGGCCCGGCCAGCTTGATCGCGTTCTCCGTGCCCGTCCAAAGAGTGGCCAGGACGGCGATTTCGCCAAAGGCGGCCGCTTCGGCAAAGGTCCCGGCGGATGCCTTGGGGCCGGCGTTTTTCAGCCATTCCCTGACCTTCTCCTGTTGGGGATTGCGCGATCCGATCTTGACTTCATGACCGAGCGCCGCGAAACCGGCTCCGAGGACCCGGCCGACATCTCCTGTGCCTAAGATCCCGATTTTCATATTCAACCTCCATCTTCGTTCGGATATTCGTTCTCGTTCAAAAAAACATTATACTATTAATCTTAATGAACCCGGAAATCGTAACCTCGGTCCTGAAAAGCGGAATTGGATCTTTAGCTCACGGAACCGCTTCCCCTCGCCGGAGAAGAACCGGCATAGATGAATCCTTGCGAATCGACGTCAAAGCCCATGTCGAAGTCCGTCAACCGGGCCGCGGCCAGGTTATTCCTTCCGGAGCTCAGCGAAAAAAATCCTGGTCAAGGTTATCGAGACGGGATGAGGGGGAGCTTTGGGATTTGCGATCGCGATCAACGACGGCGAGCAGGACACGGTCGATCGCCTCGCGGTGCCTCAGCCGGGGCTGATCCGGAAGTATATTCCAGCCCGTGAAGACAAGCACCAAGTCATGCTCCGGTATGACGATCGGCATCTGGCCGCCGAAGCCGGAGCCTGCCCAGGCCACCTGCGATCCGTCGCCGTAAGGATAGATCCACCATTTGAGCCCATACTTGACTCCGCTTATGTCCGTCTCGACCTTTGGAGCAACGGATTCCGTGACCCAGTCCGCAGTCACGATCGGTTTCCCTTGCCAGACTCCCTTTTTGAGAAAGAGGTAGGCGATTTTCGCCAGGTCGTGCGGATTCAGGTAGAGCCCTCCCTCCGTGTCGATCGCTCCTGACGGCGTGCGCTTCCAGAAGAAGCGCTCTATGCCGAGGGGAGAGAAGAGATGCTCGGCGGCGTACTCTTCAATGTCTCTACCGGTCGCCGCCTGAAAAATATGCGACAGAAGCTGCGTCTCGCCGCTGCTGTAATTGAAGACGGTTCCCGGCTCGCAGGCCATCTTCCGGTCGATGGCGAACTCAACCCAATTAAAACTCGCTTCCATCAGGCTGGCGGCGTTGTTCGGGTCGTTGTAGGGAAGGTCTTCGTTCCAATCGAAGCCGCCGGTCATCGTCAAGAGATGGCGAATAGTGACGCGGCGTTTGCGCTCATCGATGTTGGCCACCTTTGATTCGTCGAAAAACTTCAGGATCGGCGTCGCCAAGTCGGGAAACTCCCCCCGGGCCCTGGCCACTCCGATGACGACCGAGGTCACCGTTTTTGTAACCGACTGCAAAGTGTGTAAATCGCCCCGGCGATAAAACGGGTGCCACCAAGGGTTGAAATAGTTGTACGGGCCGGTCGGATCATGGGCGTTGAGCGCCCCCGGCGTCTTGGCCTCCTTGCCGTATATCTGACCGTAGTCATGCCTGTAGGAACGATCAAAGACCAGCTGCCCATGACGGATGACGAGCATGCTGTCGATATACCCATACTTGCCGGACGCAATGTCGGCATCCAGGGCCGCCAGCACATTCGTGTCGAGCCCGACGGCTTGCGGAGTCGAAACAGGCCAGCTTTCCGGGTTCCGGGCGGGGACGCCTAAAACCAAAATCAGGACCGAAAATATGATCAGAACGAAGTCGCGACGGCGCATGGCTCTCTCCTTTATTGCGAGTTTGCAGGACGACTAATCCTCAAAAATGATAAGCTTGCCCCAGAAACGAAGTCAACATCAGATTGGCTTTTTGACTTTCAGCGGCGTCTATACCAGGATATATCTATCCTATGGGAAAAACTGAGTCCGGCGGCCGCACCGGCCGATCAGACGTAACCAAAAAGGCTCACCGGCTTATCAGAAAAATCGCCCAGGTCCGGACCGAATACACCAGCGCGCGCCTGATCTCCTCCAATCTGGAACACCGCATCGCCGGGACGCGCTTTGAGCGGGCGCCGGGCTATCTCCCGGCGGAAATCGACTATGTCGCCTCGGACGGCACCTCCGGAACGATGTCCGTCAGGGATTACGACGTCCGCTACCTCGACCGGGTCGCCGTGGATAAGGCGATCGCACACCTCGGGTCGATTCAGCGGGCCCGCCGGGGCGATCCGGGAGCACGGCAGGAGCTCGAGCGGAGGACGAGGGAGACCTGGCAAAGAATCTCGGCGCGCTTCGCCGGGCCATCCCTCATCGAGTCGGACGAAGTCATCCCCTATACAACTTCCCGCAGTTTTTCCGAAGCGCAGATCAGCAACAAAGGAAGCATCCTGCTCGACCTGTCCGGATACGGTTTCGCCACGGCTGACTTCTGCCTGCTGTCCGCCAGCGCTCATCTTTTGCCTGCGGAGAGGCTGGAGAAATGCCTGCGGGATACGATCAGAAACCTGGAGATTCTCAGCGGCCGGAAGCTCGAGGACCCTGAGAATCCTCTGCTCATCGCCATGCGCTCGGCCATGCCGGAGTATCTGCCCGGCTTCATGCCCACTTATCTGAACGTGGGCTTGACTCCGAAGATGCTCCCGGGACTGCCCCACCGCTACGGAGGGGAAGCCGCCGTCAGGATCCACCTGTCGAACCGAAAGACCATTCTCGAGGCCCTGAACCCGGAAGCATTCCGGGACATCGAAAGACACATTCATCCCGGCCGGACGATGGAGGAGAATACTGCGCTCATCTCTTCCATCGAAGTCCTGATTGAAAAATATGACCCCCAGCTTCTGACCAGCGCCCACAGACAGGTCCGGTTTTTTCTGGAAAGGACCTACGCTTACTACGAAAGCCATCTCGACGCCCTGCGCAATTTCATGATCCGGGAGACCCATCACCCGACGGTCATTTTTCAGAGGATGGTCTGCAGCGTCATCGACCACGAGTCCTATGCCGGGGTCCTCTACAGCCGGCACCCCCGGCTGGGCAGCGGCGTTATGCTCCAGTTTGCGCGGACGATCTACGGCGAGGACTTGATGACGGGAAGGCTCCCGGCCGAGGAGAGGCATTTTCGCAGCCGCGAGGAAACCAGGGAGGATTTCCCGGCTGTCTACCATTTCTGGAATCGTCTGGCCCAGCTCGAGGAAGTCTTTCACGGTCCGGTGATGGTCGAGTTCACCGGCGTTCACGGAACCTTTACGATTCTGCAGGTCAATCCGGCGGAATTGACCGGGGCGGGAATGATCACGGCCGTAATGGACATGCACCGGTCCGGGAAGGTCTCCTCGGAGAGGGTCAGGGAGCTGATTAAGCCCTACCATGTCCGCCAGATCGAATCCGACACCATCGACCCCAAATCCCTCAGCACTCTGACGCCCTTCTGCCAGGGAATCTCGGTCCTGCCAAGGTCGGCCGTCTCGGGAAAGGCCTATTTCTCCGTCGACAAAGCCCAGAAGGCGGATGGGGGCGAAAACATCATCCTGATCAAAGAGCGCTTCTCTCCCCAAGACGCCATCGACATGCAGAAGGTCAGCGCCATATGCAGCTTGAGCCCTGCGGCCATTCACGTCGTCACCGCCGCCCAGAACCTGGGGATTCCCGCCCTGCTAAACCTGGAGGAAGACGGCGTACGGATAGAGCAGTCGAATCGATCGCTGGTCAACCACGACAGCCTGATCATCCGGGAGGGCGATTGGGTCACGGTATCGAGCCGGCAGAAAACTCTCTATATGGGCAAGGCCGTATTTGCGCCCGCCCGGCTTCTTCGATTTATGGCCGGCGAAAGCGTCAGCCTCACTCCCGCCGAAAGGGTCCGCTTCGAGAGCCTGGCCTTCTATTACCGGGAATACCAGAAAATCCTGGAAAGCTTCGACGCCTCGGCCTTTGAAAGCCTGCAGGACCTGGGTCACTCGATCCGCTACGGACGACTCCAGAGGGAACTAGCGGGCGCGGCCGCCTTTGTCAACCAGTGCTTCGATATCAACCGCAAAAAACTGGTGGGGAGACTTCTGCAGGTTACTCTCGGAACTCATTTCATGAACATGGCCGCTTTCGAGCTCCTGACGCCCGGCCGGCAGGTCAAGCTGCTCAAAGACGCGCTGGCCTCGTGCCGCCGGAAGGGGATATCCGGCTATCAAGCCGGGGCATTCGTCATCGGCAGCCTGATCCATCCTGATTCCCCGGGTGTATTCTGGGAGTCGTTCTCCCCGGTTGAGATCGGCGGGATGATCAACGAATGGGTGCTGCATCAAAAATACGTGGACATCCTGAATGACATGGGGGAGAGGAAGATCAGCCGGGCCAGGACATTCATCCTCTCTCAGGGGCTGAGGTCGTTGCACATCCATCACGGGATGCTGAAGGAGTTCATGCCCTTGAAGTTGAGCCGTGTCAACCTGGCCGAGGTCCGGCGAGGAATTCCCGAGAACGGCGACCCCCAGACAGTCGAGGTGATTGACCTTCTGTTGCAGCCTTTCGGCAAATTCTATGATTACGGCGACCCTGGGAGTCTCGCCCGGCTTAAAAAAATCTGTGACGCAGAGAAACTCCCTCTGCCCGGCCCGGAGGACATCTAAACTAAGGACCTGCCCAAAAGCAGCCGGGTTTGGTCCTGCGGGTCAATAGAAGTCGATGTCGAGAACGCGCCCGTTTCTCCGATCGACGAAACAGCGAAAGCTAACCTGGGTCCGCCGCCTGGTCTGAGGTGTCCGGTAGAAGGACGCTCGGCCGGTGACCCTGGCCTCATCGTAGTTATAGCCTTGAAGGTAGACCGAACTCGCGCGGGGCCTGCAGTCCGGGCCGTAGCGATCGATGAGATAATCGAGGACGGCTCCCCGAGCCCGGTTCCGGATCTCTCTCGAGGACATCCAGTGGTCACCCCTGCCGTAGCCGCTACCTGGCCAGATGCAGGCGCCGGCCAGAACAACAAGGAGAAGGATGGCGGCCATCCGCACCAGGCGACCGGATGGGACTGCGGAACTTTTTCTTTTCATAAACCGACCTCCTTTTTCGGTTCCCCAGACGCGCTTCCGGGGACAGGTCATTATCCTCAGTTGGGAAGGGGTTGTCAAAACAGCTTTCGGCCGGGCGTGGCCTGCTCGCCCTGGAACTTCAAACGGCAAATCACCTGGACCGACCGCTCACATCCCGGGCCACTTCCAGGTCCACGTCGTAACAGAGCGCCGACATCGGCTGGCCCGAAACCGGCTCCGTGTTGTCGGCCCGGACGACGGCGTGATACAGGCCCTTCTTCAACCCGGCTGTGGAGACCGTATTGGTGAAGGTCTGGCTAGGGCCGTTTTTGGATACGGTCACGGAGAGCCAGGAGGGAAGCCCCTCCCCCACTCTCCAGAGCGGGAGCTCGGCGCTCCCCTTATTTGTTATCGTTATGGCGCCCGTAAGCTGCTGCGGGGCTGAGCCTGCCGACCGGAGCGAAATGAGGTAGGAGTCGGCCACGATAATGGGCGGCAGCGGGAAATCGCTCTTCGCCGAAACCCGGAGCATGGCCACGTCATCAGGAGCCACAGTGACGGCCACGCCTCCGGTCAGCGGGCCGGACGTCTCATGCGTCCACAGATTCCTCACATAGCAGGCTGCCGCTGCGTCGATCCCGATTTCGGCCCACCCGACCCGCTTTTGTACTTCGTGGCGTCCCTGGTTGAATACCAGAACGGCCTGGCTTCCGTCGAACAACGGCTTTTCCGCCCAGAGGCTGATGGTCCCGTCTGACCAGACGATCTTCCCCTGGATGCCAAGGGGATCCTGGTTGATCGCGATGGCCTCCAGGTTGGTGAGCGTCTCGACGGTGGCTTTGGACATCGACCGCAGGTCGTTGCCGGCGATGAGAGGAGCCGCCATCAGGCACCACAGGCTGAAGAAGGTCCGGTCCTGGACCTCGCTTATCCCCGGCATCCCGGCGATCATCATGTCCGGGTCGTTCCAGTGACCGGGGCCGGCGAAGGCGGCGAGCTTTTCGTTGGCATGGGCCATCCTCATCGCCCTTGCCCAGTCCGCCTGGCCCGGGGCGCAGATGTCGGCGGTCGTCCTCCAGAGGTGCCCGACTGCGGCCGCCCACCGCCACGGATAGCCCTCGCCCCACGAACAGAGGCTGTGGACGACGGGACGGCCGGCGGCCCGCTGGGCCTCGCAAAGGGCCGTATAGGTCTTGACGATGTCCTGCCCTTCGCTGTTGCACCAGTCGATCTTGATGTAGTCCGCGCGCCATTCGGCGAACTGGCGCATGTCTTCGAACTCGTGATCCTTGGTTCCCGGCATGGCCGTGCTGCAAGTGCGGGTTCCGGCGTCCGTGTAGAGCGCATACTTCAGACCCTTCTTGTGGATGTAGTCTCCGAGAACGCGCAGTCCGCCCGGGTAACGCTCGAGGTTTGTGGTCAAGCTGCCGTCGGCTTGGCGATAGAAGCAAATTCCCTCGTCCGGACCGACATAGGCATAGCCGGCCTCCTTCAGCCCGCTTGAGACAAGGGCGTCGACAATCTCCCTAATGAGCTTCTCGTTCTGCGGCTCCTCGCCGAAGATGTTCCAGGGATACCAGCCCATCGGGGGAGTCAGGGCGAGGCCGTCGTCGAGAGCCCGGACGGCGGGCTCTTGTGATCGCGCCCCGGAAGAAGACGACTGAACACGCAGGGCAGATCCTGGAGATAAAGCGATTGCCGTGTAGGAAAGCAGCCCTAAAAAAATGAGTGCCACAATCAGGCGAACTTTTTTCATAGTTTATCTCCTTAGCGGACCAGTCAGGAAACTTTTTGGATAGACGGCACCCCGTAAGGGCCCTCCCGGATAACGGCCGTAGACGGGTGCCCGCCTTCGTTAAGGTGCCGCGAGATCACATAGAGCAATGCGTTCTGGACCATGGCCTGAGCCGCCTCCCGGCCGGACAGCGCTCCCTCCTCGATAAATTCGTGCCCGGACCGGCCCGGCAGCCGGGAAAATTCCGCGGACGGAATCTGGGGAGAACAATAGACGAGTCCCGTCTCGCCGACCTTCCTCAGGACCCTGCCCCAGACCTCGGGCTCCCACTGGTCCTTGGCGAATGACCAAGCGGGGTCCGTGATCATGTTCAAATAGCCTTCCACTCCGAGGGTTTTGAGCCGTCCGATGAGGTCGCGATAGGCAGAGCTTCCGATGGGCTCCCGGTCGCGATTGTCGGCGGCGATGATGAGGGTCCCTCCGCGCTTGACGGCGGGAAGGGCCGAGCAGCCGGCCTTGGCCGTTTGATAGTGGTTCCGCCCGGCATACCCGCCGTGAGTCAGGACGATGTCAAAATTCCGGTCCAGGGGAATCGCCGTGTACGCCTTCATGAACCGGAAGGCCTCTAAATGGGACTCCTCCAGGTGGCCGGCGAAAACTCCCGTCAACCGCATGTCCCTGTCCAGGGTGACATTCACCGCGAAGTCCACGCCGACCGTCCTGGCAACGTCCAGGGCTTCTTCGTGACAGGGATTCCCGGCCAGGATGAGGTTGTCGGCGCAAGGAGATTCCAGGAAATCCGGACCGTGGAACTTTTCGATCGTCCTCCTGTCCACAAGGGCTGGGCAAACCGCCTTCCTTCCGCCCGAGACGCCGGCCATGAAATGGCTTTCCACCAGCCCGGTGACGATGCGGACGTCCGCCGAAAAGAAAGCCGTGTTGACATAGACGTCGGTCTGTTTTTTGGTCTTTCCCATATAGGTCAGGGAATCCAGGTTCTCGCAATCGTGGTCGAGGATGCGGAAATTCCGGATGACGGATTCTCCGAACATCTCCGTTTTTTCCGCCGGGGTGCTCGGCCGGTGCGTTCCGGTCCCGACAACGATGGTGATGTTCTGTCTTTGAACGCCTGAGGCCGCAAGCCGCTTCAGAAGCGGAACCAGGATGCCCTTTTCACCTTTGTAGGGGACCGGCCGGGTGATATCAGAAACGGCTACGGCCACAGTAATCCGGGAGGCCGGTTGCTGCTTGTTCTTGATAATATCCTCGATCGTGGGACCGCCGATCGGCCGCGAGAGGGCCTTTTCTATTGAACTTTGGGGATCGGCGAGGATGGGGACGTCTTTCATGCTCAGATTCACACAGTCCGGAGGGACCGAGAGCTCCAGAAACCCGCCCCCGAATTCCAGGGAGACCTTCTTCCAGTCCTTGATGTCGACCTTCTGGATGGCCCTTTTGATTTCAGGTTTCATCTCAAAAGTTATTTTCCCTACATCCAGAAGCATAGATTGCGGCGTCGAAAAAAGTCAAGGACAGGGCGCTTTCATGCCTGCATAAGGGGCTCCGCCTCGCCCGCAATTTCGATGGCCGATTCGAGATTGACGATGCCTTTCCTGAGACAAGCCATCAGCACATGGAGCAGAGTTCTTCCTTTGTTCCCCTCTAAAAAAAAATAATCTGCTTTTTGGCTGTGCCCGGCGAGCGAGGCTCTTTGTAACAATTGGCCCCCCCAGTCGTCCTCGGAGAGGATAGATCGCGGCTTATGGGATGTCAAATTCAGTTGGGGATTGCTCGTAGCGGGCCAAAAAACTGCCGGGAAGATTAAAAGTCCCGGAAATCAGCCGGACCTTTCCTCTCGGGCAAGAAGAGGATCATGAAAGATAAGCCTCTTGACATGACAAGAGGGACAGAAACCGCGAGTACGGCAGGAGAACATCAGGAGGTGTTCCTGATAATCGGTCGGAAGTAGGCGTATTCGTTCTCAAAACGGCTCTCGTATTCCGCCGGGAAGCGGTCGAAGCAATGGAATAACACCCGATAAAAGACAATCCGCTGGAGATGCTTCCACCGTGCGCTTTTAGATAGTGATCAGCTCACAAATTCTTCGAGCGACCTGGCTGCATCGGGGAAATCGGAGAGGATTTGCCTGTCCGTCGTTACCAGGGGAACATTGAGTTCGCGGGCCAAGGCGACAAACTCACAGTCGTAAGCGGAACAGCGGCTCCGGGCGGCTAATCTCAGAACGTCCAGAGAGCCGACGGAGAATTCTCCGCCTTGCATAAGGAGCTCCGCCTCGCCCGCAATTTCGATGGCCGCTTCGAGATTGACGATGCCTTTCCTGAGACAAGCCGTCAGCACATTTAAGAATTCGCTCCGCCAGAGCAAAGGCGCCACCCAGTCGGAATCCTTGAGGAAAGCCTTTTCGGCCTGCTCCGAATGCTCATTTCGGATATAAAGATAAACCATGAGGTTCGTGTCGACAACGATCACGGCCGGCCTTCCCTCTTGGCCCTGTCGATGAATTCCTGTTTCAGCCTGTAGCGCCCCGTTTTTTCCCTGATGGCTCTCGCGGACGCCAGGAAATCCTCAGGCTTCCTTTTTTTCGCAGCAATACACGCTTCAATAAGGGCTATGACCTCGGAATTGATGCTCCGATGGTGGAGCGTGGCGCTCAGTTTGAGCCGCTCATAGAGCTCGGGTGGGATATTTTTCACTGTTATTGTCGTGCCCATTTCGGCCACCGCTTGGTTTCGATTCGGTTCCATTATGGTGTAACCCTGATTCCTTGTCAAGCTCTTATCTCCAGCTTCAATGACGACCCGGCTCCGGTTATTTTCTCGGGGTGGTATCAGCGTCCGGCGTTTGGCTCTATTTCACCACAAGCCGCGTGAAGGGGAAGACATAGGCCTGCAGGAACACCATCAGCCCGACCAGCGCGGCCAGGGCCAGGCTGTGAAAGAAAACATAGCGGAGGATCTCACCCTCGTGCCCGTACCAGCGGGTGGCGGTGCTGGCGACGACAATGCTCTGGGCGTCGATCATTTTGCCCATAACGCCGCCGCAGCTGTTGGCCGAGGCCATGAGCGTCGGGCTCAGGCCGATCTGCTCGGCCGAGATGCGCTGCAAGCTCCCGAACAGGACGTTGGACGAGGTGTCCGAACCGGTGAGCGCGACCCCCAGCCAGCCGAGCAGCGTGCCGAAGAAAGGATAGAGCTTTCCTGTCCGGGCGAACATCAGGCCCATGGCCGCATCGAGGCCGGAATATCGTGTTATAAACCCAAGGGCGAGCATCGCGGACACGGTGAGGAGCGAAAAGCGGACGCGACGCAGCGTCGCCCACCAAGCCCGCCCGATTTCGCCGAGCCGGCATCCCATGACAAAAGCAGAAAGGAGGGCGGCGACGAGGATTCCCGTCCCGGTGAACGATAACCAGTTGAAGCTGAAAACCGCGGCCTCCGCAGTAGGGCTGGCCACGACCGGAGGCATTCGTTCGACGAGTTGGTGGACCAGCGGGACCTGCACTTTGAGCGAGGACAGGCCGTCAAGGAATCCCTTGACCTGAGGAATCCCCCAGATGAAAACGACGACGCTGAGTATCGCCCACGGCATCCAGGCGCGGATGACCTCGATCCGGCTGAAACGGTGAGCGGAACGGGCGGGCGCTTCGGCCTCGTGTCCGTTAAGACCCCAGATTCGCCGGGGGTGCCAGACGAGCAGAAAAACGATGAGCCCGAGGATGGAGACGACCGCGGCGATGATGTCCACCAGCCAGGGGCCGTGCAGGTTGGAGATCAGAAATTGCGGGACGGCAAAGCAAGCGCCGGCGACGAGGAGCGCCGGCCAGATCTCGAACATGCCGCCGAACCCCACATATGCCCAGACAAGCCAGAACGGGACGATGATCGAGAAAAAGGGCAGGATGCGGCCGGCCTGGGCGCTCAGGTCGTGGAGCGACAACCCCGTTACCCCCTGGAGGGCGATGATGGGCGTCCCCAGCGCCCCAAAGGCGACCGGGGCGGTGTTGGCGATAAGAGAAAGACCCGAAGCGGCGAGCGGAGTGAAACCGAGTCCGATCAGCATAGCCGCGGTGACGGCCACGGGTGTGCCGAAACCGGCCGCGCCCTCAAAGAAGGCCCCGAAACAAAAAGCGATGAGCAGGAGTTGCAGACGGCTGTCTCGAGTAATCCCGGTGAGGCTCTCCTGCAGAACCTTGAAATGGCCCTTCTCGTTAGCCAGAGTGTAAAGAAAGATGACATTGAGAATGATCCAGCCGATCGGAAAGAGGCCGTAAGCCGCGCCGAACGCAGTCACGGCGCCGGCCTTGTCAACCGGCATTTTGAAGACGCCAACGGCTATGACAAGTGCGGCCGCCAGCCCGAGCACAGCGGCCCGATGGGCCTTGAGTTTTAGAAAAGCGAGCGTGCCCAGGAGGACGATGATCGGCACGGCCGCGACGAGTGCCGAGAGAAGGCTGTTGCCCAGGGGATCATAAGCCTGCTGCCAAGCCATTGCCCCCGCTTATACCACAGGGAACAGAGCCCGTCAAAAAGGGGATGGCCCGATTTTTTCCTATTCATGCCGCCTTATTTCAAGGCGGCCGGAGTACGGGGGATCCAGACTCGCATCTCTCCCGGGCCGCGGTTGGCCCAGGAGAAAAAGGGAACGGCCATGAATTGATGCGTCCTCTGGTCCAGGACCTTGCCGTCAGAGCTCCTGTCGACCGCCATCGCCTTGGCCGTGATGATGACCACACCGCCGAAAAGGTCCGGCCTGTACCAGCGTTCGAGCTCCGCCCCGTCCGGCAGCACAACGTTTAACGCCCGGCCGCCATTGTCAACACCCTCGGCGCAATAGACAATCGGCCCCCTCTGGATGGCGACTCTGCCGGCGTCATCCTTGACCAACTCGTGCGCAACGACCCGACGGTTGGGCATGGGCAGGATGACCTCGATCAGGTCGTTCGACCGCCATTTGCGCCGAAGCAAGGCATAGCCCTTCTCGATTTTGAAATCGACCGACTTCCGGTTGACCCAGAGCCGCACCGACTGTTCGCTCCGGTCCAGAAAGCGGTAAAGGTCCGTGGGCACGGGCTTGTTCTGCGCCCATCCCGGAATCCGCAGCTTGATGGCAAAGTTTCCACCGGGCCGGGCGTTGACCAGGATCTTGATCGTCCCCTCCCAGGGATACTTGGTTTCCTGAATGAGATCGACCGACCGGCCGGAGAGCTCGACCCTGGCGGAACCGGCAGCGAACAGGTTGATGTAAAGGCTGTCTCCGTCCGCAGCATAAACATAGCCGGGCAAAGTCGGCAGGAACCGGGCGACGTTAGCCGGACAGCAGGCGACCTCGAACCAGGTGCTCCGCTCATAGTTGCCGGTGGACTCGAGCGGACTCTGGTAGAAGAACCGGTCGCCGCTCAGAGAGACCCCCGAGATAATCCCGTTATAGATTATGCGCTCCAGGACATCGATATATTTGGCGTCTCCATGGAGCTCAAACAGCCGCTGGTTCCAAAGTGCGTTGCCTATCGAAGCGCAGGTTTCGGCATAAGCCTGGGCATTGGGCAGCTCATAATCGGCGCCGAAGGCTTCGTACTCCCCGGTCGAGCCGATGCCGCCGGTGATGTAGAGTTTTTTCCCGACCACATTCTCCCATAGCCGGTCGATAGCCGCAGCATATTCCGGCCAACCTCCCAGTGCCGAGACATCGGCCATCCCGGAGTACATGTAGGTCGCCCTGACTGCGTGCCCGACGGCCTCGGCTTGCTCGAGCGCGGGCTTGTGATTCTGGAGATACTCTTCGGAGTTATAGATGGCGAACGGCGAGTCGGCCGGATAGGGCTCGCCTCCATGATAGTGCCCGCGCTCGTCGAGGAAGAACCTGGCTAAATCCAGGTACTGCCGGTTCCCGGTGACCCGGAATAGCTTGCAGAGCCCGATTTCGACTTCCTGGTGTCCGGGAAAACCGCGCCGCTTCCCCGGCCCGAAGGTCCGGACGAGGAGGTCGGCGTTCTTGAGGGCGATGTCGAGGAAGCTCCGCTCGCCGGTGGTTATGTAGTGGGCGGCGGCCGCTTCATACATATGGCCGACATTATAGAGCTCGTGGCTGACCCTCAGGTTCGACCAGCGCTCCGCTCCCGCGCCGGGGGCCGGGTTAGCGGGGTCAATCCTCCGCGTCGTGAAGATATAGCCGTCCGGTTCCTGAGCTTTGCCGATGATCGAAACGAGATCATCCAGCTTGTCCCGGAGTCCCTGGTCGGGATGGCTGCGAAGCGAATAGGCAGCCGCCTCCATCGCCTTGAAGACATCGCTGTCGTTGTACCGTTTTCCGGTATGCTTGCCCTGCTTGAGTCCGGCTGCGATACGGAAGTTGTCGGTGCGGCCCGTCTCCTCGTCCAATTTGAATAGATAGGGAATTGTCACGGTCCGGTTGATTTTAAGACGCGGCGCCCAGAACTCATCCTCCAGCTTGACTTTGGTGAAATCCGCCGGCCGGATCGGATAGTCCTGCTTCGGCACCGGGAGTTGTCCGCCCAGAGCGAACAGAGATAACGAGCCCAAGATAATGAATCTCATAAGCCGCTGCTTAGACATGTTGCCCTCTGATCGCAACCCCAAATAACCAGTTGCCTAAGGGTTGCGTGGCGTAACCGCGCCCCTTCTATTCTACCACTATTTGGAAAAAGAGAGCGTCGTGTCCAGCCAATCACCGAGCAGCTGGAGATAGCCCTCGGCCACTCTCATCGGCACCGCGGGCTGCGCCGTTTTGGCCGAGTCCATCTCCAGGACACCGTGCCCGGCGTTGGGCATGACGACAACCCGGCAGCGCCCGTTTCCGGTCTCTTTAAGGGCGGCTTCAATCCGGGCGACACTCTCCTCTACGGGAACAGTGTAATCGTGTTTCCCGAAGATCAACAGGGCCGGACACCGGATTCGCTTCAAAGCCGGGATGGGATCATAATC
>Ga0153916_10001837_pt1 | contig 15433 bp, 11 predicted proteins | sample Opewatmetagenome_FD_109642 | JGI IMG/M metagenome (GOLD analysis project Ga0153916, IMG submission 109642) | Freshwater wetland microbial communities from Ohio, USA - Open water 3 Core 3 Depth 4 metaG | ecosystem: Environmental > Aquatic > Freshwater > Wetlands | place: USA: Ohio, Lake Erie...
TCGAAGCGGCGCCGCCCCATAGGGCTTAAGCTTCTCTACTATCTCTATTAGCAAATTCCTGCCGGGATTATTAATGGTCACCCTAACGCGATGGGTGAGAGGCGCGGTCCGCTGCGTCCTTCTCAACCCAAGGGCTATGCAGCTGGGGCAACTATTTATAATTGGATACCCTTTTACTTCCACCAGTTCTTTATTGGCTAGGCGCTCAGCTCCGTCTGAAACAATGTTTTTCCGCCTACATCGATAAACTCCAATCGAGCCTTACCCGCAGCAGGATCAATCCTCCACAAGCCGAAATTATATCCATCACCGTAATGAAACATGCCTGCTTTTTCGTAGCGAGCACGAGCTTTGGGATCATGTTCATAATGCGTAAATGACGCAATCGGCCCTGCCATATACTCGCGCAGTCCAGTTTTTGCATTGGTCCAGTCGCGTGCTAGGTGGTAGTCACCGGTCAAAAAAATCGTGCCACTGATTTTCTCATCGCGAATGAATCGTACGATCTCGCCGCGCTCCGCTGCGTACGACCCCCAGGTATCCGTGCCACCGCCATGGAAAGGAACGGACGTAATGATGAACTTGAACGAGGCTGTCGAAGATTTGAGGCGGTCTTTGAACCAGCTTTTCTGGGCGGTCCCAAGCATGGTTTTGTCGGGGCCATCCGGCATCTGTTGTTGGCTGCGGAAGCGGCGCGTATCTAGTATAAAAAAATCAATCCCTGCCCAAGTGAACTGCCGGTATAACGCAGCTGCGTCGACGGCCTTAGATGGCCAATACTCCTTGAAAACCTTTAAAGCGTCTTCCATATGCGGATTGAGGCTATTGCAATTGTCTTCGGTTTCATGGTCATCCCAAATCGCATAGGTTACGTATCGAGCCAAAAAGCTCTGCAGATGGCGGTCTTTGCGATTAGCAGCGTGCTTGCTTCGATAATGCGATACTGACGGACGAAAACTTTTCTTCGGATGGTCCGCATATATGATATCTCCCAGATGCAAAAAGAAATCGGGCTGCTTACTATCAATGACGTCGAAGATCTTGAACGGCTGGTAACTCTCTTCCATGTCGGCGCTGAAGGCGAACGTAAAAGGCTCCGCGCCGGTCGGCGCAGTCCTGAAACGCGCGGGTTCGGAAAGAAGTTTGCCTGACTCGGCGTCAACAATGCGGTAGATCCACGTTCTTCCCGGAGCAAGTTGATTGAGCGGTATGGTTGCGCAGTAGTCGGTGTCTTTAGTTAAAGCCACAGAGGGTCCCGTGGTCAGTTGAGCTGGTGCCGCGTCGCTTCCAAAGTCTACCCGAACGCGCGCGGCCTCGTCACCGCGCACCCAAATCAGAACGGAATCATGCGTCGCGTCGAAGGCCGCGGGCAGAAAGGCGAGTGAAGAGGCCGCGTGAGCGAGGCGCACATTTGCTAGTGCGAGTGGTGCAGCGGTAGCAAGGCTCAAGAATTGGCGTCGACTAATGGCGTCAGAAAAACGAATCTTGCGTTCAAGCTCTATGTCATTCGGCATAATTGATTCCTTTTTGCTTATCTTGGACCGGGAAGCAATGCGATTCGCTTTGCCTAGACATTATGGCTGAACGTGGGAGCAATCAAGCTCAAAGATGATCCCGGCAGGAGCGACGGGAGGGATAAAACGTGTTGGACTAAACCGCGGAGCCGCACCTACGTTGCGGCTATGCAGATTGTAAAGTGGCGCAGCGGTGCCGAGGATATTTAGGCCTAGCGCGCGATCAGTTGATGGAGTTGTTCCACCGCTTTGCGCACGCCTTCTTGGGTGAGCTGCTCGGCGCTCAGCCATCTGACGCCGCGCTGGCTGATGTCGCCCAGGGCGAAAAGATTTTCGCTCAGGGATTTTTGAGTTTCGTCGAAGCGCGCCGACCAGACGATATCGCCCCGCCGCACGTCGATCAGGTCTAAAGTGAAGGCCACCGACGCCGGACTCTTGGCGCCCCATGGGTCGCCGACGCGTTCGCGGAAGCGCAGGATGCTGCCGCTAATGACCGCGTCGGCGTAAACCAGCTCGCCGATGCGTCTGAGCCGCGCGCCATCGTCGCCGGGCGGCATGTTCTCGCCGACTTCGCGCACTTCGCTTTCGGAGACGATTTGCCAATTGGAATAGGATCTCAGCGCCGAGTAAGCGAGCCTGGCGAGCAGTTCCAGCGCCTCTCTTTCCGTCACCTTCGTCTCCGCCGGGGCGGGCGCGCTGAAAGGGGTTCGGGCCTGAGCGGCGGCTGGCGTGGCGGGAGGGATGACGGCGATGCGTCTGATTTTGCGCGCCTCCAAATCCGTCGAGTGGCGGCTTTGCAAATTGCCCGGACCGAAGCTGCAAGCCGCAAGCAGCAGAAAAAAAACTAATAGCGCCGGTTTGGTCACCGATTTACTCCTTGGCCGCCGGGCGAATGCCGAGTTCACGCAACTGCTTGGCGTCGACCGGAAATGGGGCGTCCGTCAGCATGCAGACGGCGCGCTGGCTCTTGGGGAAGGCGATCACGTCGCGCAGCGACTTGGCGCCGCTCAGCAGCATCGCCAGCCGGTCGATGCCGAAGGCGATGCCGCCGTGGGGCGGCGCGCCGAAGGTCAGAGCTTCCAAGAGAAAACCGAAGCGGGCTTCGGCCTCTTCCGCGCCGATGCCCATCATCCCTAAAATTTTCTTTTGCAGCTCGACCTGATGAATGCGGATGCTGCCGCCGCCCGCCTCGGTGCCGTTGAGGGCGAGGTCGTAGGCCTTCGAGCGCACTTTCGCCGGATCGCTGTCGAGCAAGGGCAGATCTTCGTCCATGGGCGCGGTGAAGGGATGGTGCAAGGCGATATAACGCTTCTCCGTTTCGTCAAACTCCATCAAGGGGAAATCGACGACCCACACCAGGGCATATTGGTTTTCCGCAATGAGGCCGAGCTTTTCGCCCAGGTGCAGGCGCAGGTTGCCGAGCGCGTCATGGACGATTTTCGCGCTGTCGGCGGAAAATAAAATCGCGTCGCCGACCTGAGCCCCGGCGATCCGTTCGACTTCCTTTTGTTCCGTCGGCGAGAGGAACTTGGCGATCGGCGACTGCCAGCCTTCGGCGGTGATCTTGGTCCAGGCCAATCCCTTGGCGCCGAAGGTGGCCACGAAGGGGGTGAGGTCGTCCAAATCCTTGCGCGACATTTCGCCCCCCTTGGGGACGCAGATGCCTTTGACGGCGCCGCCTTTTTGCAGCGCCGCGGCGAAGACCTTCGCTTGACAGTCGGCGAGCGCCGCCGAGAAGTCCTTCAGCTCCAGGCCGAAGCGCATATCCGGTTTGTCGGAGCCGAAACGGTTCATCGCCTCTTCATAGGTCAGGCGCGGGAAGGGCCGTTCGACGGCGATGCCCTTGAGATCTTTGAAGAGAAGGGCGATCAGCCCCTCGACCGCCTGCATCACGTCCTCGGGCTGGACGAAGGACATTTCGAGATCGAGCTGGGTGAACTCCGGCTGGCGGTCGGCGCGCAGATCCTCGTCGCGAAAACATTTGACGATCTGGAAGTAGCGGTCCAGCCCGCCGACCATGAGAATCTGTTTGAACAGCTGCGGCGATTGGGGCAGGGCGTAGAACTTGCCGTGGTAGATGCGGCTCGGCACCAGATATTCCCGCGCCCCTTCGGGCGTGCTCTTGGTCAGCACCGGGGTTTCGACGTCGATGAAGCCCAGGCCGTCGAGATAGTCGCGGATCAACTTGGTCATGCGGTGGCGCAGCAGCAGGTAGCCGAGGCTCTGGGGGCGACGCAGATCGAGGTAGCGATACTTGAGCCGGGTATTTTCATTGGCCTCGGTTTCGTCTTCGATGGTAAAGGGCGGCACCTGGGAGGCGTTGAACAGCTTGATCTCCTTGGCGATGACCTCCACTTCGCCGGTCGGCAGGTTCGGATTGATCGCCTCCGCGCTTCGTTTCGTCAAGGCGCCGCGCACGGCGATCACGTCTTCGGAGCGGAGTTGTTTTGCTTTCTCGTGGGACTCCGCGTCGATTGCCGGGTTGAAAACCACCTGGCAGATGCCGCTGCGGTCGCGCAAATCGACGAAGATCACGCCGCCGTGATCGCGCCGGGTGCGCACCCAGCCGAAAAGCGTCAACTCCTTGCCCACCGCCTCGGCCCTGGGCTCGCCGCAATAACAACTCCGCTTCCAGTCGCCCAGCGGGTCGCCGAACGTTCTCTCCATCGCCATTAGCCCGCCTTCCTCGAGATCAATTCCGCTACGATTTTTGCCAAGTCGATTTCCTCCTGCTGTTTGCTCGCCATGTCGCGCAGCAGCGCTTTGCCTTTGTCCAGTTCGTCGCCGCCGACGATCAGCACCAAGCGGGCGCCGAGTTTGTCGGCGCGCCGCATCTGGCTTTTCATGCTGCGCGTTTCGCCTTCCATCTCCACCGTCAAACCTTCCCGGCGCAGCCGATGGACCACCGGGAACGCCCAGTCCCGCGCCCGCTCGCCGATCCAAACGATATAGAGCAAGGGCGCCGCCGCCGCGCCGTTCCCTTGCGCGCGCAGCAACATCGTCAAGCGCTCCACCCCCAGGGCGAAGCCGACGCCGGGAATCGACGGACCGCCCAGCTCCTCGACCAGGCCGTCGTAGCGACCGCCGGCCGCCACCGCGCTCTGCGAACCGAGCTGCGTGGTGGTCCATTCGAAGGTCGTGCGGCAATAATAGTCGAGGCCGCGCACCATGCGCGGATTGAGCGCGAAGCGGACATGGGTCTCGCGCAGCAAGCGCTGGACGGCGGCGAAATGCTCTCGGCAACCGGCGCAGAGGGAATCGAGGATCGCCGGCGCTTCCTTGGTCGCGTGGATGCAGCCGGGCTCCTTGCAGTCCAGCGCGCGCAGGGGATTGCGCTCGATGCGCCGCTGGCAATTGCCGCAAAGCGACTCGTGGCGCTGGCGTAAAAACGCCAACAGGGTTTCCCGATATTGGGGGCGGCATTCGGCGCAGCCGAGCGAGTTGATCTGCAGCGTCGGTTCGGTCAAACCCAGCGCGGTGAAATAATCGCTCAGCAGTAATAATATCTCGGCGTCGATGAAAGGATCGGCGCGCCCCAGCGCCTCGGCGCCGATCTGGTGAAATTGGCGCATGCGGCCTTTTTGCGGCCGCTCGCGCCGGAACATCGCCCCCATGTAGTAAAGTTTCCGCACCGGCTCCACTTTGTACATCTCCGACTCGACGTAGGCGCGCACGACGCAGGCGGTGCCTTCGGGCCTGAGCGTGAGCCGTGTCGCCTCGGCGCTCTCGCCGGCTCGGCTGTCGCGGTCCTCGAAGGTATACATCTCCTTCTCGACGATGTCGGTGGTCTCGCCGATGGAGCGGCTGAACAGCTCGGTCTTTTCCAATATCGGGATGCGAATCTCGGCAAAATGATAGGCCGTGAAAACTTGCCGCGCCTTGGCTTCGACCGCCTGCCAGGTCTCGACCTCGCCGGGAAATATATCCGAAAAACCTTTGATCGCCGTGACTTTCATGCGGGAATAACGAAGCCTTCCATTCAAGACAACATAAGAAACTATCGAGGTCAAGCAAAGGCGCGCTCAAGCGCGCGCGTCGAAACGATAGATGCGGCTGCGCCGCGTGCCCCCGTAGAGCTCGGCGAAAAGAAAGCCGCGAAAGACCATGACATAGGCGAGGAGCAGGCCGAAAGCGAAACTGATCACTAGGCTATGCAGGAAACCCTGCATCTCCGGGAGCGCGCTTTCGAGGAGGTTGAGCGCCCAATAGCCCGCCACGGCGAGGATGATATTGGGCAGGAGCCATTCGATCCAGTTATCGACGATAAAATTGTAACTGGCGCCGAGCAGTTCAATCCCGGAGGCGCGGCTCTGATAAATCAGCTCCGGCACCGGGTTGAGCAAAACGTAAAGCGCGATTTGAATCATGAAATAAATGAGTCTGCTGTTGGGTACGCCGGCCAGAACCGTGGCCGCCAGCCGGAGCGGTATCCAGAGAATGAAAGAGATGGCGATCAACTCCCAGAGGTAAACCATGAAGCCGTTGAGAAAGTCGTTGAAACCGGTCTTGCCGCTCTCGACGATATTTTTGATCAGATAGAGGCCGGAACTCAAGCAGGCTTGGCTGACCAAGGTGATAATCAGTCCGCCGACGATGCCCAGAGGGGCGGCGAGAGTCGTGGCCAGCGAAATGAGCAGACCAAAGGCCAGAGGAGCGAAACTGACCAGCCAATTGCCCGCCGCGCATTGCCAAGAACGGCGCAACGCGGCGGCGTAAATCCATAAGGTCGCGCGCAGGAGTTTCATCGCTTCCTTATAGCAGAAACTTTTCCCGTTCGCAGCTCGATGCTGCTTCCGGTGCCTTATCAATAGCTACGGTCTATAAGTTGAAAGCGGTTTTGGCGGGTATCAATATCGGCAAGAGCCGGGTTGTTTATTGCACCAATTAAATCCAACGCGATTTGTTGGAAGGAGATACAGTTTTGAAGCCTAGCGCCCCGGTTCCGCGGCAGCTTCGGCCCATTCACCATAGCTGATTGCTAGGCAAAATTTGATTTTCTCGTCGCCTCTTTTATACGAACGATTGCCCCAGCATCTTCAGTTATTCCATGGTTGTTAAATTATTGAAGGACTTCTACCCCCTTATGGATATGCTCCCGAATCGGCTGCTTCGGCTAGTGCGTCTTGCACATGAATGTCTTTGTCCGACGCGTAACTCAAGTCTTTGGGACAAATAGCAACTGCCGCAAAATTACCCAACGAGTCACGACAAAGGCCAGTAACCCAGTGTACGCGGCTTTGAACAGCGCGAACGCCGCGAATGAAAATCCAGAAATACCGATCAAATGGAACAGTGCGAGCGCGAGGAGTATGAGGACGAAAGCGATGCCGAACCCGAGCATCAGTCCCAGAGCCCACGCTTGAGTGGGCAGGCACGAGAGCAAATGCTTTTTCCGGGAACATGCGTTGGTGAGCGTGAGGCGCCCGGCCTTCAGGTCGCGACGTACCCCCCACGTGACGAACAGCGCCACCAGCAGTGACACGACGAGTGAGGTAATTGCGGTATCCATGACAATGCTGCGGTTCCCTGAGAGCGTCATGAACTCCATGTTACGGTTGACAACCCATGCCAGCACGGGGTTGAGTACCGCGTTGATAAGGGCTGCAATTAGTCCTTGTGTTCGAGCGTATTCACTAACCGATTGCGGCATCTTTTGAACACCAGGTACACTCATAAGTTCTTTATGATGGGGGTTCCCTTCGGATTACGGCTTTCTGCTGCGTCCTCGATAATGGCATCAAACTTCGGCCAATAACCCCCACGCAAAGCCGTGGGCGTGGCACCCGGCGCATTGCCAAGCCGGCACAATGACATTGAAGACAACGCGATCAAAGCAAGAATAGACGAAGCGATTCCATTTGGCGCGATGAGTGACAAAGCTGTTCATGATGGCCTCCGGTTTTTCGGTTACCTAAACCGGCCGGCGACCATCATCTGTTGTATCTACGGGATTTCAAGGGCGGATCCCTTGGCTAGTTTGCTACGGTTTGACGACGAGGCGGATCGGGTTGCCTTCCTTTTTGCTTAGCCGCTCCACACCCCGGATGACATCTTCCAGAGGCACAAGGTCCGAGATCGAGCGGGAGAGGTCGAGCCGGCCGGAGCCCACGAGACGCATGAGTTCATTGAGATTGCGCTTCTGGTAGCCGAGATGTCCAAGCAGGGAATGCTCATAATAGCCGAACAAGACGGATGGCTCCGTGAGCTGGACCGGCTCCAGGCACATGCCGATGATGACCGCCCGGCCGCGGCGACCGAGGCAGGACACCGCCTGAGCGAGCGCGCTATTGACGCCAGCCAGTTCCGCCGCCAAGTCCAGCCCTTGGCCGTCGGTCAGCCGCCTCACCTCCTGGGGAACGTCAACCTTGCGCGGGTTCAGGGCGTGGTCGGCCCCGAGCTCGAGCGCCCGCTGGCAGGCAGCGTCGTTGGGATCCACGGCGATGATCAGGCCGGCCCCGGCCAGGCGAGCGATCTGCACCGCGTGCACACCCAGACCGCCGATGCCCCAAAGGCCGACGACCTCGGCCGGGCGCAGTCCGCCGCGATGGACGAGCCCGTTGTACGGCGTGGCCACCGCGTCAGCGCAGATGGCGGCCTGCTCGATCGGTACATGCTCGGGGACTGCCGTCAGAAGGGGAAAGGGAACGACGACATACTCGGCCCAGCCGCCATCGTACCCCTGTCCCATGGTCTGGGGGTTGAGGCATTCCGCGAGGTCGCCAGTGATGCAGCGGCGGCAGGCGCCGCAATTCTTCCCAGCCGCCATGACAACGCGCTGACCTGGCTGCCAGAACGTCACGCCAGGGCCTACCCGCTCGATCGTGCCCGCCGCCTCGTGGCCGGGGGTAACCTGCTCCAGCGGGGGAGGAGGGAATGTGCCCTCAATCATGTGCACGTCCGACAGACAGATGCCGCAGGCTTCGACACGGACGAGCACCTCACCCGGTCCCAGCTGCGGCACCGGAACGTCCTGCACCATCAGTTGGCGGCTGGCACGGTCGAAGCGCGCCGCCCGCATGGTCGCCTTTGTCATCATCTCGCCCCCTACTCGTAAGTTGTTGGCTCCGACAGCGGTCTCGTCCGCGACATCACAGACCACTGTTCGTAATCGTCCGTTTCCCCTCTGTCCGGACAGACTGCGCCTCATCCAGCATCGCTTACTGTAGTGCACCTGAGGCAGGCAACCCTCTCCCGTAGATAGCTGACGAATTCAGGTACGAAATCGTCGCACACAAAAGCGCCTGAACGCAAAGACGACCGATGCTGGCATGACGGCGTTGATAGCCGCTGCCATTCCACTCCGTCTTCCATTTATTCTCGTTGCTACAAAACTCCTTCGTTATTCACCGTCGCGCATCGCAACTATGCCGCCAACCACACCGACGTATAGAGTTCCGTCGGGACCCAGGTACGCCCCAGCATAATGATTATTGTACAGAACCCCGATACCGGCCAATTGTCTATAGACGGTTGTGCCGGTGTGGAAGTCAATCGCGGTGAAGTACCACGGATCGGTGGTCGCGGGACCCTTGGGCTTGGTGTAGGTGTAGATCAGCCCGTTGGCCAGCGACATCTTGCTTATTACCGAAGGAATGCTTATCGATTCGTTTGTCCACACCGTGTTACACGCACCATTCTCATCCACGTCGATACGAGCGATGCCCGGTTTGGTGGTTCGTCCGTGGGTCGTGTCCTTCTCCGGAACCTTGTAGCCGAAGTTGTTCTCCACGATGATCGATTTATCGGTGGCAATCAGCGAATTCTCATTGGAGGCTTGACCGGGCTGAAATACCGGCTCGGCGCACACTAACCGCCCATCGTCACGGTCATACACGAGCACATGCATCCGCGGCTGGCCGTTGTCGGTGATGGTCACGTACTTGTCCCCCATCAGCGTGGGTGTCGTTCCCGTACCTATGTCCACTTGGCCTTCTTTCACATGGGTTCCAGCGTCGTAGGTACTCCGCCATTTTATAGTGGGGTACCCTTCAGAGTCGGCGTCGAAGCGATACATCGCCAGGGTGGAGGCGATATACACGCCTCCTTCTTCACCGGCCGCGTGTCCGTTGACGATCCGCTCACCCGGGAGCTGCAAGGAGCCGATCACCTTGCCTGTCCCCATATCAAGAGTGCCGACGACTCCGCCCTTGCTCGTGAACCAGAGGCGGCCCGACCAATCAGGCTGCAGCGCCTCGATCAAGTCGCCTTGGGGTATGTCATTCGTCAGGTCCCACGGATCAGCCTCGTTATCGTGGTGAAAGGACCACGCCCCGGCGCCGCTGTCATAGGAGTAGGAGACCACGAACACGGTGCGGTCTTTGGTCCCGATCACGATACGGTTATGGTTATCCATGTAGAAGTACGCTCCGGCGGGACGGAAGTGTTTGCTGACCAATATCTCCTTGGGAAGTTCGAATATGGCGAGGGTCGCCAGGGTCGTGGCATCGATCAGCGTGAGCTGAACCCCCGCAGTGCCATCCGCGCTAACAATTTTGATAGAGGCGGCGATTATTAAATCGTTGGCGCTGTCGAATGTCATGCCGACAACAAGCGCCGCGGGATCCTGTTCGGTACCTAACCAGGTCGACGACACGACCGGGTTTTTTCCGAGCGGTCCTGGATTCGGGTAGGTATCGCTCGCGTAGCTATCATTGTGTATCGAGTTCCACGGGTCCTCCGCCATAAAAGGGTTCTGCGGAACGGGTGTAGCGTCGGAAATAGGGTCTGCCACCGCAGGCTGGCCGATGAACGCCGCTACAGGCTGAACCTTGTTATTGGGAAGGATGGAACTGTTCGGGATTTGTACTGCGGGAATTGGATAAGTGTCGTCGCCCAGAGCTGGGGTAATCAAAAGAACAACCATGCTTAAAACGACCGCTGTAAGACTGCATGCTGCAACTGACCTCTTCATAATGTTCCTCCTCTGTCATCGGGTTTTATTTCTCCGGCATCGACAGCAAGCTATGCTGTTTTACCGAGCATCCTCAGTTGCTGCCATAGAGCACCACTGTTCGCGACTTCATCTGGCTATCCCTGCGGGACCGCTTGAGCGTGGGAACAACTTGCCTGTCGATGACTCTTCTGCGTTTAGCGTGCCTTCATCCTAACGGAATGTTTTTATCAACTAGGATCATCGCGTTTTTCTCCCCGTAACGCGCGTGATTTAAAGGTGACGGCCCCCCCTTTAGGTTAAACGCGAAGCGTGGATTAACGCATTGCAATGCGAAAACAAGCAACTGTGCTGCCAAGACGAGGTTTTTATTCTGGTACCTGTAACTGACGGAGTTCCAACAGGTTTCGAATCGAACTGGAGAAAAATCTTTGCAGAAAGGAAAAAAATCCGGCCTGCTCTTATGCACTCATGACAACCCTTGAAATGCCTGTACAGGAGGCGCGCGTTGGGAAACAGGTTGTTAGTTGGCGGATGAAGGTAAAAATTAAAATGTCATGAGCATGAAAATCCCAGGATTGAACTGTACGGCGTGTCAGTCCGAAACGAGGCCAGGGGCGGCTAAAATCGAGCGGCGCGACATCGTCGATATCGTAGCGCCCCACGATCTGCGGATCTGGACACCGCTGCAATAGTATTCGAGCGCGGTGACGTGATTTCCCCTGTGTGTTATTTCTACTTCGGGGCAACCGATATCATGCTGTTAAATTAGGCGCGTGCGGCTTCCGTGCGACCAGCGAGCGGCGGTGTGAGCGGGCGGGAGCGGATGCTCAAGGCGAGACCGGCCGCGATCAGTGCCATGATTCCTCCCGCTATAAAGGCGTAATGATATTCCCCCAGGGAGACGCGAACGGCTCCCGCGGCGGTGGCCGCCACGGCGCCGCCCGTTTGATGAAAAACAAAAATCCACCCGTAGATGACGCCGACGGAGCGCTTGCCGAAGGTATCCGAGGCGATGGCGATCGTCGGGGCGACGGTGGCGAACCAGTCGAGTCCGTAAATCACGCCGAAGACAAACAGGCCGGAGAAATCCGTGACGAAGGGCAAAATAAAGAGCGATAGCGCCCTCAACACATAGACGAGCGCGAGCCACTTTTTTGCCGGGACATAGTCGATCACCCAACCCGACAACGTCGTGCCGACGAAGTTGAGTCCGCCCATGACGCCGACGGTCGCCGCCGCGGTGATCTCGGGAATGCCGCGGTCGATGGCGTGGGGAATGAGATGCGTTCCCACCAGTCCATTGGCGGTTGCGCCGCAGACAAAGTAACTCCCGGCTAAGAGCCAGAAGGTCGAGGTTTTCAACGCCGAGCGCAAAGGAACCCGAGCGGAATCCTTGGCGGACTCCTCCGCCCTGCCCGACGCAGACAGCGGAGCCGCACCATAAGCGGTTAAACCGATGTCGGCCGGGTCGTCGCGCATCCATAGGGCCACGAACGGGATCATCGCGAGCGCGACGGTGAGAAGGAGCAAAGAACCCCCACGCCATCCCACCGTCACGATTACGGTCATCAACAGCGGAAGAAAGATGAGCTGCCCCGTCGAGCCCGCGCTGTTGAGGAAGCCGAGCACCACGCCCCGCCGGGCGACGAACCAACGATTGGCAACCGTCGCTGAAAGCACGGACGCCGTTCCGCCGGCCGCCAGACCGATGACAACTCCCCAAAGAATGAGCAGATGCCAGTACTCGTGCATGAGAGTCGTCATGCCGACGCCCACGGCCATCAAGGCCAGGCTGCCGGCCATTACCCGACGCGAACCAAAGCGATCGAGCAGCCAGCCGCTGAGAGGACCGGCAAGACCGTAAAGAAAGAGATTGATGCTTACGGCAAAGCCGATCTCCGCGCGACTCCAACCGAACTCCATCTCCAGAGGATGAATGAACACGGTCGGCGCCGAGCGCACGCCGGCACCGACCAAAGTGGTGAGAAAGCTGAGCGCCACGGCCACCCAGCCGTAAAAGAAAGGCAGTGCCAATGGCGGCCGAGCTTTAGTGGTTTCGACAACGGGTGTTTGCATTTTTATTTAGATACTCCGAATTTCTTACGAGCACAAATCTCCCGGCGCAGGGCCGGAGCCGTATAGCCCGGCTTATTCAGAGTCCCAGGCCAAGCGGTGATACCTTGTAGAGCAAGCGAGGGTAAATCCTTCCGGGAGAAGGCAATGGCCTATCCTCGCTGGTGCGAGGAATCTCAAATTGTAGATTTCAGATTTCAGAATTGCAATTTGAAATCTGAGATTTGAAATTCCCAATGGGATGCCTTCTCCCTTCAGGCTTCACCCTCGCTCGCTTTCTGACTGCGGCACAGCCTGCGGCCTGGGGCGCGGTTAATTTCGGAGCGCCGATTTAAAAATTCTTCCCGTCGGCCCCTTGGGAATTTCCTGGACGATCTTAATCTGGCGCGGATACTTCTAACGGGCGAGATGTTCTTGGCGGAAGGCGAGCGGATTCGCCGAGCTGGTTCACGACCCTTCGACGCGCGCCCCGGCCTTGGCGGGGGCGTTTTCTCAGGATTCCGCCCCGATGGGCGTACTGGAAGGTGCCACGGGCTTTCCCGAGGGGCTTCACTTTCTGTCCGAAAACCTATCGCAGGGCGGCCAGCGCGTCGCCCACGATAACGCCGGAGCCCTCCGGCAACACGAAGAGGGGATTGATCTCCATTTCCGCAATTTGATCGCGCCATTCACTCGCGAGTTGCCCGATCACGCAGATCGCGTGTGCCACTGCTTCGAGATCCGCGGCCGGGCGGCCGCGAAAAGCGGTCAGGATGCGGTAGCCGCGAATTTTCCGGATCATCTCCCGGGCCTCTTCCGGCGTCAGCGGCGCCGGCCAGACGGCAAAATCTCGGATTGCCTCGACGAAAATGCCGCCGAGGCCGAAAGTCACCACCGGGCCGAAGCGTAGGTCCTGGCGCGCGCCGACGATGACTTCCCTAATGTCGCCGCCGATCATCTCCTCCACCAGCACTCCATCCAAGTGCGCTCGCGGATTCCATTTCGTGGCCTGCTGCAGAATCTCGTCGAAGGCCCGCTCGACCTCCTCCTGGCTTCGCAAGTTCAAACGAATGACACTAGCCTCGGTCTTGTGCAGCAGGTCCGGCGAGGAGGCCTTCAGGACCACGGGGCCGCCAATGCTTCCGGCCAAGGATTTAGCTTCTACAGCATCGCGGGCCAAACCCCCGCGCGGCACTCGAAGTCCACAAGCCTTGAGCAAAGCCTTGGCCTCGACCTCGGTCAAGGCCTTGCGCGCGCGATTCTTTGCTTGAGTGACGATTCTCTCGACCTCAGACGCAACAGCCGGTTCTCTTCCGATCGCAACGGACTGGCGCGCAAGAGCTTTCTCACGCGCCTCCACATATTGAGCCATCTTGCCAAGCGCTCGAATCCCACGCACCGGCTCGGGAAAAACCGGCACACCGGATCGCGCCAAGCTCATCCAGATATCCGTATGGGGCAGCGGGAACCAAGTCATCACGACGAGCTTGTCGGTGCCTTGAGCCACTTTCGCGATCGCGGCGGCGAGCTTTTCGTGCGCTCCCGGCACAATGCCGAAGAACACTACGAGATTATCCACGTTGGGATCCTTAAGGATCACCTCGGCGGCCTGACTGAGCAGCTCCGGCCTGGCCACCGCTTCTGCCGTGACGTCCATCGGATTGGTGATCGCGGCGAACGGCGGCATAATTTTTTTTAGCTCATCCTTGGTGGCGTCGGAGAGATCCGCGAAATCGAGCCCCAGCTCGCTGCCCACGTCCGCCATGAGAATGCCCGCCGCTCCCGAGATCGACAGCACTTGCACGCGCTTGCCGCGCGGCCGGCGGGGCGCTTGAGCGAGGAGCGCGAGGTCGAATAGCTCGTCCAAACTTTCGGCGCGGAGCACGCCGTTCTGGGAGAAAACCGCTTGATAGACTTCATCCGCGCCGGCGAGCGATCCGGTGTGCGAAACGCTCGCCTTGGCGCCTGCCTCGGAACGGCCCACCTTCATGATGATGAGCGGTTTGTCCAGAGCCAAAGCGCGGCGCGCAGCCGCCTGGAACGCCGGTCCGTCGCGCGCGTCCTCAAGGTAGCCGAGCACCAGACGGACCTCGGGATCTTCCAAGAGGTATTGAAGATAATCGGTAAAGCTCAGCACGCACTCGTTGCCGGTGGTGATCCAGTAGCGAAATCCCAAACCGCGCTCGCGCGCCGCTCCGAGGATATAGGAACTCAACGCGCCGCTCTGGCTCACGAAGGCCGCCGCTCCCGCTTGCGGGAAGCCGTCATTTAGCCCCACGCTAAAGGATGCCGTCACTTTTTCCGGAAAGTAGACGAACCCGGAGCAATTGGGACCGCAGACGGCGATGCCATATTCGGCGGCAATCCGCGCGAGCTCCTCTTGCAGGCGAGCTCCTTCGCCGCCCACTTCGGCGAATCCCGAGCTGATGATGGCCGCCGCTTTTATGCCTTTTGCGCCGCACGCCGCCAGGGCGCCGGGAACCGCCGAAGCGGGCAGAGTGATTACGGCCAAATCCACTTCGCTCGGAATATCGGCTAGCTTTGCGAAACAGCGCAGACCGTCGATTTCTTGGTATTTCGGATTGACGGGGAAGATCCCGCCCGCGTAGCCGTACTCGCGAAAAAAGCGCAGGGGGCGGCCGCTGAGCTTATTTTGTTCCGTGGAGGCGCCGATCAAAGCGACGGAACGGGGGTGAAACAAGCTGTGGAGGTCCAAAGAATTTTCCGCCCTCTAGCAGGCTGCTGAAAAAGACTCATATGCTTCGTTGCGCTCAATCGCCTCGCTCCAACGTACTCGCCAAGTACGCCTCCGCTCGTCGATTTTTCGCGCGCCTCGCCTCTGAGATCTTTTTGAGCAGCCTGCAACCAGGTTTTTCGGCAATCTGCCAGTTTCCTATGGGAAAAGCTTGAACGTTAAACGGCATCTCCAACGGTTACTTGCCGATAAAATCTTTCAGATTGATGCGCTGCCAGA
>Ga0153916_10001838_pt1 | contig 15427 bp, 17 predicted proteins | sample Opewatmetagenome_FD_109642 | JGI IMG/M metagenome (GOLD analysis project Ga0153916, IMG submission 109642) | Freshwater wetland microbial communities from Ohio, USA - Open water 3 Core 3 Depth 4 metaG | ecosystem: Environmental > Aquatic > Freshwater > Wetlands | place: USA: Ohio, Lake Erie...
CGGGGTCCACTATACCAGCTCGTGGCGGGCGGGGCAGCGGACCTGAGACGGGACGTTCCGGCCCGGGTCCAACCACCGTGCGAGGAGGCCACTTACTCCACCAATAATTCGACAGCTCGCGGCGCAGGGGTACGGTATGCCAGCTAGAACGAATGACTTCCAAGAACTGGTCAGTTTGATTGAACGAACGCTTGCGCCTAAGGGGGCCAAGATAACTGATTCGGCAGATGTGGAAGTTTTCGGTCTGGCAACCACAAGGGAAGTGGATGTCCTGATTGAGGGTCCCTATGGCCCGTACACGATGAAAGTTGCCGTTGAGGCTAAAGATGAAGGGCGGAAATTGGATATTGGTACATTCGACGCATTGTGCCAGAAATACCGTGGAGAATGCCGTGTACTAGTGGATAAATTCGTGATAGTTTGTCGTAATGGCTTCACAAAAGGTGTGGAAGAGAAAGCGGCGCGGCTCGATGTTGAGTTGCTGACCTTGGACGAAGCCAAGGAAAAGGACTGGTCGAAGACCGGGCCTGGTACCTGCACCTTTCAGATGCCTCCCCACGTCTGCAAAATCTACTTCCTGCCGCCGATTAATGTGCCGGACGTGAAGGACCTCTGGCATTACGCTCACATATTGTGCCCTCATGGGCACGATCACGGGCCGATAATTCAATACGCGAAGTGCACGATTTTCCACCAACTATTCCCAAGCCGCCCGGACTTAGTAAAGGCTTTTCAGCAAGAATTGGCGCGCTCTCCACGAGGAGAAGCAGTTCTCATTGCGAAACCGCCGGTTAAAGGCTTCACGGTGTCGTATCGCGGTCAACAACATCAGATTTCAAGTATGGCGATTCATGTTCATGCGGTATCGCAGACCGGCACGGGAAAGGACAGCATATTTCACCGGCAATCGTCTCGCGGGGACTCTCGCCTATTGCATCAGATTGAAATGTCCGGCGGTGGCATGGATTTGACGCTAGTTATTCCACACGGGCCGACTCCTCCTCCGCAGATTGGAGTACGAATACGCCCGTCGAGAAGGAGAAAGGGGGACGGGCGCGCTTAATCTGGGGATGATTTGAGTCCTGTAACCTTTTTGGGTGTAACCGGTCGTCCGCTCCTACAGAAGTGGCTTTCTCGCTTGGATTTGCGCGTTTCGAGGGTGGCTGAGACTGGTTTCGTGAGGGCAAACATTGGCGGGAGTATAGGATGTTCCAGATGTATCCCACACGGAGACGCCGATCCGAGGTCCGTCTGACCCCAGAAAACTCGGTGAAACCGCAGCGAAATCGGGTCCCAGAGAAGGAACTCCATCAAACCAGCACGGAAAGCATCTAACTCTCTGGAAAACAATCACTTACCGCAGAGCGGAAGACCGGTTACACCCAACCTTTTTCGGCCGATGCGGCGATCGGGAGTTCAATAAGCGCGCCTGTCCCCCTTTGTCTTGTTTGAGCGGGCGCCGGGTGTCGATGCCCTTGACGCCAGTAACCGCCGGGAACCCCGGCAAGTCTCGGAAAGCCGAAAATTCGGCGCTAGAAGGCGAACACGTCGGGAGACACCTTGAAGTATGTCGCCAGCTTGCCAATGTGGGCACGATTGAGAGAACGCTTCCCGGCAAGAACCTCGGAAATCGTGGAGTCCGCGATGCCCGTCGCCCGAGACACCTCGGTCTGAGAGACGCCCTTGGCTTCAATGAGGTGGCGGAGCATTTCGGCATCCGACACGGGCGGCATGGGATGGGCCTCGGACTCGTACCGCTCGACCAAGTCACTCAAGACCTCGAGATAGTCCTCCTCCTCTTGGGAAAGGGAGGGCCGGCCCACCAGCGAATCCACCACCTGGATGGCGCGGTCCAACTCGTCGTCCGAGCGGATGGGACGAAGCGGGAAGCGGAGCACCAATTCCACGTAGCCGTCCTGGAGGTTTCCAGTGCGGTCGAAGGTAGACATCAGCAGCCCTCCTTTTCGCAAGAAACAGCACAAGCCGTTGATTCACAACGGCTTATGCGAGTGGAGGATAGCGGGCTCGAACCGCTGACCTTCTGAATGCCATTCAGACGCTCTCCCAACTGAGCTAATCCCCCAGTTCGGCTGGGACCACCCGAAGGGAGGTCCCGCGGCGCGTCTCCGCACCCCCAATCTATCAACCCCAAATTGGCACGTCAAGAAGACATAAGGGATGTCGGCAGGCACGGCGGGGGTCCGGGCGTGCCACGGGATTTCTGAGACTGTAGGATCGATATCGGGTTCCGTGGCGCTCCGCACACCAAAGAGACCACGAAAACGCGAAAAAACGAAAGGACGAAACGATTTGAGGTCTCTGCTGCTCGATTAGGGATAAGGGACCTTCCTATTCTCGCCTGATTTCGCCCTTTCGCGCTTTCGTGGTTACCCGATAATGAGGCTAAAGTCTCGGATTTCTTGCCTTTACACGCCGGTCGGGGTTCGGGTATCCTCCCGACGCTGCGTTACCCGCCTCACTCACCCCTATGCCGTGGGGACTGTTCCGATGGCAAACCCTACCCAAGTGAGCCTGATCGGCGTGGTGTCGATCCTCGTTTTCGTCGCTGCCGTTGCACTGCCGTGCGGACCCGCCCGCGGCGAGGACTTCCGCGTGGAGAACAAGGTGTTTATGGGCAACGACTCGGAGGCGAAGATCCTGAGCAGCACGATCTTCTACGGCGGAGTGGTCTACGACTTTCTGAGAAGCCTCGCGAGATCACGGTTTTCGACAAGGCCCGCAAGCGGTTTGTCTTGCTCGACCCGGCGCGGCGGCTGCGGACGGAGGTATCGACCGACGAGGTGGAGGCCCTGAACCACAACCTGAAGACCTGGGCGGTCGCACAGAAGGACGCGGCCGTGAGGTTCCTGGGCGACCCCAAGTTCGAGGAGACGATTGACGGCAAGACGGGGGAGCTGGTCTTCACCAGCCCTTGGATTACCTATCGGGTGGCGGCCGATCCCGCCGAGAGCGAGGAGATCGCGCGGCAGTACCGGGAGTTCTGCGACTGGCACATTCAACTCAACGCGAGGCTCCATCCCGGCTACAAGCAGACCTTTGCGCGCTTGATCGTCAACGAGGCCCTGGAGAAGCGCAAAGCGGTCCCGCGCGAGGTCCACCTCACGATCAAGTCGAAGGTCCCCTTTCAGAAGACGACCGCCCGGAGCGAGCATCAGCTCATCCGCCGGCTCCTTCCCTCCGATCGGGACCGCGTGGCCCAGACGGACGAGTTCATGGCCATCTTCCAGCCGGTCGCGTTCGAGCAGTACCAGAGGAAGCTCGAGCCCTAGTGGTCCGCCAGTGCCTCGCGCCGGCGGGCTCCCTTTTGTATCGCGCTGTTTCGCGCCACCGGCCCCCGGGGAAGGAGGCCGTTACTTTCGGCAGCACGGTCCGGCAATCTCCGGCGGCTTTCGGAGATTTTCTAAACTTTTCGATTTGACAGGCGGGAATCCTGACCTAGGCTTCACTACGGAGGCGTGATGCGGGTGGGAGAAAAGCCCGCGTCGGCTTCCGGGATACGGCCGCAGGGCCGTACCGCCGCGAGGGTCCTCGGCCGCCTACAAGGCTTATCCCGGCGGCAAGACACTCGGGGAAAATGGGCCTGCAGCCTCGCATCCTCGACAAAGGCAAACCGGTCGGAAGGCCGGGACGCAAAGCCAAGGGTCCCCGGGGCAACCCGGCGGGCAGCCTGGCTGCCGAAAGGATGGAAGTCGGCAAGTAACGAGGAAGAGGCATACGGTACGTTTTGGGTTCCGCAGGGTGCGCTGGCAGGCCAGCACCTCCCGGTGCCGCGCCCGAAGGAATTCGTCCATGTCTTTTCCGCTAGTCCTTCTCCCGGCGATTTCCGCGCGGGGGAGGGGCGAGACGAAATGGAGGACAGCCATGAAGTTGCTTGCTCAGAAGGTGCACCGTTTCCTCGTTTCTGAAGACGGCCCCACCGCGGTCGAGTACGCCGTGATGCTGGCGCTGATCATCGTCGTCTGTCTGGCCTCGATTCAGGCCATCGGCAACTCGGCGAAGACGACGTTTGACACGGTCAACACGTCGCTCAGCTAATCGGCACGCCGCCAACGGGTGCCTGTCGCCCTGGTCGGGTAGCTTTGGTTTCCCCGAATCCCTTGCGGCGACACGACCGGAACAGCTACCCCCTCGGGGCCCCACTCTCGGGCGCCGAGGGGGACTTTTTTGAGCTACACTTTCTTTGGAGTGACCCGGGCCCGGCCCCTACCGTCGCAAGATCAGGAGCTTCGTGATGGACTTCGTGATGTCCCCGGAAATCACCGCCGGCGCCGCGCAGCTATTGATCTATGCGGCCACGATCCTCGCGGCCGTGATGAGCCTGATGCTGACCGTGCGGGCCTGAGCCCCGGTGACTGCTCGGATCGACAACGCCCCAGTTTTCTCGACGCGATGACGGAGAATCTCGATGACGTCCACCGCTTTGGGCGGCACCCTGGCCGCCAACTGGCACATCTGGCTGGTCAGCGTCACCTTGGTGGTGGCGGCCGCGATCGACGGCTACAAACTCAAAGTGCCCAACTGGCTCACCTTCTCCTTCGTCCTCAGCGGCTGGGCGTTCAGCACGGCGCTTTGCGGCTGGGAGGGACTGGGCTGGAGCCTGGTGGGCACGGCCGTCGGGCTCGGCCTGCTGCTGCCTTTGTACGCCATCGGCGGGATGGGCGCCGGCGACGTCAAGCTGTTGGGCGGGGTGGGAGCCTGGCTCTGGGGGACCGTGACGTTCTACGCCTTCTGCACTTCGGCCGTGGCAGGTGGAGCGATTGCCCTGGCGATGGTCCTGTACCGCGGCACGTGGCAGCGCCACCGCTACCAGTTCCTGGCCATCCTCGGCGAGGTGTTCACGGTCCGCAACCCGAGCAAGCTCGCCGCGCTGGCCGCCGAGCGGAAAAGCTCGATGCTCCTGTTGCCCTACGGAATACCGATCGCGATCGGATCGATTGCCTATTTTATCTGGACGGGTATGCTGCTATGAGACCTCCTACTTTGTGCAAGTTGAGCCGTTTCCAGACGAATGCCCCCCCCGATGGTGCAGTCCTTGAGGCAAAACCGCCGCAAAGCCGGTTCGTACTGGAGAAACTTTGCCGGTTCTGCCGAAAGTATCGTCGAGGCGCGGCAGCCGTCGAGTTCGCCATCGTGGCGCCGGTGTTCTTTCTCCTCGTATTCGGGATGATCGAATATGGCCGGATGGTGATGGTGCAGCAAGTCATCACGAACGCCTCGCGGGAAGGGGCCCGAGTCGGGGTGTTGGATGGCGCGACCACCAGCGCCGTGACCACCGCCGTGGAAAGCTATTTGCAGAGTGCGGGTATTCAGGGCGCGACTGTAGCGGTTACTCCGAGTCCGCCCAGTTCCGCCGGTTATGGCGCGCCTGTCACGGTTGCCGTGTCTGTCAGTTTTAATCAAGTTAGCTGGCTTCCCTCGCCAATGTTTTTAGGCGGACGCGTGCTGTCGGCGACGACGGTCATGCGCCGCGAAACGATCCAGTAGCATCGAAAGGGCACGGAGCGGCGGCGGCCAGACGCCCGGCTCCGCGATGGGCTTGGAAGTCAGCGATCGAGGAAGTCCATGCGCGCGAAATCGATCTTTCTTCTGCTGTTGGCGTTGGGGTGCGGACTGGTCGCTTCGATCGGCATCACCCAGGTGATGGCCAAACGCGACGTGGAGCCGTCGCCTCCCCCCGGCGATCAGGACAAGGTCGTGGTGGCGATCAAGGAGATTGCCATGGGCGACCCGATTACGGAGCAGGTCGTGAAGCTCGAACCGTGGCCGAAGAACCTGGTCCCGGAAGGCGCGATCAGCCGGTGGGAGGACGTCGAGGGCCGGCGCCCGAAGACGACCATCTTTCCCGGCTGGCCGATCGTGGAGAGCCAGTTGCTCGGCAAGGGGGTCTCCGTGGCCGGGCCCAGCGCGTTGATTCCCGTGGGGTTTCGGGCGTTTACCGTGAAAGTGGACGGTGCGGGTAACGCGGGGATCATCCGGCCCCGCGATCGCGTCGACGTGCTGGTGCACGTCAAGCCGGATTCCCAACGCGCGATCAAGAAGAGCTTCACGCTGACGATCCTCCAGGACGTGAGCGTGTTCGACGTGAACGGCCGCTGGGACATGGACGCGGCGGCGGAGGACAAGCTGCCGAGCGTGAGGACGGTCTCCTTGCTGGTCACGCCCCAGGAGGCGGAGGTGCTCACCTTGGCCAACGAGCTGGGCAACCTCCGGCTCGTGCTGCGGAGCCCGGACGACAAGGGGAAGTCGAAGCTGCCCGGACTGAAGCCGGAGGATCTGGCTTTGGCGGACTCGTCGGAGAGGAGTCGGGAGCCGAACGTGCCGATCCCGCCGGAGTCGAGCGAGAGCGGTCCGCCCGACATTCTCAACACGCTTCGGAAACTGACCGGCCAGACGACTGAGCCGGCGGTGGAGGAGCCTGCCAAGCCGGCTCCTCCCGCCGCACCCCCGCCCGAGCCGGAGAAGAAGGAAACCGTCACGGTGCGGATTATCACCGGCACCGAGGTGAGGGACGTGATCTTGGAGTCGCCGGTCAAGGGCGACGCCGGGGGCGCCTCGGCGACCGATCTGCCGTTTTGGAAAGTCAATTCCGCCAGTTCACCGTCGCCGTCGTCCGCGGCCGGTCGCGGCGCGGAGGCCCCGGCGCTCAAGCCGCCGGCACTCCCCGCCACGAAACCGCCGGCCAAGGACGGGGACGAGGCCAGCACGAACGACAAGGGCAAGGAGAACCGGGTCAGGGCACGGGCCGATTCGGCCCAGGAAGACGAACGACTGCCCGAGTAAATGCCGTTCGACACGGAGGGGTTTCCCGCGCGGATCACCCGGGCGGGAGTCTAACGACAAGGAAGTTCAAGGATGGCACCATCTACTACCCAGCGGCTCCTGTTGGGCTCGTATCTGTTGGGCTCTGTCTGGCTGTTGAGCGCCGCCGGTTCGGCGGTGGCTCAAAGCGATCCGCAGGCCAAGGGCCCGATGCTCCACATCGCCCAGTCCAACGAGAAAGTGGAGATGATCGTCAATACGAGCCGGATCGTCAAACTGGACAAGGTGATCAAGCAAATCAACGTGAATGCCCAGGACGTCCTCGTGCCGACCTATCTCTCGCCCAACCAAGTCCAGATCTGGGCGAGGAAGCCGGGCGTCACCCAGGTCAACCTGTGGGACGAGAAGGGGCAGCTCTACACGATCGACGTCGTCGTGATCGGCGATGCCCGCGAGCTGGCCGCGCTGTTGGAATCGGAATTCCCCAATGCCAAGCTCACCGTCCGGCCGCTGGCCAACGGGGTGTTGGTCTCCGGCACCGTGGACCGCCCCCAGGACGTCGACCTGATCAAGGGCCTCGCCCAGGAGTACTATCCGAAGGTCATCACGAACATCACCGTCAGCGGCGTGCAGCAGGTGTTGCTGCACCTGAAGGTCTACGAGGTCTCGCGGACCAAGCTGCGGAGCCTGGGATTCGACTTTAGCTGGGCCTCCAACGGCGGTTTCTTGGTCTCCGGAGTCAGCGGTTTGCTCGGCGCCGCGACCTCCGGGGTTGCCAGCGGCCTGGGCGCCGGGGGCGGGAATCCGACCATGAGTTTCCGCATCGTCGACGGGGGGAGCTCCTTTTTCGGCATGCTCGAAGCGCTCCGCCGGGACGACCTGATCAAGTTGATGTCCGAGCCGACCCTGGTGACCTACAGCGGCCGGCCCGCGTACTTCAAGGTGGGCGGCAGGATCCCCTACCCCGTCTCGCAGGGCTTCGGCGCGGTCCAAATCCAGTGGGAGTCCTACGGGACGCAAGTCGACTTCGTGCCGATCGTGCTCGGCAACGGCCAGATCCGCCTCGAGGTCCGCCCCCACGTCAGCGAGGTGGACGACACGCGGAGTCCTTTCCAGGGGATTCCCGCGTTCAAGGACAACGTGGTCGACACCGGCGTCGAGATGGGGGCCGGCCAGACGCTGGCGATCGCGGGGTTGGTGCAGCGGAAGATCGAGGCGCAGAAGCGGGCGGTCCCGGTCGTCGGCGAGCTTCCCTACATCGGCGCCATGTTCAGCATGAAGAAGGAGCAGTGCAACGAGATCGAGACCCTGGTCCTGGTGACGCCGGAGTTCGTGGACCCGATGAGCCAGGAGGAGGTCCCGCCCTGCCTGCCCGGCATGCGGACCACCAGCCCGAGCGATTGGGACCTTTACCTGAGGGGTTTCCTGGAAGTTCCCAATCCTTGCCCGCCGTGCAACGGGCCGCAGTGTGTCCACCCGTTTTCGGGCCAGGAGGGGGGCCAGCCGACCCTTCCGCCGGGCGCGACGCCCCAAGCGCCGCGGCCGATCCCGCAAGCGGCTGGCGCCCGGTCCGGGCAGCGGCCGGTGTCGGCAACCAGCTATACCACCCGGGGTCCGGCGAGCGCCGCCCGCAATTCCGCGCCGGCCAACCGCTACAACCCCTCCAATCCATCTCTGCGGCCGGCCTCGTCAGGCCCAACCGCCGCGAACCGCGGGAGCTTGCCGGGCTTCCTCGGGCCGGTTGGCTACGACGTCGCGGAGTAAATATGCAATACTCTTAGTGGGTGCTTGCGGCACCCAGGAGATTCCAGGCGCGTCGCTGGATGGCCGGCGATGGAAAGCATAACGATCTCCGGACCGGGCAAGCCGGTCTCCAACACGCCGGCTTGCCTTCGGCCACTGCCGACGCTTCCGTGTAGTCAGCCTCGAACCGGGCATCATGAGCAACGTGCTGCGACTCGCCATCGTCGACCCGAACGATTCCACCCGCGAATCGTTGAAGACCCTGCTGCTCGGGATGGACATGATCTGGCTGGAGGCGGAGTGCTCCCGCTACGAGTTCTTCGCCGACGTGGTTGCCCAAACCAGCCCCGACATCGGCCTGGTGGCCCTCGACAAGGACCCGGCCAATGCCCTGGAGCTGGTCGCCAAGCTGAGCGAAAGCTCTCCCGAGTGCGCCGTGCTGGTGGTCAGCTCCTCGCACGACGGCCACCTGATCCTCGAGGCGATGCGCTCCGGGGCCAAGGAATTCCTCACGCATCCGGTGAAGCTCGAGGATCTCCTGGCCGCTTTGGGCCGTATCAGCGAGCGCCGCTTCGGCCGCGGAGAGAAGCGGACCCGCGGCAGCCAGGTGATCGCCGTGGCGGGCGCCACCGGCGGGGTGGGCAGCACCAGCCTGGCCGTCAACCTCGGCTGCGTGCTCGCCCGCGACCCCAAAAACTCCGTCGCCCTGGTCGACCTCGACCTCTGCCTCGGCGACGCCGACGTGTTCCTCGACATTGTGCCCGACTACACCCTGGTCGACGTCGCCCAAAACGTCACCCGGCTCGATTTCACCCTCCTCAAGCGGTCGCTCACCAAGCACGCCTCGGGCCTCTTCCTCCTCCCCCGGCCGGTGCAACTGGAGGACATCTCCCTGATCACGCCGGAGGACCTGCAGCGGGTGATCGGCCTGATGAAGGCCACCTTCACCCACCTCGTGGTCGACCTCTCCAAGGGCTTCACCCCCGTCGACATGGTCGCCCTGGAAATGGCCACCCAGGTGCTGATGGTCACGCAGCTCGATCTCCCCTGCCTGCGGAACGTGGTCCGGCTGATGATGTCCTTCGGCGGCATGAAGGGGATCGCCGACAAGGTGAAGATCGTGGTCAACCGCGTGGGGCTGGAGAACGGCCAGATCACCCTGAAGAAGGCCCGCGACACCATCGGCCGCGACATCTTCTGGCAGCTCCCCAACGACTACCGCACGATGGTCGACGTCCGCAACAACGGCGTGCCGCTGCTGGAGCACGCCCCCAAGGCCGCGATCACCCAGTCGATCGTCGCCCTGGCCGATGCCCTCACCACCGAAGGCGAAGGCCCGCCGCAGGCAGCCGCCACGCCGGGCAAGTCCTCGTCGCTGGGCCGCCTGTTCAGCTTCTGGCCGGCCAAGAGCGGCAAATAGCGGGCAGCTCACGCCTTCGGCAGCAGGGAAAGCACCGACGCGCTGGGCCGGGCGATGACGTGGGCGGCGATCAGCTTGCCGAGCCCCTCGACCTTCTGGCGGCCCGCCTCGATCGCGGCGGTCACCGCCGACAGGTCCCCCTTGACGATCACGGCGATGTAGCCGCCGCCGAGCTTCTCCTTGCCCACCACCTCGACGCTGGCCGCCTTGCAGGCCGTGTCGATCGCCTCGTAGACGGCGGTAAAGCCTTGGGTCTCGATGAACCCCAGTGCCAACGACGCTTCTCGTGTCATGGACCTGTCCTCGCCGGCCGGCGAAGCGGCCGGCTCGTAGTTCGGAAAGAAGACGACGTCCTGTTCGATCAGGGGATTGAACGTGGGGGGCGACTGGATGCCCTTCCAGGCCCGGTCGTCGGGGCGCTGGATCAGTTGGGCCACGGGGCGGCCGCCCATCTGCTCGGCGATTTCCCGGCCCTCGCGGAGGGCGGTTTCCACGGCCGCCGTCGGGCCGACGATCTTCGTCACCACGCCCAGGAAATCGTTGAGCTCGCACTGGACCAGGCGGATCCGGCCCGATTTCTCCATCCGGTCGAGCGCCGCCAGGGTGGGCGTCAGGCCGTGCGTCTCCAGCAGTCCCAGCGACTGGTTCACAGGGCCCCCCGCTCGCGGAGCGATTGGATCACGGCGGCGGCGATCTGGTTGACGCGGTCCTGGGCGAGGTTGCCGGTCCGCGGCGGGCAGCCTTCCGGCGGGGTGTCGACGTAGCCGAAGTCGGCCAGGATGCACCGCAGCACCCGCTCCAGCGCGGCGCGGTCGATCCGCTGGGCCTCACTGAGCGGCTGCCGGCTGCGGCCCGTGCGGAAGCCGCGGATCTCCACCCCCGCCCGGAAGCCTTCGGGAAAGTCGGCCGAGAAGAGCATCGTGTCGAACAGCTCGACCAGGCGGAACTGGATCCGCATCGCGGCGTCGATCTGGCCCGCCCGGGTCAGGTCGTAGAGCTTTCGCGTGATCTCCGGCACGACGCCGCTGGTGGCGTTCGTGCCGCCGTCGCAACCCACCAGCAGCATCGGCACCAGCACCACGTCCCAGCCGGTCAGGAAGGTGAAATCGGGCCGCAGGGGGCGGACCGCGGCGATCAAGCGCATCATGAAGGCCAGGTCGCCCGACGAATCCTTGATCCCCACCACCCGCTCGAACTCGGCCAGCCGCCGGATCGTGGGCACGTCGATCGGGCTGGCGAACATGGGGATGTTGTACAACGTCACGTCGATCGGGCTCGCCAGGGCGATCTCGCGGAAATAGGCGTAGACCGACTCGGGGCTGAGCTTGTAGTAGAACGGCGAGACGATGGCCACGGCCCGGGCCCCGTAGCCGGCGTACGTCTCGCACGCCCGGATCGTCTCGCGGACGTTGGCCTCCGCGGCCCCGGCGAGCACCGGCACCCGACGCGCCGCCTGCTCGCAGACAATGCGGATGATCTCTCGCCGTTCCTCGGGCGTGAAGCGGACGAATTCCCCGGTCGAGCCGTTGGGATACAGCCCGTGGACCCCCTTGGCGATCAACCAGTCGACGTAGCGGCGGAGCTCCGCCTCGTCGATGCGGCCCTTGTCGTCCAGGGGTACGATGTGGGGCGTGAAGATACCACGAATGGGCTCGGGCATGGGGTTCCTCATCTTGGCCGCGGGACCGCGGCCGGGGGCTGGCGACGCCGTTGACAACGAGTCCTTTCAGGATATCATCGGGGCAGCACGGCCACAACACGCCGGTCGGGGGCCGCGCGATCGGAGGATCAATCAAACCTAGCACAAAAAGGGGACCGGGCGACGCATATGACCGACATCACCAACGTCAACCTGATCTACGCCAAGGCCGTGTTGTTTGTGCTCCGGGCTCTGGTCGCTTGCCTGCTATTTGGTCCACCGTCGCAGGGAGTCAGCAAAGGCCGACGAGACGAAAGAGCACCGGCAGTAGGCGCTGGCTGGTTGCTCGGTTCGCCAAGTAGGCATGAAGCCCATCGCCGGCGAGACGCTGAAGCACAGCCTTCGGATCCACTCTCTGGAGGGGACCCCGGGGCGGTTTCGCCTCCCTTTAGCGGTACCCCGCGTCAATTGACGATCTAACCCCCAAGTGTTATCATGTGGGGCTTGCCGCCCTGAACGGTCCAGGGCAGCAGTTTGCCAACCACTGACCGAGTGTTTCCTACCAACGCCGGACGCCCCACCAACGGGGTGGGGACTTCGCCGGTGTGCCTTTGTCGAGGAGGATTTGCCGGGTGACGAATGTCCTGGTCAAAGAGTTGATCGAAGCCGGGGTCCATTTCGGCCATCGCACCAGCCGCTGGAACCCGAAGATGCGGCCCTACATCTACGGGCGGCGGAAGTTGATCCACGTGATCGACGTCCGCGAGACGATCCGCGGGCTGCTGCGGGCCAAGAAGTATCTCCAGCAGGTGACCTCGGCCGGGAGCCTGGTGCTCTTCGTGGGCACCAAGCGCCAGGCCGCCGAAACGATCGAGCAGCAGGCCAAGCGCTGCGGGATGCCGTTTGTCAGCGACCGCTGGCTCGGCGGCACGCTGACCAACTTCCGCACCATCCGCAGCCGGCTCGGCCGGCTCGAGGAGCTCGAGGCGCTGCGGACCAGCGAGGAGCTGGCCACCTACTCCAAGAAGATGCAGTCCGCGCTGAACCGCGAGTACCGCAAGATGTACCGCAACCTCAACGGCATGCGGACCATGAGCCGGCTGCCCGAGGCCCTGGTGGTGGTCGATCCCAAGAAAGAGAAGAACGCGATCCGCGAGGCGCGGAAGCTGGGGATCACCACGCTGGCGCTGATCGACACCGACTCCGATCCGGACGAAGTCGACCTGCCCATCCCCGGCAACGACGACAGCATCCGCTCGATCGAGCTCGTGGCCAGCCAGTTGGCGGACGCGGTGCTGGCGGGCCGGGCGTCGGCGGGGGCGTTGAAGCAGGAGCAGGCCGAAGGGGCGGAACTGCCCGCCCAGGCCGTGCCCGAGCCGGTCAAGGCCTGAGACGGCCGAGGCCGGATTCCACCGACCACAGTCACTCCGAGACCGCGAGGTGTTTCCATGCCCGAGATTACCGCGGCGGCCGTCAAGGCCCTGCGCGACCGCACCAATCTGCCGATGATGGACTGCAAGAAGGCCCTGGAGGAGGCGGGGGGCGATGCCGACAAGGCGATCGAGCTGTTGCGCAGGAAGGGGAAGAAGACGTATGAGAGCCGGGCGGGGCGGGAGACGTCGACCGGCCGGATCGCCGTCTGCGTCCGCGCCGAGCCCGCCGTCGCCGCGATGGTCGAGCTCCGCTGCGAGAGCGCCCCGGTGGTGTCCAACGAGGGCTTCGTCCGGTTGGCCAACGACTTGGCGCGGCAACTGGCCGAGGGGCCCGGCGCGGCGACGCCCGACGAGCTTCTGGCCCAGCCTTCGCCCGGCAATCCCGCCCAGTCGCTCCGCGACCAGTTGGACGGGCTGTTCAACCGGATCCGCGAGGTGTTCCGCGTGCAGCGGATCGTGCGGCTCGAAGGGCCGTGCGCAGGCTACGCGCACCACACCGGCGGCGTCGGCGTGCTGCTGGAGGTCGCCGGCAGCGCCGATGCCACCCTGGCCAAGGACTTTTGCATGCACGTCGCGGCGATGCGGCCCCGCGTCGTCTCGCCGGCGGACCTCGACCCCGCCGCCGTCGACAAGGAGCGCGAGATCCTCAAGGAGGCCGCGCGCAAGGAAGGCAAGCCGGAGAAGATCATCGAGAAGATGGTCGAGGGCCGGCTGCGGGATTTCTACGCCCAGCAGTGCCTCACCGAGCAGGCGTTTGTCAAGGACAACACGAAGACGGTGGGCAAGGTCGCCCAGGCCGCGGGCATGCAGCTCGTCCGCTTCATCCACTGGGAGCTCGGGAAGGAGTAGTCCATGTCCGAGCCGCAAGCGCCCGGCGTCGTATCGCCGTACAAGCGGGTGGTGTTGAAGATTTCCGGCGACGGCTTCACGCACCGCGGCGAGCGGGGGATCGACATGGACGCGGTGCTGCACCTCGCCCGGCAGACCGTTCGGGCGTCCCGCTACGGGGCCCAGATCGCCGTCGTGCTGGGCGGGGGCAACATCCTCCGCGGCGCCCAGTTCACCGCCGGAAACACCGCGATCCTCGAGGCCACCGCGCACTACATGGGCATGCTCGCCACGGTGATGAACGGCCTGGCGCTGCAGGACGCACTGGAATCGCTGGGGTGCGAGACGCGGCTGTTGACCGCGGTCCGCATGGAGGGCGTGGCCGAGCCCTACATCCGCCGCCGCGCCCGCCGGCACCTCGAAAAAGGGCGGATCGTGCTCCTGGCCGGCGGGACCGGCAGCCCGTTCGTGACCACCGACACCGCCGCCGCCCAGCGGGCCCTGGAGCTCGAGGCCGACATCCTCCTGAAGGCGACCCGCGTGGACGGCGTGTTCAGCGACGACCCGGAAAAAAACCCCCACGCCGTCCTCTACAGCGAGCTCAGCTACGACGACTTCCGCCGCCAGAACCTCCGCGTGATGGACCACGAGGCGATCACCAAGTGCGTGGAGTACCGCCTGCCGATCCGGGTGTTCAACTACCAGAAGCCGGACAACATCGAGCGGGCCATCCGCGGCGAGCGCGTGGGCACCTTGATCACGCGGGAAGCAAGCCAGAAAAGCTAGCGGGAGTGCCATATCATGACGGAGGACGAAATCCTGCTGGATACCGAGGAGCGGATGGAGAAGGCGATCGGCGTGCTCAAGACCGCGCTGGCCGGGATCCGCACCGGGCGGGCCAATCCGGGCCTGGTCGACTCGCTCCGGGTCGAGGTCTACGGGTCGAGCGTGCCGATGAAGCAGTTGGCCACCGTGGGCGCCCCCGAGCCGACGCAGATCGTCATCCGCCCCTTCGACCCGGGAACGATCAAGGAGATCGAAAAGGCGATCCTGGCCAGCGATCTGGGGTTCACCCCCCAGAGCGACGGCCGCGTGATCCGGCTCAACGTCCCGCCGCTCTCGATGGAGGTCCGCCGCAGGCTGGTCGGCCGGATCCGCGAGCTGGCCGAAGAAGCCAGGGTCTCGATCCGCAACATCCGCCGCGACGGCAACAAGGCCGCCGACCAGGCGGAAAAAGAGAAAGACCTCTCCGAGGACGAGCGGGACCACGCCAAGGACGAGATCCAGGAGCTCACCAAGACCTACGAGGCCGAGGTCAACGAGCTGGCCAAGGCCCGGGAAAAAGAGGTCATGGAAAACTGAGCTTTCAGCCGTCAGCCTTCAGCCGTAGGGTGCGCTCTGCCCCACCGATCCTCTCAGCCGCAATCGGCGTCGCCAGTCCGACCGAGCGGGAATGAATACGGAATACTGAATGAGGAATGCGGAACTCAGAATGGACGCTCCCCGGACCGTGTCCATGCCATCCGAAGCCATCACGTTTCCGCTTCAGACGTTCGGCGACGTCCATTCTTCATTCCGTATTCC
>Ga0153916_10001839_pt1 | contig 15426 bp, 10 predicted proteins | sample Opewatmetagenome_FD_109642 | JGI IMG/M metagenome (GOLD analysis project Ga0153916, IMG submission 109642) | Freshwater wetland microbial communities from Ohio, USA - Open water 3 Core 3 Depth 4 metaG | ecosystem: Environmental > Aquatic > Freshwater > Wetlands | place: USA: Ohio, Lake Erie...
CGGCTCAACCTGTGGGTTCATCAATAACGTCATATACGTATCGTATTGTGTTTGGGCATCACACCACAGACCACTGGCCGCGAACCAATCGCCGTAACCAAGCAGAGCATCCATATAGCGGTTGGAAGCTGTCCAACCTGAGGAATCACTCATGTTCGGAGCCGCGTTTGCTAACTGAGAAAAATAATAAACCGCCTGAGCCCAGTCAACATCCCAGAAGCTGGCGCCGCGAACATACAAATCTGCCCAGTCGCGCCAATTGCGTGCCTCGGCATCCAAAGGACCAAATCGCTCAGCCAGTGTCAGGTCGTAGTTTCCGCCTTCCAGGTCATTCAGCTTGGCAATCTTATCGATCCCACGGTTCCGGAGCGCCACGAACAGCATGTCATCCACCTTCACTGCCATATAATCCGGAAAATTCTTTCGTAATAACAGCAAGGTATCAATGGTGCCGGTCCAGTCACGGGCAACAAGTAGATTCTGGGCTTGAGTAAACAGATCATCCCTGCCACGGTAGTCGGGTGTAGGGGTCAGGGTGGGTGTCGGAGCAAAGGTGGGGGTGGCAGTAATGCGTTGTTGGATCAGGACAAATGCTAGCTGGTCAGCAGCATTTGGATAATTTGGGGCGATCTGGATGATATATTCGAGCCGTTGGCGGGCGCGATCATAATTTCCTAGTGCAATATCCTGTTGTGCCAGGATGTATTGATTGGTCGCCTCCCCGGCAACTTGGGTGGACTCATAGCGCGTGCGCTGAACGATTGCCGAGTTATATCCTGCATAAACGCTCCCAGCGGCAATTAACGCCAGGAGCAGCACGCCCAGAAACGACCAAAAAATCCACATGCGCCTGCCTTTGGGAGCCTCCGGAGGTGGCTCTGGGATGTCAGGAGGGAAGAACGAGCCATCATCGCGAATCATTGAAGGCTGGGTGTCGCCGAGTGGCTGTTCTTCAGCAAAGCCAGGTTGGGATACAGCCATTGAAGGATCGCCTGTTTCACCTTCCGCCGCATGCTTCCGTGAGGCTACGGTCATTGGCCGAGTAATACCAATCTCTGATACTTGGTCAGATGAAGTGTCATCAATATCTGGCGCTCTTTGTTTCTCCGGCACTTTATAAGTCGGACTGGTTTCATCTAAATTGGGAGATTCCATTCCGCCAATTATACCTCAGGGAATATGGCGCCTTCGGTTGGAGGCTGTCTCCCACACCTCCACCTGTGAATGTCTGATTTCATGCCGGTGGACCTAGAAGCTCGGCTAATTTTCCCGCCTGGGAGGCATGCACCAGGGCGATGACCTCATCCACTGGGGCTAGCTCTGTACTCCCATTGGGAACGATCAGCTGCCCCTTGCGGATCACTGCCGCAAAGACACATTTTGGTGGCAGTTCAATATCTCTCAGCATCTTGCCGACTACGACAGCCATGGGGTGCACTTTTTCTTCGACGATCGAAAACTCGCCTTTGCGCAATTTTAGCAGGGTCATCATATCCCCAAGTGACATTTCCTCGGCGATTAATTTGGCCAGGATATCTGACTGGCTTAGGGCTACATCCACACCCATCTCGGGAGTAAACAGCCAGACATTTTTGGGATTATTGACCCGCGCGATAATGCGCGGCACCCCAAACTCAAAACGGCCAAGTGTGGTGATCACTAAGTTATCCTCATCCTCACCCGTCACGGCTGCCAATACTTGAGCCTGTTGAATCCCCGCACTTTCCAGCACACTGGGGGAGCTGCCATCACCGGAAACGATGACCTCGCTGGGAAGTTCCTCCTGAAGTCGTTCCAGTACCGCTGGACGGTCCTCGATCAGTTTAACTGTATGCCCACCGCTTAATAATTGGCTGGCAAGCTGAGAGCCAGTCTTACCACCTCCGACAATGATGACAAACATCCTATCCTCCTTCCAATAAACCCAACAGCGTTTTAAAGCGGCCTAATGCCGACGCCTGGATAGCTACATGGACCACGTCGCCTTCTTTGAACTGACTGCCCAGTGTGGGAATGAACGCGGCTCCCTGGCGGGTTATGGCAACGATGTTGATCTCGCTTGAAACTGTCAAGTCTTTCACCATCCGCCCTACCAGGTGTGGTGGGATGTCAATATTAACCAGGCTCACTTCTCCACTGCCGAAGCTGATGATGGGGTCCAATTCAGCTGACGTCAGTAGCTCACGGAGGCGCTCGGCTCCCCAAGTGGTCGAGGAGATGGTCAACATTCCCAGCCGGCGATAAATTTCCGCTCGTTGTGGGTCATACAGACGGGCAACCACACGGGGCACGTGGAAAATATTATGGGCAATTCGCGCTGCTACAATATTGGCATTATCCGATGAGCTGGCAGCTGCAAAAGCATCGGCTTGTTCGATCCCGGCTTTAATCAACACATCTCGATCGAATCCTACACCGGTAATCCTTTGCCCCTTAAAATTAGGTCCCAGGCGTGCCAGAGCCCTGGCATCGTAATCGATCACCGCCACATGATGACCTTCGTCGACAAGCAAACGGGCAAGCTGCTCCCCGACACGACCGCACCCAATAATAATCACTTTCATATTTCCTCCTTGCTCACAGAACTATTGATCACTTGTTGTAAAAAACGTTCCCGCCAGCGGACGAGCCACTTACGGATCCAATCCAGGCTGTAGATGATCACCGGGAAGAAGATAAACCCAATCCAGAGAGCGGGTGGTATAGCGATATGGTCAAACAAATTGGCCAATGGGTGAAAATAAATCAAACCTAGCAGGATGGCTAGCTCTATGCCAATCCCTCGTAATAAAGAAGGATTACTTAACCATCCAAGAAAACGTCCACGATTACGCTCGGTGCGGCAAGCAAATGCATTTCCGACTTGAGCCATAACCACCCCTGCATAATAAACTGTAATTGCCAGATTGTGCTGGTCTGAGTGGGGAAGATAAGAGAAAATCATTGTATGCAAGGATTGAAAGAAGGGTATATCCAACCAATTATTGATGAAATAGAAAGCCACAAAGCATAGCACAGCTTCAAGCAACCCCAGCCACAGAAAGGCGCGCCGCAGCATGCTGCCATCCACCAAAGGCTGAGACTTTCGCCGTGGAGGACGCTGCATCACGTCCGGCTCAGGGTTTTCGCTTCCCAATGCTAATGCAGGGAAAAGGTCCGTCCCCAGGTCAATTGCCAGGATTTGTTTGACTCCCAAGGCTAACGGCATCACCTGAGGAGTTAACAATGCAGTCAGGATGAATGGCAATATTTCGGGCACATTACTCGAAAAGATATAGGTGGTGAACTTACGCAGGTTATCGTAAACTGTCCGCCCTTCTTCGATCGCACGTGCGATGGTGGAAAAGTTATCGTTGGTGAGGATGATATCAGCTGCTTCTTTGGCTACATCGGTCCCAACCAGACCCATCGCCACACCCACGTCCGCTTTGCGTAGTGCTGGCGCATCATTGACCCCGTCACCGGTCACCGCGACCACCTCACCTTGAGCCTGGTAGGCAGCTACCAACCGCAATTTGTGTTCCGGCGCCATGCGGGCAAAAATCACTTCTTTTTCCAACATTCCCTGAAGCTCAATATCATTAAGCTGTTCCAATTCTGCCCCCGTCAGGATCAAAGGGTTCTGTGTCGTGAGCATGCCGATGCGCCTGGCTAATGATTCTGCCGTCAATCCGTAGTCTCCTGTGATCATCACCATGCGCACACCAGCCTTCCGGCACGTGCTGACCGCCTCCGCCACCTCTGGGCGGGGTGGGTCCATCATGGCGGTTAATCCCAGGAAGACCAGGTTCACCTCAACCCTCTCTGCTGTATAGCTGCCAACCCGTTGAGTTAGCTCATGATATGCCAGAGCCAGCACCCGCAGGGCACTGCGGGCATAATCGTCATTAGCCGATAAGATCCGTGTGCGCAGGCTATCGTCCAAAGGGATCACCTCACCATGCATGCGAATGTGAGTGCAGAGTTGCAGCACTTCCCGCGGAGCACCTTTTACAAATGCAACTTGCTGTCCAGTAGAAATTTCAGAGAATATTCCATCCTGCAGGCGCACCTGGTGGATGGTGCTCATCCGTTTACGCCGGGCATCGAAAGGGATTTCGTGGATGCGCGGCAACATGCGATTAAGCGTCTCTTCCACCAGACCACTTTTTAACGCCACCACGCGCAGCGCAGCCTCTGTTTGGTCTCCGAGCACTGTCCAATGGGGATGGTCTGGTGCTGGCGGGCTGAGTCGAGAATTGTTGCAGAGCATGGCAGCAGTGAGCAAGGCGTGCAAATCTTTTTCCACTGCCTCGCTGCCTGGGCTGGGGACAAATTCGCCCTCCGGCTCATAGCCTGTACCGGTGACGACCAGTGGCTTCCCACTTACCCATACCTGCCGGACGGTCATTTGGTTTTGGGTCAGGGTGCCACTCTTATCGGTGCAGATCACTGAGACGTGCTCCAATGTTTCCAGGATGGAAAGCTTCTTGACCAGCACCCCTTTCTGTGCCAGGCGCTGAACCGCGACTGCCAGGGAAAGGGTAACTGTAGCTGGCAGTCCCTCTGGTATAGCAGCTACAATAATCCCCAAAGCCAGCAGAAAGGCCTCGTTTATTCCCAGATTGACATCCACAATCCCAACCGCAAAAACAATCGCCCCCAATCCCAAGGCAATTAATGAAATCGTACGCGTCAGGCGAGACATCTCCTGCTGCAAACGGCTGGGTTCCTCACGCACAGCCTGGGTGAGACGAACAATGCGCCCAAATTGAGTAAGCATGCCGGTGGCGTAGACTACCGCCCGACCTGTCCCCGAAACTACCGAGGTGCCGGCAAATACCAGGTTGGGGCGTTCCACCTCACTCATCCCTTCCCGTAGCGAGGCATCGGCTGTTTTACGTGCCGGCACCGCCTCGCCTGTGAGCACGGCGTTGTTGGCTCGCAAGCCATATTCTTCGATCACACGCGCATCGGCTGGAATGTTATCCCCTTCAGCCAGGACGAGCAGGTCACCTGCAACCAGGTCACTGGCTGCCACTTTGACTTCCACTCCCTCCCGGATAACTCTCGCAAAGCTTGGCAGCAGGTGCTGGAGTACAGCCGTCGCTTGTTCAGCGCGATTTTCCCGCCAATAGGATAAAGCCCCATTTACCAGGACCACGACCCAGATGATGACCCCCAGGGTGGGTTCGCGCAGCCATAAAGCAATCCCGCCTGCCACCCACAGCAGGAGTGCCATAGGGTGGGTGATGAAAACCAGTAGTTTTCTCCAGATGGGCTCACGCGGGGGCTCAGTAAGCTGGTTGCTGCCATAAAGCGAATGTCGCTCCTCCACCTCACTAGCGGTTAAACCATTGGGTGAAGTCTCCAAGGAAGTGAATACTTCGGATACTGGCAGAAGGTAGATTGGATCAGAAACCATAAAAAATCGCCATGCTTATTGAAAGCATAGCGATTTTATCATAATGAGTTGATTAGCTTAGGTTACGAGGCAGCCTCGGGTCAAGGCATGTGACTTTCATGCACCGGAGCTGTTTCCTTGGGTTTACCTCCCAATCGTGGCGGTTCTTTCTTGTCTAGATATTGCGCCAGGAAGGAAGGCGCTTCGGGGTGATCAGAATGCAAGGCGTGGTCATAGTCACCCGCCGGGATTGGAGGATCATATCGCATCGGGCGATGCACACCGAGCAAGCTAAAGAAATGGGTGACGGCCATAAGCACAGTATAGCGATATTCCTGCATCTTCAAGGACTGCCATTCCACAATGGAAGCCATTGAGCCTTGCACGCGCGCCTTCTCACGCACGATGCGATGGATTTGCTTCGGTGTGCGAACACCTATCGGCGAAATCAGTAGGGCATTGGCTGCCAGGATCAATAAACTGAATGAGATTAACACCACCCAACCGCCTTCTTGCCACTTTCCTACGATTTGTCCAATGAAGACAATCGCTGAAAGAATAGCTGCAAACCCGGCGCCCAAACTGCCCCATTTGCGAACGCCTCCGGTGAAATTCTGGAGTATATGCTTGCGGATCGCAAAGCCCATCACCATGATGGGCATGAACACTCCCACGCCGTAATATGGGATTGCTGCCGAGGTATTTCCCTTGACGATGAACATGATGATCATCGTTAATACGTAGCTGATCGTCACTGAACGAGTGAAGGTGCCCCTTGGATCACGATAAACAATGATCTCAGGGATTTCACCAATAGAAACATCGCGCCACTCTGTGGCTTGCAGATCCTGAAAAGCCGTCATGGAGGCGGCGGTCAACAACAGCACCGCCAGGATTTGATATGCCCAGAATAGAATCGTGCCACCCGGGACTTGGGAAAAACCAATAAAAGCCAGGTTACCAACTAACGTGCGCCCGAGCGTTCCATCAAACACGTCAAAACGGATGGAAAATGCTGACAACAATAATGTGGTTATCCCGCCATAGAACAGGAACGAAGTCTGGACAATCCGCCCGATGCCCGATTTTCCGCTGTAGAATTCCCATAATTTCTTCCAGCGTGGCAGACGCCTCTTGCCCCAGGCAATGATCCCGGCATCCTCATTCTTCACAAACTGGATTCCATTCGACATGGCTTCCAGACCCGTTAGCGCGACTAACCCCTTCATAGATGCAGTGAGAAAGTGATAAAGTGCTCGACCTATTGAAACGGGTTGAGGAGATGCTGAGATTGGTACTGCTGCCACACCACCAAAATGAGCCATAAATAAGCCCACTGCCATGGTAACGGTCAGCGCAATAAAGATACCCAATAAGGTGAATACCACCCGTCCGGATTCTCCTCTTCCACGGATGGTCAGGAACCAGTTCACGGTTACCAGGGCTGCACCGATAAGGAAATGCCAAATCCAGGGTATTCCTGTGGCCCCACGTAGGGATAGTGCCTGGTCAACCCCTGACAAGGTAGACACGACGATAGTGAAAAGATAATCCTGGATCAGCACGACGGCAACGATGAGACTGATCCCGGCTGACAAATAGCGCATCGATGCAGTATAAGATCCACCGCCTTCGTTAAATATCCCCAGCGAGTACATGTATAAGAAACCAAAGACTGCATTAGCTAAGGCAATCACAGCTACCGCAACAAATCCCCATTTCTGAAGACCATAGGGATGAAGTGCACTCATCATCTCACCCGTAGCATAGTAGAACGAAGTGAAGTAATCCACCCCAAACAAGGCAACCGCGGCCAGGAGACCAATCTGCCCGGCACCGTGGACATGTGCATCCTCCGCCCGCTCGCGCGGCGATACCCGATATACCAAATAAGCAATCACTATCAATAAACCAATTGAAAACAACATTTACCTACCTCAAAAAAATTTGCTCTAATGTCCCCAACTCTGCTAACAGACGCCTGCGGGTAGACCGGCTCAATCGTGTGTCTTGAGCAACTTTCGCTCCCTGCGCCCGGACCGCTAACACCACAAATGCCGGTACAAACATCACCCGACCTGCCGGGATCACATCAAAGTCTAACTCTTCCAACCTCAGAGTCTGGTCATTGAAATACGGCAAACTCAAGCTCAATCCACGATCCAAATCATGCGACTGTGCACGCTGCTGTATGGTGTGGATGACCTCCTCCACCTTATAGCGCGCCAGAACTCGCCCCTGGTTCAATAGCTGTCCAAGGATTCCATAACGCTTGCGCTGGTATTCCTCATCCGCCACCATGTAAGGTGCCAACCCAACCGCTGCATGCAGTACCGACAAATAACTCTGCATCGAGGCAATATATGCCTCGGCTTCATTCATGCTCCCAACCAATAAATGTAATTCATCATCAAACGCCACCCATTGCGGAAGGTAGAACTTCCGCGCAGCCTCCACATAAGGCACCAGCAGTTCCTCTCGCGCCGGCTCGCCTCGATCTTCCTGGGCACCAATGGCATCTGTTGTCGCCATGAACGCAGATCCCACCCCAGGCTCCTTATGTATAGGAACGCTGGGGATCTCATCCCCCTCCTCCGCTACATATTGCACGCTCTTCCCTGATGGCAGCATGCTGTGCACCATATGCATGACCACCGCATGGCGAAGAAGGATGGCACTGATGGATACAGCCTTGTTCGCAGAATGTTCCAGTTCTAATAATCTCGATCGTAGAACTGTACGCAGGTCGGTCCGAATCAGTCGATCCATCAAGCCACCAATTACCTGTTCGCGAGATTCAGGAGGTACCGGGATTGTTCTACCGTCGACTTCCTGATTTTGCAGGACGACCCGGTCAGGCAGGCTAAACCGTACTTGCATTAAACCCTGCACAACAGCCTCAGCCAGTGAGGCTGCATTAGTCTCCAGGTAACGCTGCACCAATGGCACCTGCATCTGTAGCAGATCCTGGTAACTAAGATATTCCTGCCGAAACTGGCTCACAGCGCCATCAGGTATACTCATAGTGATATGGGTTGTAATAAGGGTTTGCTCTTCCATTGAATCCTCTAGGTTTTTATGCCCTATTATCTAGATTTCTAATTAACATTGTACCGAGTCAGAATAAAACAGAGACAAAATTTTCAGGCAAAGGCATTAAAAAAGAATAAAGACCTCCCAGTCAATGGAAGGCCTTTGAATCATACGTAGAATGAATTTTACGGTAATTTTGAAGGGTCGTCTCCCGGGGCGGTTTCCTTTGGTTTGCCGCCTGCCTTAGGCTTTTCTTCCTTTTCCAAGTATTGTGCCAACAATGAAGGCGCTTCAGGATGATCGGAATGAACAGCCTCATCATAAGTCCCCGCAACGATAGGAGGTTCGAAGCGCACTGGACGGCGTACACCTAAAACTTCGAACACGCGAGTAATAAAGACTAGTACTGCATATCGATATTCTTGCATCTTCAAGGATTGCCATTCGACGATTGAACCCATTGAACCCTGAACACGGGCTTTCTCGCGCACAATACGATGAATTTGCTTAACGTCTCGATAACCAATCGGAGAGATTAGCAACCCATTCGCCGTCAGCACAAGCACGCTGAATGAAATGAGCACCACCCAACCACCCTCGGTCCATTTACCCACGATTTGGCCAACAAAAACAAGCCCGGCTAAAATAGCCGCAAACCCGGCTCCCAGACTGCCCCATCTTTGTATCCTGCCAGTAAATTTCGCCAAAATATGCTTTCGAATCGCCAGCCCCATCACCATAATTGGCATGAACACCCCAATGCCATAGTAAGGGACAGCGGCAGACTGTTTAGCGCGCAATATTAACATGATCAGTAACGATATGATATATCCTGCGGTCACCGAGCGCGTGAACGTCCCGGCTGGATTGCGATACACAACGACTTCGGGGATTTCACCAATGGCGACGTCGCGCCAGGCTGTTGCTTGCAAGTCTTGAAAAGCCGTCATCGAGGCTGCAGTTAACAAGGCTACTGCAAGGATTTGGTATGCCCAGAACAGGATAAGCCCGCCCGGGATCTGGCCGAATCCAATGAAAGCCAGGTTTCCAACCAGAGTCCGCCCCATAGTGCCGTCAAAGGCATCGAATCTTATCGCAAATGAAGCCAACAGGAGTGTGCTGATCCCACCGTAGAACAAAAATGAGGTCTGGACAATCCGGCCGATACCCGACTTGCCACTATAGAATTCCCACAGCCCTTTCAATTTTGGCAGACGGCGCTTCCCCCATTTAACGATTCCGGCATCCTCATTCTTGACGAATTGGATGCCATTGGACATGGCTTCCAGACCACTCAGAGCGACCAGACCTTTCATGGAGGCAGTCAACATGTGGTAAAGTGCCTTGCCTATAGGAACTGCTGTAGGTTGTTCGAGCATGGGTAAGGCTGGAACTCCCGCTGCGCTGGCTTTAAATAACCCGAAAGCCATCGTGATGGTGAGTATAATGAAGATGAAAAGCATGACAAAAACTACCCGCGCCGATTCACCTCTTCCGCGAATCGTCAGGTAATAATTGATCGAGACCAGGATCGCGGCGATTAGAAAGTGCCAAAACCACGGTATTCCGGTAGCATTACGCAAGGAAAGCGCTTGATCGACCCCTGACAACGTGGATACAACGATGGTGAAAATATAATCCTGAATGAGCACAACAGCTACCACCAGGCTAAGTGCAGGCGTAAGGTAACGCATGGACGCAGTATACGACCCGCCACCTTCGTTAAAGATGCCCAACGAATACATATATAAGAATCCGAAGACGGCATTGGCGAACGCGATGAAAGCCACTGCGATGTAACCGTATTTCTGTAATCCATATGGATGCAATGAGCTCATCATCTCGCCCGTGGCATAAAAGAACGATGTGAAATAATCCACACCGAAAAGTGCCACCGCTGCCAATAACCCTATCTGCCCAGCGCCATGCACATGAGCGTCTTCCTGTCGCTCACGAGGGGAGGCTCGGTAGGCTAAGTAAATTACAACTATCAGAAGACCAATCGAAAACAACATATCTGTTACCGATCTGCATTAATCATCGTGATATGGAAAAGGCCTGATCAAGGATACGCAACTCCGTTAGCAAATGCTTGCGAGTCGACTGGCTCAGGCGTGTATCCTGGGCAATCTTCGCTTCCTGTTCACGCGCCGCCCGTACAACAAATGCCGGCACGAACATGATCCTTCCAGCTGGGATCACTTCGAAGCTGTAGTCCTCCATCGTCAGGGTCTGATCATTGAAATACGGCAGACTCAGGCTCAAGCCTCGGTTTAAGTCATGCGATAATGCCCGCCTCTGGATCGTCCGGATAATCTCCTCCACTTCATAGAGCGCCAGGGCTCTTCCTTGGTTCACCAGCTGTCCTAAAATTCCATAACGCTTACGCTGGTATTCTTCGTCCGCTACCATATACGGTGCCAGCCCAACTGCTGCATGCAGCACCGACAGGTATCGTTGCATGGAGGCAATATCCGCTTCCGCCTCATTCACGCTTCCCACCACCAATCGCCCTTTGTCATCAAACCCAACCCATTGCGGCAGGTAGAACCGCCGAGCTGCCTCCACGTAGGGCACCAGCAGCTCACCTCGCCCTTCCTCGCCTCGAGTCTCTTCCACAACGACTGCATCTGTTGCCGCGGTGATGGCTGACTCTGGCTCCAAGTCACTTTGCACCGGAATGCTGGGGATCTCTTCGCCCTCTGCCACCGCGTACTGCACTGTCCTTCCCGCTGGCAGCATATTGTGTACCATATGCCTGACCACAGCATGCCGTAGCACACCTGCGCTTACCGCGACTGACCGGTTCGTGGATTGTTCCAGCTCGCCTAAGCGTAACCGTAGTGCGGTACGCAGATCGGTGCGCGTCAGCCGATCCATCAAGCCACCCGTCATCTGCTCGCGTGACTCTCTTGGTACGATCGTAGCTTTGGTATCGTCTTCTTGTTTTTGTAGCACCACCCGATCCGGTAGGGTGAACCGCACCTGCGGCAAACCCTGGATGACTGCCTCTGCCAGTGAGGATGCCTGTGTTTCCAAAAATCGCTGCACCAAAGGCGGCTGCAACTGGAGCAGCTCCTGGTAACCTTGATATTCCTGCCGTAGCTGGCTTACCGCACTATCTGCCAGCCCTGGATACGGATCCGATAATTTCGTAGGTCGATATTTATCTGCCATGCTTTCTCCCAAAACAAACAATTGTACTCTATTCTATATTTCAGCGATATATTCAAAAGCCATGGAATTTATTCATCCACCATGAAGCGGTACCCGATACCCGGCTCATTGCGAATGATTTGCGGGTGGTCGGGGTCCTCTTCCAATTTCTTTCGTAGCTGCCGGATGTAAACCCGTAAGTACTCCACCCGGTCAGCTTCTGCTGGGTCCCACACGTGTGACAGGATTGATTGGTTCGTGAGCACTCGACCGGCATTGGCTGCCAGGTAAGCCAGCAGCTTGAACTCGGTGGCGGTCAGTTTGACCTCCTCACCATCACGGGTAACGTTGTGCAGCGCCAGGTCAATCACTACCGATCCCGAAGTGATGATCTGGCTTTTCTGGCTGCCAAGGGTTTGGGCTGAATGCCGTAATGCCACTCGGATGCGCGCCAGTAACTCTTCAATGCCAAATGGCTTGGTCAGGTAGTCATCTGCCCCTTTATCCAGAGCGACGACTTTATCCCGCTCGCTTTCGCGTACCGAAAGAATGATGATAGGTACTTGAGTCCATTCACGCAGCCGTGCACATACCTCGACGCCATCCATGTCTGGCAGGCTTAAGTCCAGGATGATCAAATCAGGGGGTTGAGCTGCCGCCAGCGCTAATCCTTCCTCCCCCCGGCTGGCAACACTTACCTTGAACTGTTTGGCGGTCAAGATGGTGCGTAACGCCCGTAGGATCTGCGCTTCGTCATCGATCACTAAAATATGAGGTTGGGTGCTCATTCGTCGACCATCTCCTGTCCCGCTTCCAGTGAGAAGCCTTCCCAAGATAAAGGCAAAGTAAAATGGAAGGCGAATCCGGGCACAAGGTTTTCCGCCCAAATATGCCCACCATGTGCTTCGATAATTCCCTTGCAGATACTTAACCCCAATCCTGCCCCAGTCACGCGGTCTGCGGCAGTGACCCGGTAAAACTTATCAAATATGCGCTCGAGATTTTCTGTAGCCACATGCGGACCCTGGTTCCTAACCGTCACCTGTAGCATATTTCCATTCACCGGATGAGCATGGATGTCAATCGTCGTGCCTTCAGGGGAGTATTTGGTGCTATTACTGATTAGGTTTATAAAAACCTGCTCAATTTGAAAATAATCCACCGGCACCAATGGCAGGTCTGATGATACGTCAACCTTAACAAGGTGCTTTTCGGTTTGTTGGTGAGTGCGTTCAAGGGCGGTGGAAACTATCTCTGCTACCGAATTCCAGCTGCGTTCCGGCTTCAAGGCACCCGCCTCGATGCGCGACATATTGAGCAAGTTTCCCACCAGCAGGTTCAGATGATCCGTTTCCTCTTCCACAGCCGCCATTAAATCTGCCCTGGCCTCGGTGTTCCATTCCACTGCCCCGCTGCGCAAGCTGGTGACCGCAGCTTTGATGGTTGCTAAGGGTGTTCGCAGCTCATGCGAGACGGACGATAACAGGGAAGATTTAAACCTGTCGCTTTCTTCTAGCAGCCGCGCCCTTGAAGCCGCCTGCGATAAGCGCACGCGCTCGAGTGCTAACACTGCCTGACTGGCGAAAGTGTGCAACAAACGTTCCTCCGCCAGACTGAGTTTCAATGGTTCCCGCCAAACCTTGATTTCGCCGAGAAAGCCACGTGCCGACTGCAACGGAGCTAGAAAGGTGGGGGGGTCTTCCAGCAGCTGGTCCGGCAGGGAGCGATCCTCCAGCCTGACGTGATGCACTGGTATGTTTCCTTGCGCTTCCACTAAGACGTCTACACGCCCGGCACGGAAAGTAATCAGGGTCTGTTCTGCCACAGCAGATACGATTTCCTGCTCGTCCTGCAAACCTGCCAGATGCATGATCAGCTCATATAAATGAATGGCTTCATGCTCGCGGGCATGCGACTCCGCTAAGCTTTTACTCACCCTGCCAACCAGCTGTCCGACTGTAATCGAAACACCCAAAAAGACGATCAATACCAGCAAGTCTTGCGTGCGATGTACCAGCAATGTATAGTAAGGTGGCACAAAAAAATAGTTCAATGCCAAAAAGGAAGCCAGTGCCACTAGAGCACCAGGACCTAATCCCCATAATACCGAGCTTAATACAACCGGCAATAGGTAAAGCAGCGACATGATAGTGTGGTCCTGCCCCCCTTCAGTTCGGAATGAAAGGAAAATCAAGGTGAATATTGCGGTCACCAAGATGGCTAGCAGGTATTCCAACCCGCGGAAGGTCCTAAACCTTCGGAAAGGATTCAAACGCATCATCAAGGTAATTATAACTTCAGGGGAGAAATCTTACCCCAGAATTACTTCAGTGAGTGACTTGGAAACATTCTCAATGGGGTATAGTTGCGTAGGCATAAAAGATTACTCGGTATAAGGGTATAATTTCAATGATGACTGACTTCCACTACTACCACCTCATTGAAGTTCGCTACGGCGACCTAGACCCCCAAGGTCATGTAAATAACGCTAAATTCCTGTCATATATGGAACAAGGGCGGGTTTTTTACCTCAAACAACTCAAATTATGGGAAGGTGGTTCATTCATGAACCTCGGCATCATCCTGGCAGATGTCCAAATAACCTTTCGCAAGGCAATCCAATTTGGCGACCCCGTACGAGTGGGTGTGTGTATCTCCCGTATTGGTAATAAGAGCATGACCTCAGAATATCGCATTGAGGATGCACGCGACGCCAGTGAATTTGCCACCGGGTCAAGTGTGCTGGTGGCATATGATTACCACAATAATCGTTCTGTACCCATCCCCGAGGAGTGGCGTAAAGCAATCCTGCACTATGAGGGGGTATTGGAGAAATAATAGACGAGGGTTCCATCGAATTTGTAATACGATCACAAAGGTTGGGCTTCTCCTCCTTCTTCGGATGGTAGCTTATCTCATGGAGCATATACATGTCACTTCCAACGATTGATTCTGAATTCCTGATATCCTTTCTCTCAGGATTGTTGAACACCCCCAGCCCGACCGGCTTTGCTGAGCCAGGAATTGCTTTCACTGAGCGGGCACTCTTAGCTTTCCCCGAATTAACCCTTAAGCGCACGCGCAAAGGTGCCCTGGTTGCAACCTGGGCGGGTGAAAAGTCGGATGCGCCACATGCTTTGACAGCCCACACTGATACATTGGGTGCAATGGTCAAACAGATCAAATCCAACGGTCGCCTGATGATGACCAAGATAGGCGGTTATGCCTGGAATACGGTCGAAGGAGAGGGCTGCACGGTCTTGGTGAGCTCTGGTGAGTCGGTCCGTGGCTCTATCCTGTTTGAAATGGCATCCGGGCATATCCACGGAACCAAGGTGAACGACACCAAACGTGAGGATGACAACATGGAAGTGCGCCTGGATGCACGCACCGGCTCTCAGGAGGAGACTGAAGAACTGGGCATCCGTGTGGGCGATTTCATTGCCTTTGACCCGCGCCTGGAGATTACTAACGGTTTTGTGCGCTCCCGCCACCTGGACGATAAAGCCTGTGTGGCTTGCCTGGTGGCAGCTGTTAAGGCACTGCACGATGCCGGATTGAAACCAATCCAGACGTCATATTGGCACATCAGCAATTATGAGGAAGTGGGTCATGGTGCTGCCGCGGGAATCCCTGCTGAGGTAACTGAGCTTTTGTGTGTGGATATGGCTGCGGTGGGTGAGGGACAGACCTCCGACGAGTTCCACACCACCCTTTGCGTGAAAGATTCAGGCGGACCCTACCACCATGGGTTGAGCCAAAAGCTGCGTCAGCTGGCAGACGAGCACGGCATTCCCCACAAAGTTGATATCTACCCCTACTATCACTCGGATGGTGAAGCGTTCTGGCTGGCA
>Ga0153916_10001840_pt1 | contig 15424 bp, 13 predicted proteins | sample Opewatmetagenome_FD_109642 | JGI IMG/M metagenome (GOLD analysis project Ga0153916, IMG submission 109642) | Freshwater wetland microbial communities from Ohio, USA - Open water 3 Core 3 Depth 4 metaG | ecosystem: Environmental > Aquatic > Freshwater > Wetlands | place: USA: Ohio, Lake Erie...
ACGGTATTGGAATTTCTTAGGAAATGTGTTATTAGCCAAGTCCCAAACACGCATTACCAAACAATGACCAAGATTTCAATGGCCGAGAACGGAATTTGGGATTTGAAGAATTAGAATTTTGAAATTGTTTCGAGTTTCGATATTCGGATTTGAGAACGATCGGGGCGTAGCGCAGCCTGGTTAGCGCGCCTGCCTTGGGAGCAGGAGGTCGGCCGTTCAAATCGGCTCGCCCCGACCATATCCTTCCAAAAATTTCAGGCACTTGCAAGAGAGGGATTTTTAGCCATTTTTTCATTTTTAGCCATTGTTTCCAAATTGTTTCCATAAACCGAGATAACCCCTCATAATCCATTGAGAATGTCTGCTGTCCTTCGTGCGTATTCCTCTGAAGGGTGTGTGTAGTGCTTCGTCATTTCCTCCGAAGCATGGGCCACATAGTTCTTCACGGCGGTCGTATCGGCTCCCCTTTCCGTTAATAGGCTTACACAGGTATGTCGTAAGGTGTGGAACACGATCTTGTGTCTCCGATCATCGCTCTGTTCGATCTTCGCCTCTTTCAATGCCGTCTCAAACGATCTCTTGATGTCCCTGAAAGGCTTCCCATGCTTGTTGGGGAAAACATACTGGCACTTTACGGGGAGGCTTTGGAGCAGGGTTATCATGTCGCTGTTCAAAACGATGTTTCTTGTCTTTCCTGTCTTGGCCTCCTCCAATCGAATGAGCCCCTTTTCGGGGTCGATGTCTCTCCATTTCAGATTGAAAATGTCCGACTTCCGAAGCCCCGTATAAACTGCTGTTGCCACAATAGGTTTTAAGTATGGGGGGCAAGCATCGATGAGATGTTTTACCTCATCTTCTGTTAGGGCTCTTTCTCGATGATTGTTCTCCTTGAAAAAAAGGTCATCGGCGTTCTCAAAAGGGTTCTTCTCGACCATCCCCCATTTTACTCCTTTTCGGAACATCCGGCGGACGACTGACATTTCGATGTTGACTGTTCTTTCGCTTCTCGGTGTCCCATGTTGAGTGGATGTCTTTTTTCTCTCGTCTCTGAAATCCTCAAGGGCCTTGTAATCTATTTCGGAAAGCAACTTACCCTCGAAGCGTTTCTTCAAGACAGGGATGAAGTAACTAACGGAGGTCTGGTAGAATCTCTGATCCTTTACCTTTTCAACATAGGCATCAAGGAGTTCCTTGAAAGTAGTCTTGTTCTCCTTCTTGACATCGAAGAATCGGCCTTCTCGGATGGCGGCTCTAACATTGCCAAGATAGGCTTCGGCTTCTTTCTTGGGGCCAACGGCTTTGATGACTCTCTTGCCATTCGGGTCACGGTAATCCACATACCATGTCTCCCCTTCTATTCCATCCCTATTTTTTCTTTTGAATACTCCCATGGCTGTCCCTCTCTTTCCGCCTTGACTGGGGCGGATTGGATTTTTCGGGTTTCACCTCCTTTCTATTAAATCTGCATATTATAATTTAAAAATAATTTATTCTATTTTTAGCCCTATCGGTCTACTCTCTTCCAAGTCCTCGACATCCATAAAGTCAAATTCTCCCATGTTACAAATAGAGTGCCAAATAGGAGGAGGTAATAATCTCTTGCCGATAATTGCTCTTTTTGTGCACTCGATACATGTTTCAAGACATTCGATCAGAAAAGGGGCCGGAAATTCTAATTTGAGAGCAGATCGAGTAAACAATTCTGAGATGACTTCGATGAAATAAGGTCGTTTCATTTTCCAAAATTTTCGGGAATCAACGTATATCCTCTTTGCCTCATGGACAGCTTTTGAGCGATATTCCCGATAAAGTATTGAAGTATATTTATACTCTCTTAGGAGGCTTCTTACGTTATCTTCTTTAATCTCGGCCCCCTTTCCCCCCAGCTTTGTTATTGAACTAATCACAATGTCATCTTCGCCGTAACTTATCTTCCTATTTGTTTGCTTGCTGTGAATTTTAAAATTTGATTTGAGACCATGATATAAAGAATTTAAAAGTTTCTGAATAGATTTTTCAGTTAAGGACACACCCGTTTGTTCAATAAATTTAAGTAATGGTTTGTCATTATCCGATCTTAGTTCTAAACGCCCGGGTTTCGACACGATCAGAGAGGTTGTCTCAGCCATCATAAGGATGTCTGCGGCTAAATCAGCAACGCTTATCAGGCTAAATTCATCACTTTCACCGCTATGTGTAAGCAACATTCGTTCAAAGCTACGTTTACTTGACCCAGCTTGAGGAAATAAACAGCCGCCAAGTTGGTCTAAATAACAGCACGCAAGAAGGATTACCTCATCTACCTGCCGTTTGCGTGAAAGAGTTTTTAAGAAATTAGCTTTTTTTTGATACGAATCAAAAAAGTTTGTTAATCGGGTCACTATCCCCGCCGGGAGATTCATTTTTCTTTCTCCTTTTTTTTAGTAATCTTCATCTTGGGTCAGAAGACTTCTTCTTCGATTTAACAATCCGAATCTCATAACCCAGATAGTCCAGCACTTTCTCAACCGTTTTCCACTCTGGATTTCCTTTTTTGAGAGAGCGATGGAGTGTTGATCTATCCACTTTTAGATCGGTAGATGTTGTTCCATCCTTTTACCTCCCAATAAATAAAAATGGCCTTGCTGAATATCAACAAGACCATTTTAAATACTCTCTTTGTTTCTGTAGATGGACGTTTAAGAGGGTGCTTAATCGTCCACAGGAAGATCTGAGTCTCTAATCATTTTCTCTGCTTTGTCATAGGCTCTTTTGACCTGCTTATACTCAGCTTGAACCTTATCATTGTAAGCGGGGTTTTCATTGATGCCACTCCTCTCCTTCGCAATTTGCAGAAGGTTTTTACCCTGGTATTCACACTGGTCATAGACTTGCCAGGGGTCCACTGTAGTTCTCCCTCGCCTCTCTTTCCGTTCATTCGCTGGTGTCCGTAGCTTCCTCCATTCTTGTACCGTTTCCTTAAAAGCTTTTTCCAATGTGGGAAGAGACTCCCCAAGATCAATCTCCAAATGTAGATATCTTCCTTCTTCCAAGAAATCATCCACTGTCAGTCTATTGCCTCGTGGAAGGGGAAACGTCTCCGATGTGGTATCCCAAATGTTAGGAGCTGCCTCTTTCGACCTCAAAGAAGGGATGACTTCCATAGACCTTGGTTTGATTTTGATCTTGCCAGGACGAGAATATTTCAGAGGGGTAGGAATTTTTGGAATCCGGTACTTTGCTTTCAACTGTTGAGTAGCATCTTTAAATTCGCTGTCACTACCTATGCCCGATGTCTGGTGCCATGCCCCCAGTCTTTGCAATAACCAGGATGCCGCCTCAGTGCTTCATACCTACCAGAAAGAGAAATCTTCACTTTTACCAGCTCCGGCCATGGTTCTCCTGCAATATGTAAGGGGAAACCGGGCAGGAGTCCGGCTTTCGGGAGCAACCCTATCACCCAATTGAATTAGGCTTATCTGTCTATTCTTTTTCTTCTTCTTGCTTCACTTCACTTTCTTGGATCAACCCTAGAAGGAAGACACAGTCCAGTAATCCATAAAGCATCCTGTTCCAACTTTGGATTTGCGGAATGGTGGAAGTTTATAAGAGGCTCTCCTTTAGAACTTTGCCTCATAACACACGAAGAATCTGAATTTAGAACACCTTTCGCAGCTTTGCATATTTGAAGTAGTCTTTCGGAGCATTGATTAAAAGATGGAAATGCAGCCTCAATTTCCCATGTAATTTTTTTCGTATCATCAAAACGAAGCCACAACACCCAACTCTCGGCCTTCGCTATCCCGTTAAAACAAATCACTAAGATAATTGCTAATAAAATCCTTTTCATTCTACTCACCCCCTCTTTCACAAACTTCGTCATTATCCCACTTCCCCTTACTCTTCCATGCATGGCTTGATTAAGGTTACGTTGGAAGGGCCTTACCTATTCTGGTAGGAGTCTATCAAACTGGGGGGAAAAATCAACAAGTATCATTGGGCCGGACTCATGCCTTCCTCAATTCCTCTTAAACTGTTTTTTACAATGCTTGTTTTTTTCAGCCTTGGAATACGATATTTTCTATATTTTGTTAACCCCCCAAGTATAATATTTCTTTCATGTTCCTGAAGGCTTAGGTGATATTGGCTATGCATCTCAGCTTCACTCTCCACGAAGTATATAAAAGTACTCTTTTGTAACCCTCGTTCAAATATAAACTTCTTCATGGTTATCAGAGGTTAGGTCATGTTTCGCATCCCACGGGAAACCCACTCAACATCTCACTGATTCCGTTATGCCAATTTAGCGTACTGGAGATATACGATTGGCAAATATTTCAAACGGTTGTGGCTTATTCTTGCATCGGAATGCAGGGCTGCTCTGAATCGGAATCAGTGGCCGAAATATGTCGGGATACTCACTTCATAAAATTAATATGAAACCTATATTTCTTACCGTTATTCGGGCTATATCAAAGTCAGGCAGAAATAAACGACAACTCCTTGAAGCATTTGACAATTATCTGATTCTTGAATGGTAATTTGTAATAGCATTATTGCCCTTATGAACAGTGTCAAGTCAGACGAGGACTCCTTCCTTGTAATCAATAGACAGCCCTTTTCCCTTTTCGATGCAGATTTCAATCCGATATCTTCAGGTTTGGACAAGTGAAGGTATTAGCAAGATATCCGCATTTCGTCAGATTTTATAATTCTTCACCGCCAGCTCATTTCCTCAGTCCCGCATGAACTGGAAGCATATGAAAAAATCAGCTACCACAATCGCGTCAGATGTGTTAGGCACAGAGATATTTGAGGAAATGCCATCAAGACAGCCATCACTAATATATTAATAATGACGAAAGGCACAACGGCAGAATAGACCTCTTTCATGAGGGTGTCAGGCGGGGCCACGGCTTTCATGACGAACAGATTTAACCCAAAAGGCGGTGTCAGCAACCCCGTTTCTATGTTAACGAGGTATATAACTGCAAACCATACCAGGCTAAAATCCAAAGCCTTCACGACGGGAACAAAAATTGGGAGGGTGATCAGCATGATCGATGCAGACTCCATAAAACATCCCATGATGAGAACGATGACCTGCATGATGACGATCGTGAAAATCGGGGACCCACCCATCAGTAAGATGAGGTCTCCGACGCCTTTGGTGATTTCACAAAAGGACAGGAGTGTACTGAAGGCCCGAGCGCCGCAGATGATCAGAAAGATCATTCCCACAATCTCCATGGTGCTCGTAACCGATTTCTTTACCACCCCCCAGTTGAGACGCTTGTAAACTGCTGCCATGAGAAATACGCCCATACAGCCTGTGGCTGCTGCCTCAGTGGGGGTGGCGATGCCAAAGATGATGACCCCTGTTACCAGAAAGACAATGCCGCCAACTGGCAGAAGGTAGGCTAGTCCGCTCAACAGAATTTCCAAGGCAGAGGCAGCTGAAACTTCATAGGCAGGAGCGACAGAAGGTTGGAGCCAGCATCTTCCAATGATGTAGGCAGAATAGAAAACTGCCATCACGAGACCTGGGATCACAATGGAGATTAAGATCTTTCCTATTGAGATTTCCCCTACTGCCCCCAAAAGAACAGCCAGTCCGCTGGGAGGAATCATCACTGCCAATCCGCCGCTCGCCATGATCGGCCCCATAGCCATTGGTTTCTTGTAGCCTCGCTTCAGCATGTCCGGCATCAATGTATTGCCCAGCATCGCCACGCTGCCCACACTGGCACCTGTCAGGACCGCAAGGACAACCCCTGCGGCCACTGACAATAGTGACAATCTTCCGGGCAAGCGTCCCATCAGTTTATCTAAGACATTGATCAATAAGGGACCTACTCCTGAATGATATAACACTTCACCCATGAGGATAAACAAGGGGAGAGGAAGCAATTCAAAGCTTGCCAAGCTAGTATACACGCTGAGGATCAGTTGATCAAGGCCGGCTGCACCCCAGAATACATAAGCCCCGGAGACATTGATCAGGAGGAAAGAAAGGGCAATGGGCATTCCTGATGCCAGGAGGATGGCTAGAGATCCAAAAACGATCAAAAGAATGAGCTGCCATTCCACGAGGGGTTTCTCTCCTTCTTCTCGAAAAGCTATGCTTTCCAGCTCTGCAGGAATTTGTAAGTTCTCCTGATGAATTGTATCGAAAGCAAGAGACAGCCGAATGTAATAAAGCCGATGAAAATAAATTTGGGGAGCATCAAGATGGTAGGTGTAAAATAATTGCCTAGGAAGAGTTCCCTAGTCACCCTTCCTCCAAAAAAGGTTAGGACTAGGCATACGCCTGCGCTTAGACCAGAAGTAATCGTATTCAAAAACAACTGGTTTTTTGGACGCAGCAAGCTCAGGATGAGGTCTACCCTGACATGGCCTTCTTTTCTTAACACCCAGGCGGCTACCAGAAAAGTAATACAAACCAGACTGTATTCACAGACTTCCACGGCCCAACCGATAGGCCGGTTCAGAGCATATCTAAGGAGAACTCCTACTGTAACAAAAATCATCACCAAAACTAGAAGAGCGCCAGCCAAAAAGGCTCCGACACTGGTCGTAACATCAAAGCAAGTGATTAGCCTCTTGAAAAACTTCATCTCTGCTCCTTGGCCTTGAACCTTTTGATCTGTAATTTTGGCCTATCATTACCAAGCCGTTCAGCACAAACGAGCCTTTAAATCAACCATTATACGCCTCTTCTTCTATGAGTTCCCGGTCAAGGCTTTGAGTCCATTTCGAATCACCGGGGCATACGGATGCGCCCTAATATGGCTTAGCCGTGGAAGATTTCACTCTCCGATAGTCATCATGTCTGATGGAGATAACTGATTGGCTCACTTTGTGTAGAGCTGTTTCAGTTTAGGAGTAATCTCTGGGAACCTTCTCTGCTGGAAATCCCAGGCTCCCTTGTAGGCGCTATCAATATACCACTTGGCTTCCTCTGGAGGCAATTTTATAGGTTCAATATACTTCTTCTCAACCATCCAATTCATTGCATCACGGTTCAACCGAATAACGGCTCCCACCATCTCTTTTTCCGATTCGATAAAGGTTTTGACCAACAGATCCTGCAAGTGTCTAGGAAGGTTGTTAAATGTATTTAGGTTTATAAAGACCCGAGGGGTAGACGTGTAGATTGGGTGATTAATCACATACTTTGTCACCTCATAATTGCCGAAATCTTTCCAAGAGGTTGGCGGCATAGCGGTGATCGCATCAACGACTCCTCGCTCCATAGCCGTATAGCTATCCGTGAGCTGGATGGAGGAATAGGTGCACCCCCAGGCCAAGGCTGCCGGCTGTGCAGCCGTTGTCCCTCCGATGATCAGGCCGGTAAAGTCCTCCCGCTTTTGAACCTTTTTCTTTCTTAACCATGTGTAAAAGAAACCGTTCATGTGAGAGGATCTCCCCAAGTAATATAAACCGGCTTTTTTGTACATCCCTAGGACGTAATCGTATGCGCCCCCAGGCTGACGTTCTTCGTCTAAGGTAATTTGAGTCAACATATCTGCTGCCACCCCAGGAACAATCGGTTCAACAGCCCCAACAAAGACCATCCCAATGTCAACGACTCCTCTTTGGACGGCTTTGGGAATATCCAAGGCGGCAAACGTCTCCGGCCCTCCGCGGAAACTGATGACAAGCTCACCCTTCGCCCGTTCGTTGACTTTGTCGACGAAGTCCTTTTGAAGAAGACCTGTTTCCGGCTGGGTCTTCGGCAGAAAAGAGACCCAATTTAGCTTGACGGGTTCTTTCGCAAAAGAGGACGGTGCAGCAAAGCATAGCGCCAAATAAACAGTGAACAAAACCAGAAATAACGTTCTCATATTGATTTCCTCCTTTTAACAGATTTTCATCACGTTTACCCAAGACCATTTGGACTAGGTTAATTTAGTTCGAGGCTCATATTGAAGCTTCCTGCGAAAACACGAGCAGTCTCAAGGTCGCAGTCAACAGTTTGAAATTCACTTAAATAATCCCCCCTTAACACGCGGATTTTATTTTGTCAATTAAGTGCAGTCCAGCAATACTTATTAGGCTTCACACAATGATTAAAGGTTGAGGGAATTTTGTTTTTGACGAGAATCCTTCTTCCTCCGAAAACCTGCTGACCAACATTTCTCTCTTACCTCCTCTGGGAGGATCTTCTTCTGGATTGCTGATGATTTTGCTCATGTGAGAGGTTTTGCTCCATGGAGCAGAAGGAATGATTCCGATGAACTCGTTTGAGGTCGTTTTCAACGATGGGACCGGAGGATCAATACGGTCTTCTTAGTATTGGGCTATTGTGAGGGCTTTGGAAATCGGGATTGATATCCTGAGTAACGAAGCTAACGAAGGAATGTCAGTTTGGAGTATCGGGTGTGCTTGGTTAGCGGTTTTGGGTAACAAAAAATCATTTCCTGCCACCTTGTCAGAAAGATGTGGACTCTTGTCCGGGTCTCGTCCTGGAAATTTCTCTGTCTCGAAGCTTTGACCTCCCAACTAATGTTAGAAAATAACATCTCTGGTAAAGGTAAGGGCAAGGATGCAGGTATCGGCTTCCTATCACCTTGCCCAAAAGATCAATTGGCTACGTTGTAGTCGGGATCAGGGGCCTGTACAAGGCGCACTTGAGCAAACAGTAGTTGAAGCTGAAGAGACCGATCAGCATCGCTATTGCGGTGATCACGAGCAAGGGGGGGGAAGGGGCGTCTGCAAGGACCATGTATAAGCTTGATCCTGCCGGGAACACCGCACCGCATAAACCGACTCCTAGCCATAGGGGAATTGCCAGCCCCCCCTGGAGAAGCTCCTTTACTGAGCGCTTGGCCGCAGGGCCCATATAGGTTGCACTCCATAAATAGAGTGCTGTAAGAGAGACACTGGCAAGCAGGAACACTGGAGCAAATCGGAGAACTGTTGTGAGGTCAATGGGCCCCCACAAGCCGATCAGCATGATCACAGCCAATCCTCCGAGGATGCCGAAGACGGTGAAGAGGAGGGGGAGCAGAGCCGAGTTCCAGAATGGAATCCCGTTGACGTAATTCATGACAAAGCCGCTGTATGCTGCCACGAGGAGCGCCAGAATGGCTGCCAGGACCTTAAAGAGTGTCTCCCATCCGGTTCCTGGCCACAAAAGAGTTGATATGAGATGCAGCGCACCGAACAGCGTGAAAAGCGCCACAAAGACCAAACCCCTCGAAAGCCAGGAGGTCTTCGGATTCAGGAAAAGGCGCCAGAACCTTGACGGCTGACCCAAATGGACGAGATGAAAACCCCCTTTGAGCGCCACGATCGTCAACCAGCCGGCGAAGAGGCCCGCTAAGCTATTGAAGTAGAGTGATACCAGGTACAGGCCGCCCCCGAGCATTCCGAACACTTCGGCCAGCCAGATGAATTTCCCATGGCCTTCTATCCAGTTTGTCTGCGGCGTGTATTCGACCATCCACTCATATGGCTTCATGATCGGTGTCTCCTTTTCCAATCGAGGATCCATTCCAAGAGATCGATTCTCAAATTCAAATGCAAACCAAAACCGGTAGCTGCTCCGGCGAAGGCCGGAGCGAAAATAGCGCAACCTGAAGGTCTTTTAATGGGTGCGGCTACCAAACGGCGTCGATGTGTTAATGTGGAATCGCTCTACCAATCACCCACAATAATAGACCGAAGGATCTGTCCCCAAATCGGCATTGAGCTGGGTCCCCCTTCTTTTCCTGATCAAGATGACCAATGAACTTTCAGGGTTGTCCAGATCTCCGAAGATCCGCGCTTTTGGGGGGCAATTATTCACGCAGACAGGAGTTGCCTCGCGGTCCACTCCCGGTTTCAGACCCTTGCATATCCCCTTATCGATCCTTTCCACACAGAAGTTACATTTCACTGCAGTACCGGGCTGCAGCGGATGGAGCTGCCTGCTCATACGTTCCAATTTCGTTAATCCCTGCCCGGGAAAGTATCCCCCTTTTTCTCCCTCATACAGTGTCCGCTGCTGGTAGGGACACGCAATGACGCAGTAGCCGCAGCCCACGCACTGGTCAGGGTCCGTGACGACGATGCCGTCCGTCCTTTTCGAAGCCGCGCCACTGGGGCAAGCCTTGACGCAAGGTGCGTCCTTGCAGTGATTGCAGGCCACAGGATAGACATGCCGGATCACCTGAGGGTATTCTCCGGTTTCTGCGGTCAACACCCGGTTCCAAAACATGTTAGGAGGCAGCCCATGGGCTTGCTTGCACCCGATGACGCAGCTATAACAACCGATACACTTCTTCAAGTCGATCACCATTCCCCATCTGCTCATGCTACCTCCCGGCTGCATTAATAACGTTGCAAAGGCATACCCCGTGCGAGGTAATGCAACGTTAAGGACTACTTCTGCTCAGACACATAAACCGTCTAACCCCACCCACACCCCTTCGACTCCGCTCACGGAACGCCTGCCACTCCCCGCCCTCTCCGTCCCGTGAAGCGCGGGACTACGTAGGCTGGACTAAAGGGAGGAAGTTGTCACGCGCTTCGCGGGATTCCTCTCTTTCGAGGGGAGGTGAAATCACTGTGTTCCTCCCCTTCAAGGGGGAGGTCTGGTGGGGGATGGAGTATCTGTCGGAGTAGAACTACTTCCTCCCCAGTTTTTTCACCTTGACCTTGAGACAGAGTTCAAGGTTAAGCGTTATGGGATCGCATTCCTCCAATCGTGCCTCCATCAAGGTGTTGAAGTTGGTGCCTTTACCTCTCGCGATCGGCTGCCCCTTGGCCCAGTGGCCAGCGGTCCCCATGATTGCCAGTGTCTCGGGATGTTGCCCTTTCCGGAGTTTGAGTTTTCCGGTGACCTTATGGCCGTAGGACGATTCTATCTCTATCAGATCCTCGTTCTTCAGCCCTTTCCGCGTGGCCGTATCCGCATGCATGGTCACATTGTAAGTGTAGGGGTTCATAGTGCTGACTTCGTCTATCCATGGCGTTTCCATGGTGGATGACGAGGTATGAACGATATCTCTGTACGAAAATGAGTAAAGGTCGTACTCCGGATCCTTGACGAGATGAGGCGCACAGGGGAACCAGCTTACAAAAGGCGTGTACTGTTCCCAGTTCAGGTTGATGCCTATCTGCGGACCTGTCTCTTTCATCTGCTCTTTGAGATCGACCATGAATTCCAGGTAGATCGGTACCCTGGCCTTTACGAACCACCTCCAGTATGCCTCCTCAACCTTCTTGGGCCACATCATGAACCCATTCTCTTGGAACCATTGCAGTCCTCGCTCCGGACCAAAGTAATGCTTCAGCGCCCTGTCGCCCACCTTCTCCCAGTTGAGACGCTCATTCGGTTTGAACTTATCGGCTTCGGTCAGCCCTATGAATCTGTTCCAGAACTCATTGACCTCGGCCTGCTTGCCCAGTCGATCGAGCAGGTCGAAGCTCACGTCCATGATGTACCGCCTGCCATGCTCCGGCTCCACGACGGGCTGGGTGATATGATAGCACCAGGGATCCATGGCATGAGGGTAGTTGAAGTTAAAACCCTGTCCGTCTACAAAGGTGAATGTCTCGAGGTAGCTCGTATCGGGCAGTAGGACGTCGGCAAAACCCTCGCTGAACTCGTTATCAAAGAGATCCCAGCTTACAATGAAAGGAATCTTTTTGAGGAACTCTTCCTGTGCTTCTGGGTTTGCAATACCGAGCACGGAGTTGCACCCGAAGTTGAGAAGCAGCTCGATGCGATAGGGCAGATTGATCTTCTGCCAGAGCTCCTCTGCGTTTTTCATTGCCCAGACCGGAGAGCCGCCGGACATTGTGAAAAATTCGAGTAACCCCATGTCGGTGGGAACCTTCGGTCCATGAACAGGCCACGGCGTATGGGGAGTAACCCAAAGAGGCGCCGTAAGCATACCGTCGGGCCCCGTTCCCGGGCCAAACCTCAGGTTTCCCGTTTCAGGGTAACCCAAGGACCTGCACGAGAGCGCAATCGTCCCACCGGGCACATCCGCAGCCCCAAGGATATGGCTGAGGAGGCAGACCGCCATGGCTGTATGAAATGCATTGCCGTGTCCCTCACCACCCCGAAACGTGACCGATGCGACGGGCCTAAATGGAAGCGGGTGGCCATCAATCGTGATGGTGCTGCCGACCTGGGCAGCTTCGGCGTATTCAGCAGCGATCCGGCGGATCGTCCCGGGAGGAACTTGGCTCACTCCTGAAGCCATTTCAGGTGTATACGTCTTGAGGTGCTCTTTGAGAAGCCGGAAGGCCGGGTGGCATCCCACCCCATTTACCCGGTACGTCCCTTCGAGATCAGGGTCAGTGATGCTTGGATCGTCGTATACCTTGGCCCTCCCATCGGCAGCGTCCCAGAGCAAGGGTTTATTCATTTCTCTATCTCTCACGAACCGGCCGTCGGGGCCCACGAGATAGGGTCCGTTCGTTTTGGCCTTGAGGTATTCCGCGTCTCTTATTCCCAGCTCATTGAGGATTACGTTGCACATGGCCAGAAGCACGGCGCCATCGGTCCCCGGTACGATGGGGATCCATTCCGTGGCTTTGGCGGCTGAATAGTTGCACATGGGGTCGAAGACGACGAGCTTCATCCCTCGCTCTATGGCCTCAGCAACGAGTCTTGCCGACACCATGGCCGCGTGGCCCGTCGCATGGCCGTTGTTCGTACCCCAGTAGATGGCGTAATTGCAGCATTTGTAGTCGGGTAGGATATCCCACGATGCGTGCATCAGGCCGCAAGCCAGATGGCCACCGTTGCCACAGTGGATGCCCGCACCGCCGACAGATCCGTTCGGGGTACCTAGAATAGATGCCAGGAACCGCCTCCAGCCTTGTGACGCAGTGGGCGACCGGACGGTGGTCGATTGGAGAAAGATCTTTCTGGGGTCATCGGCTAAGACCTTCTTCATCTTCTCCGTGATCTCGTCAAGGGCCTCATCCCATGAAATCTCTTTCCATTTCGGGTCCGCATGGAGTCCCTTTTCCGGGTTTGTCCTTCTCAGAGGGACGTTCAGGCGGTTCGGGTCGTAAAGCAATTGCAGGCCAGAAGCTCCCTTTCCGCAGACCCCGCCCCTGGAACCCTGCCAGGAGGCTGCATTTCCTTCTATTTGAACTGCGACGTCGTTGACGCGGCGCACACGTATTCCACAGTTGGAGAAGCATCTGCCACATTGAGTGGGTACCCACGTATCATCGTGGATTTCAGGCTGCGGGCGCTTTTTCATTGGCTCTCCTTCTCATTGGCCGGAAAGGCTCCCTCTTTCAGCGGCCGTCTTTATTGCCTTAATGATCTACAGGTATCCCCCGCACCGGCACAGATTGCCTTCTATCGTCGTCTTTATATCGTCCACGGAAGGGTCTAAATTGCAGTCCAGAAACGCCTTTGTGGACATAATCATTCCAGGCGTACAATATCCACAGTTGACAGCCCTTCCTTCCAGGAAGGCCCTCTGTATGAAATGAATCTCGTCAGTGGGTGTTTTACTCAAAGCTTCGATGGTCCAGACCTTTCCCGCACCCGCCTAGACAATTGGAAATATGCACGAAGGAATCGTATTTTCTATAAGTTATTTTGTAAGCTATGTTGGTCAAGAATGCAAGCAAGAAACTGATCAAAAGGTTCTTAAGGAAGCGATTAAGGTTTCGGGTGAAACGTGACAAGAGCGCGGTAGCACGTTATCCGGAGCGAAGCTTCTTGGGATTCAGCTTAACACGGGGTAGTGAGTTGAAGCTTCAGAACCGAATCTTTGAATTGCCTCTCCAAGAGGTAACTCAATCCTCGGAAAGAAGAAGAGCGAGTAAGTCGGGGAGACGGGTATCGTGCATATCGTCTTACACCGTTATCCTCGGCAGCCAGAGAGCTATTTCGGGGAATATCATACAGAGAACAAGAACAAAAACGGAGATCCAAATAAAACCCCAAACACTCAGGTAGATATCCGTAATGCTAACGTCTTTATAGCCCAGCCCTTTGAAATAAAAAAGAACATAACCAAAAGGCGGTGTCAACATACCAATAATTGCACACATACTGATAAGAAAACAAATCCAGAGGATATCGATGCCCAGTTTCACGGCTATTGGTATAAACACTGGGACGACGATCAGCAATATGGCAGCAGTTTCCATAAACATACCCATAATAAATATTATAAACATCATTACAGCCACGATACCGAGGGGGGAAATCTGTAGATTTATGATCAGGTCTGTTATAAAGCGATTGACCCCTACGAAACCACAAAGCGCGGAAAATGAACTTCCTCCGAGAACAAGCCAGAAACACATAATGATTAGTCCAAGGCTCTTTGTCACTACCGAGTACAAATTTCTCCAATTAAGAGTACGGTAAATCGCGGCACAGATTAAGGCGCCACTTGCACCTACAGCACCGGCTTCTGTGGGGGTGCAAGCGCCGGAATAAATTCCACCAAGAACCAGAACAATTAAAAAAATGGGGAGCAGTAACCCGACAAGGGAGCTAATTTTGTCTCTCCAATTAGCTCGCTCTGTAAGTGGTATTGGAGGAGCAAGGCTGGGTTTACGTACGGATCTTACTCCGATGTAAGCCATAAAAAAAAGTGAACACATCAGACCTGGCAACATGCCTGCCATAAATATTTTTCCCACAGAAATACCAGTCAAGCCGGCCGTAATAATCATTGGAAGACTGGGTGGGATAAGTGGTCCCAGCATTCCCCCCGCCATAATGCTCCCCATTGCCAATCTTTTATCATAACCTCGTTTCGTCATCTCCGGATAGGCAAGCATCCCCATGATTAAAGTGCCTGTCCCGGACAATCCAGTCATAGCCGCGATCAAAGTGCAAATAAAAATTGTCCCTATTGCTAAGCCACCCTTAATACCAGCCATCCACTTGTACATCATGTCGTACATACGGACACCAATGCCTGAAATTTCCAGTATGCTTGCCATGAGAACGAATAAAGGAATAGCTAAGTAGACATCTTTGACTAGGCTATCAAAGATGGGAGGAAAAACTGTATATAATGCTTGGGGGCCAATGAAAACAAGAAAGCCCATCACACTGACGATCATTAAACAAAAAGCGATAGGCAATCCTGTCGTGAGCAGGACAAGAAGGGCAGTCCATATAACGAAGGTGATGATTCCCTCGCTCAAGGTCCATTCCCTTCCAGAGTTCTTAGCCTACGGATAAACTCGACTATTCCTTGTAACAGCATTAAAAAGAAACCCAACGCTACAAGGATTTTTAGGGGGTATATCGGGGATGCGAAGTAGGAGGAGAAGCGTTCCCTGAATTGCAGAGAAACTAAAGCTGCCGAGGCTGATTGCCACGATATGATACCAACGGTGAACAGGAAGAGCGGGAATGTAATCAAGTCCAACATTAATTTCTTCCTTGGTGGAAGTCGTGCCCAAAGTATATCCATTCTGACATGCCAGTTTTTAAGGAGTCCCCACCCTCCGCCCA
>Ga0153916_10001841_pt1 | contig 15421 bp, 11 predicted proteins | sample Opewatmetagenome_FD_109642 | JGI IMG/M metagenome (GOLD analysis project Ga0153916, IMG submission 109642) | Freshwater wetland microbial communities from Ohio, USA - Open water 3 Core 3 Depth 4 metaG | ecosystem: Environmental > Aquatic > Freshwater > Wetlands | place: USA: Ohio, Lake Erie...
AGACGGTCGAGCCCTCCTCATATTTGTCGTTGCTGAGGGTGGGTTCCAGCGCCTGCCCCGTTCCCATCACCGATTCCGTGGCCTGCTGGAAGGCCGTCTCCAGCGACCGGTGGTTTACGGGGACGTCGAACTTCATCTTCGCTTTCGTGCCGGCCCCGGACGCGGCAGGGGCCGCTGGCGGGGCTCCGCCGGCCGCCGGTTTGGCCAAGGGCGGGGGCGCCTCGTTGCCGCTCTTCCCCGGCCCTTCCGCCGGCGGAGCCGCCGATGAGGCGGATTTCTCGGGCGCGTTGTCGGCCGGGCCGGCCCCGGCGAGCAGGATCGACGACAGCGCCACCGTCTGCCCACGCGAGCCGGGCGGCAACCCGAGGCCCCCTTGCGACTCCGCCTTCGGTGGCCCCGCCTTTCCCGGCGGTGCTCTCTCCCCGGGACCGGTCTCCTTGGCAGGTGCTTCCGCGGCAAGCAGTGTGACTTTCACTTGGTTCCGCTGCAGCTCCCCGGCCTTGTCGAAGATCTCCTCGATCTTCGCCTGGACCTGACGGAGATACTGTTCCGCGTCGACCCCTGGGGGACTGGAGGTCTCGACCTTGAACTGCGTCCCCGGTTCCGCGCGCTCGCTTTGCACGTCGCTGACCACGGTGTCCGGCAGATTCGCCTCCTCCAGCCTGTCTCGCACGTCGGCAATGTCGTGCTTCTGGTTGAAAGCGAATTGAATCGAAACCCCGCCGCTGAAATCGATCCCCAACAAGCCCCGACCGCGATGGACCACGCCCGCCATCCCCAACACAATCAACCCCAGCGTCATGCCGATCATCCACCACTTGTAGCGGAGGAAGTTGAAGTGGGTCTCGCCGACCAGTTTCAGCATCTTCACCGAGCTGATCCAGCGACGCCGCTCGGCGACGTCGAACACCACGTGGGCACAGAAGATCGCCGTGTACATGCTCAGCACGATGCCCAGGAACAACGTCACGGCAAAGCCGCGGACCTGGTCCGTGCCGATCACGTACAACACCAGGGCGGTGATCAAGGTGGTGAGGTTCGAGTCGACAATCGCGCTTAGGGCCCGGTCGAAGCCGTTGCGGATCGTCATCCGCAGGGCGGCGCCGCGGGCCGCCTCCTCGCGCATCCGCTCGTAGATCAGCACGTTGGCATCGACGGCCATGCCCACCGTGAGCGCGAACCCCGCCAGGCCCGGCAGCGTGAACGCCGCCTGGATCGTGATCATGATCGCCAGCAGCAGGATCATGTTCATGAAAAGCGCCAGGCAGGCCACCACTCCGGCGAAACGATAGTAGGCCAGCATGAACATGAGCACCAGCGCGACCGAGAGGACGATCGAGTTCATCCCCCGCCTGATCGTATCCTCGCCCAGCGTCGGGCCGATGAACTGCTGGCTGACCGGCTCCGGGCTGAGCGCGGTGGGCAGGGCGCCGGCGTTCAGCACGTCCACGTACTCCTTCACGGCCTGCTCGGTGAAGTCGCCGGTGATCTCGCCGCTGCCGAAGATCGCGTCGCGGATCCCCGGGGCCGACTGGAGCTTGCCGTCGAGGATGATCCCCAGTTGGTATTCGTACTTGCCCACCTTGTCCGGCAGGTGGGTCCCGGTGAGCTTGCCGAAGCGCTCCGCGCCGGCGGCGTTGAAGGCGAAGTTCACGGCGGGCCGCAATTGCTCATCCACCCCCGGCTTCGCCCGCGTCAAGTAAGCCCCGGTCACGTCCTGGTCGTCCTGGACGACGAGCACCTCCAGGTGCTTCTTGCCCCGCCGCGTGGTCACCCAGCGCTTGCCGAGGTCGGGACTCCCCTCGAACTGACCCTCCTTTCCCGGCTCGACCGGCACCCAAAAGGCCAGCGTCCGCTCCTTTCCTTCCGGGTCCGTTTCTCTGAGTCTCTTCTCGCTGTCCGGCAGGGCCAGTCCGCGGTCGATCAGGCTGCCGTAGTCGTAGTTCGCATCGCGCCGGGTGGCGAGGATGCGGAACTCCAGCGTCCCGATCGATCCGAGGATCTTGCGGATCCGATCGACCTCCTCCTTCTCCACTTTAGGGATGATGATCTCGATCTGCTGGCTGCCCAGCGGCCGAACGGTCACCTCCTTGATGTTGGCCGGGTCGATCCGCCGCTTGATCGCCGTGACCAGCCGGTCCATGTCGACGCTGGCCTTCCCATCCGCCCCGCGGCGGCCGCCGTCCGCCTCCTGACCGGGCGCAAACGTCGTCTCTTCCCCCTGCAACAGCTCGTACACGAGGATCACCCCGCCTCGCAGGTCGATCCCCAGCTTGATCTTGTCCACGGGAGGCTGTTGCACGAACTTCAGGTACGGAGGCTGATCCACGTACGTCAGGTACGCGTGGACGTACTTCAAGTACGCGGCGTTCAGGCAGACCGCCGCGCCGGCGAACAAGGTGAACAGGATCAAGGTGATCTTGCCGAAGTAGTCGGGCATCCGCCAGCGCCGCGACAGATAGCGGCCCAATCCGAAGGACGCCGCGAAAACCGCCACCACGATCAGCAGTTTCGCATACGGAAAGGACCAACCTTCGGCGGCCGGAACGTCGGGCACGGCCGCAGCATCGGCCTGGGCAATCAGCAAGCTCTGATGAAACCATCCCATGAGACGTCGTTCCTCAGTCTTTCTTCGACGGTGTTTCCCTCGAGGGCTCGTCCCCCACGACCCGGGCAATCGCGGCCATCGAGACGCGGATCTTCGTGTTGTTGCTCTCGTCGACCTTGAGCGTCACCGCTTCCTGATCGCGATGCAGGATCGTCACCACGCCGTAGATCCCCCCGACCGTGATCACGCGATCGTTCGGCTTCAGCGCCTGGAGCATCTGCTGCCGCACGTTCTTCTCCCGGCTCTGAGGGCGGCCGATGAGAAAATGGTAGATCAGGAAGACGGCCGCCACCGGCCAGAGGATCCACAACAGGCCTCCGCCCGGGGGCCCCTCCGGCTGGTCTTCCGCAGCCAATAGCACAAGCGTTCTGAGGATTTCTCCCACGGCATTCCCCCGTTCGTTGAGGGTGGGAACGGATCGGCGAGCAGCCCCCTGCCCTCTCAGGCGGCCCGGTGCCCGGAATCAGGGGCCGAATCGTCCGGACCAGGCGAGCCCAATCGCAGCGCGCTAGCCCACCATCATAAAATCATGCGCCCCAAGGGACAAGGGCAGCCGGTGCCCCCGGGCGGCCCGGCATACCTGGTCGCCGAACACGATCAAGGCGGCTTGCAGTGCGAAGCGCAGAATGCAGAGTGCAAAATGCAAAGTGCAAAATGAGAAATGTCACCCCATTCTGCATTTTGCATTTCTCGCTATTCAATCTATCCAAACTTCCCATTCTCCTCATTCTTCGCAGTCGCTTCGTCCCAATCCGCCAAAATGCGGGCTACGTAGAAGGTTCCTTATCTCCGTCTCGTGTATTCTCCAGAATCCCCCAACTTCGTATTCTCTCCCGCCGAAATTCCTCAAACCGGCCCTCGGCGATCGCCTGGCGGGCACGCGACATCAACCTCTGGTAGTAGGTGATGTTGTGTATCGAGAGCAGGATCGGCCCCAACATTTCGTCGGCCACGAACAGGTGGCGGATATATCCGCGGCTGCGGCGACACGCCGGGCAGGGGCACTCCTCCTCAATGGGGGAATCATCCTGCTCGAACTGGAGGTTTCGCATCCTCAGCGGGCCCCGGTCGGTGAACGCCATCGCGTTGCGGCCGTTTCGCGTGGGGATCACGCAGTCAAACAGATCGATCCCCCGGCGGATGCCCTCCAACAGGTCTTCCGGCCGGCCGACCCCCATCAAGTACCGCGGCCGGTCCAACGGCATGGCCGGAACGGTAAAGTCCAGCGTGCGATACATCTTGTCGGGTTGCTCGCCGACGCTCAAGCCGCCGATCGCGTAGCCCGCGAAATCCATCTCCGCCAGCCGCCGCGCGGATTGGACCCGCAGCTCGGGGTCCAGCCCGCCTTGGACGATGGCGAAAAGCGCCTGGTCGTTGCGGGTTGCGGCGCGGCGGCAGCGCTGGGCCCAGCGGACGGTGCGGTCGGCGGCGTCGCGAACGACCGCCGGATCGTTGGGCAGGGGCACCACGTGGTCCAGGACCATCGCCACGTCGCTGCCCAGCGTTTCCTGGATCGCCACGGCCCGCTCCGGCGAGAGCTCGATCAGCCGTCCGTCGATGTGGGAGCGGAAGACGGCCTTTTCCTCGCATACCCGGGTCATCTGCGCCAGGCTGAACAACTGGAACCCGCCGCTGTCGGTCAAGATCGGCCCCTCCCAGCCCATGAACCGGTGCAGCCCAGCCAAGGCGGCAACGACGTCTTCCCCGGGGCGAAGCGCGAGGTGATAGGTGTTGGCCAGGACCATCTGGGTGCCGGTCGCGCGGAGCTGCTCGATCTCCAGCCCTCGGACGGTGCCCGCCGTTCCGACCGGCATGAAGCCCGGCAAGTCGACCGGCCCGTGGGGCGTGCCGAAAGTGCTCCGCCGCGCAGCACAAGCCGGGTCGACGCCGTGCACGCGAAAGGAGAAGTAGGCGGAGTTCATCGCGACGGCCGGTCCTCAGGCCGCGTCTTGACTGGCCCCAATCGCCGCGTCCAGACCGCTGCCGATCATCGCGTCCTGATCGTCCGCGATCGCGTAGTCGTATTGGGCGAAGAAGCGGCTCCAGCGGCGGGCGATCTCGGCGCGGGTTTCCGGGGAGATTTCGTAGCGGTTTTTCTTGTAGCCCGACTGGCTTTGGAGGAATCCCTCCATCGCCGGCCGCGCCTCCTCGAACCCGCCCAAAGCCAGCTCGTCGTAGATCCGCCGCATCTGGCCGATCGGATCGCGGACGAGGTCCTCGTAGCGGACTTCGCTCAACTGGGAGGGGGGGATCAGCGGGCGGTCCCGCTCGAACGCCGCGTACATCCGGTCAAACGTGCGGAAGACGCGCTCCTCCAGACCGTCGTAGTCCCGCCCCTGAAGCCTTTGGTCCTGGTAGAGCCGCCTCCAGAGATTCACCGTCGAGGCGAAGAGCACGTAAGGGTCGCGGACGATGTGCACGAAGCGGGCCTTCGGAAACAGTTCCAGGAGCACCCGAATCCGGCCCGTGTGCGCGGGCGACTTGAGCACGATCCGCTTGGGATCGGCCAGCGTGACGCACCTGAGGAACCACACGAAGGATTTCTTCCACCGGGCAAGGCGCCTCGGCGAGAGCGTTTCCAGGGTCAGGTAGGCCTCGTCCTGGGTCCGCTCCCTGGGAAACGCCATGGTGGTGAAGTACGGCGAAGGGACCCCCATGGCACACAACGCGAACTCATCCTCCTGGGGCCGGTCCCAGCCGGCGGGCATGTTGTCCATCGGCCGCCGATCCGGCAAGAGGAAGGAGAAAACCGTGGGAAAGGTCCGCCGCGTGAGCAGGTAGTGGTTGGGGGCGAAGCAGGCGTAGGTGTTGGGAAAGGTGTGCCGCGGGTCGAGCACCAAGAGTTCGTGGAGCAAGGTCGTGCCCGACCGCCAGTGGCCGACAATGAAGATGGGGTCCCCCTCGATCCGCGTCTTGGCGATTCTCCGGCCGAACAGCACCGCCTGGATCAGCCCGAGCAGCGAATTGAACACCGCCAGCAGGGTAATCACCAAAGCCATCGGGATTCGGGACGGGGCAATGCGGAAGCGGTTTCTCGCCAGCAGCCGCACCCACCCGGTCACGTTGATCCCATCCCAAAAGCGGGGAATCCAGAATCGGTCTCTGTACCCGCCCTTATAGCCATCAGCTCTCACGACTGAAGTCGTCGCCATCAACAGGTCCTTCCAACTCCACACATCCTAGCAGTCCGGGAGCGGGCGAGGCAAGTTGTGTAGCCCACATAACTCCGAAGAGTGGGATAGATCGGGGCTCTCGCTCCGCGTTTACTCCTCATCATCCCCGAGAATTTCCCCTTCCTGGCAACAGGCAGCGGCAAAGCAACCCCAGAGAAGGGGTCGCTGCCCTAAGCTCGGGTTACTCCCTCGCGGGGCGCGCTGCCGGTGTACTGTATCGCCTTGAAGCCCAGGGGACTTGAGGGCCGCTTTCGCCCGGCGCCTTCAGTGCTAGCACTGCCTCGCCAAACCGACCTGGACAACCCGGCCGTCTTTGGTTAACTTCCGCCCCTCTTCACTTCTACCGTAAGCTAATCACACGACGTACCGACCCTCGAGCGCGTCCGGAGAAACGGATGGCTTCAGGCGCCTTGCCGCGCGGAGCGGGGACGTTCCTGCTTGCGCGGGTCCCAGATCTGATCCTGCCGGTGGGGCTGATCGCCAGCGTGCTGGTGATCCTCGTTCCCTTGCCGCCGCCGTTGATGGACGTCCTGTTGTCGGCGAACATCACGGTCTCGGTGATCATGCTCCTGACGACGATCTACGTGCGCACTCCGCTGGAGTTCAGCATTTTCCCCTCGCTCTTGTTGGCCACCACGCTCTTCCGGCTGGTCCTCAACGTGGCCACCACGCGGCTGATCCTCACCCGCGGAGGCACGGTGGGGCTGTCGGCCGCGGGGGAGGTGGTCCGCAGCTTCGGCGAGTTCGTCGCCGGCGACAGCGTCGTCGTGGGGTTCATCCTCTTCGTGATCATCGTGGTGATCCAGTTCGTGGTGATCACCAAGGGGGCCACGCGGATCAGCGAAGTGGCGGCGCGGTTCGCCTTGGACGGCATGCCGGGGCGTCAGATGGCCATCGACGCCGATCTCAACGCCGGAATCATCGACGAGCGCGAGGCCCAGCGGCGGCGTCAGGAAATCACCCGGCAGGCCGACTTCTTCGGCGCCATGGACGGTGCCAGCAAGTTCGTCCGCGGCGACGCCATCGCCGGGATCGTGATCACGCTGATCAACATCATCGGTGGGCTTTTCATCGGCATGATCGAGGCCGGGATGGGGCTCCGCCAAGCCGCCGAAGTGTTCACCAAGCTCACGATCGGCGACGGCCTGGCCAGCCAGGTGCCGGCGCTGCTGATCTCCCTGGCGGCCGGCCTGCTGGTGACCCGCAGCAGCTACGACACCGACTTGCCGGTCGAGTTCCTCCGGCAATTGTTCTCCCGCCCGCAGGCCCTGGCCGTGGCCGGAGGATTCCTGGGGATTCTCGTGTTCACCAACCTGCCCACGATCCCGCTGGTCCTGCTCGGCTCGGGTTGTTTCGGATTGGCCGTGACCCTCACGCGGAAGCGCGCGCGGACCCAAGCCGCCGAAGAAGCCAAGAAGAAGGTGGAGGCGGCGAAGCCCGCCGGCGAACGCGTCGAAGACTACCTCCTGGTGGATCCGATGGAGGTCGAGATCGGCGTGGGCCTGATCCGCCTGGCCGATCCGGGCCGCGGCGGCGACCTGCTCGACCGGGTCCAGCGGATCCGGCAGAACGTGGCCGCGGACGTTGGCATCATCCTGCCGAAGGTCCGCATCCGCGACAATTTCCAACTCGGCCAGCACCAGTACCGCATCAAGATCGCGGGCATGCCGGTGGCCGAGGGATCGGTCCAGCCGGGAATGCTGCTGGCGATGGACTCCGGCGTCACCAGCGGCAAGCTGGAAGGGATGGCGGTCCGGGAGCCGGCGTTCGGAACGCCGGCCCTGTGGATCGCCCCGGCGGTGCGCGAGCAGGCCGAGACGTACGGTTACACCGTCGTCGAGCCGGGGGCGGTGATCGCCACGCACCTCACCGAGACGATCCGCAAGCACGCCGACGAGATCCTCACCCGCGACGCCACCAAGCACCTGCTCGAAGAGCTCAAAAAGACCTCGCCGGCGGTGGTCGAGGAGCTGATCCCCGGCCAGATGAAGCTGGCCGAGGTCCAGCAGATCCTCCAGATGCTGCTGCGGGAGCAGGTGCCGGTCCGCCAACTGGGAGCGATCCTGGAAACGCTGGGCGACTACGCCCCGCGGACGCGGGACCCGATCCTTCTGGCGGAGCTCGTTCGCGCGCGGCTCGCCCGGACGATCTCCACGCGGTACCGCGACCCCGACGGCCGGCTCCACGTGCTCACCCTCGACCCGGCCCTGGAGGATCGCATTCGCGCCGGGTTCGAGCACACCGAGCGGGGGATCTTCGTGCGGATGTCGCCGCAGGCCGTGGAGGCCACCTGCCGGGCGATCGCCGCCGAGGCCGAGAAGCTCTCGCGGCAGAACCGCCCGCCGATCCTGCTCGTGAGTCCGCAGATCCGCGCCGGGCTCAAGCAGATGACCTTGGCGCACCTGCCGAACCTGGTCGTGCTGAGCTACAACGAGATCACGCGGGATACGAAGATCGAGGCGATGGCGATGGTTGCCGACGCCAAGTGACGAGGGCGGCTGTTAGCTCACTTCATCCCTCTTAACGTGGATGGAAGGGATCATGGAAATCAAGACCTATCGTGCCGGGACGATGCACGAGGCGCTGGCCATGGTCCGCCGCGATCTGGGACCGGACGCGGCGGTGTTGCACACGCGGGAAGTGGCGGCGGGTTGGCTGTTGGGGTGGCTTGGCGGACGCCGCCAGATCGAGGTGACGGCTTCCGCCGGGGTCAACGTGCTAAGCCGGTTGCCGCGGCGCGCAATGGCCGAGCCGGCGGCTTTGACCCCCTCCGCAATCTCCCCGCTCCCGGCCCCCCCCGCGCCTTCTCCCGAGCCCGCTCCCGCCTTTCCCGAAGAGGTGAAAGGCCAACTGACCGATTTGCAGGCGATGCTCCAGGAGCTTTGCCAGCAGTCGCGCCGCGGGACCCAGCGCGATCTCCCCGAGAGCCTCTTCCGCCTGTTCACCGACCTGATCGAAGCGGATTTGAGCGAGGAGCTCGCCCGGGAGCTGGTCGAGCGGGTCCGCCACGAAGCCCCCGACAGCGAGCTGGCCGATCCGGTGTTGATCAAGGCCCGGGTGGCGAGGCTGATCGAAGAGGAAGTTGCCGTGGCCGGCCCGATTGCCGTCGTGCCGGGCCGCTCCCGGCTGGTCGCGCTGGTGGGACCGACGGGCGTGGGCAAGACCACCACGATCGCCAAGCTCGCGGCCAACTACCGGCTGAAGCAGAAACACAACGTCGGCCTGATCACGGTCGACACCTACCGGATCGCCGCGGTGGAGCAACTGCGGACCTACGCCGACATCATCGATCTGCCGATGCAGGTCGTTTCCACCCCGCGGGAGATGCGGGAAGCCGTGCGGCGGATGAGCCCCCTCGACCTGATCCTCATGGATACCGCCGGCCGCAGCCCGAAGGACGGCATCAAGATCCAGGAGCTCAAGGCCTTCCTCACCGAGGCCGGGGCCGACGAAGTCCACCTCGTCTTGAGCAGCATGGCCAGTGCCCGCACCCTCCAGCAGACCGCCGAGCACTTCGCCCTCGTAGGGACCAACCGGCTGATCCTGACCAAGCTCGACGAGGCCACCGGCCTGGGCAACCTCCTGTCGGTGCTCCGCTCCAGCAAGCTGCCGCTGAGCTATCTGACGAACGGCCAGAACGTGCCGGAGGACATCGAGACGGCGCAGTCGCGCCGCGTGGCCCGGTTGATCCTGGGCCTGGAATCCGTCTTGGGCAAGTGAGGCGACCCCGCGTGATGCAGGACCAGGCCAACGACCTCCGCCGGCTTGCCCGCGAGCTCGTCGCGACGGCAACGCCACGATCCGCTCCGCAGCCGCGATTGGTCGTCGCGGCCAGCGGCAAGGGGGGCGTCGGCACGACGACCGTCGCGGTGAACCTCGCGGCCGCCCTGGCCCGGCAAGGACGCCGCGCGGTGCTGGTGGACGCGGATCCGCACGGGGCGGGGGCCGCAAGCTTCTGCCGCGGCGGAGGACCCTTCACCGTGGCCGACGTCCTGGCCGCGCGCTGCGCCGCGCGGGAGGCGCTCCAGCCCGGGCCGGCCGGAACCCGCGTCCTGCCGGGAAGCTGGGGGCTGAGCGGCGCGTGGGACTGCTCCGCCGCCGCCCAGGAGCGGTTGATCGATGAGCTCCGCGGGTTGGGCGACGTGGCCGAGGTGGTGCTGGTGGACGCGGGCACGGGGTGCGGACGCCCGGCACGCCGCTTCTGGCACGCGGCCGACCTCGTGCTCGTGGTCACCACGCCGGAGCTTCCCGCGGTGATGAACGCCTACGCCTCGATCAAGATGCTGGCGCCGCCCGACGATCGGGTCCCGATCCACACGATCGTCAACATGGCGCCGAACCACCGAGTGGCCGACGAAGTGGGCGCCCGGCTCAGCCGGGCCGCGACGCGGCTGCTCGGCCTCAAGCCGCAGAGTTCGGTCGGGATGCTTTGGGCCAAGGAGATCGCGGAGGCAGGCCGGCGAGGGGAGCCGTTCGTGCTGGCTTGGCCGCGGCACCCGGCCACCCGGCAGATCGACCGCCTCGTGGCCCGGCTGAATTCCACGTCCCCCGTTGGCCCCGGCCAAGACGTTGAGATTCCGGCAGACAGGTTCAACCCCAAACAAGGAGAATTGCTGCAAAACGCGAAAAATTGACTCAAGGCGGTAGTGGAGTCCGCCGATTTTAGGAATCGCTGTAGGCAGCCGATCCGCTGTTAAGCTGGAGTAAATGGAGTGAGTTTAATGGCTGCCTAGGGGAGACTTGTGGCACGTATCTATGCCGGCATCTTGGGTCCCCTGGCATTCCTGACGTCCCTGGCGCACGGGGCGCTGCACGGCCGGCAGGCCGACGTCGTCCTGCTGGACGCGTGGCACGCCCTGCTGGGGTTTGCGGCGCTGGGGTGCGTGATCGGCTGGCTCGCCGAACGGATGGTCGAGGAAGAGGTCCTTGCCAGGATCTCCTCGCGTGCCGGCAAGTCCCCGCCGTCCCGGGTCGCCGCCCAGGAAACCCGCCCCTAAACGTACACCGAGAAGGATCTCACGAGCAGGCAGCTTAGCGCGCCCTCACGGAGGAGTCCATGGCAACCACTGTCGCTCCGGAAGACGTGGAGCAACTTTGGATCGAATACAAGAAGGATCTGTCGAACCAGGAGCTTCGCAACCGGCTGGTGGAGGTCTACTTGCCGCTGGTGAAATACAACGGCGAGCGGATCTGGGCACGGCTGCCGGAAGGGGTGGAGCTGGACGACCTCATCTCCGCCGGAGTGTTCGGGCTGATGGACGCCATCGACGCCTTCGATCTGTCGCGCGGCGTCAAGTTCGAGACCTACTGCGTCCCCCGCATCCGCGGCGCCATGCTCGACGAGCTGCGGACCATGGACTGGGTGCCGCGGCTCGTGCGCTCCAAGGCCAGCCGGCTCAACGAGGCGATGAAAACCCTCGAAGCCAGGCTCGGCCGCCAGCCCAGCGAAAACGAGCTGGCCCACGAGCTGGGGATCAGCGTCCCCGAGCTCGAAAAAATGATGCTCGACGCCAACGCGGTGAACCTGATCAGCCTCAACAAGAAGTGGTACGAGACCGACAGCTACAAGGACGTCCGCGAGATCGACATCCTCGAGGACAAGAAGGGGGAAGACCCCACCAAGCGGATCCAGAAGAACGACCTGATGCGCCTGGTCACCAAGGGGCTCAACCGCAACGAGCGGCTGATCATCATCCTCTACTACTACGAAGAGCTGACGATGAAAGAGATCGGCGCCACGCTCGATCTCTCCGAAAGCCGCGTCAGCCAGATGCACAGCTCGATCGTCCAGCGGCTGCAAAGCCAGCTCAATCGCCGCCGCCCCGAATTCGGGGTCTGAGCGCCGCCCACGCCCTGCCGAATTGCCGGACGCCTTCACCGCTGGACCGGCGACGGGACGGCCTGGAGGAACCGGCCGCCGCTCTCGTACCAGCCGTGGCGCGTGAAGCGGCACCACGTAAGATGGATGAGAAACCCCAGTCTCACGCCGCCGGCCGTTTCCAGCGAGAGGATCATCCGCCGATAGGGGAGCGGCTGGGGATGGTAGAAGCCGAACCCCCGCTCGGAGAGGTGCTTGCCGACGACCACCACCGGCTCACCCTCCGCGGTCATGCCGTCCTCGCCGACCGGGGTAAGGTAGGCCAAGTACGGGTAGGGATAGCGGGAGTCGCGACGCCGCTCGGTCACGCCCCCGCGCGAATACAGGGCGGCCAACAAGGCCCACACCTGGCCGCGCACGTCCCCCTCCGCAGACAGGCTCCGCTGGGCGGGAGGGTGCACGGGCAGCACGCTGAGCAGCGTCATCGGGGATACCTCTGCTGAGGGAGCCGGCGCGAAACGGCAAGACAAGGCGATAAACTGGGGCCGCGAGACGGCCAAAGAAAACCTAGGTCACAATTGGCCCGGCGCCAAATCGGTCCGGGTGCCCGCCCACCCGTGCCGCCCAGACCCGCGTCGGACCGGAGTTGCCCGTCCCGGGAAACGCCTCCACGACCCACTCGGCACTATTCCCCCTAAAGGTAGCAGACCCGTTTCGCGTACACTGTTTCTCCGGCACCCCGAGGGGAACGGCTTGTCCGGCCGCCGGCAAACGGTTAAGCTACGTGTTTCCGCCGATCTGGTAGACCGCTCGGCTGGCGGGGCACGTGGCTTCGCCGCGGCGTCCTGGACGAGCGGACCCGCTGAACCGATGAGCAGTTGACGATGAAGACCTACATGGCCCGACCGCAGGAGGTCAAGCCGAAGTGGTGGCTTGTGGACGCGAAGGACAAGGTGGTCGGCCGCCTGGCGAGCGACATCGCCATGATCCTGATGGGGAAGCACCGGCCCACCTACACGCCGCACGTCGACACCGGCGACTTCGTCGTAGTGGTCAACGCCGACAAGGTCGTCTTCAGCGGCAAGAAGTGGGACAAGAAGCGCTACACGTGGTACACCGGCTACACCGGGCTCCGCGTCGAGACGCCGGCCCAGCGGATTGCCCGCAAGCCGGAGAAGATCCTCAGCGAGGCGGTTCGCCGGATGCTGCCCAAGAACAAGCTGGCGGTGAAGATGCTCTCGAAGCTGAAGGTCTACGCGGGCGAGCAGCACCCGCACCAGGCCCAGGAGCCCGAGGCGATCGAGCTGGCGATCAAGAAGGGCAAGAGCAAGAAGGCGAAGAGTCCCCAACCGTAATATCCTTGGACCCGGAGCGGCGCGGCCGGGCGAGGTTGGCCTGGGGCGTGCATGCCCCTGAAGAAGGACAGCCATGGCAGAAGCCACGATCCTGAAAGATAAAGGCACCAACGACGTCCTGGGGACCGGCCGGCGCAAGACAGCGGTGGCCCGCGTCCGGCTGCGGCCCGGCCAGGGGCGGATCTTCATCAACGAGCGGCCGATGGAAGAGTACTTCCCCGTCGAGCAGCAGCGCAAGGCGGTCCTGGCCCCGCTGGTGCAAGCCGCCAAGCGCGAGCAGGTGGACGTGCTGGTCCGCGTCCACGGCGGCGGGCCGAACGGCCAGGCCGACGCCTGCAAGCTGGGCATTGCCCGGGCGCTGAAGGTCTACGACTCCGGCACGGAGAGCGCGCTCCGCGACGCCGGCCTCCTGACCCGCGACGGCCGCATGAAAGAGCGGAAGAAATACGGCCTCCGCGGGGCCCGCCGCGGCACGCAGTTCTCGAAGCGCTAAACCACGCCGGCTCGAAAACGGTCCGTTGCCGACGTCTCCATGACGGTCGATCGCGATGCCTCGTCGTCTCTGGCCACTGGCTGCGCTGGTTGTTCTCCTGCTGCCGGCATCGAAATCGTCGTCGAGGTCCGCGACGGAAAAGGTAATCCTCTTCCCGGCGCCTATGTGATCGGGTCCAGCAAGGACTGGCGGTCCGCGAAGAGGGACTTCGGTGCCGTGACGTGCGGCCCTGCACAAGCCAACGTGAACGGTCGGACAATTCTGAGAAAAGACTGTCTTCGCCAGTGACCGGTGCCGGACGCTCTGGCGATTCTGCCAATGCCCTTTCCAGCCCTCGCATCCGTGCTGCGGCGTTTTCCGACCTGAGCAGACTGCATCAGTTTGCGATGCGTTATGCAGCGTGGTACGGTGCGTGGTCGCAGGCACGCGGGACATCATGAATCCGCCTGGCGGACGATCTCCACGGCCTGGAGGATCGGCGCCTCGCGCGGCGCGGGCTTGCCGGCCTTGGGCACGAGCTCGATCAGCAGCCGGTCCTCGACGCGGACATCCGGAAACTGCTTGAAGACCGCGCGGTTCCGGCCCCCCGCTTCCTTGACGACGTCGAAGTCCTTGAGCACCACCTTGTCCTGGAGCTTGACGTCGAACACCCGCTGGCCGGGCTGGTCGTTCTCGGGATCGGCGAAGGCCAGGCGGACGCGATACGTCGCCGGCGGGTCCCCTTGGCCGAGAAGCGGGATCGCGCACTTGCCCAGCCCCACCACGGCCGAGCTCCAGAGCCAGGCGTCGTCGGCGCCGGTGACCTGGGGAAAGCGGGAGTTCCCCTGGACGTACGCCCCGCCCGGAAGCAGCGAGACGCTGAGGTTCACCGGAAGCACCAAGGAACCTCGGGGCCGCGGGTAGCCGAGCCAGAGGTTCCCGGCCGAGTCCTTGCGGTCGCCCGCCGCGCCGAAGGCGATGCCCAGCCGCTGGACCGGGGTGAGCGGGCCGGGGGCGCTGTAGTACGCATAGCCGTGGTGGGAGGCCGCCGGCTTAAGCGCCACGCTGCACATGTTGGGAAACGCGCACATGCAGCCGGCGCTCGCCTCGGGCACCAACAGCAGCCCGGCCGCCGGAACGGCGTTGATCCAGCAGCCCGGCCGCTGGCCGCTGAAGTGCATCGTCCCCGAGTCGGCCACCAGGTCGTAGTAGCCCAGGCACCAGGAGCGGAAGATCAGGCAGTTGGGGGAGCCGATCGGGCAGCCGCAGTGGTGTCCCGGGCGGGCGAACTGCCACCGGTCGGGCCGGCCCGTCACCGGATGGATCCGCGTCTTCGCCTCCCCGGTCCGCAGATCGTAGGTCCAGGGCTCGGCGTGCAGGGTGTCGCCGACGACGAGCGGGCGGACCCGATAGCCCAGCGGCTTCGACCAGAGCAGCTTGCCGTCTTCGACCGAAAGGGCCGTGATCCGCCGGTCGGCAAACTGGCCGGCAAAGAACTCCTGCCAGTAATGGCCGTCGGTATAGACCCCAAACAGCAGCAGCACGCCGCGGTGGGCCATCACGGCCAGCGTTCCGCCGCGGGAGAGGGGAAAATCGACGGTCTCCTGCCACACGATCCGGCCGGTCTGGGCGTCCAACGCCACGACCCTCCGTTGGTCTCCCTTGGCCGGTGCTCCCAGGTCCGCGAGGAGGAATTTGCCGTCGGCGATAGCGATCGCGTTATGGGGTATCTTCTGCCCCTGGTAGCTCCACGCGAGCTTTCCGCTGGCAATGTCCACGGCAAACAGGGTGTCGCTCGTGGTGACGGCACCCCAGGGGTTCCGCGCCAGGTTGGCCGGGGCGGGGCACCGGCTCCCGTAGAGCAGCTTCTCGGTCGAAGCGAGGTATCCCCAGCGGTGCGGCTTCCCGTCCGCCGCCGGCGGCACGTCGTAGGTTCTCACGGTCTTGCCGGTCGCCGGCTCCAGCCGCAGGCAATGGTCCTCCACGGCGACGAAC
>Ga0153916_10001842_pt1 | contig 15421 bp, 11 predicted proteins | sample Opewatmetagenome_FD_109642 | JGI IMG/M metagenome (GOLD analysis project Ga0153916, IMG submission 109642) | Freshwater wetland microbial communities from Ohio, USA - Open water 3 Core 3 Depth 4 metaG | ecosystem: Environmental > Aquatic > Freshwater > Wetlands | place: USA: Ohio, Lake Erie...
AGTGGTCCACGGGCTCAGATTGTTCTCGATGGTCTCCACAAAGCAGGATTTCCAGAGTGACGCTCCGCTCGGACATCGGTCTGGCCGGCATCCAGGGCCGACTGTCTATTTTTCCGACGCGCAGCGCGATCGAAGTGGTAAGCTTTGTGTAAGACGCGATTTCGGGGGCAGGGGACGATGGAAGACATGAAAGTGACGGCCGGCGGGTACGACTTCGGACCCGCGCACGCCGCTATGCGCCGGTTCGTGGATGAGGATATCCTTTCCGGAGTTTCGTCCGCGGTGCTGGTGGGCAGGGATCTGGTGGATGTGAATTGTGTGGGATGGGCCGACAAGGAAGCCCGGACTCCATTGCGCGTCGACCACATATTCAGGGTCTTCTCCAATACCAAGCTCGTTACATCCTGTGCGGCGCTGCTGCTGTTCGAAGAGGGCCGATTCCGGCTGGACGATCCGGTCGAGAGGTTCATTCCGCAGCTGGCAAACCGGCGCGTGCTGCGCCCCGGCGCGACCTCGCTGGATGAGACCGAGCCGGCCAGGGGACCGATCACCATCCGTCATCTGATGAGCCACAGGTCGGGGTTGAGCTACGGCGTCTTCGACCCCGGCACACCGATTTTCAAAGCCTACAACGAGCGCAGGGTTCTCAATCCCGCAACGACGCTGGCGGGCATGATCGACGTGTTGGCGGAACTGCCGCTGGTCTACCATCCCGGAACATCATGGGAGTATTCTGTAGCTACGGATGTCCTGTCGCGGCTCGTCGAGATTGTCAGCGGTCAGGGATTCGACAAATTCATTCAATCGCGGATTCTGGATCCGCTTGGCATGGTCGACACCGGCTTCGTCGTGCCGGAGGAAGACCAAGGCCGGCTCGCCGCCTATTATCTCGGAGCGGACCTCATGGACCCCATGAAGCCGGGACTCAAGCGCATCGATGACTCGCCCTTTCCGGGTGCCTATTTGCGCCCCGTGCCCAGGCTGAGCGGCGGCGGCGGTCTGGTTTCGACATTGCCGGATATGGTGGCCTTGATCAGAAGCCTGCTTCCGGGAGGGCCGAGCCTGCTCAAGCCGGATACGATCGCTTTGATGATGACCAACCAGTTGCCCGACGAAATGTGGATGCGTTTCCCCATGGTGGGAGAACTTCAGGGCAAGGCGTTTGGGCCGGCAGGCGGACTGATCCTGAAGCCTTCGCCGCTCGATCATGAGGATTCGAGCGGCGAACTCTTTTGGGGCGGAGTGGCGGGCACGCAATGGTGGATTTCGCCAAAGGCGAATGTTGCGGGCGTGATGATGACCCAGCGCCAGATGGCTTTTCTTCATCCATTTGCTTTTGAGTTCAAGCGATTGGCGTATGAGGCGGTAAAGCACAGGCGCTGACCCCGGCGGGTGATCGGCCGCCTTCGAAGTCCCGGCGTCACGCTAGGTGCATTTCCGGATATAGGGCCGGTTGATTTCCCACAACTCGTCGAGAAGATTCCGTGCCGCGGCCGCGGAATTGACGACGGGATCGATCAGCAGCGCCTGCAACGCCAGCTCCTTCGAAGCATGCACCGCCGCCTCGACGGCCAGTTGCTGCACGTTGACCTGAATGGTCATGAGTTTGGCGACGGGATCGGGCAACGGACCGAGCGAAACGGGCTGAACGCCTGCCATGCCCGCTATGACCGGAATTTCCACGGCAGCGCTGGCCGGGAGGTTCGGAATCGCTTTCTGGTTATGGACCACGCCCGATTCGATGAGTTGTTTGCGGTTATGAAGGACGGCCGAAATGATGGTGACGGCGCGCTCGCCGGATGGTGTCAGCCACGACGCCGGAATCTCTGCCCTGCCTGAAAGCACGTCGTCGGTGAGCCGGTCCAGTTTCGCCCGCTCGTCTTCATCGCGTTCGAAATTGTATCCGTTCTCGCCGGCTTCCCAGCCAAATGGCAGGTATTCACCGACATGGCCATCGCCGCAGCCGAGCCAATAACCGAAGGCTCGAAACAGATTCCGCGTCAGCGGCGAGACCGACGGATCCTGGCCTTTCTCCTTTTCCCGCAACAGCGGATAGAGGTCGGCGCCCGTCTCCCGGTCACGGATCTGCATCAGGCACTGAAAATGATTCAGACCCGCGCCCCACACTTCCACCCGTTCGGCAGGCAATCCAAGAATGGAGGCGACCTGGTCCCGCGCCAAAAAGATTCCGTGGCACAAACCAATGCTGCGGATCTTGCTGTATTGGGCCAGGGCCAAAACGATGCGGCTTTCCGGATTGGAAAAGTTGATGAACAGCGCCCGCGGGCAACGCAGCTCCATTTCGCGCACAAATTCGAAAACCAAGGGCAATGTGCGCAGGGTAAAGAACAAGCCACCCGGGCCGCCGTTCTCTCCCAATGTATGACGAATGCCGAATTTGCGCGGCACCTCGAAATCGAGCTTCCAGAGCCGGTTCCGATCAATGGCGGTCGCATTGATAACGAACTCTGCGCCTTCGAACGCGGCCCGCCAATCGGTGGTGCACTCGATCTTCAACGCCGCGCCCGATTTTTCGTTGAGCAATTTTGCAAGACGTTCGGCACGCGCGAGCCTGTCAACGTTCCTGCCGACCAGGATCAGGGTGCTGCCGGCCAGATCATGACTGGAGAACAGATCCCGGAACATGCTGATGCCGAATGATGCGCTGCTTGCGCCGAGAAAGACGATTTTGGTAACCGCTGTCATGTTCGCTTCCCTGGCGCCGCCTTGCGGGGCCGTTCAGACTGGTGCAGATCAAATGCCATGCCGGGTTGCCAATTAACGTTGATTGCGCGCAATCGGGGTTACGGTCACCTCGGAGGCGAGGCGGTGGACGTCCTCGGGACGGCAAAGCTCCGTCCCTGGATTGAGCAGCGCGGCAGAACCGCCGGCCACGCCGTAGCGAAGCGCTAGTTCGAGGCTGCCGTTGTTCGCCAGGCTCCATACCATCGCGCCCAGGAAACTGTCGCCGGCGCCGGAAACGCTGATGGGCTCGATAGGCAGGCCACTCGCACGCAAAGCCATTTCGCGGGTGGCGAGAAGGGCGCCCTCCGGCCCCATGGAGATGGCAATGACCTCGATGCGATAGCGATCGAAGAGACGGCGGCCCGCTTCGATCAGCGCGGCTTCATCATTGGAAGTGATGCCTGCCAGTTCCTGAAACTCGCGAAGGTTGGGCTTGATGAGATAGACGCCGGCCTCCAGGGCTGGCTTCAGGAACGGGCCGGACGTATCGACGATGACCTTGCTATGTGCATGCGAGGCCTGCGCGACCTTGCCGAAAAAATCGTGCGGTACGCCGGCAGGCAGGCTGCCGCTCGCAATAACGAACGCAGGCTGAGGATGGATGCGCGCAATCGATCCCAGACAGTTCTGCCATTCGATATCGCTGAGCGGGGCACCCGGGAAGACCAGGCGAAATTGCTCGCGGGTGGTCTCGTCGAAGATCGTAAGATCCTCCCGCGTGTCGTTCGACGCGGGGATCACGACGCTTCGCACGCCTTCGCGCTCGACCAGTTTCTCCAGTAACTGTCCGGTGGCGCCACCGGCCGGGTAAATCGCGATGACGTCAATGCCGAGCCGTTTGAGAACCCGGGCGACGTTGATTCCACCTCCGCCCGGATCGCGAAGGGCCGGGGCGCACCGCATTTTGGTGAAAGGCACCATTTTCTTTACCGACGTCGAGACGTCGAGGGCGGGGTTTATGGTGAGGGTGACAATTTGAGTCATATGGATTTCAGCCAATGCCTTCGATGTCAGCCAACGCGCGCAAGCCGACGAACGCGGCATCCTCGTCCAGAATGAGATAGACCGGAATCGGCTGGAGATATTTGCTGAGCCGGCCTTTTTCCTCAAAACGCGCGCGGAATTGCGAGCGGGCAAAATATTCGGGCATGTGACGCAGAATGCCTCCGGCGATAAATATTCCGCCCCTCGCGCCGAGCGTCAGCGCGAGATTGCCGGCGACGGTCCCAAGCATCGCGCAGAACATATCGATGGCAGCGCGGCTCGTCGGACACGTGCCCTCGATCCCGGCGCGGGTGATCTCTGCAGCGGGGCGTCTCGGCAGCATCAAATTGTCCAGGGCGGCCAGGGCCTCGTGGAGATTTTCCAGCCCGTTGCCCGACAGAACATGTTCGGCTGAAACATGTCCGAACCGTTGCCGCAGATAGGCGATCACGGCGTCTTCCCGCGACGAACTGCCGGCCATGGTCGAATGACCGCCCTCGCTCGAAAGCACGAGATGACCGGCAGCGTGCGGTATGCTGATCGCAATTCCAAGACCGGTGCCGGGGCCAACCGCCGCGAGCGGCGCCCCCGCGACCGGTTGTCGACCGCCTATCCGCCTGAGTTTCTCGGGAGAAAGGCGGGGCAGGGACCACGCAACCGCTTCAAAATCATTGATCAGACGCACGGCGGAAAATCCGCAAGCTGCGCGCAACTCGGCGGCATCGATCACCCAGGAACTGTTGGTGAGCGGGCAGCGGCCGTCCTGGACGACTCCGGCGGGGGCAAGGACTGCGGCGCGCGGCTGGCCAGCCTCCGGCAAACCGCTGAGATAGGCGCCGAGTGCCTCGCGAAAGCTGCCGTAGTCGCGCACAGCCATATGGGTGACCCTGCCCACGGTTCCGCCGGCCAGCACGGCGAAGCGCACGTTGGTGCCGCCGATGTCTGCCAGCAGCACATTCTGATTTGTCTGCCCCGGGGAATTCGCTTTCATCTGCGTCGCGCCGTCCTGATCAGATCCGCGTACCAGTGGAACGATGATTTTGGAATGCGCCGCAGCGACGGATAGTCGACATAGGTCAGGCCGAAGCGATGGCTGTATCCCCACTCCCATTCGAAATTGTCCAGCAGCGACCAGACGAAATAACCGCGAACATCGACGCCGTCGGAGGCGGCGGAATTCATCGCCCCGATATAGGCGCGCAGATACCGAATCCGATCCGTGTCGATCACATCTCCCGCCTCGTCGGGTTTGTCAAAATTGCCTAATCCGTTTTCAAGAACGTAAATCGGCAGACCGTAATCTCGATGGACGGTCTTAAGCGTTTCACTGAAGGCTTCCGGATTGACCGGCCATCCTATCGGCGTCAGGGGAACGCCGGCCGGTTGTTCGCCGAACGTGAACCCGAGCATGGAATCTGGCTGCGCGCTGACGTAGACCGGGCTGTAGTGATTGAGTCCGAACCAGTCGAGCGGGCGGCAAATGCGCGCCAGGTCGCCCGGCCGGACGTACGGATCGATGGCAGGCCGCATGAGTGGCGGATACTCGCCGCGACATTGCGGATCGGGGAAAGCCTTGTTCCAGTAGGTGCCCAGGCACGCGGCCGCCGCTGCATCGGCGTCGCTGCCGCTGGAGGGCCAGCAGGGCTGATAACTGTGAATGCACCCGATGGACGCGCCGGGGACGTTCTCGCGGAGCAGATCCACAGCCGCGCCGTGAGCGAGATTTACGTGGTGGATCGTCCGGTGGAGATCGTCTTCGCTGTCTCGATCCCGCTTGCCCAGGGACCGGCTGAAGAGACTGAAGATGGACGGCTCGTTGAATGTCGCCAAACGCTTGACGCGATCGCCGAAACGGGTGGCTACCAGCGTCGTGTAGTCGGCAAACCACGCCGCCGACTCCCGGTTCATCCATCCGCCGAGTTCCTCCAGAGCCTGCGGCAGATCCCAGTGATACAGGCACAGCCACGGTTCGATGCCCGCCGCCAACAGCTCGTCGACCAGCCGGTCGTAGAATGCGAGGCCAGGTTCGTTTGGCGATCCTCGTCCCTGCGGCAGCACGCGCGGCCAGGCAACCGAGAACCGGTATGCCTGAACGCCGAGCCGTTTCATCAGGGCGACATCCTCCCGGTAACGGTGATAATGGTCGCACGCGACATCGCCGGTGTCGTAGTTCTTTATATCTCCGTTCTGGCAGTAGACATCCCAGATACTCTGTCCGCGGCCGTCCTCTTTCGCTGCGCCTTCGATCTGATAACTTGAGGTCGAGACTCCCCAGATGAAATCCGGGCGCAGGCCGGCGGTGGAGGGCAGCTCCGACGCCGGCTTCAATTGACCCGCCTGATCGCCGGACGATTTTCCGTTCGAATCCACCGTTAACCCTCCCGCGGAGCGTGAGGCGCATCAGGCACAGCGTGAAGCGCCATACTAGTAGTCCGGACGATGACGGGACGGTCTTGAGATAAATCAAGAGTTCCCGATTGGCCGATGCGATAGATAACCCATTATTTTGCCGCTGGGGTATCCGCTTGCGAAGAACCAAATGGGGCGGGATCGCCGATGAGGGTTGCCGCGGAAGCGGCTTTTTTCGCGTTGACGAGCGCGACGGGGTGTTCTGGCTGGTCGATCCCGACGGCGGGCGCTTTCTTTCCAAGGGCGTGAATACGGTCCGCTTCGATCAGGACCATGTCGGAATTTCCGATCGCGTGCCATATGCCGATGCGTGCCGGAAAAAATACGGCAGCCTGCACGCCTGGCGCGCGGCAGCGGCAAACCGGCTGGCGAGCTGGAAATTCAACACGCTCGGCTGCTGGTCCGATGAACTCGTCGCCGGTGCGGGATCGTCGCTGCTTGCGACGGCGCCCACGACCGAACTCGGCGCCTCTTTCCGGCTGCACCGGCGCGACGAGATCTTTCCCGATGTCTTCGATCCCGCATTTTCAGGTCATATCCGCGAAAGCGCGAAGAATCGTTGCGCGAAGCGGCGCAACGAGGCCGGATTGCTCGGTGTATTTATCGACAACGAACTGTACTGATCGCCGGATTGGCGAGGGGGTGACGAACTTCTGACGCTGTTTCTGAACCTGCCTGCCCACCGCCCCGGACGCGTCGCGGCCATCATCAGGTTGGAGGAACGCTATCGCGATTTTTCGCAATTCAACGCGGTCTGGCGCACGCCGGCGCGATCCTGGGAGGAATTCGGCACGATCGCACGTGTCGAACCGCCGTTCCTCAGAATGCCGCCCGGCGGCCCGAACGACGCGCTTGAGGCCAGGGCCAACCAGGCCAATCCGGTCCGCGCGGCATTTGCCGCGGATTGCGATGCCTTTGTCGCGGTCGTCGCCGAACAATATTTCGAGTTGTGCGTCTCGGCCATCAGGGCTGCCGACCCCAATCATCTGGTGATCGGCTCCCGGTTCGGCTATCAGCCGCAGCCGAATGTGATCGCCGCCGCCGGCCGCTACGTCGATGTGGTTTCGTTCAATTGCTACGACCTCGACGCCAGTGCCGTCATCGATTCCTATGCGGCATGCGGAAAACCGTGCCTGATCTCCGAATTTTCCTTCCGCAGCGACGATTCAGGCCTGCCCAATACCCACGGCGCCGGACCGCGGGTGGCCAGCCAGATCGAGCGCGCCCAATGCTTCGAACGCTACGTCACTGCAGCGCTGCGGAAGCCGTCCGTGGTCGGCTATCACTGGTTCGAGCATGCCGATCAGCCGACCGAAGGACGGTTCGATGGGGAAAATTCCAACTTCGGCTTGGTGACTATCGAAGACGAGGTCTATGAGGAGCTGACGGAAACGATGACGAGGGTCAACGCCGCGGCGGAGCAACTTCATGCGCAGGCCGCGAGAACCGTCTAGCTGCCGTCACGGCTTGATTTTCAAACCTTGATTTTCGCGCCTTGATTTTCGTGCCTTGATTTTCCTTGGCCAGCTTCGGCCTCGAGAACCGCCGCCATGGTGCGAAACACGCTCGACGGATTGACGCTGATCGAATCGATACCAAGCCCGGTCAGGTAACGCGCGATCTCCGGATAATTCGCGGGCGCTTCTCCGCAGATGCCGACGTGACGGCCATTGCGCTTGGCGCCCACCACGGCCTGCCTGAACATCTCCAGCATTCCCGGATCGCGTTCGTCGAAATCGAAGGCAACGATGTCGGAATCCCGATCGACTCCCAGGGTGAGCTGGGTGAGATCATTTGAGCCGATCGAAAAGCCGTCGAACAGCTCCGAAAACGCGTCTATCTGAATGACGTTGTTCGGAATTTCGCACATCACGTAGATCTCGAGGCCGCCATCGCCGCGCTTGAGCCCGTTGGCCGCCATCGTCGCGATCACGCGCCGGCCTTCCTCGACGGTTCGGCAGAACGGCACCATGATGCGCAAATTGGAAAGACCCATCTTCTCGCGCACCCGGCGGAGCGCCGCACACTCCAGCGCGAACCCTTCCGCATAAGCCGGGTGGCTGTAACGGGAAGCCCCGCGGAATCCCAGCATCGGGTTCTCTTCCTTGGGCTCGAACGCCTCGCCGCCGAGCAGGCTTGCGTATTCGTTGGTCTTGAAGTCGGAAAGCCGCACGATCACCGGCTTGGGATAGAATGCCGCGGCAATCGTGCCGACGCCTTCCGCCAGCCTCTCGATGAAGAAATCCGAAGGGCTCTTGTAGCCTCCGACCAGGCGAGCGATCGTTGCCCTGGTCTTGGCCGAGGCGATCTTCTCCGGCTTGAGCAGCGCCATCGGGTGCACTCCGATATGCTCGCTGATGATGAACTCCATGCGCGCCAGACCGACCCCGGCTTGCGGCTGCATCGCCACCCGGAATGCCATTTCGGGGGTGCCGACGTTGACCATGATCGCGGTACGCGGCTGCCTGAGCTCACTGACGGGTGTTCGTGTCACGTCGAAAGCGACCGTTCCCTGATAGACGCTTCCGATGTCGCCTTCGGCGCAGGATATCGTGACATTTGTCGGGGTCTTGAGCTTCTCGGTGGCGTGCGTCGCGCCCACCACCGCGGGGATGCCCAGTTCCCGCGCCACGATGGCCGCATGGCAGGTCCGGCCGCCCTTGTCGGTGATGACACCGCCCGCGATCTTCATGACCGGCTCCCAATCCGGGCTGGTGGCCGGCGCGACCAGGATCTCGCCCGGCTTGAAGGCCGCGAGGTCCCGCGCGGTCGCGATGCGGCGGGTGCGCCCGGAGGCGATTTTTTCCCCTACCGCGCGGCCCGTGACGATGACAGGCGCGGGCCCCTTCAGCGTGTAGATTTCGTAGACGTCCGGCGAACGCTGCGAGGCCACCGTCTCGGGCCGCGCCTGAATGATATAGATCCTGCCGTCGGCGCCGTCCTTTGCCCATTCGATATCCATGGGCATGGGGATGCCGGCGTGCTTTGAATAGTGCTCCTCGATCCGCACGGCAATTTCCGCAAGGCTCAACACCTCCGTATCGGAAATGCAGAATTTTTCCCTTTCGGCGCTCGGCACAGTCCGGGTGAGGGTCGCGCGGCCGCCGCTGCCCTTGCCGTAGATCATGCGGATCTGCTTGGCCCCGAGCCGGCGGCGCAGCACACAGCGAAACCCCTGGCTCAGCGTCGGCTTGTGCACGTAGAACTCGTCAGGATCGACCTTGCCCTGGACGATGGTCTCGCCGAGACCGTAACAGCCGGTGACGAAAACCACGTCGCGAAATCCCGATTCGGTATCGAGCGTGAAGACGACCCCGCTGGCCCCGAGATCCGAGCGGACCATTTTCATCACGGCGACGGAGAGGGCGACCTTGAAGTGATCGAAGCCGTTGTCGATGCGGTAGGAAATCGCGCGATCGGTGAAAATGGAGGCAAAGCAACGCCGGCAGGCCTCGAACAGATCCTTCGCGCCGCGCACATTGAGGAAGCTTTCATGCTGGCCGGCAAAACTCGCCGTCGGCAGGTCTTCCGCCGTCGCGGAACTCCGCACGGCGACGGCGACACCGGCCCCGTACTCCCGCTCGAGCTGCCGATACGCTTCCACGATCTGTTCGCGGAGGCCTGCCGTGTCCATCGCCCTGTAGACGATGTCGCGGGCTTTGACGGCTACGGCCGCGAGGTGCTTGATCCTGCGCTTGTCGAGATCGTCGAGAAGCCGATGAAGCTCGTCCGCCACACCGGGCTGCGACAGCGCATCGCGATAGGCGTCCGCGGTGACGGAAAAGCCGTTGGGGACAGCAACCCCTTCGGACGCGAGAGCCGAATACAGTTCGCCAAGCGACGCGGTCTTGCCGCCGACAAGCCCGACGTCGTTCAATCCGATCTCGAGGAATGATCTGATATATCCTGACATGCGATCAATGGATCACGCCGGATTGGCCGCGTATTGACGGAGGTCAAGCTTCCCGCCGAAACGGGTCCTCGTACCGGCCCGTGATTTGATGTGCCAGCAATAACCCGCCAAAACCCGACATTCCTGAAAAATCGTCTGAAAGATTCCCGCGCGTTGGGTGCAGATCGCCGCGGGCGGGTTTTCGCCACGAATCAGCGTTACGTCCGATCCCGGCCATGCTTCGTACCCTAGGAGGCTTGGCCAGACCCGGCGCGTGTCGTCCGCAACTCACCGCGCGCCGGGCCGCGGCGCCCGGAGTGGGGTTGCGGTCGAAGACCCTTTTCCTCGTTGGCCCGCGCGAAGATCGCCCGCATGGCCTTCATCCGCATGTTGACCGCGGCCGGGAAGTCTCACCGCGAATGCCGGGGTCTTCGTCGCGGCGTGGTCAGAAATGCCGTACCGACGCGCAAGCTGCTCTCAACATGCTGGCCACCCATCTTATGTCCGCGGCAAGCGTGGCAATTTGGTAGCTTATGAAGAATGCGGCCATATAAAAAAGTGACGGCGACCGTTGTTCCCATCCTGTGCCCAGCCGCCCCAGCGCAACGGGAGCAGATGTTTGCGCCGCCCAAACCACGATCGAAGCCAGGGCAGCTCCCGCCAGCAGATCTGAGGGATAATGCGCCCCGTAGTATGTACGCGAGAGTTCGACAACAGCAGTCAGGATGATCGCGGCGGGTGCAAATCTTGAGCGGGAAATATAGATGACGATTGCCAGGCCTGAAAATACCGTGACGTGATCGCTGGGGAATGAATTCCATGTATTGAACGGCTGATCGAGGAGTCCGGGTGGCGTTTTAAAGTGAATGGCTGCGTCATAGTACGGCCGCGGGTGCGTAGACAATAAATGTTGCAGCAAACGGCTGATGCTGCCGGCTGCGAACGACGCCAGTGTTCCAACCAGAAGCCGTGAGCGATTTTCAGTGTCAGGGTTATCGAACCAGGACGACCAAACTAGAGATAAAAGAATGACTCCCGAAAAAGTGGGAAAGGCAAATGCAGAAAAAACCAAATTATCAAAAAGTCTAGAGCGCCCCACAATGCTGTTAATCATTGTGGTCAGGGGTCTGTCGAACGAATCCGGATTTACGGCCAAAATAAGGGCCGCGATGAAAACGGCAATTGAAATGAGGATGTTCGGCACAATCCGTGAACGGATGTCGCGGATTTTTGGCGATACGACAAGGCTTGGAGTTCCTGCCAAGGTTGATTCCTTCATCTGTCTCACCCCGCCCGCTCGCCTGGGAGCTTTATCAGGAGCGCAATAAAGATCGGGTTAATCCAATACCAGAGGAAGGGCCTTTTGGTTCCGTATATGCCAGGAAGCCGGAAGAGGAAGACCCGGATTGCCAATTTCTGATGCGACGTGATTTGCCTGACGGGCGCATGGCTGAATTTCCTGTCCAGTGGCATTCGCAAAAATATTCCGCTTCGCGATTTGGTAGAAACAGCTTTATTGAATCCAACTGTCCCGCCTCGATCAGAGGGGCGTATCGCGATCGTCACGAACGTGGAGCGCGGGATGCGATGGACGCGGCAGCGTCGTGCGCGAAGCGTAGTCGCAGGGCGGGTGAAAGCCCGTGAGCGATCAAACGGCGCGCGGACGAACGGCGATTGCAGCGGACGGCGAAGTCGTGTGGTCCTGACGCCCCGACGCTGGCGTCAAGTTGCGCGGAAGCCATGCCGGCCCAACCGGGATTTCGGCATGCAACAGTCCCGCGCGGCGACGGTGGCAAGAAAGCCCGGTCACCGGGGAGAGTACGAAGGACACCGTTAAAACCATCGCGCAGGGAAGGCCGGACTGATCCGACTTCACCTGTGGTGACTACCGTGTGCTTCCATTCTTCGCACACGGGCCGCGGGTGCGGCGGGCACCCGGTCTTCCCTGCGCCCTCTTGTGGGCGAAAGATTTTTGGCGGAACTCGGGCGCATCGCGCGCCGCGAGAATACGAGCCTATGTCTCAGCTCTCTTATGTCTCAGCTCTTTGAAAAATCCAAGCCGTTGCAATTCGTCGAAGCGAACGCGCTCCGGCAAATGGTCGTCGTCAGCTTTTTTGCACGCCGAACAATTGGCCAAGCCATTTGTAATAGACCGGTTGCTTCCCGCGCAGATTTTCACGGTTGTGCGGCGGCCGGTCGACGTTACCCCAGAGATAGAGGCTCGCCGTCACCGCGAAGAACTCCTGCACATTCTTCAGCACGTAGGAATCCGGCGGGTAGAGTTCGGCCCGTTTTGCGTTCTCATAAAAACGCAGCACGTCGGGATTTTGCAACGCGCCGGGCAGGACCCGGAAGTGATAGGCATGCAGCAGTTCATGCAGGATGATCGGCTTCTCGGGCGCCTGCACCGCGGCGTCGACGGTGACGCCCTCGCTGTTCGAGGAAAAGTGTCCTCCGCCATCGCCCTGGCCTTGCTTCACAACGATCTCCTGGCTCTTGAAGAAGGCGAGGACCGGGGCGCTGGCGCCGCAGTCGGCGACGATGTCGATCTGGTGTTTCAGCGAAGCTTCGATCGCCTTGAAATTGGGGACGTCCAGAACGGCCGAACTGTCGACCGTGAAGCCGCGATAAACGGATTTGCCGGCGGCGCCGCCGTTCTGCGCAAAGGCCGGCACATCAACCAGCGACATGGCCACGACCGCGGCCGTCGAAAGCAGAAGCTGGCGTCGGTGAGGTGGAATCACGATGTCCTTCCCCCGCAAATCCGGCCCCGGTATCAGTGGCACCCTTATGCGACAGGGCTTCATTGGGCCGGCGTTCGGGTTCCACTATAGCCGCTCCGGCTGCGGAGAAACGGAAATTAGGTCAGCCCATCTGACCATCTTTTGGCATTGCGGCTTCAGGTATTTCTCGTCTAGAAGGGGCTCGGAAGCGCCCCTGTGGCAATAAACCGTCAATGGTTTTGGCCGAGGATCGGGCTTCCAAAGGGTCTGGCAATGCTGATTCGCAGCGAAAAGTTCGGAGTTCACGGGAAGTCGGCCGTCACGGCTGGTCCCGAAGCGACTCCGGCTGCGTCCTTGCCCACCCTGCTTCTTGGCGGGCTTCTGCTTCTTATCTGCCCCTGAGGGCCGTCTGGGCGGTTTGCGCCTGGGCACTCAGGGGTTGCGCGAGATCACCAGACCCTTCAGCGCTCAGACAGCAGCGCACCACAGACAAGGAATTTTCGAAATGACCACCGTGAACAAGTCCGCCAAGGACCGCGTCATCATATTTGACACCACCTTGCGCGACGGCGAGCAGTGCCCCGGCGCCACCATGACCTTCGAGGAAAAGCTCGAGGTCGCCGAAATGCTCGACGACATGGGCGTCGATGTCATCGAGGCCGGCTTCCCCATCACCTCCGAAGGCGACTTCCAGGCGGTCAGCGAGATCGCCCGGCGTTCCAAGAATGCCGTGATCGCCGGCCTGTCGCGCGCGCATCCCAAGGACATCGACCGCTGCGCGGAAGCGGTGAAATTCGCAAAACGCGGCCGCGTCCACACCGTGATCGCGACCTCGCCGCTGCACATGCGGGTGAAACTCAACATGACGCCGGAGCAGGTGATCGAAACCTCGATCGCCAACGTCACCCGCGCCCGCAACCAGATCGACGATGTCGAATGGTCGGCCGAAGACGGCACCCGCAGCGAGATGGATTTTCTCTGTCGCGTCGTCGAGGCGGTCATCAAGGCCGGCGCCACCACGGTCAATATTCCCGACACCGTCGGCTATACGGTGCCCGAGGAATACACCCACTTCATGCGCACGCTGATCGAGCGGGTGCCGAATTCCGACAAGGCGGTGTTCTCGGTTCACTGCCATAACGATCTCGGCATGGCGGTCGCGAATTCGCTGGCGGGGCTGGCCGGCGGCGCGCGGCAGATCGAATGCACCGTCAACGGCATCGGCGAGCGGGCGGGCAATGCCGCGCTCGAGGAAGTCGTGATGGCGATCAACGTCCGCAACGACCGCTTCCCGTACTGGAACAAGATCGATACCACCCAGCTGACGCGGGCCTCGAAGCTGGTATCGGCGGCGACCTCGTTCCCGGTGCAGTACAACAAGGCGATCGTCGGCCGGAACGCCTTCGCGCATGAAAGCGGCATCCATCAGGACGGCGTGCTGAAGGACGCCTCGACCTACGAGATCATGCGTCCCGAGATGGTCGGCCTGAAGCAGTCGTCGCTGGTGCTGGGCAAGCATTCCGGGCGTCACGCCTTCGTGCACAAGCTGGAGGAGATGGGCTACAAGCTGGGCGCCAACCAGCTGGAAGACGCGTTCGTGCGGATGAAGGCGCTGGCCGACCGCAAGAAGGACATCTACGACGAGGACATCGAGGCGCTGGTCGACCAGGAGATCGCCGCTTCCCACGACCGCATCAAGCTGACCTCGCTGACGGTGATCGCGGGCACCCACGGGCCGCAGCGCGCCACCATGAAACTCGATATCGACGGCCAGACCAGGATCGAGGAGGCCGAAGGCAACGGCCCGGTGGATGCGGTGTTCAACTGCATCAAGGCGCTGGTTCCGCACGAGGCCAAGCTGGAGCTCTATCAGGTCCACGCCGTCACCGAAGGCACCGACGCGCAGGCCGAGGTGTCGGTGCGGCTCGCCCATGAGGGCCGCTCGATGACCGCGCGCGCCGCCGATCCGGATACGCTGGTGGCGTCTGCCAAGGCTTATCTCGGGGCGCTCAACAAGATCGTCATGAAGCGCCAGCGCGACGTGCCGGCGGCGGCGGCGAGCTGATTGCTGCAAAAAGATGCAGATCCGATGCGGAAACGCGGCGCCCTCGGCGCCGTGTTTTTTTTGCACTGCAGCAAGGTTTTTAACTGTAGCGAGGATTGCAAATGCCCCTGCTAAAGGGGCAATGGCATTTCGACCGGCTTCTCTGTATTGGTGCCGCAGGAATTAGGCATCGGGGCAGGGGCTCCGCGCTTCATAAAATCTGCGGGAGGTAATATGCGTAAATTGATCCTGGCTGCCGCGTCGGTCGCGGCATTGGCGCTGGCCGGTCCGGCCACGGCGCAATCGCCGATCGTCATCAAGTTCAGCCACGTCGTGGCGGCGGACACGCCAAAGGGCAAGGCGGCGGACAAGTTCAAGGAACTGGCCGAGAAATACACCAACGGCAAGGTCAAGGTCGAAGTCTATCCAAACTCGCAGCTGTTCAAGGACAAGGAAGAGATCGAAGCTCTCCAGCTCGGCTCGGTGCAGATGCTGGCGCCCTCGACCGCCAAGTTCGCGCCGCTTGGCGCCAAGGAATTCGAAGCGCTCGATCTGCCTTGGCTGTTCAAGGATGAAGCGGCCTACAGCAAGGCCATGAAGGGCCCGGTCGGCCAGTGGCTGTTC
>Ga0153916_10001843_pt1 | contig 15414 bp, 14 predicted proteins | sample Opewatmetagenome_FD_109642 | JGI IMG/M metagenome (GOLD analysis project Ga0153916, IMG submission 109642) | Freshwater wetland microbial communities from Ohio, USA - Open water 3 Core 3 Depth 4 metaG | ecosystem: Environmental > Aquatic > Freshwater > Wetlands | place: USA: Ohio, Lake Erie...
CGCGTGCTCAACGAGGCCGCCTACATCCGGATCGACCACAAGCTCAACGAGCTGTACCACGCCTCGCCGATGTCGCCGGAGTCGTACTTCCTCGGGATGTCCCTCGGCATCCTCGTCGCGTATACCCCGCCCCTCGTGGTCCTGTTCGTGATCCTCGAGTTCCTCCACCCGATGAGCCTTGCGTCCATCGGGATGCTCGTCCTGTGCCTCCTCGCCCTCTGGGCCTTCTCGGCCACCCTGGGCTACTACATCTCGACCCTGTTCAAGGACATGAAGACGATCTGGCCGTACTCGAGCCTCCTCACGAACCTCTTCGGCATCGTGCCCCCGGTGTTCTATCCGCTGATCGCCATCCCCTCCGCCTTCCAGTGGACGCGGCTGCCCGTGCTCCTCGTGCCGACGAGTTCGGCCGTCGCCCTCGTCGAAGGGGTCGCAGGCATGGAGGCCCTTTCGCCGACGGAGTACCTCGTGGCTGCGGGATCCCTGGCGGCCGAGGCGGTGCTCATGCTCCTGTTCGGAATCTACTGGGCGCGGCGGACGGCAAGGGAGGCCTGAGATGGATTCCGTCGTGGACGAGAAGGTCCTCGCGGAGATCCGGAAGGGACGCACCTTTCCTGCCTTCGCGCTCATCGGATGGCGCTGGGTCGCGCGGAACCCGATTGCGACGATCGTGCCGATCCTCCTGCCGTTCTTCTTCCTCTACTTCCTCGCCCTGATCACGCCGCCGAACCTCCATCTCTTCCCGCTCCAGGTCGCGGGAGCCATGCTCTTCACCACGCAGAACATCGGGAGCTGGTGCCTCTCCGACTCGGCGTACTGGCGGCTCGAGCAGCGCCTCCAGGACATGTTCGTGGCCTCCCCGCTCGGCAAGTTCCAGTACCTCTTCGGGGTCGCCTTCTCGAACCTCATCCCGGCGGCGCCCGCCCTGATCATCCTGGGGATTATCCTGGCCCTGGTGACGCCCGTGTCCCTCATGGGCTGGTTCGTCCTGATCGCGGCGATCCTCATGGTCTGGGTCCTCTACTCCGCCATCGGGATTGCGGTCTCGAGCCGGCTCCAGAGCCAGATGGAAGTGTGGCCCGTCGGCAACCTCGTCTTCACGACGCTCGGGATCCTGTCGCCCCTCTACTACCCCCTCACGATCCTGCCGCCGATCTGGCAGGGGCTGGCGCGGTTCCTTCCCGCGACGTACGCCGCGCTCATCGTGCAGGACGCGCTGAACCTGCCGACCGCGCTGCCGTCGGAAGCCGCCATCGACGCGGCTCTCCTGGTCGTGTCCACGATCATCGGCCTCATCCTCGCGATGACCCTCTACACCTGGCGCGAGCGCTGAGCGTCATTCGGGCTTCGCCGCGGGGAGGACCACGACGACGGTCCCTTTCGCCTTCATGGCGACCTCCCGCTCGTCCTTCGAAAGGAAGCCGTGGCGGCTGGCCTCCCAGCGGCCCGCCATCAGGATGGCCTCGGTGTCGCGCTCGTCCGCGAATTCCACGAGGTCCCGGCCGATGTCGCGGACCATCAGGATCTTCGGCGTGAGGAGACGCATGATCGGCCTCGTCCGCAGGGACTTCAGGAAGGACAGCTCTAGGTCCTGGTCGATGAGGGACTCCGGCCGGTAGGTCGAGTAGAGCGGAACGATCTGCGGGATCTTCACGACCTTCGCGGCGACGACGTCGACGGCCGGGAACGTGGATGTGGCCGTCAATGAAGCCGCCACGTCGAAGGGTTCGATCCGGAACTCGTCGAGCACGGGGATGAGGATCCTGCGGAGGCGTGGGGGAGCCACTTCGCCCTTCCCCGGGCCGCGGACGAGGATGACCCGGCGCCGGTGCAGGTCCATGATCCAGCCGGCGCCCCGGCGCGCCCGGCCTCCGGCGAAGAGGTCCGCATCCACGGGGACGACGATCGTCCCCGCGTTCGTGCGTTCCGCGAGGCTCTCCAGGTCCTTTCCCACCGCGCGCTTTCCTCGGCGCCCGTTCGACGGCGGCAGATCGACGAAGCTGCAAGGGGTCTCGGAGGCTCTTGCCATGGACTCAATCCGCCGCTCGAGGTCGCGCTCCCTCTCCGGCCGGGGGCCGAGGCCGGGCAGGCGGACGACCACGAGCCGGGAGCCGGAGTACTCCGCGAGGCCGAGGGCCACGGAGGCCGCGACTTCGTCCGAGCCCCGCATGGTCAGCGGCACGAGGACGGGCGGACCGCGTTCGATGAAGGGCACTCGGGCCCGGGACTCGGGCTCCGCCCCCAGCACGACTTGGCTTCCAGGTCCCGCGGTCGCGGGAACGCTGATGCCGAGGGGGACGGGAACCTTGGCCGGGAGGAGGACCCTCCTCACGGCGTACTTGCGTCCCTCCTCGAAAAGCAGGATGACGGGCACGAAACCGTAGAGGTAGAGCCAGGTGATCGGGGGGAACGCGCTCGTGGCGAAGACGCTCTGCAGCGGGGGAAGGTAGACGATGCCCAGCAGGACCGCGATCTCCGCCGCGACGCCGGGGAGGAGCCAGCGGTTGCGCAGGGGGTTCAGGGAGAACGCGGAGCTCACGTTCGTGCGCGTGGCGAAGAGCGTGCCGAGCTGGCCCGCCATGATGCCGGCGAGGACCGCGGTGGTGCCCATCCGGTAGGCCTGGACCTGGGTGGGCGTCGAGGGCCAGTCCGCGAGCCCGAGGTGCCAGCCCGCCTGGGACCAGAGCGAGAAGCACCAGAAGAGGGCGACGAGCCCGATCATCGTCCCGATGTAGAAGGAGCGCGAGAGGGTCGCGAGGCCGAAGAGGCGGCTCCCCTTCGCCCTCGGCGGGCGATCCATGATCCCGGGTTCCGGCGGCTCCAGGGTGAGGGCCAGCGACGGCGGGATTTCCATCCCGAGGTCGATGGCCAGGATGCCCACCACGGTCAGCGGCAACGTCGCCGGAGTCAGGAAGAGGACGAAGAAGACGAAGGTCGCGAGCTCCGCCCAGTTGTGGCTGAACACGTAAACGATGAACTTCCGGAGGTTGTCGAACACGGACCGGCCGATCTCCGTGCCGTTCACGATGGACGCGAAGTTGTCGTCGAGGAGGACCATGTCCGCGGACTCCCGCGCCACGTCCGTCCCCGTGATGCCCATCGCGATGCCGATGTCCGCCTCGAGCAGGGCGGGCGCGTCGTTGACACCGTCTCCGGTGACCGCGACGGTCTCCCCTTTCGTCTGTAGGACATGGACGACCCGGAGCTTCTGCTCGGGCGTGATTCGGGCGAAGACGACCTCGGGGGTGTCCAGGACCGCGGACAGCTCCTCATCGCTCATCTTCACGAGGCGGTATCCCGTGAGCACCGCGTGGTCCGGCGAGGTGATGATGCCTACCTTGTGCGCGATCGCCTCCGCGGTGAGCTCGTGGTCCCCCGTCATCATGATGACCCGTATCCCCGCGCTGCGGGCCCTGTAGACCGCCTGGGGCACGTCGCCGCGCGGCGGGTCCAGGATGGCCACCAGCCCGACGAAGACGAGCTCCGCCTCCACCGTCGCGGACTCGTACTTCTCCATGGGTCCGGGGAGATCGCGATAGGCCAGCGCCAGGACCCGGTACGTCTCGCTCGCGAACGCGTCGATCTGTGCGCGGATCGCTGCGGTGAGCTGCTCCGTCATGGGCACGACGGAATCTCCCTGCATGACCCGGTTGGACCGTGCGAGGATCTCGACCCCCGCCCCCTTCACGTATGCGATGACGCCCCGCCGCGGGTTGGAGTGGACACTCGTCATCATCTTCCGGGCGGACTCGAACGGGATCATCCCGATGCGCGGGTGCTCCGCCAGGGCCTTCTTCGGATCGAGGTTCGCCTTCGCGGCGAGGACGAGCAGGGCGGCCTCCGTGGAGTCGCCCACGGCGGTCCACCGGGACTTGCGGCGGTCGAGCGGCGGGACGAGCGTCGCCCTGTTGTCGAGAGCCGCGATCTCGCAGAGCCGCCGGAGATCGGCCCGGTCTCCCGCGCCCACCTTCTTGCTGCCGACGAGGACGGAGCCCTCGGGCTCGTACCCCTCGCCCGTCACGTCGAACGTCTGGCCGCCGATCCACGCCTTCCGGACGGTCATCTGGCCCTCCGTGATCGTCCCGGTCTTGTCCGTGCAGATGACCGTCGTGGAGCCGAGGGTCTCCACGGAGGACAGCCGCTTCACAACGACATTGCGCTTCGACAGGGCGAGGCTGCTCATCGCCAGAGCCAGCGTCACGGTGATTTGGAGGCCCTCCGGGACGAGCGAGGTCATGACCCCGATCATGAACAGGAAGCTGTCGGGGACCTGGAGGTGGACGAACAGGAGGCCGAAGAGGAGGAAGAGGATTCCCACGCCGATGGCGACGTAGAAGTTCACCTTGGCTGTGTGGTCCAGTTCGCGCTGCAGCGGGCTCAGAGGTTCCTCCACGGCCCGCGCGATTGCCACGACCTGTCCGAACCGGGTGTCCGTGCCCGTGGCGAGGACGAGCGCGGTCCCCGTCCCGGCCGTCACCACGGTGCCCGCGAACACGAGGTTGGGGAACTCCGTGATCGGCCCGTCGAACTCCTCGGACGGCGGCGTCGTGCCGCGACGCACCGGTTCGGACTCGCCCGTGAGGGTGGAGTTGTCCACGTCCACGTCGAAGGCGGTTAAGAGCCGCGCATCTGCGGGGACCTTGTCGCCCTCCTCCAGGGAGAGGACGTCTCCCGCGGTCACGTACGAGACGGGGACCTTCTTGATCGCGCCGTCCCGCATGACCTTCGCATCGTCAGGCACGAGCTGGCGGAGGGCCTCGACGGCCCGCTCCGCGCGGTGCTCCTGGAAGAGGCTGAACAGGACCGCGACCACGACGACGCCGAGGATCGCGAACCCCATCTGTGGGGAGTTCGTCAGGAACGAGAGGACCCCCGCGACGATGAGGAGGACGTTGAAGAGGTTCTTGAACTGGGCGAGGGCCTTGCGGGACAGCGGGACCTTCTTCGCCTCGGGCAGGACGTTGAACCCGTGTTCGTCGAGGCGCCGGGCCGCGTCGACCGTCGTGAGCCCGTCGGGCCCCGTGCCGAGCTCCTTGAACACCTCATCGAGAGCGCTGCGCGCCCAGCGTCGAATCGTATCGGGCGCGTTGGCAGCAGGCTTCGCCATCCACGGATCATGCCTCCCGAGGGATCGGTGCGGACACCCTCTCGAAGACCCGGCACAGGGCTTCCTGCCCCGCAGAGGGGGGTGGCATATCAAAATTGGCATCGGGGGATTGCCGCAGGCATCCCATCGTTCCGGACCCCTTTGCCCGGTTTCGGGCACCCGTATTCAAGGACGGCCCTCACCGGAAGCGGTGATCAGCTCGTGGCCCGCTGACTCGCGAGGAGCTCCCCGATGCGCAGGGCGAGCCGGGCCTGTGCGCGGAAGTCCTCCCTTTCCCTGCGTAGGAAATCGGTGAGGTGTCCCGGGTCGATCTCACTGTCTGCGAACTCGAGGAACGCGAGGGCGGTCTTGGGGTCCTCGCGGACGAGGGAGCGGGCGGCGAGGCTCGCGAGGTAGTGCGACTTCTTCAGGGAGAGGTCGCGCCGCTCCGGCGCCATCGCGACGAGTTCCCGGAGGGCGGGCCAGAACGCCTCCAGATCGCCCGCCTTGAAGATCGGGTCGATCTGCTTCACACGGTCCGTGAACGCCTTCCGGTGGTCGGGAGGCATGCGCCGGGGAGACGCGGTCCCCCATATCATCTTGCGCGGGGACCCCTGAGGGCTTATCAACCCGACCGGGATACCGCGCCCGATGGCCATCGACGCAGGTCTCCTCGTGCGGATCCGCCGGCAGTTCCCCGCGGCCTCGAAGGACGCGACGGGCCGGAAGCGCGCCTTCCTGGACAACGGCGCCGGCACGCTCGTGTGCCGCGCCGCGGCGGACCGCGAGGCCCGCGCGCGGATCGACTGGAGCGCGAACACGGGGAACGTCTTCCCGGAGTCCAAGGGCGCGGAGGCCACGATCCTCGCCGGGCGCCAGGCCGTCTCCGACTTGCTGAACGCGGACGGACCGCAGTCGATCCTCTCCGGGGAATCGGCCACGAGCCTCCTCTTCAGCCTCAGCTACGCCCTCGGCCGCACGTTCACCGGCGAGGAGAACGTCGTCGCGACCGCGTACGAGCACTTCGCGAACGTGAGCCCATGGGAGGAGCTCGCGAGGACCGGCAGGATCCGCGAGGTGCGTTTCGCCAAGTTCGACACGGACACGTTCGCGCTGGACGTGGAGGACCTCGGGTCGCGGATCGACCGCGGCACGAAGGTGGTCGCCGTCGCCGCGGCCTCGAACTTCACGGGCACCCGGTCCCCCCTCCGCGAGCTGGCCAAGATCGCGCACGACGCGGGCGCGCTGCTCGTCGTGGATGCGGTGCACCACGTCTGCCACGGGCGCACGGACGTCCGCGCGATCGGCGCGGACGCCCTCGTTTTCTCCGGGTACAAGCTGTTCTCCCGCCACGGGAGCTTCCTCTACCTGCGGCCCGACCTGGTCGAGACGCTCTGGCCCTACAAGGTCGACCCCTCGCCCCGGCACGGGCCGGAGAAGTGGGAGTGGGGCACGCGCGACCAGGCGATGTTCGCGGCCATGGAGGGCGCGATCGACTACCTGGCGACTCTGGCCTCGCCGGCGGCGAGGGCCCCGGCCAAGCCGGGCGTCCCACGCGCCGCTCGGCTGCGGAAGGCCATGGAGGCGATCGAGGAGTACGAGGTCGGCCTCTCCCGCATCCTCCTGGAGGGGGACGGGACGTCCCCCGGACTCCTGGACGTCCCTGGTCTGACCCTGTATGGACCGAAGGAGGTCCCCAAGGACCTCGGCCGCGATCCGACCTTCTCCTTCAAGCTCGCGGGATACGAGGACCCGCACCTCTCGCGCGCCCTCTACGAGAAGCACGGTCTCGTGGTCGGGGCGGAGGACTACTTCTCCCGCGTCCCCCGGATCTTCGGGATCGAGACCGCGATGCGCGCCACCTTCGTCCACTACAACGCGCGGTCGGACGCGACCGCGCTCCTGCGGGCCCTGAACCGGATGGCCGCTGCGAAGTGAAGGCTCCCGGTGGCGTGGCCGGCCGCAGAGCCGCGCAGATGGGTTCTTGGCCTCGACCGGGCATTCCCCTGCGAAGGGCATGCCCGAGGGAGAAGAACGGATCCACGTCCTCAAGGAGGGCATCCGCGCGGAGCCGGACGACCCCGTGGGGTACTACGTCCTCGGCCTGGAATACGCGAAGCTCCGCCGGCATCTCGACGCGATCGACGCGTTCGAGAAGGCCCTCCGCATCCTGCCCGACTACACGGCCGCGTTCCGCGAGCTGGGCAAGTCCCTGCGAGACGCGGGGCGGAAGCGGGAGGCGGAGGAGGCCTGGGGCAAGGGCGTGGTGGTCGCCCAGCAGAGGGGCGACACGCAGACGCTCAAGGAGATGCTCGTCCTCCTGAAGCACCTCAAGGAAGGAACGGAGTGAGCCCGCCTCGCGCGGCGATGGGCTCCCGATAGTCGGCCGTCGGTGGGCCGCTCACTTGTAGTTGCGAAGGTTGCGGGTGTCCTCGTCGAAGATCTCGGACAGGAGGCCCAGCGCCGCCTTCCTCGTCGAGGCGTCGTCCATGCCCTGCATCCTGAAGTCGCCCTCGACCTCGACCCGCGTCTTGTTTCCCATCGGCGTGTAGCGGTGGCTGTACCGCGTGCCTTTCGAGACGCCCGCGAGGGACTCCATGTCGAAGCCCGCGGGCGGGTTGAACGTGAAGCGCCACGTCTCCTTGCGGCTGCTCTTCCCGTCCGGGTTGCGGAACTCCATCTCCTGCACAACCGCGTTGCCCTTCTCCTCGATCGTCTTCGCACCGAGGATGGACTTGTGGCTGTGGACCCCGGGCGAATCGTCCTGCAGGAACTTCCAGATCTTGTCGATTGACGCGTCGTACACTCCGTCGTCTCTCACTTGGACCATTGGGCTTCCCCCGTCCGCCTGAGACGCGCGTCCCCTTAACCATAGCCCCAATTCCCCGGCCGACGTTGCTCGAATGTGGGGTCCGCGGCACAGGTTGCGACGAAATCTGATGCCATGCACGCCCGGCTCCGCGAGGGAAAGGGATTTCTCCCGCACCCGGCTTGTCGTTCCCGTGGAAGCGATCCACGTCGTCGTCCTGATTCCCGAGAGCACGCGGAAGGCGAAGGGCGGTGAGCCTGTCGCAGCCGGCACGCCGGTCCTCGAGGACGCCCTCCCCCGCGACGCCCGCCGGCGGCTCGAAGTCCTCCGGGACCAGGTGCGCGCGGCCGGGCCGGAGTCCATCGGGAATCCCGCGGAGCTCCTGCCGGCCTACCGCCGCTTTTGCGGCAACATGTATCGCGCCATCCCGGACGAGGCCTGGGGGCTGCGCATCCCGGGCGTTGAGGTCGTGATGGTGTCCGGGCTGTACGGGCTCGTCGCCTCCCGCGACCCCGTGGTCGGCTATGAGGTCTCCATGGCGGAGCCCGTGGAGCGGCTCGGCAAGCTGAACCGCTGGTGGCACGACCACGGCCTCCCCGTCCTGCTACGGACGTATCTCGAGGCCGTCCACCCGGACCAGGTGCTCGACATCCTCTCCCTGGAGTACCGCGAGGCGGTCGAGGGCTACGCGAGCGCCCTGCGGGGAACGAAGGTCCGGAGGATCGACTTCCGCGGCCTGGGCCGCGGCAGCCAGCCCCGACGCGGCAAGCTCGTCGCGAAGGTCCTTCGCGGCGAACCGCTCGTGAAGGAGAAGGACGAGGACTAGCGGCCCCCGCGGGCCCGCACCCACTCCTCGAGCCGCGCCTCGAACACGGACTTCGGCGGCCAGCCGATCGAGCACGCGAACGCGTTCAGGTCCCGCAACGGGATGCCGCGCTTCGCGGCCCTCTCCTGGATCTCCCGTATCCGCTCCCCGATCATCGCGTACGTCGAAGCGTACCCGGCCCCGAGGATCTGGTGCGCAGGGAACACGTTGTTGTAGACCGTGGCCCTCTCCACGCCGTACTGCTTGTGGGACCAGTCCACGAACTCGACGATGTCCTGCTTCCCCGAGTTGATCCGCGCGTCTCCGATGACCCGCAGGAAGCGGACGACGCGCCAGAGGTAGGTCAGGAACTCGAATTGGCGGGCCGCCGCCGTGAATCCGCCCCACGGTTCCAACGCCTCCGAGAGCGCGCGTTCCTCCGGCCCGTCGTACCGCCCGGACGCGATCCCGTTCATCACGGGGAGGAACTCGAGCTCGCGCTGGAAGGCGATGCCTTCGGAGACGCAGCCGAAGGACGAGCTGAGCGTGTCGACCAAGGCGGCCTTCCCGGCGAACGCGTTCGACGTGTTCGACCCGTGGACCGCATGGCCGTACTCCTCGTGGACGAGGAGACTGAGCAGCTCCCCGGGAGGCGGCCTCGCGGCGCTCTTCGGGTCCGTCGTGGCCATGAAGATCTCCTTGGAGTGGTCCGTCAGGCTCTCGACGCTGTACTCGGCCCCCGAGGGTGTCGTGTTCACGAAGTAGGGTGGCGTCTCGATGACGATGGTGTGGTACTTCGGGTTGATCCCGACGACGTGTTTGTCCGCGACGCGGCGGCACGGATCGCGTACCGCGTTCAGGAAGGCGAGGATCTGGTCCGGTCGCAGGCCGTGCTTGGACCGCAGGGCGAGCTGCACGGCCTCCGGCGTGGGGTCGCAGTGGAGTTCCCCGGCCATCGCGACGGCCACGGTGCGGAAGCGCGGGGACTCGCGGCGCATCATCCGCAGACCCGCTGCCTCGACCTGGGCGGGGGTCTCCTTGTAGTCCCACAGGTCCCGCAGGCTCTTCGCGTACGTCCCCTTCCGCCCCAGGTCCGCGCCGTGCTCCTTGAAGTACGCGTACGTCGCGTCGAAGTCGGCCTCGGGCCGGAACCCCGGCAGGTCGAAGGACTTGCGATACCGGGCGAGGGCGGCGCGGAGTTTCGCAACGGAAGTCAGCGCGTGCTCGTTCCCGGACGCGAGCTGCAGCTCCTTCTCGATGATGTCCACGATCTCCTCGAGCCCCGAGGCGCTCAGCTGGACGAGGGCGCGCATCCCCGGCGGCCACCGCTTCCGCGCGTACCTGAGGCGCTCCGCGTCGAGGGCCTTCGCCGCGGCCGCGGCAAGGGCGCCCATGTGCTCCGGCACGACCTCCTCTTTGATCATGTACCCGAAGATGGAGGCCACCATGGTCTCGGGCGTGCGTGCGGGCTCGGGGAGGGTGAGGCCCGCGTCCAGGGAGGCCAGGAACTTGCGGACGGTCACGTCCTTCGCCGAGCCACGGGCCTTCGCGATGCGCTGCCGCATGCGGCGCACGTTCGCCGAGGTGGGGACGAAGAACTTCCCGACGGCCTCGTCAAGGCCCGCAACGTAGGCTTGGTCGGGCCACAGCGTCTTCCAGATTTCGAAGGCTTCCTGCTCGACGCGGGAACCTGCGGCAATCATGGAGCGGGTAACGCGGGCGGACCATTAAGGCTCGCCCGCGGCCCCCGGTCACCCGGGAGATCGGACGGCCCCGCGGAGGATCGTCCGGATGGAGCCGGCCTCGTGGTAAGCCTGGGCCAGCCGCGCCGCCTGCTCCCGCGGCATGCCGCTCCGGACGAGGGCCTTCCGGAACGCGCGCACGCCGCGCTTCCTCCGGCTCTGGAAGCGGAGGAACCCCATGCCGAACTGCACGGTGAAGATGGGGACGGCCGCCATCAGGACGACGGGCAGGCCGTCCCGGTTGCGGGCCATCACTCCTCGCTTTCGCCGCGGTGGGAGATGGCCTTCGCGATCATGCCGCCCAGGTTCAGGGAGGACATGTACTGCTCCGTGAGCTTGAAGGCCTGCTCGTCCGTCATGCCGCTGTCCTTCAGCGTCTTGTAGAAATTCGAGACCGCGGTCCCGAACTTCGCGGACGCCTCCTTGCCGTAGATTGAGTCCGTCAGGCCGTTGAGGAGTCCCGGGAGCTTCTCGCCGATGAAGTTGAAGATCTCCTTGAAATCCTCGGGCTTGAAGTTGCGCTCCTTCTCGTTGCTTTCCGACATTGTGTCCACCTCACTGTTCTTGTTCCGTCTTAGGTTGGTCCCCGTATTTGGACAAACCGAGCACTTGTGACCACTTCGCAGCCACTTCCTCCGACACTCGGTAGGTGTGACCGCGCGGGCCGGGGGTGGCGACCACCGCGCCCCGCTGCACGAGACCTTGGAGCCGCTCGCGGACGATCCGCCGGGAAGCCGTGCCGCGCTTCGCCTTCACGGAATCCGTGATCTGCGAGATGTTCCGTTCTCCCTTCTCGAAGAGGGCCGTAAGGATGGCCTTCGAGATGTCGTCCTTGAGCCCGGGGACGACGAGGTCGGGAGCGACCGAGCCGTGTTTCGCGTAGAGGTCAAGGAGCCGGAAGTAGCCGCGGGTGATTCCCTGGAGCTGCTCCATGTATCCCGCGATCTCGCGGTACGGCTCCGCGACCTTGGCGAGGGCCTCTCGGAGAGCCTCGACCTGCTTGCGGAGTTCCCGCACGTCGTCCTGGAGGTCGCCCTTCGCCATGCCGTTGCCCCATGCTAGCGAAGACGCTTAAAGCCCCTGTCCGTTCCTTTCGTTCCCGGCCCGAGCGGGCCACCAGCGGACCCACCCGGACCGCCAGACTTCTTGATCGATCTGGAGTTGACGTGCCTGCATGGACCAAACGGTCACCGTCTCTACCACCGGTCGCACCCAGTGTGGTCACAAGAGATGGTCGAAGCGGAGAGATGTGGCCATTCCGTGACCAGGGACAGCAGGTCCCGGGTCAGCTCAGCGGCGCATCCGCGACAATCGCGTCCGCCTCGATCTCGACGAGCATCCTCGGGTCGACGAGGCGGCTCACCTGGACGAGCGAGAACGCGGGCCGGGTCTCCCGGAAGAATTCACCGTGCGCCCTCGCGACCTCCTCCCACCGCCCGATGTCCGTGACGTATGCGCGGGTGCGGACGACGTCCCCGAGGTCCGCTCCTGCTGCCTTCAGCGCGCGCTCGATGTTCCGGAGGGCCTGCACGGTCTGCGCCTGCATGTCCCCGACCCCGACGATCTCACCCCGCTCGTCCCACGCCGTCGTCCCCGCCACGGTGACGAAAGGTCCGACCCGCACGGTCCTCGAGTACCCCGCGATGGACTCCCACTTCGTGCCGCTGGCGAACGTTCGCTTCTCCATCGTCGATCCCGCCTCCCACCGTTCCGGTCCGTCGTTGCGCAGCGAAAGGTGCCGGTCGGAAAAACCCTTTCCCGGGGCCGTGCCTCGGCCTACGACTCGTCGGCGTCTCGGCGGGGCACACGCTTGGCCTTCCCGCTGGCCTCGGGCTTCTTCAGGAGCGCGGAGAGGTCGTCCGCGACCTCTTCCGCGATGCCCGTCGCCCCCTCCCAGGTCGCGAGTTCGTCCCAGCGTCGCGCCTCGAAGTCGCGCACCCCTCGGAGGAGTTCGCTGCGGATCGCGTCGTAGGCAGGCCCCTCATACACCGCCGCGACGATGATGAACTGCCCCCGCACCGCGACGATTCCGAGGCGGTCGAAGCGCATCGCCGTGACGGAGTATCCACGGAACTGCTTCATGCTTGTCTCCACGAAGTTCCCGACGATTTCGAGGACGCCCTGGAGCTGCTCCGCCTCGATGGGGAAGGTCCGGCCCGAGGCCACCGCGGCGAGGGGCTCGCCGCCGCGGTAGAAGACGTACAGGGCCGTGACGCGGTGCTCCAGCCCGGAAACCGCGCGGTACATCTCCCCAATCTCCTCCGTGGAGAGCGGGAGGAACGCCGCGATGATCATCACGGCCGGGATGACGAGGAGGGACGAGAACCACGGGATGCCGCCGGAGTCGGCGAGGTTGTTATAGACGTTCGTGGTCGACCAGGCCACTAGGATCACGAGGAGGCTCGCCGCGCTCCAGAAGATTCTCCATCTGAGCCGCGGGGGCATGTCCTTCCGCGCGCGATACACCGCGAGGTTCATGCCCGCGGCCGCGACGATGTACGCTAGCTGGATGCCCGCCCATGCGGCATAGAGTGTCGGGTTCCGGTCGAGTTGCATGCCCCCCCACGTGGCGAGCTCGGCGGTTGTGGTCATCCCGCCCCAGACCGCGATGAGCGAGGCGAGTGGCGGCGCCACGAGGAGCACGTCGGCCCGCGCGTGGCCGGAGAACAACCATTTGGACGCTAGGAAGACTAGGACGACCGCCAGCGTGAACACGGAGGCGCGGACCTCGGACAGGCTGACCGCCACGTCTTTCAAGGAGGGATTCTGAATCTGGAGAAAGAGCCAGTCGATGAGGGCGTAGGCCCCGAGGAGTAGCGCCGCGGCCGTCAGGATGCGCAGGAAGGGCGACCCGTAGCGGTACCGGAAGAAGGGCGACGTTCCGATGACCAGCCACAGCACCGCCGAGCTGAGCGGGAGTACGAACAGGAAGGGGTCGGTCGGCGTGTCAGATCCTCTCCTCCCCTACTCATCGCGTCCCGCGCAAAGAGCTTTGGGAATGGGGGCCGAACCCCTGAGAGTAGGTTTCGGTAAACCCGGGATCATCCGAACTCATCCCATCGTGACTGCGGCCGGGAACGCCGTCTCCAGCTTGAAGCCTTGCCCGGCCCGAAGGCTCGCCTAAACCCCGCCACAACCTTCAAACTCCGCGGCCGCTCTGCCCACGCTCCCATGTCCGTGTCTGCCGCGGGGCCGAGGTCCGCCTGATGCAGATCAACGGCTGCGAGTTCCCGGACAACGTCCTCTACGAGCCGGACGGGCTCGTCTGGGTCCGCCGCGAGGCTTCGGGCGAGGTTGTCCTCGGGATCACGAGCGTCCACGCGGCGCTCGCCGGCCGCCTCGCGAAGGTCGAAGGCCGCGCGGTCGGCTCGGACTACGCCCACGGGAAGAGCGTCGGCACCCTCGAGAGCGGACGCTACTTCGGGTCGATCCGGACCCCCGTGGCCGGGACGTTGCTGGCAGTGAACGAGGGCGTCCTCACGACGCCGAAGGTCCTGTCGGAGAAGCCGTACACGGACGGCTGGTTCGCGCGTCTGCGGCCCCTGAACTGGGAGGGCGACCGTCAGGCGCTCAAACCAGCGTCGGAGGCGAAGGAACGACTGGCCGCCCAGATCGCAGCGCTCCACGTCCACTGTTTCACGGCCTTCCCGGACCACGAGCTCTTCGAGATCGGCACGGAGTGTTCCGCGGTGCTCGCCAAGCTCGACGAGATTCTCGAGCACGCGGCGGAGGGCGAGGTCGTGCACCTCGTCTCGGACGACTGGACCGCGCCCGCGGAGATGGCGAACTGGTCCCAGCGCACCGGGTATCCGATCCTCGAGGAGAGGAAGGAGGGCAACCTCTACCATTTCCTGGTGCGGAAGACGGCGTGGGATTGAGGGTCCGTCCGGCACCGCGGGCTACGCGCCGCCCCCGCCCGGGAGGAGGACGGCGCGCCCGACGATCTTGCCTTCCTCGAGTTCCCGCAGGACGTCCGCGGCCTCCTCGAGGGACGCTCGGCGCGTGACCACCGGCGTGAGCTTCCCGTTCTCCGCGAGCGCGACCGCGCGGGCCAGGTCGGCCATCGTGGACGAGTACGAGCCCAGGTAGGCGCGTCCTCCTTCCATGATGTCGGCCGGCGTCAGGGAGAACGGTTCGTTCCCGGAGGCCACAGCGACGAAGCGTCCGCCGACCCCGAGCATGCCGCGGCCCATGTTCACGGTCGCGGCGGTGGACACGAAGTCCACCACGACGTCCGCGTCATGCACGGCCTTCGCCTCCTCCGGGGTCGCCGCGCTATCGGCTCCCGCCTGGAGCGCGGCCCTCTGGGCCTCCGGCCGCACGTCCACGGCGATCACGCGCGCACCCTGCGCCTTCGCCACCTGTACCGCGGAGAGGCCGACCCCGCCCGCGCCGATGACGACCACGAGGTCCTCCTCGCTCGCATCGCCGCGGGTGACGACGGCGTGGTAGGCGGTCGTGCCGCTGCACCCGAGGGGGGCTGCCACGGCGGGGTCCATGTCCTCCGGCAGCGGGAGGACCGTGGACTGCTTCACCGCGACGTATTCCGCGTAGCCGCCCTGCACGTCGAACCCGAGGCTGTGGCCGTCCTGGCAGAGGTTCGTCCGCTTCCTGCGGCAATGGCGGCACGCGCCGCACGGTTGCTCGTAGTGCACCGCGACGAGCTCACCGGCGTTGATCATGTAGACGTCCGAGCCGACCTTGGCGATCCTCCCCGCGATCTCGTGCCCGGGCACAACGGGAGGGCGCCGTCCCGCCTTCACGTCCTCGAGGGTGTGGAGATCCGTGCGGCACACGCCCGCGGCGAGCACCTGGACCAGGACGTCCTCCGGCCCGACCGATGGGGTGGGCAGGTTCACCGGCTGGATGGATCCGTCAGCCTCGAAGCGGATCGCGCGCATGCGGCCAGCTAGGCCCGACCAGGTCAAAGACGTTCCGCTTCCCTGCGGGCCTTCTGACTCAGGAGTAGATC
>Ga0153916_10001844_pt1 | contig 15410 bp, 10 predicted proteins | sample Opewatmetagenome_FD_109642 | JGI IMG/M metagenome (GOLD analysis project Ga0153916, IMG submission 109642) | Freshwater wetland microbial communities from Ohio, USA - Open water 3 Core 3 Depth 4 metaG | ecosystem: Environmental > Aquatic > Freshwater > Wetlands | place: USA: Ohio, Lake Erie...
TCAAATTTTTTCCCCAACAAAGTGGAATTAATATTCAAGTTCTGGTGAGTTTACTAATTAAGACCATTATATATTTGAATATTAGAGTCTTATTTTTTATTGTATCCCATATTTGTACCCCTTTTCTTCAATCAGGAAAACAAATTCCTGCGGTGGACAATTCCCTTTCCTTCCAAAATTTTTATTCGTACCAAATAAGGATAATATGTTTAATAATTTTCTAATTATTTTTAAAGGAAAATGCAAAAGCCGGACATCTTGACCACATTTGGCCAGTCAGAATACTTTCAACATATATGTCTAAATAACACACACTTAACTCCGGCTTTGGATGGTCAATTTATTCCGGCCAACTATGATCAAGGTCACTGGCTTTTCCAATCAAATCAGGAAAGATTCAGATACTTATCACATAATATAAAATTCAGTATATACTAAGCAAAATTGAATTAATCTTTGTATTTTTGATTAAAGCAGGCACTTTCGTTCAGTTCTTCGAATGGTCAATATTTGGGATTGAGTTAATATTGAGTTTTGCATTTACAAAATATCCTGACCCTAATATTGACCTAAAATCTTGTACCTATGATTTTATTCATTTAAAGGAAAGCACTGTTATATACTCTCAATAGATTAGTAATCTTAAAACTTGCGTGATATCAATTTGTGTATGTAACCCCTAAATCTAAATTCTCAAACCTATGAAAAAACCGATTTTTCTTTCTGTTTTTTTCATTATTCTTTTGTACGGATGCTCTAAAAATGAGTCTGATAACTGCGATACTATCTCCGGAGTTTATACCGGAACAATGAGTGGTTACCCTCTCAAGGGCACTCTGAAGCTGATTATTAATTTAGATCAGGAAGATATCTCTAGTCTAACCGGTACCTGGTCTGCAGAAAATGGTTTATCAGGTGAGATCAATCGCCTGGATGTGACATGCAGTACAGGTAATTTTGAATACGATTATGGATTATCTTTAACAGGACCCTTTAATATAATCTGTCCTGATAATAATCCGGGTAGTCCAGGCTGCTATGCATCGGGGGCAACCTTGGGAATGTTTAAAGGAAAGATCACCAGCTCCGGTGGTAACGGTTATTGGACTGCAAATTCCGGTGCGGCTGATTATCTTGGTGTTACCGGATCAGGCACATGGGTTGTGACAAAAGATTAAACCATTTAATTTCTAATCATTTTAATGGATTTCAGGCTTTAATGTAAAATGTTATAACCAGGAACAAATAGCCGGTTTTATCTCAAATCTGATAAGTGGGATCTTTCTTCTGTCAATCCGGACAAATGAACTGACCTATCAGAGAAAATTCGTAAAATATTAGGGTATAATCCGAATAACAAGCTTCCGGATTCATGGGGGATGAGTAATCCATACCAAACATTTTTGTCGCAGTGTCTTCAGAACTGCTCCAGAATCTCTATCCTTTTCTTTATCGGAGGATGTGTTGCAAAGAGGGAACCAATAGAGAATGAAGATTTATCTAATGCTGCCTGCGGATTTTCAATAAACATCTGGGCCACATCTTTTCTCTTTACTGCTTCAATGGTTGGATCGGCGGAGATTTTTCTGAGTGCAGATGCCAGGGCAAGGGGATTTTTTGTCAACTCTGCCGATCCGGCATCAGCAAGATATTCACGTTTACGTGAAAGAGCAAACCTGAAAAGAGTAGCTATCAAATATCCCACCAGAGCAAGAACAATACCTATCAGGATTGCAGCACCACCGCTGCCTTTTTTCCCCCGCGTTAAGCCTCCGAAACGCAGAGATCTGAATAAGGCTTCGGAGATAAAAGCAAAAATACCGACGAAGACTATCGAGATTATAAGGAGCCTTACATCCCTGTTCCTGATGTGCGTGAGCTCATGGGCAATTACTGCTTCAAGCTCACTATCATCGAGCTTGTTAATAATGCCACGCGATAGCGAAACTGAATATGTTTTTAAGTTTAAACCACTTGCGAAGGCATTTAAGGAATCATCCTCAATAATGTTCACTTTAGGCATTGTCATCCCTCTGGAGATGCAGAGATTTTCCACCAGGTTATAAATCCTTTTATTTTCTTTTCTTTCAAGAGGTCTTGAACCGGTGGCCTTATTTATTATTGCCGAATGAGAGAGCCATGCAATTGTAAACCAGATAATGACACCAATAGTGATCCATGGTATTGTATGCAGGAAATTATTATTAATAACCGGTAAAAGATTGTATTGTCCCTGTTCCGCTGAAAAGTAATGCGATTTCGTTAGTGACATAAAAAAGAAGAAGAGCCATGTCAATCCAAAAAAGACAACAGGGAACATCAGCAGGATCAATACGGAATTCGTGTTATTTTTCCTAATCTGGCTCTGCAGGCCAAAGTATTTCATATTTTCAGAACTGGATTTTTGGAGGCTCCTCTACTACTGCACGCTCTTCTCCAAGCTCGAACAAAGGTTCACGATTAAAATTAAAAGATCTTGCAATAATATTCGATGGGAAGACCTCTGTCGCAACGTTGAGTTCTTTGGTCGCTGAATTAAAGAACCGCCTGGCTGATGCTATCTTGTTCTCAACATCAGATATCTCATTCTGCAGATCCAGAAAGTTCTGGCTTGCCTTAAGATCAGGATATGCTTCTACAGCAACCTTTAGTCCGGCAAGAGCATTGTCGAGCCTGCCTTCCGCAGCAATCTTATCATTTATTGTTGTTGCCTTCATTGCGTTGGCACGAGCTTCGGTGACTGCGGTCAGAACACCTCGTTCATGCTGCATATATCCCCTTACAGCTTCAACAAGCTGAGGTATCATATCATGCCTCTGCTTCAGCTGAACATCAACATCGGCAAATGCCTGTTGCCTGTTATTTCTCAGCTTTACCAGCCTGTTGTAAAGAGAGATAACCATCAGAACCAAGACAAAGATGATTCCCAGAATAATAAGTACAATTATCATTTTATTAAGTTTAAGTGATTGATAAATAATGTTATGATTTTAAAAAAATATTTACTGATTAAAAGTATCACCCTGGGCGTAATCTCCTGTCTCCCAGCCTCGTTGAAACCATTCCTTGCGTTGTTCCGATGTACCATGAGTAAATGAATCAGGAACGACCCGTCCCTGGTACTTCATCTGAATGGCATCATCTCCGACGGCAGCAGCAGCATTAAGTGCCTCTTCAATATCTCCTGTCTCAAGGATATCAAGCATTTCCTGTGCATGATGCGCCCACATACCAGCAAGAAAGTCTGCCTGTAATTCAAGATTGACAGTAAGCTGGTTTGCTCTTCTTTCGCTGAGTCTTGATCTTTGTTGATTTACCTGGTCAAGTGTTCCAACTAAATTCTGTACATGATGGCCTACCTCGTGAGCAATTACATATGCAACGGCGAAATCACCATAAGCACCGAGTTTGTTCACTAAATCATCACAAAAGCTAAGGTCAATATAAACCTTTTCATCTCCGGCACAGTAGAATGGTCCGCTGGCTCCAGTGGCAAAACCGCAGGCTGATTGGACCTGGTCCCTGAAAAGTACCAGGGAAGGCATCCTATACGAAGAACCTGATTCAGCAAAAAGCTTATTCCATACATCTTCAGTATCTGCCAACACTACTGATACAAACTGAGCCATTGCATCTTCCTCTGCTGTTGCTTCATAAGTGGTAGAAGAAGACTGTCCGGTACCTTCCTGTATTTGTTCCAGCACCTGGGATGGATCACCACCTAACATTCTGACAATAAGATAAATGGCAACAAAACCAACAATACCTATTCCACCACCTGTTGCGATCCCGCGGGTACTCATACCCCTGCGATCTTCAACATTACTGCTTCCTCGTCTGCCTTGCCAACGCATAGATTATTTGGATTTAGTTAATAATGAAAAACAGAGATGTTATTTTAACCAAAGTTAAAAATTTAAACTTTACCAAAATAATATTGAAACTGTAATATTGATTAAAATATAATTTTAAATAACTCATTGGAAATCTGATTTCAAACCTGGATACATTAAGATTTTTACTTAATTTAGGATTTTGGATAAAAAGGTAAATAGTATGAAAATCAAGATTGGTGATTTCCAGGCATTTAATAAGTCATGGGACAAAAAAGAAATAAAAGAGAAAACAGAGAATATCTTAAAGAAAATCGGAGAGCTGCAGTATCAAATGTACGCTCAGAATAAATTCAGCCTACTGATTGTTTTTCAGGGAACAGATGCGGCAGGTAAAGATGGACTGACAAAAGGATTGCTTAAGCACTGTAATCCGATTGGATTGAAAGTTCATAGTTTTAAAAAACCTACTGAAACAGAATATGCACATGATTTTTTATGGCGTGTTCATGATCAGGTTCCTGGTAAAGGAGAAATTCAGGTTTTCATCCGTTCACATTATGAAGATATCCTGGTTCCCAGTGTTGAAAAATTTATTCCGGTTGATATTATTGAACAGCGATATCAACTCATTAATGATTTTGAAAAACTTATTGAGCATAACAATACGAAAATCCTCAAATTCTTTTTAAATGTTTCCAAAAAAGTACAGGAGGAAAGGCTTATGGAACGAGTTGAATTAAAGGAAAAACACTGGAAACATAAAGACAGCGATTGGGATACGCGTGAGAAATTCGACGAATATCTGGAGGTCTATGAAAAAATTATTAATAATTGCAATGTTGTGCCCTGGCATATTGTGCCGGCCGATACAAACTGGCAAAAACTTTATTTTGTCGCAGATATAGTTCTGAAAACTCTGAAAAGCCTCGATATGGAATGGCCTGAACTGGTATCCGAAAAATTTAAATAATAATCGGTGATCTGCGTTTTAATATGGATTTGATACTACCCCTGATCCCCCTCCCTGTTCAAAATATGATGAAAACTTTATACAGGCTATAACTGAATAATATTGCGATAAAATAACTAACATTGATCCCATTGAAAAAATCACAATGGCAAAACGTAAGGATATTGAAAAAGTGCTGATCATTGGATCCGGGCCGATTATCATCGGACAGGCCTGTGAGTTTGATTATTCCGGAACACAGGCATGCAAGGCATTACGTTCACTGGGTTACAAGATTGTACTTGTCAATTCTAATCCTGCCACCATCATGACAGATCCGGATATGGCAGATGTAACCTATATTGAACCTTTGAATGAATATGCTTTAACGGAAATAATTAAAAAGGAAAGGCCTGATGCCCTGCTTCCAAACCTTGGAGGGCAAACCGGTTTAAACCTGTCTTCTTTGCTTGCAAAAAAAGGGATCCTGGATAAATATGGCGTTAAAGTAATTGGCGTCAATGTGGATGCAATAGAACGAGGTGAAGACCGTACAGCTTTTAAGGAAACCATGAACCGGCTTGGAATTGACATGCCAAAAAGCAAAGCGGTGAATACGGTTGAAGATGCTGAAAGAGTAGCTGCAGAACTTGGATATCCTGTGGTGATCAGACCGGCCTATACGTTGGGTGGCACCGGTGGCGGAATTGTTTACAACATTGAAGAATTACGCACTATTGCCAGCAGGGGATTATCGGCAAGCATGGTGAATCAGGTACTTGTCGAGGAATCTGTCCTGGGATGGGAGGAACTGGAGCTGGAAGTGGTAAGGGATGCTAAAAACCAGATGATTACCGTATGTTTTATTGAAAATGTCGATGCTATGGGAGTTCATACAGGCGATTCATTCTGCACAGCTCCCATGCTGACTATTGACCCGGAACTTCAAAAACAATTACAAAAATATTCGTATGACATTGTCGAGGCTATCGAGGTTATCGGGGGCACCAATGTTCAATTTGCCCATGATCTGGTTACCGGGAAGGTGGTGGTTATAGAAATAAATCCCCGTACTTCCCGTTCCTCAGCCCTTGCATCCAAGGCCACGGGATTCCCGATTGCATTTGTATCATCCCTTCTGGCAGGTGGACTTACTCTAGATGAAATACCTTACTGGCGCGAAGGTACCCTGGAAAAATATACTCCATCGGGGGATTATGTTGTGGTTAAATTTGCCCGGTGGGCATTTGAAAAATTTGATAATCTCAGAGATAAACTTGGAACGCAGATGCAGGCAGTAGGGGAGGTCATGAGTATCGGAAAAACTTATAAGGAAGCCCTGCAGAAATCCATACGTTCTCTGGAAATAGGGCGTTATGGACTTGGATTTGCCAAAGACTATAATAAAAAATCCCTGGATGAACTGATGATCCTGCTTACCCATCCATCCAGTGAGCGTCAGTTCATTATGTATGAGGCATTGCGAAAGGGAGCAAATGTTGAGGATCTTTATAAAAGGACGCATATCAAACCCTGGTTTATTTCTCAGATGAAGGAACTGGTGCAACTTGAAGAGACCATATTGAAATATGAGTGGAAATCTTTGCCTGATGAGATCTTTGTACAGGCTAAGAAAGATGGTTTTGCTGATAAATATTTATCCGAACTTTTACAGATTCCTGAAAAAGATATAAGGGAAAGGCGTCTCTCACTTGGAATCAAACATGCCTACGAGTCTGTCCCGGTCAGCGGGGTTGAAAATGCAGCGTATTATTATTCGACCTATAATGGTATTGATAAAGTAGAAGTCAGTGCAAAGAAAAAAATAATGGTTCTCGGAGGGGGCCCGAACCGGATAGGGCAGGGGATAGAGTTTGATTATTGCTGTGTGCATGCGGCTTTTGCGATCCGAAAGGCAGGTTATGAATCGATAATGGTAAACTGCAATCCTGAAACCGTCTCAACAGATTATGATACATCTGATAAGCTTTATTTTGAACCCCTCACCGTAGAAGACGTTCTTAGCATTTATGATAAAGAAAAACCTGAAGGTGTGATCGTTCAGTTTGGTGGACAAACACCCCTGAATATTGCCGGTGAACTTGCTGAAGCAGGGGTAAAAATACTGGGTACTTCTCCCGAGGCTATTGATCTGGCAGAAGACCGTGATCGCTTCAGGCATGTTATTGATAAGATGGGCATTCCTCAGCCCAAATCGGGAATGGCAAGTACACTGGAGGAAGCTCTTAAGATAGCAGAAGAAATAGGTTACCCTTTGATGGTGAGACCTTCTTATGTACTGGGTGGCCGGGCAATGAAAATCATTCTTGATGAAGAAATGCTTGAGCAATATGTAGTTGAAGCAGTTGGTGTTTCTCCCGACAGACCTCTGTTGATTGACTATTTCCTGGAGGATGCAATTGAAACAGAAGCCGATGCCTTATCCGATGGTAAGGAAGTGTATGTTCCGGCAGTCATGCAGCATATTGAGTATGCCGGGATCCATTCCGGAGATTCTGCATGTGTAATACCACCGGTTATCATCCCCATAGAACAGCAGGAGCTTATCAAAGAATACACAAAAAGAATAGCTACTGAATTGAATGTGGTTGGATTAATGAACATGCAGTTTGCCATTTATGAAGGCATTGTTTATATACTGGAAGCAAATCCGAGGGCATCGCGCACAGTCCCATTGGTATCTAAGGTGTGCAATATCCCTATGGCAAAAATTGCCACTCAGTTATTATTCGGAAAAAAACTGGCTGATTTTAAATTAAGGGACAGAAAATTCCCCCATTTTGGTGTCAAGGAGGCAGTTTTTCCATTTAATATGTTTCCTGATGTTGATCCGGTATTAAGTCCCGAAATGCGTTCAACAGGAGAAGTATTGGGTTTAGCTGAAAGCTATGGACTGGCATTTTTTAAATCACAGGAGGCAACTCAGACCGCTCTCCCAGTTGAGGGTACTGTCCTAATAACTATCGCCGAAAGAGACAAGCAGAAGATCCTTGAATTTGCCAGGAACTTCAGGGACATGAAATTTAAAATACTGGCAACAGGAGGTACAAAAGTTTTCCTTGAAGAAAATGGCATTCAATGTGAATATATTAAGAAGGTACATGAAGGAAGGCCAAATATTGTGGATGCCATAAAAAATGGAGAGATAGACCTGATCATTAATACACCTGCCGGGAAAACCAGCGAGTATGATGATTCATATATCCGCAAAAACGCAATAAAATATAAAGTTCCTTATATAACTACCACTTCAGCTGCACTTTCTTCAACCAGAGGAATTAAAGAACGCAGGAACGGAGCATATAAGGTAAAATCCCTGCAGGAATATCATCTTGGAATAAAGGATAAATGAACCAGGGTATATCTATCCATTCTTTCATCCTTTTAAATAAATGTTAATAAAAAAATATTTGTAAAAGTGACATTTTTTTAACCTATTTTTGCGCTTTATTTTTACAAAGAAAAGTGAAGAAATTCTTAAGGAAATTCGGTAAACCCCTGGTTTTTACTGTAGCGGGAGTGGCTATAGGCTTTGCTTATTGGCGATTTATAGGTTGTAAATCCGGTACCTGTCCTATTACATCTAACTGGCATACCAGTACCCTATTGGGCGGACTCTTTGGATTTTTAATAAGTAGTACCAGTAAAGACAATAAATCTGAAAAATCTACGTAATAAAAGCTAAAAGATATAAGTTAATGAGACTGTTTATTCAGGAGTAAAGCGAACTGAATAAACAAAGTCGAATTAATCCCGTGAACATAGTGAACGGGATCTGAAAGTTTGCTGAATATCTGAAATGCATCTAAATATTTGAGACAGGACTTTTAATAATTTACAAATTAAATGATTACCAACATGAAAAGACTTATTTTCCCGTTAATGGGAGTTTTACTGATGGCTGTTTACGGATGCGGTGGAAAGACGACTGCCAGGAATAGCGACAATCCTGAAGTATATACAGCCAGAGATGTTGAGATGAGCGGTGATTACAAAGGATCAATTCATCTGACCAAGGAAGATTTTCTTCATAAAGTAATGAACTATGAACAGAATCCGGATGAGTGGGTGTTCAGAGGAGATAAACCGTGCCTTATTGATTTCTACGCTGACTGGTGTGCACCTTGCCGGATTTCATCTCCTATTCTTGAAGAGCTGGCAAATGAATATCATGGCCAGATATATGTTTATAAAGTGGATACTGAAAAGGAAGGAGAACTTGCAGCGGTTTTTGGAGTAGAAAGCATACCAGCATTCCTTTTCTGCCCAGTTGAAGGCGAACCTGTAATGACAGCAGGAATCGCCCGTACTCCGGAAGAAACGAAGCAGATGTTTCGTGAGAAGATTGAAAGTTATTTATTGAAAAATAAATCGTGAATTTGCTTTAGCCCGTAAAAGGAATTATGATTAATTCCCGGATACTGACATACAACAAAACACTGTCAGTTACCGGGATTTTTTTTCTCAGAATTCCTGGACTGTTTTGTTTTGTAATGACAAAATGTCTGATTTTAAGCAGATTTAGACTTGGGTCGGTTTTTGATATTACAAATACATTGTTACATGGCTACATTGTTACATTGCTACATGGCTATATTACATTAGACTGTAACAATGTAACAGTGTAACAGTGTAACAATGTAACAGTGTAATAATTATTTTCTATCGAAGATCAATTGAGACCTCATGAATTATCAGGAGTTAAACGATAAGATCAATCAAATTTTAGAAAATGTTGCCGGCCATCAGGTGATAGAAGCACTGGAACAGCTGGAACAGCTTACGCTTGAATGCAAAAACAAGGATTTTGCAACCCAGCTTGAACAGCACCATGAAACCTACAGGAACATATTAAAATATTCTTTTGAGCTATCGGATGATCCCGAGAAGGAAAAAGTTTACAAACACCTTATGAAGTCAATACTTGAGCTTGCTGATGATATACGGGATGATATAATTTTTAATAAAAAACTGCTCGGATATTATATTATCAAAGCTGAGGTTGACAGGGCCGCTCAGCTGTTAACCGGGAAATCAGGTAAAATGATTGACAGCATGTCATTCCAGAAAGAAATTGAACATATTTTAGGAGATACAAAATCAAAGGATGATCATAGTAAAATGCAAGCTCAGGAGGACTATCAAAGGAGCCTTCTGAATATTTTCAGGATAATCTGGATGACAGATAAATTTCATGAGGATGAGATCAACCTGGTTAGTCAGATCATTCCTTCACGATCCATTCCATGGTACGATAAATGTATTCTCGTGAGCTCTCTGACCCTTTCTACGGTGCGTCATTTTGATGTACAAAAGGCCAATCTTCTTTTCGATTTTTTTGACAGTAAGGAAGATCAGGTATGGCAAAGAGCTTTGACGGGACTAGTTCTGGGCCTATATTTTCACGATCACAGGTTAAAATATTATCCCGAAATTGAATCCCGACTGAAACTGACAAGGGAAGAAAAAGATTTTAGCAGGAATGTTGAAGCGATTATCCTTCAGTATCTTAAAGCAAGGGAAACAGAAAAGGTAACACGCAAAATCCGGGAAGAAATCTTCCCTGAGATGATGAAAATAAAATCTACACTCGAGGAAAAACTGAACCTTGAGGACATATCGAGCATTAAAAACATCGAGGAGAAAAATCCCGAATGGGAGACTGCATTCAAAGATACTCCTGATCTTTATGCGAAACTTGAAGAATTCTCGGCTCTCCAGATGGAAGGTTCCGATGTATTTATCAGTGCATTTGCCATGCTGAAAAGATTTGATTTTTTTGATGAGTTAAGCAACTGGTTCCTGCCTTTTTACAGGGAAAATGAATATATAACCAAATCCCTTGAAAACCTGAAAGCTGAATTTGATGTTTCACTTTTTGTGGAAGGAATGGAACGGTCGACAGTATTATGCAATTCAGATAAGTATTCTTTCTGTCTGAATATCAAACATATGCCGACACTGCAAAGGACCATGATGATGGAAATGTTCAATATGGAAATTAAGGCAATGAATGAACTTTCATCAAATGACGAAATGCTGGATAAATTCCTCCGGGACAGGACTATTTATACTCAGTATATACAGGATTTTTACAGGTTTTTTAAGCTTCATCCATTAAAGAATGAATTTGAGGATGTCTTCGATATACCTGCCGGAATTGAAAAAAGTTACCTGATAAATTTAATGATCAGTGATACAAAGATACTCAGGAATATAGGGGAATTTTATTTTGAGAAGGGTTATTATCAGGAAGCGATTAATATCTTTTCGCATTTGCCATGTGATGAAGATAATTTTGAAGTTTTCGAAAAAATTGCCTATTGTTACCAGAAACTGGGTAAATTCAGGAAAGCGATAGAAAATTATCATAAAGCAGAGCTTTTTGATAAAAATAAGATCTGGATTTATAAAAAGATAGCCTTCTGCAGCCGTAAACTTAGTGATTTCAAATCTGCCCTTAAATATTATAAGGAGATTGAAAAGGAAGACCCGGAAAACCTTTATATACAATTATATATAGGTCATACATATATGGATATGGAAGATTTTGAAACTGCACTGAAATATTATTTCAAAGTTGAATATAAGGATCCTTCAAATTATAAGATTTACCGGCCAATCGCATGGTCCTCGTTTGTCACCGGCAAATTTGACACAGCCAGGAAATATTTTGAAAAAGCTATTCAGAAAGAGGTCAATAAGAACGATTTTGCAAATTTAGGCCATGTTGAATGGTGCATGGGTGACAAAAAAATGGCAATTGAAAATTACAGGAAATCACTTATCAAATCAGGCGCAGATTTTGAATGGCTGGCAACAGTCTTTAACCAGGATAAGAAGTATCTGTTGAAATTTGGGATAAAGGAATTTGATATCCCGTTAATGATAGACTACCTGAGACTTATCGAGTAATAATAAGGAGGATTTAAAGATTCATCAGGTTTATCAGGTTGTTAAAGATCCTTTACAAATATCCGGTATTTCTTGTAGACTTTCCCACCAGCGCGTTCCATTTCAGCCCTTACTTTAAAATTATCCTCCAGCTCAAGATGACTGTCGACATATTCAAATCCTGCTTTTTTAGCAGTTTCTCTCATTTTAATTGCCATCATGGCATCAAGACCCAGGTTACGATAATCTTCACGGATTGCCCCGAGGAACAGATCAAGTTGTTTAGTTTTTCTGGCTGACCATAAAATTAACAAAATACCAATAGGGAACAGGTATCCCCTTGAACGGATAATCCCGGGACTCATGTCAGGCATGGCAATAACAAATGCGACAAGTTCATCCTTCTCATTGCAGACACATTTTACAAATCGAGGATCGACAACAGGCAAATATCTGGCTGTAAACTCATCCATTTCCCTGTCATCCATCTTGTCAAATCCATATATTTCTGTGAATGTTTCATTTATCAGGTTAAGAACCGGTCTGATCATCGGTTTAAGCTGACTTTTCTTATCGAATTCTATCACGGAGAGATTTAGTCTACTAAAAGCGCGTTCTGCCAACTTTTCATAAACTTCTGGCAGTTGTTCGGGAATATCGATTCTGTAAACCACCAGGTCGACTTTCTTAATAAAATTGTTTTTTTCAATAAAGTTGACCATATAGGGATAATTGCAATTGGTGGCTATAACAATTGGTTTGTCAAAACCTTCAATAAGAAAACCCTGAGGATCCTTATCTGAAAAACCAAGCGGACCCACAAGCTTCTCCATTTTTTTGTTCCGGGCCCATTCCTCAATATGATTCAGGAGGGCTGCAAACACATCCGGTTCATTGTAACATTCCATCCAGCAAAATCGTGCATGATTTTCATTATGACTTTTGTTATACCTGTGGTTAATAATGCCCATGATCCTGCCTACAGCTTTTCTCCCACGATATGCAATTAACAGGATGGTGTCGCAATGGGAAAAAGATTTATTTTTCCGTGGATTAAAATATTGCCATTCATCCATATATATTGGAGGGACCCAGTTTTTATGGCCCTTATGGATTTTTGCGGGTAGATGGATAAACCTGCGAAGTTCCTGCCTTCCTGTAACCTGTTTTATTTCAAGGTTTGTTTCCATATGAGTTTTTATTGTTTCAGCTTTGCAGCCCTCAGTATATTATCATCTGAAAAAGCATAATTAGGAAGGACATAAGTAAGTCCAAGAAATGAATCATATACTTCAAAATCATTTCCATTCCAGTTCCAGGGTAATTCATAAGTTATGAGCTGCCCATGCCTGTAAATCCAAAAATTGTTTCCTGAACGTTGCCAGAATACGCCCGTTGAAGAGAATAATATTATGGGATAGCGTTCAGTAAAATCATTACTAAATTCCCAGCCAGGAAGCAAATAGGTTTGCTGGTAGGTTCTTTCAAAAACGATCAAATCCGTTACCGTAGGAACAGCTATAGTAGTTTCGTTGCCGGCAAACTGAACTCCATTACGGTAGAGATAATAGGTATTATCCTGTCTTTTCCAGGTTATCATGCCCGGAGCAGCAACAATTTCTGCAGGCCTGAGCTGGTTGTCCTTCCGGTTATAAAAATCAGGAAGGAGGTAAGAGCTTGCGCTCTGCTCATCATATACAATCAGATCATTTCCATTCCACTGGGAAAAGGTTCTGGCTCCTATCTGTTCCCCTTCCACATATAGATAATAATAATTTCCGTCGCACCTCCATAATGTTCCATTTATCGAATAAACAGGTTCTGCAGGATAGACATACCCGTTCATAAATTGCTTAAAAAGAGCGCAAAAGTAATATTGCCGGTTTGGCATGTCATATATTACCAGGTGTTCATCAAAAAAGGTGTATTTAATCTGAGACGTTATATCCCGGCCCTTATCATAGAACCAGTATTTATTGTCTTTTGCCATCCAGCAGGCTGTTCCGAAAATGGGAAGTTCTACCGCCTGCCGATAAGTATTATCCTGGTTTGTCCAGAAATCTTTCAAAAGGTAATACTTACCCGTATTATTATGATAAACCAGAAGATGATCGCCGCAGGAAGCGTTGACTGTTTCTAATGAAATATCTGTTTCATTTAACAATATCCAGTATTTGTTATTACTGGCCCTCCATTTTATTACAGGAAGTGATTGATCATCTGGTACTCGGAATTCAGTATATCCTTCAAATGAATTAAAGTCCTGAGTATAATTCACAGCTGTTTCTGCAGTTGATTCAGCGATGCTGGTGGAGGCAGTTTGTTCAACAAAATAAAAATCTCCAACCAGTGAAGACGATTCCCATGGTGTTTGCTGATTGGCGCTACGTTCCATAACTCCGACCCGGACATTCTTGAAGACATCTTCAATTTTCAATCCGTTTTTATTAATTTGTTTCAGGAATTCTTCAGTATAAAGTCCATTATCACCGGTGCCATCAGAAGCTACGGAACCCGGAGCTGTGGCATAGGCAATAAGAGTACCAGCCGGTGCATTGATGAATGCCAGTCCCTGTGCCGTAGAACGCCAGCTCCGGGCAAACGGATTGTTACGACATGCATCCAGGATAATAATATTCATGCGATTATGCGCACTTTCCATCTGAGCAAGCACAAATCCAACATCTACGGTTTCATATTCAACTTCCTCTTCGCGATAGATTTCAGCTTGTGTGGGTATGAGGTAATTATTGCCATTCACCTGCATGCCATGCCCGGCATAATAAAACAGGCCGACTCCGCCATTTTGTATCCGCTCCCCGAATTCCCTGATGGCTTTTTTCATATCAGCCATCGTTGGGATATTTTCATATTTCAGAACATCAAAGTTGGCTGACTGAAGTGCATTTGCCATAGCCCTTGCATCATTAACCGGATTGAGCAGGGGGCCAAGTTTGTAATCTGAATTACCAATTACAAGGGCTACACGCTGGTTGAGATTGCTGACCTGGGGATAAACGGAACGGGTTATTGCGGTCAGCAGACAGATTAGGACCAGCAAACTGATTGTTTTTCCAGCAGTAAACCGGTTCATTTTGTTGGTGATTTAACTAACCCTTATCAAAATTCAAAGACATAATCAATACCAAAAATATGCGAATTAATTGGATCCTTAACATTCCTTTCTATACAATACCGATAATAAATATCAATACCGTGATGTTTGCCCATACTCCTTTCTACTCCAATATCAAAGCGGAACTGTTCAATTTCTGTTTTTTCGGGCTGAAAATGGGAAATAAATTCAGTATTAATAAAGGGATTAAATTTGAATTTCTTAATGTCATAAGCTGCCGTTATACGCTCCCTTAGGTAGTGATCTGTTTCATTTCCTCCACCAAACTCGGCAATATAGCGGGTTCTGGATCTGAAGTCGAATCGACCCAGTTCTTCACGTAATAAAAGTACCCCTACCAGATGATTATTCCTGGAACCCATGAAATCGTTATAATATCTGTAATACGGCCCGATCCATAAGAACTTCCAGGGTTTGTAAAATCCTCCTGTTTCGAAATAGAAAGTCTTGGTTTTTGACAGGTTTTCATCCCTCCGGTATCCCTGTTCATAATAAAGTCTGAATTTCTTTTTAAAATCAGTACGAATCTGTGCCGATAGCCATAATTCAACATCTGTGTCCTGTCCAAAACAAA
>Ga0153916_10001845_pt1 | contig 15404 bp, 12 predicted proteins | sample Opewatmetagenome_FD_109642 | JGI IMG/M metagenome (GOLD analysis project Ga0153916, IMG submission 109642) | Freshwater wetland microbial communities from Ohio, USA - Open water 3 Core 3 Depth 4 metaG | ecosystem: Environmental > Aquatic > Freshwater > Wetlands | place: USA: Ohio, Lake Erie...
GTGCCAGTGCAAGTGCGGCACGACATTTCCCAAGCTCGCAAGATTGATCTTGTCCGGGTGCGCCACCATGCGCAACGCCGACTCGGTCGCAAACACGACCTTCATCAACCGGAAGCGCTCGCGGGGGGTCAGATCGGTCATTTCTCCTGCGTGCCGGTTCAAGATCACCCGGCAAAATCCCGGGTAATCCGAACTATCCACGTACGCCACGCGGCAGAAGCTATCCTGCCAAAGCACCCCTACGCGCTCAGAATCGCACAACTCGCAGCCCTTCACCGTGAATTCCTTCACGCGACTGCGTGGTCGCCCCGGGGCAATCGGCATTTGTTCACGACGTTGTCATAATTTCGGGAGCTCACAGCAGCACCCGCTCGATCCCCCCGCCGCGGGCGCGCTCGAGGTAGTTCGCCATCCAGCCGGGACCGAGAAGCCGGCGCGCCAGTTCCACCACGATGTAATCGGCCTCGATGCCGGTGTCATCGGCGTAACGCGCAAGTCCTTGCAGGCACGACGGACACGTGGTGAGAATCTTCCTTTGGGCATCGGCACCCGCGTTTGCCATGCGCAGCGCGGCGGCGCCCTTGCGCATCTCCTCTTCCTTACGGAAACGCACCTGCGTCGAGACGTCCGGGCGTGTCACGGCGAGCGTGCCCGATTCGCCGCAACAGCGCTCATTAAGCAGCACCGCGTTCCCGACCAGGCGTCTGACGATCTTGAGCGGCGCATCGGTCTTTATCGGCGTGTGGCAGGGATCGTGATAGAGGTAGCCTACGCTCGGTGATTGGCTGCTCAGAGCGTCCAGCTTGACCCCTTGTTCCAGCAGGTATTCATGGATATCGAGCAGTCGGCAGCCAGGGAAGATCTTATCGAACTCGTATTTTTCCAACTGGTCGATACAGGTGCCGCAGGAGACGATTACGGTCTTGATATCGAGATAGTTGAGCGTATTGGCAACGCGGTGGAACAGCACGCGGTTGTCGGTGGTAATGCGTCGGCCGTTGTCCTCATCACCCGCGGCCGTCTGCGGATAGCCGCAGCAGAGGTACCCCGGCGGCAACACGACAATCGAGCCGATCTCATAGAGCATCGCCTGGGTTGCCAGACCGACTTGGCTGAACAGGCGTTCCGAGCCGCATCCCGGAAAATAGAATACCGCCTCCGAGTCCTCGCCCACCTTCGCCGGATCACGAATGACGGGAATGATATTGCGGTCTTCGATGTCGAGCAGCGCGCGCGATGTGCGTTTGGGCAGCCCGGTGGGCATCGGCTTGTTAAAGAAGTGAACGATCTGCGAGCGGGCAATAGGCGAAATGAGCGGTGGCCGGCCGACGGTGGCGGGCGGTCTTTGCGTCTGTTGGGTGGCGGGGCCGAGCGCACGGGCGAGGCGGTAGCCCAGGCGTTGTGCCCTGTAGCCCCAGTCGATCATCAGCTTGCGGGCGACCTTGATCCTGCGCGGGTCGGTGGCCGACAGAAACGCCATTGCCGCTGCCTTGCCCGGGTTGAACTGCTTTTGGCCGTGCCGACGCAAAAAATTATGCATCGCGATCGATACGTCGCCGAAATCGATGTCGACCGGGCACGGGTTGATGCACTTGTGGCACACCGTGCAATGATCGGCAATGTCCGAGAACTCGTCGAAGTGGCGCAGAGACACACCGCGCCGCGTCTGTTCCTCGTAAAGGAACGCTTCCGCCAGGAGCGACGCGGCGAGGATCTTGTTACGCGGGGAGTAGAGAAGGTTCGCTCGCGGCACATGGGTAGCGCACGCCGGCTTGCACTTGCCGCAGCGCAGGCAGTCCTTGATGGAATCGGAGATCTTGCCCAGGTCGGACTGCTCCATGATCAGGCTTTCCGTGCCGATCAGGTTGAACGAGGGTGTATAGGCGTTGGTCAGGTCAGCGCCTGGCAATAGCTTGCCCCGATTGAACCGGCCTTCGGGGTCGATGCGCTGCTTGTAGGATTGGAATTGCTCGATTTCCTGGGCGCCGAGGAATTCCAGTTTGGTGATGCCGATGCCGTGCTCCCCCGAAATCACGCCGCCCAGCGACTTTGCCAGGGCCATGATGCGCGCGACCGCCTGCTTGGCCTGCTGGAGCATCGCGTAGTTGTCCGAGTTCACGGGAATGTTGGTATGTACATTGCCGTCGCCGGCGTGCATGTGCAGCGCAACGAACACGCGAGCGCATAGCACCTGGCGGTGAACACTATCGAGCCCTTCAATGACGCGCCGGAACACCAGGCCATCGAATATCGCCGCAAGTTCCGCGCGCAGCTCCTGCTTCCATGACACCCGCAGTGTGTGGTCCTGCAGCACCCGGAACACGGTCGTGTCAACGGAGGCTGCTGGCGCGCTCGCCGCAATAACCTCGGCGTCGGCGTCCGCAAGCGAGGAGTCCAGATGCTCTAGCAGGTAGCGCCAACGCCTGCGCACGCGCGCGATAAGCTCGCGCGCGCGGGCGCAGCGATCGGCGAGCAACTCCGGCGCGGGTAGTTTGTCCTCATGGTGAAAGAGCGGCAGCTCGCCCGAGAGATAATCGTCCAGCGCATCCAGGAGCGCCAGTTTGTTTGCGATCGACAGTTCGATGTTGATGCGCTCGATGCCGTCGGAATAGTCGCCGAGTCGCTCCAACGGTATTACCACGTCCTCGTTTATCTTGAAGGCATTGGTATGCCTGGCGATCGCTGCGGTACGGGCGCGGTCGAGCCAGAACGTACGCCGCGCTTCCGGACTCACCGCTACGAAGCCTTCGCCGCCGCGCACTCCGGCCAGCTCCACGACCCGCGCCGCGGCCTGCGCGACCGCTTCGTCATCATTGCCGACGATGTCGCCGATCAACACCATTTTCGGTCGGCCGGTACGGCTTTTCCGAGCGGACGCTTTGGTGGCGTAACCGACGGCCTTGAGGTATCGCTCGTCCATATGCTCCAGGCCGGCAAGGAAGACCGGGGCTCGTGCTCCCTGGTCGCCGCGATCTTCCTGGAGGGTGTCGAGGTAGCGCTTGATCTCGACGATCGCCGGCACCGAATCGCGTACTTGACCGAAGAACTCCAGGCATACGGTGCGAATCGATTTGGGCATGCGGTGCACGATGAAGCGCGCCGAGGTGATGATGCCGTCGCAGCCCTCTTTTTGTACCCCTGGGAGGCCGGCGAGAAACTTGTCGGTGACGTCCTTTCCAAGTCCGGTCTTGCGAAAACGGCTTCCCGGGATCTCGATGATCTCCGCTTCCGAGCGCGGTGTCACGCCGTCGATCAGGAAGCGCTGCACGGAAAACCGCACCAAATCGACATCGTGGATCCGGCCCAAATTGTGGTCGAGGCGCGTCACTTCTAGGAAGCACCCGCTCGGGTCGATCATGCGCCAGGAGGCGAGGTTATCCACCGCGGTGCCCCAAAGCACCGCTTTCTTGCCGCCCGCGTTCATGGCGATATTGCCGCCGATGCAGGAAGCATCCGCGGAGGTCGGGTCGACGGCAAACACGTAGCCTGCCGCTTCCGCCGCGTCCATCACGCGCCGCGTGACGACCCCGGCGCCGCAATGCACCGTCGGCACCTCGCGATCCAGACCCGGGAGCCGCACCGGGTCGACCGGCGACAGGAAGTCGAGCTTTTCGGTGTTGATGACGGCCGCATGGCGGGTGAGCGGAATGGCCCCGCCCGTGTAGCCGGTGCCGCCGCCGCGCGGAATGATCGTGAGACCAAGCCGAATGCACTCGCGCACGACCGCCGCGACTTCGTCCTCGGTATCGGGATGAATGACGACGAACGGATACTCGACGCGCCAGTCGGTGGCGTCGGTGACGTGCGAGACCCGGTCCAGCCCGTCGAAGCGGATGTTGTCGCGGCGAGTCCAACGGCTGAGGCTGCGCGTGACGCGCCGGCGCAATGCCAGCGCCTGCTCGAATTCGGCTGCGAACGTATCGATTGCCTGTTGCGCGCGCTCGAGCAGGAAACTAACCTTTTCGCTGCGCGCCAGAGCCTGGGGATCGGCATTGTTGCGGTTTTCCGCGTCGTAGCCCTGTCTGCGTTTTTCTATCTCCGCCAGGCGGTGACGCAGCGCCTCGACTAGCAGCGCGCGTCGTCGCGCGTTCTCCAGCAGGTCATCCTGCAGATAGGGATTGCGCGTCACCACCCAGATGTCGCCGAGCACTTCGTAGAGCATGCGTGCCGAGCGGCCAGTGCGGCGCTCCGCGCGCAATTCGAGCAGCGTCTGCCAGGCCGGCTCGCCGAGCAGCCGGATCACGATCTCGCGATCGGCAAACGAGGTGTAGTTGTACGGAATCTCGCGCAGTCGCGTGGTCATAGGAATATCAATTCACCGGCACGAGGGGTTCCGCTGTCCCAGGATGCGGCGGAAAAAGATCCCGGTAGCCAGCATAGAAGCTGCCGAAAATTATCGGCAGGATAGCGATTGAAATCAGAAATGCGCTCACCCGCAGCACATCGCCTGGCACGATCTTGGCGGCGGTCAGAAGCCCGATCACGCCGATCAGCACCGAGATGCCGATCCCGATCAGCATGAGAACTGCGCCGTACAGCAGGAACGCGCGCCAGTTACGCCAAGCGGCGAAGAAACTGAAGAACAGTGCCTTGACTACGCCCATATCCTGCCACGCGGTAAGCACCGGGGCGAACCAGAACGCCATCATCACCGGCGTGCCGAACGCCGCGGCGAGCAGCAGCGCGCTCGAAAGGCTGCCGTCGCGCGACGCCGAGACCGGGGGCGTCTTGCCGCTGATCACCCACTGCCACAACACGCCGTTATCGGCGAATGCTGAAATCCCGAGCACGAGCATGATCGAGGCCAAGTACAGCCCGCCCATGGTTATGAGCGCCGTGAGCCGCGTGCGGAAGCCGGCAAACAGCGTCGCGAGACCAATCGGCTGGTTATGCGCGAGCTGGTCACACATGGCCATGAAGCTGACCGAAAACGTCGGCAACAGGACCGTGGCGATAAGGGCGCCGACGACCGGAATCTGGTTCAGGAGCGCAATCGTCATCCAGTAGGCGAGCACGATCAGCAGCCATTTCGCCGGGCTGCGCTGGAACAGCACGAAGCCCTGCACGAGCCAGAACCAGCCGTTCTTTGCCGGGACAGTAGTCATGTCGGAATGCCCAGAAACCTCTGTGCAACTGTAATGTGGCGCTCAATACTATCCAATTTGGCGAATATACGAAGAAGCCGAGACCAGGAACGGACCTCGTCACTTCCTGCCGCGGGTCGCTTTGTCGGACGCCCCCAGTGGCCTGTGCCTGCGTTCTTCATTCGAGCGGGCAGACCCCCGTGCGGCGCAGTTCCAGAATGCGGCGAAAATGCTCCGGATCGTGCGCATGGGTCAGCTCACCCGGCCGCGGGCAGTAAAAATCATAAAGGCGTGACAGCCAAAAGCGCAGCGCCGCCGCGCGCAGCATCGCCGGCCAGGCTTCGTGCTCACGGGGCGAAAATTTCCGGCTACGGCCGTAGGCGCGGACCATCGCTCGCGCCCGGGTCCCATCGATTTCACCCCGGTCGTCGACGCACCAGTCGTTGATTGTCACCGCCACGTCGAACAGCAGCGCGTCGACCCCGGCGAAATAAAAATCGAGTATGCCACGCAATTGGGGTGCGCCCGGGCCGGTCTCGAAGAGCACATTGTCGCGGAACAGATCGGCATGAATTGGCCCGCGGGGGAGCGACTCGGCGCGTTGACCAAGCTGGAACTCAAGCTCGGATGCAAGCAACGCCGCGCGCGCCGGGTCCAGAAACGCCATCACCTTGGGCACGGTCTCGCGCCACCAGGTCGCACCGCGCGGGTTCTCCTGGGTGCCTGCATAGCTGCGTCCCGCGAGGTGCATATCGGCAAGCACGGCGCCGACCGCTTCGCAATTCTGTGCCGTGGGTTGCGCTATAGGCGCGCCGCTCAGCCGCGTTACGAGCGTCGCGGGTTTGCCGGCAAGCACCCCGAGCAATGCGCCCTGGCGGTTGGCGACCGGAGCCGGGCAAGGAATGCCGTGGTGCGCCAGATGCGCCATCAGATTGAGGTAGAAGGGGAGCTCGGCCGCGGAAAGCTTCTCGAACAGCGTCAGAACGTAACGGCCCTCGCTCGTGGTGACGAAATAGTTGGTGTTTTCGATTCCTGCCGCGATGCCGCTCATCGTGACCAAGTCGCCGACAGCGTAGTTCTCGAGCCACGAAGAGAGCTGATTCGGGGTGACCTTGGTAAAAACGGACATGGATTGCGGGGCGTGACGCGTCGGTATCGCAATCCGACCCGCTGAACCCGGAGGCGGCCAGGCTCTCAGAACTCCTGGATCACCCAAAGCGGGGCGCGAATACCCTGATCGAAGCTGTCGCGCCGCAATCCCGCTTCGCCCAGATCCTCGCGCAGGTAGTACACCGCGCCGCCAGGCGTGGTGACGCGCACCACGCGCTTTCCATCGATGAGCGTTTCCTCGACTTGTTCCTTGGCCCCGGGGGTAATGCGGATGGGAGCCTCACCCACGGTTTCCTCCTGCAACCCGGGGGGCGGTGGTGGCGGAACAGGCAGCGGCTCGAGCTTGGGCGGCTGCTGCGCGGCCAGCGGCAGCGAAAGCGCGAGAAGCGAGACGAGAACCGCGCGGCGAATCATGGTGTGGACCAGGGTGTCAGAGGGCAAAAAGGGGCGTAGGCTCGGCGAAAGTGTAGCAGATTCATCTCTGAAAGCGCGGAACGAGTGCCCGGTCGCGCGACTTCGCTTGCTAGTTCGCGGCGCGTTTGTCTGCCAAGCCGCGTTGCACGCCCTCGCCGTAGTCCGGCTACTGTCCGGGCCGCGCTCCTTTATCGTCGAAATCTGCCGGACAGGACAGGGGTGCACCGCCGAAGCGGGGGGGTGATGGTAGTTAGGCAAGGCGGCTTGCCCCTGTTTATAAATTGAGCATGGTCTCGCGTTCGGCGGGAAGCGGGGCAAAGCTGCGCTTCTCGTAATGCTTGAATATCGCCTCGACCACATCCTTGGGATCGTTAATCACCTGTACAAGATCGATGTCGGCCGGGTGGATCATTTGCTCTGCAACCAGCTTGTCGCGGATCCAGTCGAGCAGACCGCGCCAAAAGGGCTCGTGCACCAGGATCAGCGGCATGCGGCGCGACTTGCCGGTCTGCACCAGCGTCAATGCCTCGGTCAGCTCGTCGAGCGTGCCGAAACCGCCGGGCATGACTATGTAGGCAGTGGCGAAACGCACGAAAGTCACTTTGCGCGCGAAAAAATGGCGGAACGACAGGCTGATGTCCTGATAGGTATTGCCAAGTTGCTCGCGCGGCAGCTCGATGTTCAATCCTACCGAAGGCGATTTGCCGAAGTGGGCACCCCTGTTCGAAGCCTCCATAATGCCCGGTCCGCCCCCGGAGATGACGGTGAATCCGGCATCCGAGAGTCGCTTGGCGATGGATTCGGCCAGCACATAGTAGGGGTGCCCTTGCGGTACCCGTGCGCTGCCGAATATGCTCACCGCAGGGCCGACGTTGGTCAGGCGCTCGGTCGCCTCGACAAATTCTGACATAATGCCCATCAGGTGCCATGCTTCGCGCGCGCTGGTCTCGCTTGTAATGGCGCCGTAACCGCCGAGTGTCTTCGCCAGTCTTTTCTCTCTCATAACAGTCGTGGTAAAAACCCTGCTCCTGGTGGACGCATCCTCGTATCTGTACCGCGCTTTTCATGCGCTGCCCGACCTGCGCAACGCGGCGGGTGAGGCCACCGGAGCGCTCTATGGCGTGCTCAACATGCTACGACGGCTGCAGGCCGACCACAAGGCCGACTATCTCGCCTGCGTGTTCGATGCCAGGGGCAAGACTTTCCGCGACGATCTTTACCCGGAATACAAGGCACAGCGCCCGCCGATGCCGCCCGAACTCTCGTCCCAGGTCGAACCGCTGTTGGAATCGATTACCGCGCTCGGCTGGCCGTTGCTGCAGATCGAAGGTGTGGAGGCCGACGACGTTATCGGAACGCTCGCGCGCCAGGCCGAGCAAAAGGGGATCCGCACCATTATCTCTACCGGCGACAAAGACCTGGCGCAGTTGGTGACGCCGGAGATTACGCTGGTCAACACGATGTCCAATGAGCGGCTGGACGAGGCCGGAGTCGAAAGAAAGTTCGGCGTGCCGCCCGCGCGTGTTCTCGACTACCTGACGCTAGTAGGCGACGTGGTCGACAACGTCCCGGGCGTGCCGAAGGTGGGGCCCAAGACCGCCGCGAAATGGCTGCAGCAGTACGGCTCGCTCGACGGTGTCGTCGCGCATGCGGGCGAGATTGGCGGCGTGGTCGGGGAGAATCTGCGGGCCACGCTCGACTGGCTGCCGAAAGCGAAGGAACTCCTCACGGTCAAATGCGATGTCGCTCTGCCGGTAAAGCCGGAGGACCTCGCGCCGCAGCCGCGCGACGAGGCAAAGCTCGCCGAGCTGTTTACCCGCTTCAACCTGAAAAGCTGGTTGAAGGACGTGAAGAGCACCGCTTCGGCGGGCGCGCCGGCGCGCGTGGCCGCACCGGATGCGCCATCGGTTCAGCCCGGGATCGAAAGGCCGGCGCGCGTGGCGCGCCGCTACGAGACGGTGTTGACCACGGACGCCTTGCGGCGGTGGCTTTCACTACTCCAGGGTGCGGCGCTGGTGTCCCTCGACACCGAAACGACCAGTCTCGATCCGATGGCCGCGCGACTGGTGGGACTGTCGTTTTGCATTACGCCGGGCGAGGCTGCCTACGTTCCGCTCGCGCATGGTTACGCGGGTGCACCCGCGCAGGTTTCGGTTGCAGAGGCGCTCTCGATTCTCAAGGCGTGGCTGGAGGATGCGCACGCCGCGAAACTGGGGCAAAACGTCAAGTACGACCAGCACGTGTTCGCCAACCACGGTGTGCAGTTGCGTGGGGTTGTGCACGACACGCTGCTTCAGTCCTACGTGCTGGAGAGCAACGCGCGCCACGACATGGACTCGCTCGCGGAGCGCTGGCTCGGCGTAAAGACCATTACCTACGACGAGGTGACCGGCAAGGGGGCGCAGCGCATTGCGTTCGACCAGGTGGAAAGCGGACGCGCCACCGAGTACGCCGCCGAGGATGCAGACATCACGCTGCAGCTGCACCACGGGCTCTATCCCAAGGTTCAAGCCGACGAGAAGCTTGCGTTCGTCTATGGGAAGATCGAAATCCCGGTGCGCGAGGTACTGTTCCACATGGAGCGCGCCGGAGTGCTGATCGATGTGCCGCAACTGGAGGCGATGAGCCGCGAGTTCGGACACAAAATGATGGAACTGGAAGCGCGCGCCCACCTCGAGGCCGGTGGGCCGTTCAACCTCAACTCGCCCCGGCAGATCGGCGAGATCTTTTTCGAGCGCCTGAAGCTGCCCGTGCTCAAGAAGACCGCGGGTGGCGCGCCCTCGACCGACGAGGACGTGCTCGAGCGGCTCGCGCTTGACTACCCCCTACCCAAGACTTTGCTCGAGTACCGCTCGTTGTCCAAGCTCAAGTCCACCTATACCGATAAGCTGCCGCGCATGGTAAATCCCGGCACCGGCCGAGTGCACACCACCTACGGCCAATCGATAGCGGTCACCGGGCGCCTGGCCTCCAACGATCCCAATCTGCAGAATATCCCGGTGCGCACCGCCGAGGGCCGGCGCATCCGTGAGGCATTCATCGCACCGCCCGGGCACATGCTTGTTTCGGCCGATTATTCGCAGATCGAACTCCGGATCATGGCGCACATCTCGGGGGACCCGGGTTTGCTCGATGCCTTCGATCGCGGGGAGGACGTTCATCGCGCCACCGCCGCCGAGATTTTCGGTCGCGCGCCGCACGAAGTGACTCCGGAGGAGCGGCGCTACGCCAAGGTGATCAACTTTGGACTCATCTACGGCATGAGCGCATTTGGCCTCGCGCAGCAGCTGGGCCTGGCGCGTGCCACCGCCGATGCGTATATTGCCAGTTACTTTACCCGCTACCCCGGTGTAAAGCGCTACATGGACGAGACGCGCTCGCGGGCGAGAGAGCAGGGGTTCGTCGAGACGGTTTTCGGTCGCAGGCTGTGGCTGCCCGACATCAAGAGCAGCGTGCCGGCGCGCCGCAGCGGCGCAGAGCGCGCGGCGATCAACGCGCCAATGCAGGGCACTGCGGCCGACCTGATCAAGCTCGCTACTATCGCAGTGAGCGACTGGCTGGAGCGCGAGGCGCTGGGCGCGCGGCTGATCATGCAGGTACACGACGAATTGGTGCTGGAGGTGCCGCAAGCGGAATTGGCGCTGGTCAAAAACGAACTGCCGCGGCTGATGGCGGGCGTGGCCAAGCTCCGGGTGGCGCTCGAGGTCGATGTGGGCGCTGGTCCTAACTGGGAGAAGGCGCATTGAGCGTTAATCCATTATCACCGGAGTGCTGACGCGATCGGCGACAATTCGCTTTTCGTTAGGTCTCACCATTTTGTGCAGTTGCATGCAACTGCACAAAATGGTGAGATTGAAAAAAGGCAAGTGCAGCACCGCTGGTTCCGGTTCGTTTGGATTAGCGACCGGCAAGTGGCATTCAATCGGCAACGGGGAGGGCTTTCTGCCGTGATACCCAATGACGATTTTGAAACGGATGATGGCGAGGACGCGAGCGGAATTCGCCACGTTGTTCTGCTCGGTGATGGACTCGGGGATCTTGCACGCATGCAGCAGTCGGGCGCGCTGGAAGGCAGGCTGCTGCCGGCGCGTAGCGAGCCATGGAAGCTGACCCTTTTGTCGGCAAGCGATATCGCCCGGACGTCGCTGCGGCCCGATATTCCGAAAGACGCGACGCATGTTGTAATAAGCATCGAAGGCAATCGTGCCATCGAGGCGAGCGGCGTGCTTGGCGGGCAGCCGGCCTCGTATGAGGAAGGACTGGCGCGTCTGTCGTTTGCCGCCGACCAGTTCGAGGATCAGGTCGAGGCGCTGATCCGCGCAGGCCAGGCGACGCGCCTTCCCACCGTTATATGCACCATGTGGCCGCCGCGCTACCCGGAGCCCGTGCGCCAGCGTGCAGCAGTAGCCGCACTGACTATCTTCAACTGGCGCATTTTTTGTTGCGCGCTGGCGGCGGGCATTTCGATCGTGGATCTGCACAACGCGTGCAGTGACCAGAGCGATTACGCAGACGACACGCTGTTGTCGATGTCGGGTCTGCGCAAGGCCGCAAATGTAGTCTCGCGAGCGCTGCGGGAGGTGACAAGCCGCGGAGCGGGCACCGAAGTGTTCTGGTGACTTCGGCGCGGCCGCGGCAGTCCGCCGAATGAGAGTGGTTACCCAACGCAGAAGAATATCAGCGGTTAGGGCGCGCCAGTTCGTGCGGCGACCTCTACGCGACTACGCCCGCTGCATTCGCCTGTTGATCGGCGTGATAGGAGGAGCGCACGAGCGGGCCGATCGCGGCATGCGCGAATCCCAGCGCCTTCGCTTTCTCCTCCAGCGCAGCGAAAGCGTCCGGGTGGACGTAGCGCGCCACGGGCAGGTGATCTTCAGATGGCTGCAGGTACTGGCCGATGGTGAGCATGTCCACGTGATGTGTGCGCAGGTCACGCATCACCTGGATGATCTCCTCATCGGTCTCTCCCAATCCCAGCATAAGCCCCGACTTGGTAGGTATCGCCGGTTGGCGCGCCTTGAAGTCTCGCAGCAGCGCAAGCGAATGCGCGTAGTCGGCGCCGGGACGTGCCTGGCGGTACAGCCGCGGCACGGTTTCCAGGTTATGGTTCATCACGTCGGGCGGCGCGCTCGACAGGATCTCGATCGCGCGCTCCAACCTGCCGCGAAAATCGGGCACCAGGATTTCGATACGCGTCTGGGGTGAATGTTCGCGCACCGCGCGAATGCAATCGGCGAAGTGCTGCGCGCCGCCATCGCGCAGGTCGTCGCGATCAACGCTGGTGATCACGACGTACGCAAGCTGCATCACTGCGACCGTCTTCGCCAGGTGCAGCGGCTCCCGGACGTCGGGCGGCTTGGGCCGCCCGTGGGCAACATCGCAGAACGGGCAGCGCCGCGTGCACAAATCCCCGAGAATCATGAAAGTCGCGGTGCCTTTGCCGAAGCACTCGGCGATGTTGGGGCAGGAGGCTTCCTCGCAGACCGTGTGCAGTTCGTTTTCGCGCAGGATGCGTTTGATGTCGTGAAAGCGCGAACCGCTTGCCGCTGAACGCACTCGGATCCAGGCGGGTTTGGGCAGGCGCGCCTGCGGCACGATCTTGATTGGGATGCGCGCGGTCTTGCTGCGCCCCTTCTGGCGCTCGGCGCCGTCGTTATCCATGGCGTTCCACGAGCAGGCGTCCGATGGCCTGGGCCAGCGCCTCTCCCATTTCGCCGACGCCGGCGTCAATGCCCAGCGTCTTGGTTTGCGTGACTCGAAGCCCCGGGTAGCCGCATGGGTCAATGGCCGAAAACGGCGCCAAATCCATGTCGACATTCAGAGCGATGCCGTGATAACAGCGTCCGGCGCGAACGCGCAAGCCGAGCGCAGCGACCTTTGCGCCGTCGACGTAGACCCCGGGCGCGTCGGGTCGGCGCCCGGCACGAACGCCATGGAGGCCGAGCAAATTGATCGCAGACTGTTCGAGCAGATGCACCAGCTCGCGCACCTTCAGACTTCGCCGCGTCATGTCCAGGAGCGCATAAACCAGCGCCTGGCCGGGGCCGTGGTAGGTGATCTGTCCACCGCGATCGATGTGTTCGAGCGGAATCGACGTACTACTCGGAAAATGTTCGGGCCGGCCGGCTATGCCGACGGTGTAAACGGGGGGATGCTGCACGATCCAGAGTTCGTCAGGTGTTGCCTGCGTTCGCGCCGTGGTGAATTGGCGCATTGCGTCGTAGGCCGCCCGATATTCGACGATGCCGAGGCGGCGAATGATAGGGCAGGATTGAGGATTGAGGATTGAGGATTGAGGATTTCCCCGTGGCGAGGAGGTGATCTCCTCCCTAGATGTGGGGGACTCCTTCATGTCTAATCCAGCCACCAATGCCTGCCCCTTGATCCTCAATCCTCAATCCTAGATCCTAGATCCTAGATCCTAGATCCTGATTTCTCACAGCACCATTGTGACCATCGGATGGTCGCACAGTTCGCGGTACAGCTCGTCGAGCTGATGACGCGAAGTCACGTGCACCGTGCAGGTAAGCGAAATGTAGCGGCCTTCACGGCTGCTGCGCATCTCCAGCGTCGCCGCGTCGAATCCCGGCGCGCGTCGCTGCACCACTTCGACAATTGCCTGCGCGAAGCCCGCCTGCGTCTTGCCCATGATCTTGATCGGGAAGTCGCAGGGAAATGCGAGCGTGGTCGATGCATCAGACATGGGCCGGTGAGCGCATGACCGTCGCCTTAAATACCTGATAGTGTGCATACGCACGGGCAAAGACCGGTCCGGGCTTGCCCGCGTTTTCTCCATGGCCTACGGGCCTGGTGTCCAGTGTGGTGATCGGGAACACTTCTTTCGAGGACGAGGTGATCCAGACTTCGTCGGCCGCGCGTAGCTCGGCCTCGCTCACCGGCCGCACTTCGTGCGCCATGGCGTTCGCGCGCAGAATTTCCAGCACCACGTCGTAGGTGATGCCAGGCAACATCAGGTTCGACTTGGGCGGCGTGACAACAACTCCGTCTTTAACGATGAATACATTGCTCGACGAGGCCTCGGTAAGAAAGCCGTCACGCACCAGGATCGCCTCGGTGCAGCCGCGGTCGGCTGCCAGCGTGCGCAGCCAGCAGTTGCCCAGCAGCGATACCGACTTTACTTCGCAGTGCAGCCAGCGGAAATCGGCCAGTACTATCGCGGATCCGCCGCGGTCAATCTGAGCCTTAGAGGGCGTCACCAGGGAATTGGCCATGACGAACACGGTAGGCGTGAGCCCCTCGGGAAACTGGTGTTCACGCGGCGCAACGCCGCGTGTCACCTGCAAATAGACACTCTGATCCTCCCAGGGGTTGCGCTCGATTATCTTGCCGATCAAGCTCGACCACTGGGCTGAGTCGTGCGGATTGTCGATGCGGATTGCCTGCAGGCTCGCTTCCAGGCGAGCGAGGTGCTCGGGCAGTCGAAACGCGCGGCGCGAGTAGACCGGAATCACCTCGTAGATCGCGTCGCCGAACATGAAGGCGCGGTCGAGCACCGGGATCTTCGCCTGCTCGATCGGCAGGAACTCGCCGTTGAGATATACAGTAATGATGTTCTCCTAGGTCTTTACCTTGCTGCGCGCCGCATCGATCCGAACTGTATGTCCTGCGACACTTCTCGCCGGAGGTCCCCGCCTACGAGGCGAGCGTCACTTGAACCATAGCCGCATGGTGTCCCAGGCGCGACCGAAAAATCCGGCGATCGCTACGTTCTCAAGCGCGATCGCGGGGTATTCGCCGATCAATTTATTTTCCAGCATGACACGGACCGTGCCGACACGCTGGCCGGCGGAAATGGGCGCAACGAGCGGCTGCATGCTGACCAGGTCGGCCTTGACCTTTTCGGCCATGCCTTTGGGCACGGTCACGCTGAGTTCGCCGGCGAGCCCGGCCTTCAGCGTGGATTCTCCCCCCTTCCATACGGGCAAATTGCTTACGGTCTGCCCGCGCTCATATAGGCGCACGCCGTCGTAGAACTGGAAGCCAAAATTGAGCAGCTTTTGCGCCTCCTGAGCGCGCGCTCTCTCGGAGGCTGCCCCAAGCACCACCGAGAGCAGGCGCCGCTGGGCCCGTTTGGCCGAGGCAATCAGGCAATAGCCGGCGTTCTCGGTTTGGCCGGTCTTGACGCCGTCGACGTTGGGATCGAGCCAGAGGAGCCGATTGCGGTTCTGCTGCGTAATGTTGTTGTAGCGGTACTCGCGAACCGAATAATAGCGGTAGTAATCGGGAAAATCGCGGATGATCGCCGAGCTTATCAACGCCAGATCGTATGCGCTCGAATAATGTCTGGGGTCGGGAAGTCCCGAGGCGTTGGTGAAGTTCGTGTTCTTCATCCCAAGACGTTGCGCCTCGCGGTTCATCATTTGCGCGAACAGGTCTTCCGAACCTGCAATCGCCTCGGCCAGCGCAACACATGCATCATTGCCCGATTGCACGATCATGCCCTGGATCAGTTCCCCGACGGTCACTGGCCGATTCGGCTCGATGAACATGCGCGAGCCGCCGACGCGCCAGGCGCGCTCGGACACCGGGACGCTCTGGTTCAGCGCGAGGGTTTTCGCTTTCAACGCGGAGAAGGTAAGGTAGGCGGTCATCAACTTGGTGAGCGAGGCGGGCTCCACGCGATCGTTTTCATTCTGCGAGGCGATCAGCTGACCACTCGAGGAGTCCATCAGCAGCCAGGCATGCGCGGCAACCGGCGGTGGCGCAATGTCCGCGCCGACAGCAATCGACACCGGAAGGAAAAGCAGGAACAGGAAACGCCGGAAGAACATCACA
>Ga0153916_10001846_pt1 | contig 15402 bp, 14 predicted proteins | sample Opewatmetagenome_FD_109642 | JGI IMG/M metagenome (GOLD analysis project Ga0153916, IMG submission 109642) | Freshwater wetland microbial communities from Ohio, USA - Open water 3 Core 3 Depth 4 metaG | ecosystem: Environmental > Aquatic > Freshwater > Wetlands | place: USA: Ohio, Lake Erie...
GATCACGGAGGAGCAGCGCGAGTTGCCGTACAACGGCGTGTTCACGATCAGCCCCACCGGCGAGTTGGCGCTGCTGGCGACGGACTTCGACCGGCCGAACGGGCTGGCATTCTCGCCGGACGAACGCACGCTGTACGTCGCCGACACGAACCGGCACCACGTGCGCGCGTTCGACGTCGCCGCCAACGGAACGCTCAGCAACGGGCGCGTGTTCGCGGAGATGCGCGAGGAGGGCCGCCCCGACGGGATGAAGGTCGACCGCGAAGGCCGCCTCTGGGCCTGCGCGGCGGGTATCGAGGTCTTCGAGGCGGACGGCCGGCCGCTGGGGCTCATCGACGTCCCGCAGCGCCCGGCGAACTGCGCCTGGGGCGAGGACGGCTCGACGCTGTTCGTCTGTGCGCGGACGGCGGTGTACCGGATGAGGACGACGGTCGTGGGGATCGCGCCGGGCGTGCGGCGATAACGGATTAGAATCGCTGGCAATGGAGGCCGACATGCAGATCAGCGCGCGCAATCAGCTCCGGGGCAAGGTAAAGAGCGTCAAGCTCGGCACGATCATGGCGGAGGTCGTCGTAAAGGTCGGCAGCCAGGAGGTAGTTTCCGCCGTCACGCGCGCCTCGGTCGAATCGCTCGGCATCAAGAAGGGCGACGTCGTCGTGGTGGTGATCAAGGCGACGGAAGTGATGCTGGGGAAGCCGTAACGCCTGTCAGCACCGCGCCTGGCTCCGTACCCCTCCGCTCTCCGCCCTCTTGCCGCATCCAAGCGTGCATGAGATAGTCGCCACGCTATGGCGCTTGCGAAGGTGCTGTCGTGCGCGGTCGTGGGGCTCGAGGGCGAGATCGTCGAGTGCGAAGTCGACGTCTCGCGGCGGGAGTTCGCCAGCATGGCGCTCGTCGGGCTGCCCGACGCCGCCGTGAAAGAGGCGAAGGACCGCGTCGAGTCGGCGATCAAGAACTCCGGCTTCCGCTTCCCGCGCGGGCGCATCGTCGTCAACCTGGCGCCCGCCGACCTGCGCAAGGAAGGCCCGACTTACGACCTGCCCATCGCCGTCGGCATCATGGTAGCGGCCGGCGACATGGTCGCCGACCTCGACGGCTGCGTGTTCCTCGGCGAGCTGTCGCTGGACGGCGCGGTGCGCCACGCGTCGGGCATCCTGCCGATGGTGGCGCTGGCGCGTGAGCGCGGCATGCGCACGGCATACGTGCCGGCGTCGGATGCCGCCGAGGCGGCGCTGCTCCCCGACATCGCGATCTACCCCGTCGAGACGCTGGCATCGCTGCTCAACCACCTCGCCGGCGTCGAGCCAATTGCGCCGACGGCGCACCGCGTGGCCGCCGTCTCACCCCAAGCGTCGTACGAAGGCACGGACTTCGGCGACATCAAGGGGCAGGAGCACGTGAAGCGCGCGCTCGAGGTCGCGGCAGCCGGCGGCCACAACGTGATGATGAGCGGGCCGCCGGGCGCCGGCAAGACGCTGCTCGCGCGCGCCCTGCCCTCGATCCTGCCGGCGATGACGCCGGACGAGACGCTGGAGGCGACGAAGATCTACTCGGTCGCGGGGCTGCTGCCGGCCGACACGCCGCTGATCAGCCGGCGGCCGTTCCGTGCGCCGCACCACACGATCTCGCACGCGGGGCTCGTCGGCGGCGGGCGCAATCCGCGGCCGGGCGAGATCACGCTGAGCCACCGCGGCGTGCTCTTCCTCGACGAGTTGCCGGAGTTCGGGCAGCAGGTGCTGGAGGTGATGCGGCAGCCGCTGGAGGACCGCACCGTGACGATCTCGCGCGCGCTGGGGACGATCACCTACCCCGCGAACTTCATGCTCGTCGCGGCGATGAACCCCTGTCCCTGCGGCTTCTACGGCGACCCGACGAAGCCCTGCACCTGCTCCGAGTCGACGGTCAGCCGCTACCAGAAGCGCATCTCCGGCCCGCTGCTCGACCGCATCGACATCTTCGTCGAGGTGCCGCGCGTCGACTACGAGAAGCTGGCGTCGGAGACGCGCGGCGAGCCGTCGGCGGAGGTGCGCGAGCGCGTCGAGGCGGCGCGCGGCGCGCAGTCGCGGCGGTTCGCGGGCACTCGATTCGTCTGCAACGCGGAGATGACGCCGACGGAGGTGCGCGAGCACTGCCAGGCGCGGCTGGACGAGCAGGCCCAATCGCTCCTGCGTCTGGCGATGACGCAGCTCGGGCTGTCGGCGCGGGCGTTCCACCGCGTGCTCAAGCTGGCGCGCACGATCGCCGACATGGCCGGGTCGGATGGCATCGCGTCGCAGCACCTCGCGGAGGCGATCCAATACCGCCAGCGAGTGCGTGGGTGAGCGAAGGCGAGCTGATCGTCATCGCACTGCGGCTGGTGGTCCCGCTGCTCATCCTGCGCTGGCCGCTCGTCGGCGGCGTCGCGGCAATGCTGGCGGACGCGCTGGATGTCGTCGTGATCGAGGCGATCGGTCTAGGGGGCTTCGGCGAGCACTACTCGGAGCTGGACAAGGCGCTCGACTACTACTACCTGACGCTCGAGCTATTCGTAGCGCTGCGCTGGGAGAGCGCGTGGACGCGGCTGCCGGCGATCCTGCTCTACGTCTGGCGTGGCATCGGCGTGGTCGCGTTCGAGACGACGCACTGGCGGCCGATGCTCGTGGTGTTCCCCAACCTGTTCGAGAACTGGTGGCTGTACTGCGTCGCGACGGCGGCCTACTTCCCGGCGCTCTACCCGCGATCCTGGCGGACGATGTGGTCGACGCTGGCGGTGCTGCTGGTCCCGAAGATGGCGCAGGAATACTGGCTCCACTACCTGCAGGCGCAGCCCTGGGACTGGATCAAGCACAATGTGCTGGACACCTCGTGACTTGGCGCGTCAGTGGCCGCGGGGATGGGCGGCGAAGAACTCCCAGATCACGTCCGTCGCGCTGATCTGGCGCGTCGTCTTGCCGACGATGTTCTCCGGCAGCGGAATGGCGGCGCCGGGCCACGTGTGGCCGCCGCCGATCACCGTGTACAGCAGCACGTCGCCGGTTCCGTAGCTGCAGCGCTGGAACGTCGACAGCTCGATCTCCGAATTCGGGTGCGAGATGAGCGGCAGGCCGTCGCAGCCCAGCGCGCGCGCCCACTCCGACACCGAGCGCCGCACGACGGGGAAGATCAACGCACCCGTCGTTCCGGTCTGGCCACCGTCGAACGGCACGATCGGGTCGCTCGTGCCGTGGAACGCGACGAGCGGCACCGCCGCCATGCAGGTGGGATAGACGGCCTCGACGACACCCGCAGCGGCGATGCGGTCGGGCAGGTCGCAGGCGGCGCGCAGCGCCATGCCGCCGCCGAGCGAGTAGCCGGCGGCGTAGACGCGGTCCTCGTCGACACAGAGTTCGCCTTCGACCTTCGCCAGCAGATCCTTCGTGAACTGGACGTCGTCCGCGCCGCCGGCCGCGTCGCCGGTGTTCCACGCCTGGGGGTCACCCGTGCCGTTCGGCGTCACGACCGCGAAGCCGGCCTTGTCCGCCGCGCCGTCGAACCCATCGTATGCTGCGAATTGATCGGCGAACATGGTCCAGCCGTGGTACGCGAGCACCAGCGGCACGCGCTTCGCGCCGTCGTAGCCGGCGGGGACGTGGAGGATGTACGTCCGGCTGAGGCCGCCGCTGGAGAGCGTCTCGTTGAAGCTGCCGGCGGCATGGGCGAGGGCGGGCTGGCAGACCGCGTCGGCGACGGGCGAAGCTGCGGCGGACACGGTGGCCTGCGGCGTCGATGCGGGGCCGGAGCCGGAGCTGCCCGGGCTGCACGCGGTGAGGAACACGGCGGCGGGGGCCGCGCACAGCGCGAGCAGAATGCGAATCACGGCCGCAGAATAGCACGGATTCGGCGGGATCTGCCGATATATCAACGGGGTTACATACGGGTCAGGGGCGCCTCAAGGTCACAGTCCGGGTGCGCCCCGTTCACGTTCGCGGCTTCGGGACCTGAGGGGGTGCCCGGCGCCGGTGCCGCGTCGGACGGAGGTCAGTCCATGTTCAGGCATCTGCTCGTTACGCTCGACGGCACGTCACGGTCCGAGGCGGTCATCCCGCACGCCCTGGACATCGCGCGCTCGATGGGGTCACAGATCACGCTGCTCCGCATCGTCGACGCGCCGGCGTCCGACTGGAGCGAACGCGGCGCTATCGGCAAGGCGCACCTGGAGACCACCACCGGTGCCGCGCTGACCGAGCGCGCCCGCGACTACCTGGCGCGAGTCGCCGCGCTGGTACGGCAGAGCGGCGTGCAGGTGAGCACGATCGTCGAGGAGGGCGCGCCGGCGCGGCGCATCGTGGCGGCGGCCGACGAGATCGGCGCTGACGCGATCGCAATGGCGACACACTCCCGCCGCGGCATCAACCGGCTGATGTTCGGCAGCGTCGCCGAGGCCGTGCTGCACCAGGCGAACGTGCCGGTCCTGCTCGTGCGCTGCGGCTGAGACAAGGTCATCTTCCTCCTCTCCGGAGCGGCAGGAGGGGCGCCTCAACAGCGCCCCTCCTCGCATTCACCGGGTGTATCAGGCTCGGATACAGCGCGCGCTAGCGCGTGGTCGCACGCTTCCGCCGTTGCGGTCAGCCTCGCCGTGCCGTAGCTTCTCCCCTGTAGACTCGGAACGCTGACGCGCTGGAGCAGACCATCATGAGCGAGAAGGTACCGGGCGTCGATTTCGAGCGGCTTGAGCCGTGGTTCGCCTCGAACGTGGCGCCCGTCGGCGCGCTGACGGCGAGGGTGATAGGCCACGGGCGCTCGAACCTCACGTACCGCATCGAGTCAGATGGCAAGGCGTGGGTGCTGCGGCGGCCGCCGCTCTCGCACGTCCTGCCGACGGCGCACGACATGAAGCGCGAGTTTCGCGTCATCTCGGCGCTCGAAGGCACGGCCGTCCCGGTGCCGCACGCCATCGCCCTGTGCGAAGACACGGGCGTCATCGGCGCGCCCTTCTACGTTATGTCGTTCGTCGAGGGCGTCGTGCCGACCGACCCGAACGCGGTCGCGGCGATGCTCGACGAGGCCGCACGGCGCCGCCTGGGTGAAGAGCTCATCGACACGCTCGTGGCGTTCCACGCCATCGACCCGGCGTCGGTCGGACTCGCCGATTTCGGCAAACCGCAGGGGTTCGTCGCGCGCCAGGTGCGCCGCTTCACGCAGCAGCTCGAGCAGTCGACCGTCCGCAAGGTGCCGGAGCTGGAGGAGCTGGCCCGGCGCCTCGCCGGCGCCATCCCGGAAGAAGCGGACCACACGCTCGTCCACGGCGACTACCGGCTGGACAACTGCGTGATCAGCGAGGACGGCCACCTCGCCGCCGTGCTGGACTGGGAGATGGCGACGCTCGGGGACCCGCTCACCGACCTGGGACTCCAGTTCATGTACTGGCCGGAGCGCGACGCCGCCGGCGCGCCGGCGGCGTCCGGCGTGACGAGCGGCGCCGTGCTGTTGCTCCCCGGCTTCCCGACGCGCAGCGAGGCGATCGCGCGATACGCCGCGAAGAGCGGCCGCGACATTACGAACCTGGACTTCTACGCGGCGCTGGCGTTCTTCAAGCTGGCCGTCATTCTCGAAGGCATCCACGCCCGATACCTCGAAGGTGGGACCGTGGGCACGGGGTTCGAGACGATCGGCGACCAGGTGCTCGTGCTGACGCGGCAGGGTCTGGCGATCGCGGAGCAGTCGTCGATCGCCGCGCTGCACGGATGAGCCAGCGAGAAGAGGCGTGGTACCCCCGACAGGACTCGAACCTGTGCTTCTAGCTCCGGAGGCTAGCGCTCTATCCGCTGAGCTACGGGGGCGTGCCCTCACTATAAGGCGTGCGCTCGCCGGCGCCAAACCTGCGCGTGCCCACAGCGGCGCGCGCTCGCGGCGGCCCGGCGTTCGCTGATGCAGCGCGCCAGCCCCCCGCCCGCGCACTCAGCCCCGGGCTTGCAGCGGACGCTCAGCTTCTGGCAGGTCACGGTGTCGGGCGTCGGCATCGTCATCGGCGCGGGCATCTACGTGTTGATCGGCGACGCGGCGAAGGAGGCGGGCGCCGCCGTCTGGCTCTCGTTCGCGTTGTCGGCCGTGCTGAGCGCGCTCACGGGGCTGAGCTACGCGGAGCTGGCGGGCATGTTCCCGGTGGCCGGCGCGGAATACGAATTCGCGCGGCGCGCCTTCAACGACTTCGTCGGATTCATGGCCGGCTGGACGATGGTCGCGGGCAACATCGTCGCCGCCGGCGCCGTGTCCATCGGCTTCGCCCACTACCTGCGGCACTTCTTCGAAGTCGACCAGCGCGTGGCCTCGCTGGCCCTGCTGTCCGTGCTGACGCTGATCATCGCGGCCGGCGTGCAACGTTCGATCTGGCTGTCGGTCGTGCTCGCAGTCCTCCAGGTCGGCGGGCTGCTGCTGGTGATCGCGGTGGGCGCGCCGCATGTCGGCGGCCGCTCGCTGCTCGAGGACGGCACGGTGGCCGGTGTCCTTTCCGCCTCGGCGCTGGTCTTCTTCGCGTTCATCGGCTTCGACGAGGTGGTGACGCTGTCGGAGGAGACGCGCGACGCCGAACATGTGATCCCGCGCGCGCTGCTGACGGCGCTGGCTATCTCGGCCGCGCTGTACATGCTCGTCGGCATCACGGCGGTCAGCGTGGTCGGCGCCGACGCGCTCGGCGCCTCGGACCGCCCGTTGGCGCTCGTGATTCAGCACGACTGGGGCGGCCGCGCGTCCGGCATCGTGGCGTTCATCGCGCTCGCATCCACGACGAACACGACTCTGCTGGTGCTGACCGCGGCGTCGCGGCTGCTCTTCGGCATGTCGCGCAACGGCGCCCTGCCCCGCCAGTTTGCGACGGTCGGGCGGCGCGCGCACTCGCCGTACGTGGCGGCCGGGCTGGCGTTCGTCATCGCCGCTCTGTTCGCGCTCGTCGGCAGCATCGGCTTCATCGCGTCGGTGACGGACTTCGCGGTGTACGCCATCTTCCTCGCGGTGAACGGCTCGCTGATCGTGCTGCGGCTGCGGCTGCCCGATGCGGCCCGCACCTTCAGGGTGCCGCTGCGCCTCGGCCGCGTGCCGGTGCCGCCGCTGGCCGGCATCGCCACGGTGCTGCTGATGCTGGCGTACCTTGAGCCGCGGGCGTGGATCGTCGGCGGGGCGGCGCTCGTGGCGGGCGTCGCCGTCTGGCTGTTGTACGCGCAACGCCACGTCAGCCGAGCAGGAACGTGAGTGCCATGCCCGCGGCGGCGACGCCCATGACGACGATGGTCGCGATGCCGAGCGCGTTCGACAGCGGGCCGTTGCGGTGGCGGCCGAGCACGCGTTCGTCGTTCCCGACGACGACGATGGCGGCAAGCAGGATCGGAGAGATCACGCCGTTGACGACGGCGGCGACGAACAGCGCCCGGATGGCGCCCACGCCGGACAGGGCGATGGCGATGCCGATGACGGTCGCCAGCGCGATCACCGTGTAGAACTGCGGCGCCGCCGACGGGCGCTCTTCCAGCCCCTCGCGCCACTCGAAGACCTCGGCGACAGCGTACGCGGCGCTGCCCGCGAGCACCGGAATGGCGAGCAGCCCGGTGCCGACGAGGCCGACGGCGAAGAGCTGCGCCGCCCGATCGCCGGCGAGCGGGCGCAGCGCTTCCGCCGCCTCGCGCGCCGTGGCCACGTGCCGGATGCCGGCCGGGTACAGCGTCGCGGCGGTCGTCACGACGATGAAATAGAAGACGAGGTTCGCCAGGAACATGCCGATGTTCGTGTCGATCTGCGCCCGCCGCAGCTCCGGCTCATCGCCGGGCTCGATGTGACGGCGGTGCATCTCCTCCACCTCCTCCGACGTCTCCCAGAAGAACAGGTACGGCGAGATGGTTGTGCCGAAGATCGCGACGATGGTCGTGATAAACGACGCGTTGAGCCTGACTTCCGGCACGAGCGTCGCGCGTACGGCCTTCCCCCAATCGGGGCCCGCGACGAACGCGTCGGCGACATAGGCGAAGAGCACGAGCGTGAGCACCTTGAGGTAGCTGGCGAACACGCGGTACGGGACGAACACCTCCGTCGCGGCGATGCCCACTCCCACGGGGACGACGAGGAAGTCGGCCGGGATGCCGGTCAGGAGGTCGAGTCCAGCCGCGACAGCGGCGATGTCGGCGCCGATGTTGATCGTGTTGGCGACGAACAGCAGCGCCACGAGCGCCAGCAGGAGCCGGCGCGGGTAGTGGCGCCGCAGCACCGACGCGAGTCCACCGCCCGTCACCAACCCGATGCGGACGCAGATCTCCTGAATGCCCGCGTTCAGGGGCAGCGTGACGAGGCTGGTCCAGAGGAGCGTGTAGCCGGTTTGCGCGCCGGCCACGGAGTAGGTAGCGATGCCGGATGGGTCGTCGTCGGAGGCGCCCGTCACCACGCCGGCGCCTGGCAACGACCACAGCGTGCGGACGGTGCGGGCGGCCTCCTGCCTCCACGTTCGCGGCACGGCGTCCATCCCCCGGACGATACGCGGGAGGGCGGCGCGTGTGCAACCGCGGGCAGCCGCCTGCGTTGTTCAGTCAAGAGGGCGCATGGTCTCGTCCGGAAGCGAAATGCTATAGTTCATCATCACCATCCCGGAAGAGAGAGCATATGCCACGAAAGAAGCAGGTCGTCCAGAAGCAGCGCCGCCGGAAGGTCTATCGCCCCGGGGAACTGTCGGGCGATTTCCAATCGATCAAGCCAAAGGGCGCCTTCCGCGTCTTCACGAACTACAAGCTGTTCGCGGTGATCGGGGCCGTCGTCCTCATCGGCGGCTTCGGGTTGTCCGCGTTCTTGACGACGAACCGCGGGGGCAACGCCGCGTCGAACGGCGTACGCGGCCAGGGCGTGATCAAGACGACGCCGGAGGCGTCGGGGACGAGCACGACCGGCGCCCAGACGACGATCAAGCAGTACCAGGCGCCGCCGCCGATGACGATCGACCCGACCAAGACCTACACGGCGACGATCAAGACCGAGAAGGGCGACGTCAAGGTCGAGCTGCTCGCGAAGGAAGCGCCGGCCGCGGTCAACAACTTCGTGTTTCTGGCGAGGGACGGCTTCTACAACGGCGTCACGTTCCACCGCGTCATTCAGGACTTCATCGCCCAGGCCGGCGATCCCACGGGCACCGGGTCGGGCGGGCCCGGCTACGACCTGCCGCCCGAGCAGACGACCGAGCCGTTTACGGCCGGCGTCCTCGCGATGGCGCGTTCGAACGAGGCGGGCGCGCCGAACAACGGCAGCCAGTTCTTCTTCACGCTGCGCGACGAGCCGACGCTCGACGGCAAGGACACGGTGTTTGGGAAGGTTATCGAAGGGCTCGACGTGCTGAAGAGCCTCCAGCCGCGCGATGCGCAGGCCCAGAAGGACCCGGCGCCGGGCACGAAGATCGAGTCCGTGACGATCACGGAGTCCTGAGTCCCGGACAAGCGATGGATGGCAAAAGGCCGCCGGTCGGGACCGGCGGCCTTTTGCCGTTGGAGGAGGAGGCTGTACGTCTGATTCAGTGTGCGCCCGCCGGCGTCTTGCCGACGAACTCGGCGCAGCTCCACGCCTTTCCGTTCAACCGCGCCACCTCGAACAGGGTGGCGCAGGCGTTACACAGGCGAATCCCGTCGTAGTCCACGGAGCCGATGAGCGGACGTGCCTCGTGGCAGCGTGCGCACTCGATGCGCGCGGCGGGGTCGACGCCCCGCTCCCGGTCCTCCTCGACGATGATCCGCATCGCTTCTTCTATTGCTTCGAGCTGTCCTTTCGTGATCCCTGCGTCCGTCCGTCCGTCTCGATACGTCGCCGGTCGCAACCTTTCCCTCCGGGAACTCGCACCGCGGAGAGAACAAAATCGGCCGAAGGCGTCACCCTCAGCCGGTTTCACCTCTCCTCTTTATGCCTGCGGGGTTAGCTGACGGGTTCGGCTCAAAGGAGTTCGCCTACGCACCTTGCGGTGCGATTCACCCCGGGAAACTTGGTTCCCCCGCCTCGCTGATCATCGCGAGTTAGGCTCTATTCAGTTGTGCATCCACCATAATCCCGCAGTCCCGAAAAGTCAACGCCGCCGCCGCTTCGGCAGCGCGGCGACGCTGACAAATTAACCGGAAAACTCAGTAATTCAGAACGCCATCTCGAGTCGCCGCTCACCGTCCGCGTCGAACTCGCACACGACGACATTGCCCCGGGAAGCGACCTCGATCGGCGACCCATCCAGCAGTGCGCGCCGCACCCGCAGGCCGGCCGTGGTGACGTAGACGCGACGCCGGCGCTTCCCCGCAGACGCAATCTCCACGGTCAGCCTCCGGGCATCTCCATCCCATCGCTGGCCTGTTATGTCGAGTATCCCCGCGCCGATGTGCGCCGTCGTCCCGACGACCCGCGGCCGGCCATCATCCGGCCTCAGCGCGATCAACCGGCAGCCGTGCGCCTCAACGCTGGCGAACGTCACGCTGCCCTCCACCACGCCAAGGTACTGTTCTCCCCACAGCTCGAAGGCGTGCCAGCGGCCGGGCGGCAACGCCAGCGCCAGGTCGCGCGTCTCATCGTGGTAATCGAAATTGAACAGCCCGACCAGCCGCAGCGGGTCAAACACGCGTCCATCGACGAGCTCGTAGTGCTCGGGGACGTCGCGCTCGATGAGGTCGACCGGCGTAGCGGCGCGCGGCAGCGGCGGCAGCAGCATCGAGATGATGTCGAGGCGGTCCGCTGGCACCTGATCGAGATCGTCGCTCGCCAGCATCATGCCGGCGGAGAGGCCGATCGCCGTCGCCAGCGTACGCGTCTCCTCGAGCGTCAGCTTCGTGCGGTCCGTGCGGACGAGCAGGCAGTCGGGGTCGTTCGCCCAGAGCCGCCCGTGCATCCACGAGCGCTGCAGCGTGTTGCGAATTGCCACCTCGGCGCCCATCTCGTCTTCCACGAGCCGCGGCCGCGGGTGCGGCTGCTGCCGTTCCTCGTGCGTGAGCTTGCGCCAGAACGGCGCCACGTCCGGGCCGATGCGGTTGCCGTCGAACATGCCGACCGACGGCGCCATCAGCGACCCGCAGCCGAGGATGAAGCGCTCGGGGCCGACGGTGTCGCGCACGACTGCCAGCGCATCGCGATACGCGCGGATGCGCGTCGTGTGCGGGTCGTGGCGCCGGCCGGCGATCGCGGCGCCGAAGAGAAAATCGAGCTTCACGTAGCCGTAGCCCCAGCCGTCGCACACCTCGCGGAAGAGCCGCTGCAGCCACGCGCGCGCCTCCGGATGCGAGCCATCGAGCCCGAAGTTCCGGCGCTCCCAGCCGAATATCGCGAGCGCCGGCGTGCCATCGTCGCCTTTCACGGCCCATTCCGCATGCTCCGCGTACGTCCGCGACGATTCGGCGAGGAGGAACGGCGCGAGCCAGAGCCCCGGCGTGTAGCCCGCACGCTTGATCTCGGACGCGAGCCAGCCCATGCCGCGCGGGAACTTCTCGTTTACCGTGAGCCAGTCGCCGATGTCGGCCTGGTAGCCGTCATCGATCTGCACCGTCTGCACCGGCAGCTCGCGCCGATGACCTTCGAGGAAGCGCAGGTTGCGGACGACGTCGTCCTCGGTAACGCCGGTGAAGAAGTAGTACCAGGAGCACCAGCCGGCGGGCGTCGACGCCGGCACGCGCGCGCCCATCATGCGGCCGAGCGCGTCGCCGTAGTGCTCGAGCTGCTCGGTCGGGCCGCCCGCCAGGTCGATGGCGACCCATTCCGACCACAGCGTCTCGCCCGGCGCGACGCCGACTCCGTCGGCGAGGCAGCGCGCGTCGATCAACCGCCCGGGCGCGTCGACGAACACCTGCGTCAGCAGGTCGCACGCGGTGACGCAGCCGGCGAGCAGCGAGCGGCCCGCCGCCGGGTCGAACAGCACGCCGACGTCGTCCGAGGCGAAGCGGCCCGGTTCGCCATGCGGCGGCTCCGGTGAGAGCACCGGCGGCGCGCTCTGCGCGTCGAGTTGGGCGCCGCCGAACGACATCGTCGGCGCCCACGACTGCCAGCCGTTGCGCCAGACGCGCAGGTCGGCAGGCTTCGCCTGCAGGCGCAGGCGGCCGCGCGGCTCGTCCGGCGTGCTGAAGACGTGGAGCGCGCGCACCTGCAACGGGTCGCGCCGCTCGTTCGTGACGGCGACGCGCGTCAGGCAGTACGGGTGCCCGTCGTGCAGCACGACCTCGCGGCGCAGCCGCACGCCGCGTCGGCCGATCGCCGAGGTCAGCGCGAGCCGGCGCCCCTTGCCGAGCGCGTCCTCGTGCGGCTGCACGTCGTAGTCAGTTCGCTCGAAGCGGAGCGGCGGCTCGCCATCCACCTCAATCCAGGCGAGGGCGCGCTCGGCCGGGCGGAACGCGCCGTCGAGCGCGACCGGCGAGATGGAGCCGTCGTCCTGGCGCGTCTCGACGCGCAGCCAGCGATTCTGCAGCCAGGGGCCGTTGCGGCCAAGACCGGAGGCTGCCGGCTCCGCCACGCGCTAGTTGCCCCCGGGGCGCAGCGCGCGCACGCGATGGCGCGTGCGGACCGTGCCGGTGCCGGCGGGGACGATGCTGATCGTGCCATCGACCTCCAGCACGGCCATCTGCACGTCGGAGGCATTGGCGAAGCCGTGCTCGCGGATCGCCTGCAGGATCAGGTCGTCGGTGAGGCCGGCTTTGCGGATGTGCTCCTCGATCAGTGTGCCGCCGTGCAGCAGCAGCACCGGCTGGCCTTCGACGGTACGGCGCAACAACGGCAGGCGGTCGACGAGAAAAGCCGTCCCGCGGTTGAGCAGAAGCAGCGTGGCGGCGGCGGTGATGCCGCCCAGGATCGTCACGTCGGTGCCGACCATCGCGTTCTGGACGGCGTTGGCGATCAGCAGCACCAGCACAAGGTCGAACGGCGTCATCTGCCCGAGCTGGCGCGTACCGGTCAGGCGCATGCCGATCACGATCGCCAGGTAGACGACGGCGCTGCGGTAGACGATCTGCGCGAACGGCGCGTGGATGCCGAAGACGTCACCGACGCTCATCTGCGCCGCCTATCGCCAGCCGCCGAACCGGATGAGCGTGCCCGCGCTGGTCTTCTTCAGCCGCGTGATCGCACGCGGGTCCGTGGGACGGGAGTAGTCGCGGCCGGCGTGCGTCTGCCGGAAGCCCAGCCGGACGTACATGCGGATCGCGTCGGCGTTGTCCTCCTCGGTGCGCAGGTCGACGCGCTGCGCGCCCTCGGCGAACAGCTTCTTCGCGGCACGCACCGTCAGCGCCGCACCGATGCCACGTTCGCGGAACTCGCTGCCCACCGCCAGTATCCAGATGTAGCCGTTGCCGTCATCGGTGGTGCGGTACCAGACGCATCCCGCCGCCTTGCCGCCCGCCGTCGCGAGGAGCACACGCTCGCTCTCCTTCATGCGCCTGCGCATGACGTCCGTCGGCAACGGCGTGTCCGGGAATGCCTCGCGGTCGATCCGGACCAACTCCGAAAGGTCGTCGGGGCCGCCGTCGCGGAACTTCACACCGGAGAGCGGCGCGAGCCTCGGCAAAGGCGTCCGCTTCGCGAGCGAGAAGCCGATCCACGCCGAGGTCGGCGCGAACCACAGCCGCTTCAACACCGGCTCGACGATCGGCCGCGAGGGATTGTGCGTGAGCCGGAAGCGCACCGTCTCCGCGGTCGCCAGCTCGCGGCGGACGCGCAGCAACAGTTGCCCGAACATCGGCTCGAAGCCGTCGATGAACGCGCGGTCCGAGGTGAAGGAGTAGGCCAGCGAGCCGTTCTCGACCGCCGCCAGCACGCTGCCGTCGCGCCGCACGATCAAATCGGGATGGTGCGACTCCGTGCGGGCGAGCTCCTCGCGGCTCCACGTGGAGCTGAGCGCCTCCTCGCCCATGAGGTCGTACAGGCTGGGGCCGGTCGGGGCGGCGATGCGGCGGACGGGTTTGACGGGCATCTATTCGGGCCAGGTGCCGCGAAAGACTTCGGCGACGGGGCCCGTCAGGATGACGTCTCCCTCGCCGGGCCACTCGAGCTGCAGGACGCCGCCGAGCACCGTCAGTTCCATGCTGTCGTCGACGAGGTCGAGCAGCCGCGCGGCGACCATCACCGCCGACGCGCCGGAGCCGCACGACAGCGTCTCGCCGACGCCGCGCTCCCACACGCGCATCTCCGCAGCGTGACGCGAGAGCACGCGCACGACCTCGAAGTTCGTGCGGTTCGGGAAGAGCGCGTGGTGCTCCATCAGCGGGCCGACGGCGTGCAGCGGGTAGTCGACGACCGGCGCCCCCTGGAAGTACACAGCGTGCGGGTTGCCCATCGAAACGGGGGTAACGGCGAGCGTGCGCCCGTCGACCTGCAGCTCGAACTCCTTGATCGGCGGCGGCGCGTCGATGGCCACCGGGATCTCCCGCGGGTCGAGGCGCGGCGGGCCCATGCTCTCGCGCACGCTCGTCACGAAACCACGCTCGGTTGTGATGCGCACGCGCATGACGCCGGCGCCCGTCTCCACGTCGAACTCGTCGTCCTGCGGCGCGACGATGCCGCCGTCGGCGGCGAACTTGACCAGGCAGCGCATGCCGTTGCCGGACATCTCCGCCTCGGAGCCGTCGGCGTTGAAGATGCGCATGCGGACCGCGGCCTGCTGCGACGGGGCGGCTAAGATCAGGCCGTCCGCGCCGACGCCGAAGTGGCGGTCGCAGATCGCCCGGGCGAGGACGCTCCAGTCGCGGTCGAGCGCGCGCGCGTCAACCAGGACGAAGTCGTTGCCGGTGCCGTGGAGCTTGGCGAAGTCCATCGTGGGCACAGGATACAGCGTCAGTCGCCGGATTCGGAAGCCTGTGCCGCTTCGACGGCGGCGAGCGCCCGCGTCACGAGGTTCGGCGCCGTCGCGTCGAGCCAGCGGATGCGGGGGTCGGCGGCGCGAAACCAGGCGTGCTGCATGCGCGCCAGCCGGTGGGTCTCCGTCTTGATGCGCGCGACGGCATCGTCGAGCGAGCACTCGCCCCGCAGGTACTCGCACACCTGCCGGTAGCCGATGCTGGCCATCGACGACAGATCGCAGCCGTAGCCGGCAGCGTTCAGGCGCCGCACCTCGTCGACGAGGCCGGCGGCAATCATGCCGTCGACCCGCGCGTCGATATGGCGGTACAGCTCGGCGCGATCGCAAGCGAGGCCGAGCACGGTCGCTTTGAACGACGGTTCGCCCTTGCGCCGCCATTCGCTGAACGGCCGACCCGTCGCCCGCGTGACCTCGATGGCGCGGATGATGCGGCGCGCGTTGTTCTGGTCGATCGCCGCGGCGCTCGCCGGGTCGACGCGGCGCAGCTCGTCGAGCAACGCGGCGGTGCCTTCGCTGGCGGCGCGCGCCTCCAGCTCGGCGCGGAGCGCCCGGTCGGGCGGCACGCGCGGCACCCGCCACGCCTCCAGCAGCGCCCACACGTACTGCCCCGTGCCGCC
>Ga0153916_10001847_pt1 | contig 15393 bp, 20 predicted proteins | sample Opewatmetagenome_FD_109642 | JGI IMG/M metagenome (GOLD analysis project Ga0153916, IMG submission 109642) | Freshwater wetland microbial communities from Ohio, USA - Open water 3 Core 3 Depth 4 metaG | ecosystem: Environmental > Aquatic > Freshwater > Wetlands | place: USA: Ohio, Lake Erie...
CGGCTTTCTACGGCGCTGAGCCGCCGGCAGATCCGGCCAGCGATGCCGCCCTGCGCGCCGTCTTGACGTCATGATCCTGCTCGGGCTCACCGGATCCATCGGCATGGGCAAGTCGACGGTCGCGGCGATGTTCGTGGGCGCGGGTGTGCCGTTGTTCGACGCCGATGCCGAAGTGCATGCGATGCAGGGTCCGGGCGGGGTTTTGCTGCCGGCGATAGAAGCCGTCTTTCCGGGATCGACCAGCGAGCGCGGCGTTGACCGGGCGAAGCTGGGAGCGATGGTGTTCGGCAAGCCGGAGGAAATGGCCCGGCTGGAGGCGATCGTTCATCCCGCGGTCGAGGCGCGGCGCAGGGCGTTTCTGCGCCGCCATCGCTTTCACCGGCTGGTCGTGGTCGATGTGCCCCTGCTGTTCGAAACCGGTGGCTGGCGAAAGGTCGATGCCGTCGCGGTGGTAAGCGCGCCGTCCGCGATCCAGCGCCGCCGCGTTCTGAGACGCCCGGGCATGACCGAAGAAAAATTCCGGGCGATCCTGAAGCTGCAGATGCCAGACTGGGAGAAGCGCCGGCGGGCGGATTTCATCATCCCGACGGGGTGCCCGCGGTCGCGCACGGCGGCGGCGGTGCGTTCGCTGACGACTTGTCTTCGCACGCGCGGAGTCCGATACTGCCGGACATGCGGGAAATTGTTTTCGATACCGAGACGACCGGGCTCGATCCGGCCTCGGGTCACCGGCTTGTCGAAATCGGCTGTGTTGAACTGATCGGTCGGATTGAAACCGGCCGCAGCTTCCATGCCTATATCAATCCCCGGCGGTCGATGCCGCCGGAGGCCGAAGCGGTGCACGGGCTGTCCGAACATTTCCTGTCCGACAAGCCGGAGTTCGGCGAGGTCGTCGAAGCGCTGCTGGAATTTTTCGGCGATGCGCCGCTGATCGCCCACAACGCCCCGTTCGACATGAGCTTTCTCGATTGGGAGCTGCGAGCGTGCGGGCGGCCGCATCTGGGGATCGATCGCGCGATCGACACGCTGACGATGGCGCGCATGCGCCATCCGGGCGCGAAGCATTCGCTCGATGCCCTCTGCACGCGCTATGGCATCGATCGCAGTCACCGCGTCAAGCATGGCGCGTTGCTCGACGCGCAATTGCTGGCCCAAGTTTACATTGAACTGTCGGGAGGCCGCCAGATCGGACTCGAACTCGGCAGCGACAAAGCCGAATTCGAGTCCGTGTCCGACCGCGATGCGATCGCAATTCCGGCACGGGAAGTGAGGCCGCCCCGTCCACACGCCGCCAGTCCGGAGGAACTGATGCGGCACGTCGCGTTTTTGGACAGGATCAGCGATCCGCTTTGGCGGTCGATTTTGTCCGCTGATTGACGAATCCGTACCGCGCCGCCTAGAGCGGCGCCCCATTGCCCGAGGAGGACCAAATGGACATCCGCGTTTCCGGTCATCAAGTCGACGTCGGAACAGCCTTCACCACCCATGTGGAGGATCGGCTGAAAGGAATGGCGGAGAAATATTTCTCCCGCACGCTCAGCGCGCAGGTGACCCTTGCCAAGGGCCCCTATGAAGGGAGTTTCGTCTGCGACATCGTCGCTCATGTCATGCAGGGCGTGGTGCTGAAGGGCGCGGGCGCGGCGAACGAGGCCAATCTCGCCTTCGACGGCGCGGCCGACCGGATCGAAAAGCAGCTGCGTCGCTATATGCGCCGATTGAAGAACCGCCAGGGTTCCGGTCAGGCGCCATCAGCGCTGGACCTCAACGCCGGCTATACCGTCTTCCAGGCTGACAAGGAGGAAGAGGAGTTCGCGGACAACCCCCTGATTGTCGCCGAAACCCGCGTCGACATCCCCGAAAGCTCGGTTTCGGATGCGGTGATGATGCTCGACCTGCGGAACACCACCGCCCTCTTGTTCCGCAACAGCGGAACCGGCGCGTACAACATGGTCTATCGCCGCGAAGACGGCAACATCGGCTGGGTCGAGCCGCAAGGCTGACCACCGGCGGTGCGCCGCATAACAGAAAACCTACCTGCCGGCGGTTCAGCGGCCGATGAGAAGAAAAAATGACGATATCGCATGGTTTGAATGATCTCATCGATCCGCAGGCGATTGCCCTTGATCTGTCGAGCCGGTCCAAGAAGCAGTTGTTCCGCAATCTCGCAGAGCGGGTCGCGCCACTGATCGGGCGTGACGCGGAGCTGGTGGTCTCGGTGCTTGGCGAGCGTGAACGGCTGGGTTCGACGGGCTTCGGCGGGGGGATCGCGATTCCCCACGGCAAGATCGCCGGGCTCGATCGGGTGCACGGCTTCGTAGTACGGCTGGCCGAACCGATCGATTATGATGCGATCGACAGGATGCCGGTGGATATCGTCTTCATGCTGCTGTCGCCGGAAGATGCCGGGGCCGAGCATCTGAAGGCATTGGCGCGGGTGAGCCGGGCGCTCCGCGACCGCGAACTGCTGGACAGGTTGCGCGGGGCAGGATCGACCGATGCGATCTTTGCCTTGCTGAGCAGCGATTGGACGCGCGACGCCGCCTGATTTAAGGGATGGGCATGAACGGACCCAGCCGAAGCGGCGCCGACGCGCATTACCGCGCGCTCGAGGGGCTTTACGAGAGTGCCCCGATCAACCGCCAGTATATGTCGCGACTGTCGATCGTCGAGGAAGGCCGGTCGGTCATCGAGTTCGAGGTCACGCCGGAGCATTTTCACGCTGCCGGCGCCGCCCATGGCACGATCTATTTCAAGATGCTGGACGATGCCGCCTTCTATGCGGCCAACAGCCTTGTCACCGACATGTTCCTGCTCACCACCGCCTTCAATCTCTGGCTGACCAAGCCGTTGAAGGTCGGCCCGGTGCGGGCGGAAGGACGGTGGATCAGCGGTCACCGGCGGGTGCTGGTTGCCGAGGCGCGGTTGATCGACGCAAGCGGAGATGAAGCGGCGCGTGGCACTGGCACCTTCATGCGCTCGCGGATCGCCTTGTCCGGCCTGGCCGGGTACCGGCACGAATGATCCGCGCGACGACTGCGCTGCGGGTGTCGGCGCTGATCCGGCGGATCGAGGCGGAAGGCGGTTTCGCCACGGTGATCGCTAAAGGTGACGACACGGCCGGCAGTTTGTTGCTGCTGTTGCTCGATAAAGGGCGGAATCCCCGGCTTTTCGAGCCCCTGCTCGGCATCAGCGGCGGCTATGAATGGCGCGAGATACCGTTCCAAGATACTGATAAATCAGAAGAAACCGGAGATCTCGTCGAGCGCAGGCGCCGCCGTGACCCCGATTTGTGGGTGGTTGAACTGGATATCCCGCATCCGGAACGGTTCGTCGACGGAACGACAGGATCGATTTGACTTTACTGCGCTGCAACACAATAGAGGCGACAACTGTTTCAGTTGCGTGATTGCCCGTGCCGGAGTGTTGGCAGATTTTGAGGCGAACCGCAGCGAGACGCTGAACGGTCATGGCGAAGTTGTCGCCTGCGTATGATGACCCGACAGCGCACTAATTGGAGTTCTGAATGGTTTCGAGTTTGCGCGCTGCCGTGATGGCGGCGGCCGGACTTTTGCTTGCGGCTGCGTCCAGTCCCGGGACGTTTGATCGCGAAGCTATCGGCTCGACCGACCAGGCAGTGATCGAAATGGCGTCGCTCGACACCAGCTACAGCCTCGTTCTTGACGGTAAACAGCCGTCCCCGTCGCAAGATCGCGACGAGGCTCTCGACACCAAATTTTCCACAGTTCTTGATGACCAACAGCCGCAAAGCGCGCCGGCGGTCGTCGAAACGCCTGCCACGCTTGCGGCGCTGGTGGATAGTCTCAGCACCGCCGATGCCGATGTCGACGATGAGCTCCGTTGCCTGGCGACGGCGGTCTATTATGAATCGAAGGGCGAGCCGCTGAAGGGCCAGCTTGCCGTCGCCCAGGTGATCCTCAACCGGGTGAATTCGAACCGTTTCGCCAGTTCCATCTGCGGTGTCGTTTATCAGCCGCGCCAATTCTCGTTCGCCAATGGCGGCCATGTGCCGCCGCGGGTATCGCGTGACTGGCGGACGGCGGTTGCGATCGCGCGCATCGCGATGGATAACAAATGGGCGGATGTTTCCTCCGACGCCCTGTTCTTCCATGCGACCTATGTTGCTCCCGGCTGGAGCGGCCAGCATCAGAAAGTCGCGCGGATCGGCCGTCACGTCTTCTATCGTTGAGACGTTGCATCGTTCCTGTCTTGTTCCGGATCGGATGATTTCCTAAGATTCGGACGATGTCCGCATCCCAGCCGATCTTCGAGGAGCAGGCGCCGCTCTGCGCGGCGGATGTCGTGCGCGGCGTCACGCGGCTTTTCTATCGCCAGAATCTGATGGTGCTTGCCGAAGTGCCGCTTGGCAACGGGCGGCGCGCCGACATGGTGGCGATCGACGCGAGCGGCTTCGTCACCCTGGTCGAGATCAAGGTTTCGGTCGCCGATCTTCGCGGTGATCGCAAATGGCCCGAATATCTCGGCTATTGCGACCGCTTCTTCTGGGCGCTGCCGGCGGGATTCGACCATGAGCTGGTGGCGGAGCCGGGGTTCCAGCCCGAACGCACCGGCCTTATCGTCGCAGATCGTTTCGATGCCGCGGTGTTGCGCGAGCCGGCCTTCGCGCCGCTCAACGCCAGCCGCCGCAAGGCCGCATTGCTTCGTTTCGCCCGCTGCGCCGCCTTGCGGAACATGGCGGCGCTGGATCCGGCGCTGCGACTCTGATCCGACGGCCTTACCGCCTTGATGCGGCTATTTCGGTCCCATTTGCGGGGCCGCGGTCTTGGGCTTGATGTCGTCCATCATCTTCAGGAGCGCCCCGCTGCGGCGATCGCGTTCGGCATAATCGCGGGCGCTGAGCCCGGTGATGCGGTCGGTGAGATTGGGGTCGCCGCCGGCTTCGAGCAGGGCGCGCACGGTCAGCGGATCGCGTGACTGCACCGCATAGATCAAGGGCGTTTCGCCGCGGTCGTTGCGCGCATTCGGATTGGCGCCGCGCGCCAGCAGCACCTTCACGCCATCGCTGAACCCGAGTTGCGACGCCAGAATCAGCGGTGTGTTGCCCTCACGGTCGCGGACGTCGATCCTGGCGCCCCCGACCGCGAGGAAATTGATCCAGGCAATGTCGCGCCCCTTCACTACGATGTGCAACGCGGCGTCACCGGTCGACTGGTCCTTGGTGTCGACCAGCGTCGAACCGGGCTCATCCATGAAGCCCTTGACCTTCAAGCCGTCGCGCTCGCGGACCGCCTTCAGGAACTGATAGCTGTCGGACATTTGCGCCTGCGCCGTCGCCGGCAGCAGGCTCGTCGCCGCAGAGGCGGCCGCCAGCGTGAGCAAGGCTGATCCCAGTGCCGAAAATCCCCGCTTCATGGCTCGTCCTGTCCGATTTCTCTTGAAGACCGGTCTCTAGCAAAGCACATCTGGCGAGACCATGAACAAAAAGACCCTTTTGTGGCTGGGCGTTGGCGCCCTCCTCCTGATCGCCGCGGCGCTGGCGCTCGGCCGTGGACCCGATGTGCCCGGCGGCGACGAGCGTCCGCCGCTGGCGGGTGCGGCGATCGGCGGACCCTTCGCCCTCATCGATCAGGACGGGCAGCCGTTCGACTCCCGGCGGCTGCAGGGCCGCTACGCGCTGATCTATTTCGGCTACACTTATTGTCCCGATATCTGTCCGGTCGATCTCCAGCGGCTGATGCAGGGGCTGAAGAAGTTTGAGGAACGGTCGCCGGATCGCGCGGCGCGGGTCCAGCCGGTGTTCATCACGGTCGATCCCGAACGCGATACCCCGGCGGTGGTGAAGCAGTTCACCCGCGCCTTTCATCCCCGCCTGATCGGCCTGACCGGCGACCGGCCGCCGATCGACGCGGCGCTGAAGGCCTATCGCGTCTATGCGCGCAAGGCCGGCGAAGGGGATTCCAAGGATTATCTGATCGACCACAGCGCCAACGGCTTCCTGTTCGATCCCGAGGGCAAGCCGATGGTCCTGTTCGCCAGCGACGACCCGCCGGACGCGGTCGCCACATTGCTAGATCGCTGGGTGAAGTGACCGACGATCTCTCCTTCTGGAAGCGCAAGGGCCTGGCGGCGATGACCCGCGACGAATGGGAATCGCTCTGCGACGGCTGCGGCAAATGCTGCATCCACAAGCTTGAGGACGAGGTGACGGGCGAGCTGTTGCCGACCAACGTCGCCTGCCGGCTGCTCGACCGGCGGACGGCGCGGTGCACGGATTATCGCAACCGCAAGGCGCATGTGCCCGATTGCGTGCGGCTGACCGTCACCAACCTGCATCGCATCGACTGGCTGCCATCGACCTGCGCCTACCGCCTGCTGGATGAGGGCAAGGACCTGCCGGACTGGCATCCGCTGGTGTCCGGCGATCCCGAATCGGTGCACCGGGCCGGGCAATCGGTGCGGGGCTGGACGGTCAGCGAGGATGATGCCGGCGATCTGGAGCATCATCTGGTCGACCGTGAGCTTTAGCAGCCTGTTCCGGCTGGCGCGGCCCTCCGGGAGGGGCGTCGCGGCCGATTGCCAGAGGGATGCCGACAGCCTGATGATGGAATGCGACGGACGCGCCTTTCCGGTGCGGATGATCCGCAATCCGCGCGCACGCCGCATCAGCCTGCGCGTCGACAGCATCCGGGGCGAGGTGCGGCTGACGCTGCCGCGCCGGTCGCGGCCCGACGCAGCCACCGCGCTGATCGCCGAGCACCAGGCATGGATCGCGAGCCGGCTGGAAGCGTTGCCCCGTCCGCGGCCCTTCGCGCCCGGCGCGATGATCCCCGTCGAAGGGCGAGAGGTTCTACTGCACTGGTCGCCGCATCACCCGCGCAAGGCGGAACTGATCGACGACGGTCTCCGGCTGGGCGGGCCCGTCGAGCTGATGCCGAAGCGCGTCACGGACTGGCTGAAGGGCGCGGCACGGGCGAAGCTGACCGAGGAAACCCTGGAGTTGGCCGGCCACGCCGGGCGGGAGGTCAGCGCCGTCCGCCTGACCGATCCTTGCGGCCGCTGGGGAAGCTGCTCGTCGAAAGCGGTGATCGCCTATAGCTGGCGGCTGATCTTTGCCCCGACCTGGGTGCGCAAGGCGGTGGTCGCGCACGAGGTGGCGCATCTCGTCCATCACGATCATTCGGCGCGCTTTCATGCGCTGCACCAGGCGCTGCTGGACACCGACCCCAAGCCGGCGCGGGCATGGCTGGCGAGCCACGGCGCCAGCCTTCACTGGATCGGCCGGGAAGCCTAGGGCGCGGGACTTGGGCCCGGCCTAGCGCGGCGCGGGAGTATCCTGCAGAACATCGTCCAGCCATCTCTGGTCGAGCCGGCCGTCGGCGGCGGGACTGGCGGGCCGACCAGGCGCTGGCGCCGCCGGCAGTTCGGTCGGCGGCGTGCCACCGATGCTGTCGGGATCGAAACCGGCCGCGCCGTCGATCGGATTGCCATCCGCATCGACCATCTGGCCATTTTCGTCGGGCGCGAGGCCATAGGCCTCCATGTCCGGCTCCATCTGGTCGACGGGCAGCTCGAGCGTGGTGGTGAGGTCCGACACCGGCACATTGGCCATCGCCTTGCTCATGAACGTCGCGAACGCCTGCGCCGGCGCGCGGCCGCCCTGCAGCCCCGAAACGGGCCTGGCGTCGTCGCGTCCCATCCAGACGCCGGCGGTGAGATCGCTGGTGAAGCCCAGGAACCAGCCATCCTTGTTGGCGTTGGTGGTCCCGGTCTTGCCGGCGAGCGGCCGCCCGATCTGCGCGGCGCGCCCGGTTCCGGTTTCGACCGCCGCCTTCAGGAGGTCGGTCATCGAGGCCGCCACCCAGGGCGCGACCAGCACGCGCGGCTCCGACGGGACATGCTCGTAGAGGATATCGTTCTGCGCGGTGGTGATCCGGGTGATGGCATAGGGCACCGCCGCCGCTCCGCCATTGGCCACCGAGGCGAAGGCCCGGGTCATGTCGAGCAGCCGGACATCGGAGGTGCCGAGCACCATCGAAGGCTGGCGGTTGACCGGCGTGGTGATCCCGAAGCGGCGGGCCATGTCGGCGATCGCGCCGAAGCCGACAGCCTGGCCGACGGTTGCGGCGACGGTGTTGAGCGAGTGGGCGAAGGCCTCGCGCAGGGTCACTTCGCCACGATAGCCCCGGGTGTAGTTGCGCGGCTTCCAGCCATCGATGTCGACGGGCTCGTCGACCACCAGGTCGTCGGGCGATGCGCCGTTTTCGAGCGCCGCGAGATAGACGAAAAGCTTGAAGGCCGATCCCGGCTGACGCTGGGCCTGGGTCGCGCGGTTGTAGATCGAGGTGACATAGTCGCGCCCGCCGACCATCGCCCGAATCGCGCCGTCATTTGACATCGCGACCAATGCGCCCTGTGCGCCGCCCGGCGTGTTGGCGTTGATCGCCTGATCGGCATAACGCTGCATGTTGAGATCAAGCGTCGTGTGGACGTTGATCGGCTGGACCGTTTCGTCGATCAGCATGTCGAGCTGCGGCAGCGCCCAATCGGTGAAATAGCGGACGCTGTTCTGGCGCGGCTGCGGGACGATCTTCACCGAATGCAGGTCGGCATCGCGCGCCGTCGCTTCGCTGATCTTGCCGGCTTCCTGCATGACGCCGATCACCGTCCGCGCCCGGTTGCGCGCGGCTTCCGGGTCGGCGGACGGCGCGTAACGCGACGGCGCCTTGACCAGCCCGGCGATGATCGCCGCTTCTTCCAGGCTCAGCCGGGTCGCCGGATGGCCGAAAAAGCGCCGCGACGCCGCGTCGATGCCATAGGCGCCGCCGCCGAAATAGACGCGGTTGAGATAAAGCTCGAGAATCTGCTCTTTGGAGAAGCGCCGCTCGATTGCCAGCGCGAGGATCATTTCCCGGATCTTGCGGGCGAATTTGCGGGCATTGGTGAGGAAGATGTTGCGCGCGAGCTGCTGGGTGATCGTCGACGCGCCCTGATAATTGCCGCCCCGGCTGAAGTTCACATAAGTGGCGCGGGCGATGCCGATCGGATCGACGCCGGGGTGGTAATAAAAGCGCCGGTCCTCGACCGCGACCATCGCGTCCACCATTACCGGCGGAATCTCTTCATAGTGCAGCCACTGGCCGTAGGAGGGGCCGAGCGCGGCGATCACCGTGCCGTCGCGCGCCAGCACCCGGATCATCTGCCCCTTGGGCGACGATCGCAGTTCCTGAAAGCTTGGCAGCGACGTGAGCGCGACGGCGACCATGCTTGCCAGCGCCACCAGGCCGAGCAGCGTCGCCACCAGTCCGGACTTGAGCAGGAACGATCCGACGCGCCGCCAGGGACCGGACGGAGAGCGAGAGGATGGGGTGCGGGGGGATCGAGCCATATCGGTATCCCCGGCCCTAAACGATTTTCAAGCTGAGCGGAAGGTGAACGAGCCGTCGGCGATCCGGAGGTTATTCTCCGGCTTCGAAGTCCAGCGCGGCGGAATTCATGCAGTAGCGCAGGCCGGTCGGCGCCGGTCCGTCCGGAAACACATGCCCCAGATGCCCGTCGCATTTGGCGCAGCGCGCCTCGATCCGGACCATGCCGTGGCTGACGTCGCGATGTTCGCTGATCGCGGCCGCGTCCACCGGCCGGGTGAAGCTCGGCCAGCCGGAGCCCGAATCGAACTTGCTGTCGCTTTCAAACAACGGCGCGCCGCAGCCGGCGCAGCGATACATGCCGCGCGCGTGATGATCCCAATATTTACCGGTGAAGGCGCGCTCGGTGCCGGCTTCGCGCAGCACATGATATTGTTCGGGCGAAAGCTGCTTTTCCCGGTCGGGATCGGAAGTGCTCATCGCCGCATTGTGGCGCGGCCGGTGACGAATCTCAACCGGCGATCCGGTTATCCAGCCAGCGATGCGCGCAGCCGCCCGATCGTCTGATCCTGATCCGCGATGACCGCATCGACCTCGGCGGCCAGCGCGTCGGCACCGGCGATCAGCGCCGCGACATCGGCCCCGGCGATTGCCGCGTCGGCCAGATCCTGCCGCAGAACGGCGACATCGGCGGCAAGGCTGTAGGCGGGCGACTGGGCCGCCGTCATCCGGCCCAGCGCAAGCTCGGCATCCACCCAGGCTTCCGATCCCGCGGCGGCGGCTGCGGCGCGCCGAACGCTCGCTTCGGCCGCGGGCAGGGCGGCCGTGAACGCCTGCTTCGCTTCCTCGCGCCGCGCGACGAGCGCCTGCAGGCGATTCTCGGCACCGGCCGGCGCCGCCGGGCGCGGCGCGGCATCGCCGGCTTGAGCCGGTTCGGCGGGCCGCGGTACCAGGCTCGGATAGGCCGCCTCGTCGCTTGCCGTGCAGCCGAACAGCAGGGTCGCGAGCGGGATAATCAGGAGTTTGTCCATGGCTCTTTCCTTATTGTCCGGGGCCATGTGCTGCAACGGGCTTGCATAGCGGGACATCTGCCTCTAAATCCGGCCCTCCTTTGCGCGCCCGTAGCTCAGCTGGATAGAGCACCAGACTACGAATCTGGGGGTCAGAGGTTCGAATCCTTTCGGGCGCGCCATTTCCCAAACAGTTTTTTGCCAAGGCCAGCACGCCCGGATAAGGCTGGGCCATGGCCGATCCGCGCATCATCGACATCGCCCTCGACGAGCGCACGATCCTGTGGCGCAACGCCGATGTCGAACAGGAACGGCGGATCGCGATCTTCGATCTGGTGGAAGCCAATTATTTCGAGCCGATGGCGCTGAGCGCCAATGGTCACACCGGGCCCTATACGATCCTGCTCCGGGTCGAGGAGGGACGGCTGGCGATCGACATCGGCGACGAATCGCGGCAGCCGCTGGGCAAGATCGTGCTTGGCCTCGGCCCGTTCCGGCGGCTGATCCGCGATTATTTCGCGATCTGCGACAGCTACTACAAGGCGATTCGCCAGGCATCGCCGCACGAGATCGAAACCATCGACATGGCGCGCCGCGCCATCCACAACGATGCCGCCGAAACGTTGAAGGAGCGCCTCGGGTCAAAAATCCGGGTTGATTTCGACACCGCCAGGCGCTTGTTCACACTCATCTGCGTGCTGCACATCAGGGGATAACGACAATAATGGCCGTCATGTCCGACAAATGGATCCGCGAACGCGCCCTCAAGGATCAGATGATCGAGCCTTTCGAGGATAGCCAGCGGCGCGAGGGCTGCATCAGCTATGGCCTCAGCTCCTATGGCTATGACGCGCGCGTCGCCGACGAATTCAAGATTTTCACCAATGTCGACAACGCCTTGGTCGATCCCAAGGATTTCGCCCAGAACAGCTTTGTCGACCGCAAGACCCCGGTGTGCATCATTCCGCCGAACAGCTTCGCGCTGGCGCGCACCGTCGAATATTTCCGGGTGCCGCGCGACGTTCTGGTCATCTGCCTCGGCAAATCGACCTATGCGCGCTGCGGGATCATCGTCAACGTGACGCCGCTGGAGCCCGGCTGGGAGGGTCATGTGACGCTGGAATTCTCCAACACCACGCCGCTTCCTGCCAAGGTTTACGCCAATGAGGGGGCGTGCCAGTTCCTGTTCCTGCAGGGCAACGAGCCGTGCGAGGTGAGCTACGCCGACCGCGCCGGAAAATATATGGGCCAGCGTGGAGTGACGCTTCCCAAGCTATGACGCCGGAGCATCGCGCCGGCCTTGCCGCGGGTATCGGCGCCTATGCGATCTGGGGAACGCTCCCGATCCTCATCAAGGCGCTGGCTCACGTCGCGCCGGCGGACGTGCTTGCCTTCCGCGTGCTGGCCTCGATCCTGCTCTGCGCCGTCCTGATCCTTGCCCTCGGGCGCCTCAAGGTGCAGGCGCGCGTCCTCCGGGACCGGCGAACGCTCGGACTTCTCGCCGTCAGCGCAAGCCTCGTCGGCGTGAACTGGCTGATCTACATCATCGCCATCACCACCAACCATGTGCTGCAGGCCAGCCTCGGCTACTACATCAATCCGCTGTTCAACGTGCTGCTCGGGGTTCTCTTCCTAGGTGAGAAACTGCCGCGCGCCGGATGGGCCGCCTTTGCGCTCGCCGCGCTCGGAGTCGCTATTCTCACCGTGGAAACGGGCGCGGTTCCCTGGCTTTCGCTGGGTGTGGCGACGACATTCGCGCTGTACGGCCTGGTCCGGAGATACGCGCCCGTCGATGCGCTGAGCGGGTTCACGGTGGAGACGCTGATGCTGCTTCCAGCCGTGCTGCTGTGGCTCCTGTTCTGGGGAAAGATCGGGTTTGACGAAAGCTGGACGACCTATGCGCTGCTCGCCGCCGCAGGTCCGATGACGGCGGTGCCGCTGATCTTGTTCGGGCATGCGGCGCGCCGCATTCCCTTCACCACGCTGGGGCTGCTGCAATATATTGCCCCCTCGATGATCTTCCTCCTCGGCGCATTCGTTTACGATGAGCCGCTGGGCTGGCCGCAACTCGCCGCCTTCGCCGCGATCTGGACGGGTCTCGCCCTCTACGCGGCCGATGGATTCCTGCGCGCGCGCAGGAGAGCGCTGGCGCAATCGGGATCGCTTCGCTAAAGCCGAAAATCTATGGACAAGATTGTCATTCGCGGCGGTCAGCGGCTTTCCGGCGCCATTCCGATTTCGGGGGCGAAGAATGCGGCGCTGACGCTGTTGCCCTGCGCTCTGCTCACCGACGAACCGCTGACGCTGCGCAACCTGCCGCGCCTCGCCGACGTCGACACCTTCGGCCATCTGCTCAACCAGCATGGCGTCTCGACGACCATCGAAGGCGCGCGGCCGGAGGATTTCGGACGGGTGATGACGCTGCGCGCCGGCCGCATCACCTCGACCGTCGCGCCCTATGACATCGTCCGCAAGATGCGCGCTTCGATCCTGGTGCTCGGCCCCTTGATGGCGCGCGCCGGTGAAGCGACGGTGTCGCTGCCGGGCGGCTGCGCGATCGGCAACCGTCCGATCGATCTGCATCTGAAGGCATTGGAAGGGCTGGGCGCCGAGATCGAACTCGCGGCGGGCTACGTCAAGGCGACCGCGCCGCGCGGGCGACTGCAAGGCGGACGGATCACCTTCCCGACGGTCTCGGTCGGCGCGACCGAGAATGTGCTGATGGCCGCCGTTCTCGCCAAGGGCGAGAGCCTGATCGAAAATGCCGCGCGCGAGCCGGAGATCGTCGATCTGTGCCGCTGTCTCGTCGCGATGGGCGCCGAGATCGAGGGCATCGGCAGCGAAAGGCTGCACGTGCAGGGCAAGGACCGACTGCATGGGGCGACCTACAAGGTGATGTCCGACCGGATCGAAGCGGGCAGCTATGCCTGCGCCGCGATGATCACCGGCGGCGACCTGGAGCTGCTGGACGCGCAGGAGGAATCGATGGAGGCCGTCCTCGACGCCCTGCGTGAAGCGGGCGCGGCGATCGAGATCACCAACCGCGGTATTCGGGTCCGCCGCGCCGACGGGCTTCACGGCGTTACCCTTTCGACCGCGCCCTTCCCCGGTTTTCCGACCGACATGCAGGCGCAGTTCATGGCGATGCTGAGCCTTGCCGACAGTCCTTCGGTGCTGACCGAGACGATCTTCGAGAATCGCTACATGCATGTGCCGGAGCTCGCCCGCATGGGCGCCGACATCACCGTCCGCGGCCGCGCGGCGGTCGTCAAGGGCGTCGACCATCTGGTCGGCGCACCGGTGATGGCGACCGACCTGCGCGCCTCGATGAGCCTGGTGCTGGCGGGGCTCGCCGCGCGCGGCGAGACGGTGATCAACCGGGTCTATCATCTCGATCGCGGCTATGAGCGGCTCGAAGAGAAATTATCGGCCGTGGGGGCCGACATCGAACGCGTTTCGGACGGCTGATGCGGTTGTGGGCCCAGGATGAGGAAGACGCCGCGATCATCTCGGCGTTGATGCAGGATGCCTGCATCCGGGCCGATGAAACCCATTTCGATGCGGCCGCGCGCCGGGTGACAATGCTGGCCAGCCGCTTCTGCTGGGAATGTGAGACGCCGCAGCGCATCCGGGCGGCGGTGCGGATCGAAAGCGTTCTCGGCGCACGGCGGCGCAACTGGCCGGCCGGCAGCGACACGGTCCTCGATCTGCTGGGCTTCGTCGTCGAGCCGGACAGGGTGACGCTGGTCTTCGCCGGCGGAGCCGAGATCGCGATCGACGTCGAATGCATCGACATTATTTTCGAGGATCTGGGCGGACCCCATCAGGCGGCGAAACCCGAACACGAGGCGTGACCGCGGCCGGCGCGGGTTACCGCGCCCGAGCGGCCCTTATCTCCCCAGAACGATCCGCGCCTGGCTGGCGAGCTGCGCCAATATGGTCGGCGTGACCGTCGTGCCCGTGCGCGCGCGCCGCACCAGCGCCTGCAATTGCTCGACGCGGGCCGATTGTTCGCCAAGCCAGCGTTCCACCGCAGTCTCGGGACAGGACCCATCGCACGCGATCCGGCGGAGCAGATCGATGCGGAGCTGTTCGAAGTCGCGGATCAGGCCCGCGACCAGCAGGCGCTCCCAGGGATCGGACGGATCGAGGCCGAGAGCCGCACCCTTGGCCCAGTCCAGCCCCAGCGCCTCGCCAAGTCGGGCGTAACCGAGCGCCAGCGTCTTTTCGTCGCCGGGACGGCCGAGCGCGGCGGAAAGATTGGCGATGCCGATGGCGCCATCGAGCGCATGAAGGCGGACGATTCGCGTCACCAGCTCCGCCGGCGCGCCAAGCCCGCTCAGACGCTCGCGCAGCGCATCGAGCTGCGAACGCGGTTCGGGCCGCAGCAGGCCGTCGAGGTCGCTGCCGAGCTTGCCGATGCCGGGCGCGAGGCGCTGGTGGAGCGCGGCAGGCGCCGCGCTGGGGTCGCTGACCCGAATCAGATCGGCGACGTGCAGGCGAACTGCGTCGGCGCTGCTGTCGAGGAGCGCAAGCTGGCTTGTCGCGGCGACCGGCGTGGTTTCGATCGCCGGCCACAAGGTCCCCAGATCGAACAGCGCCTCGACCGTGGCATAGGCGTTCGCGACATGGCCGAGCGATGTGCCTTCCTCTTCGGCAAGGGCGAAGGGCATCGCGATTCCGCCGCGATTGACCAGCCGGTTGGCGAGTTTCATCGCGATGATCTCGTTGCGCAGGCGATGATCGCGGATCGCCGCCGGGAAACGCTCTTGCATCGCCGCCGGGAACGCCGCGAACAGCGTGGGCTCGAGCAACGGGTCGGCGAAGATCGAACTGTGCTCGATCGCATCCTGCAGCGCCATTTTCGCGCAGGAAAGCAGCACCGCCAGTTCCGGACGGTACAGGCCAAGGCCTTCGCGCAGGCGCTGGGCCAGCTGATCGTCGTCGGGAAGCCCCTCGACCTGCCGGTTGAGGCGACCGCTGGCCTCCAGCGTCTGGATGACCCGGGTATAGGACGGCAGCGCCCCGGCGCCGCCGCGTTC
>Ga0153916_10001848_pt1 | contig 15388 bp, 11 predicted proteins | sample Opewatmetagenome_FD_109642 | JGI IMG/M metagenome (GOLD analysis project Ga0153916, IMG submission 109642) | Freshwater wetland microbial communities from Ohio, USA - Open water 3 Core 3 Depth 4 metaG | ecosystem: Environmental > Aquatic > Freshwater > Wetlands | place: USA: Ohio, Lake Erie...
TCTCGCATCTTTCACCTACATTCCGGGCACCGTCGTCCACCTCGGCTACGGCTCGCTCTACGAGAAACTGGCCTGGCGGGAGGAGCAATACGAGCCGTCCGACCGCTTCCTGGAGATGAAGCGCGACTTCTTTTTCAAGGTGTCCTATCTCTGGCGGCTGTGAGCAACCCGGGAAGCCATAACCGACAGTCGAGGTTTTCCTCTATTAGTTTGTGTTCCGTTTGTAGGCGATGACCCGGTTGTCGTTCAGGGAGGGGACGATCAACATGTTTTTCTCCGGAACATAGGAGAAGTTCGCACAGTAGCGTTTCGGCGCGGTGGAATCCAGCAGAAGCGATTTTCGACCTTCCGGGCTCACCAAAAAGATCTTGCCGTTGTAATCGGAGACCAGGATATTCCCTTTTTCGTCCGTCTCGATGCCGTCAACCACAGCTCCGGGGTCCAGTTTGGCAACTGTCCGGATTTCTCCGCTTTTCAAATCGATCGACCTCAGGCTGCCATCCGACGAAAAACCGGCATAGAGTTTTCCGCCGGAGTAATGGAGGCCGTTGACCTGAGCGAATTCCGCTCCGCTCTTCCAGGTTGAAAACTGACCGCCGCTGAATTTCAGGATCTGACTTTTCTGCCCGTCGGTTATGTAGATATTACCCTCGCCGTCCACGGCGATGTCGTTTAAGAATCCGGGTGCCGGAACCGCGTGCTTGTTAACGATCTGGCCGGACGGGAGACCGATCTCGACCAGGTTGGTCCTTTCTACGACAAAGAGCTTATCCTGATATATGGCCATGCCGGTCGGCCGGACCAGTCCCTTGATCCATTCGTAATCTTCTATTTGGCCATCCAGTTTGACCCTGGATATGAATTGAGCTCCATCACTATAGAAATTGGAGACATAGAGAACTCCCCGGGCCTTATCGTAGAGCACGGTTTCCGGCCAGCTGAACTTGTGAGGCAGCTCCCAGAGTATGGTCAGGCTTTTATCCAGGTAGACAGCGTCGCCGACCCGGCCCATGAATCCCCAGCCTCCCATCGACTCGGCCAGCAGAAGTAGGAGTTCGTTGTCCCCTTTCTTTAAGGGCAGAAAAATCGAGTCAAACAAGCCCACCCTTCCCTGGAAAAAAGGATCCCTCGACTGATAGATGTTATTTCCCGTGAAGAGGATGCGCCCGTTCAAGAAAATGCTGACGAGGTCACTGTAGCCGAATTCGAGTTCCATCGTTCTTTCTTCGTGGGTATTGATCCTGGTTCTGGCCAGCACGATTCCGGGAACGACGGGCCCCTTTTTGGCATAGCGGGCGACATTCACGACGCCGGTGGGCTCGCCGGTTATACTTTGCCAGGCGACCTTCGCCAGCAAATCTTGAGGAGGATAACTTTTTGTGTCCACAAGGTTGTATGCGAATGACTGAGACAGCTCCCATTCGGTGATGGTGCCAAACGGGGTCTCGGCTTTGACGGGGGGCTTGAACTCCAGGCCGTCGTCAACCCTGTACTTAAAACCGGAAAAATAAGCCACCCCGGGAGGGCCGGTCACTTTCAGACCCAGCCCCCCTTTTGAGCGGCCGCGCTTTAAATCGTTGATCACGAGAGCCGGGCTCTGACCCTCTCCGACAAAAACCCTGGCCTGAGTCCCCGCCATCTCCAGTTTGAGGTGAACCCATTCATTCTGGGGCAGAGTCCAGGCGTTGGTGTAGCCTTCTCCGTAATAGAGCTGCCAGGCGGAGAGTCCATTGAAAACCGGCGAGTATTGAAGAGCATCCGGCTGCCCGGACTTATGCGGACGCACATAAAACTCTTCGTAGTTGGCCTCATCCTGAGCACGAAAGATGATCGTCGGGAATACGGTTCCTTCCTTGAAAGCCACATCCACTTCCACAACTCCGTTTTCGAATTCGACATCCTTGATAAAGGCGGTTCCGGTGAGAGTCAGCGCCTGGCGCCCTAAAAAATCCTCAACCCGGGTTGCGGGCCCAAGCTGCCAGCGTCCGGAATCAAAGCCGACGACTTCATCGGTTCCATACGACAATACGCTCAACAGAAATAATCCAACGAAGGCCGATAGACATTTTTTTATTGACCATAGGTTTTTCATGCCGCTCTCCTTTATGGGTTTTCTAAAGCCATCTTACTTTCTATCACGGGGTGTTCAGGGTTTCAACCTTGAAGACGCAGTCTTTTCCCCCCATCTTGAGTGAATCAAGGAGCTCGACCTTCAGGGGCTTGCCGATCACGCGTTCGAAGCTCTCTTTAACGTATCCGGTTGAACAGTAGCAGTACGACGGGGATAGTCCCGGAGGACCCGATTCAACCTGGGGGCACATACAGTAGCCGTCACTCATGATAAGTCCCGTGGGATTTTGATGGTTCCGGCCCCAACTGAAGGTGATGCTGATGATGTCGTCTTCTCGCTGTATTTTATATCCGTTGCTTTCGAGATATTGAAGATATTTTTCCCGTTCCTCGGGCGTACGTTGCCTTTCGTCGGCCACGCCAAAGGCACGCAGGTAACAGGACCGCCCGCAGGCCTGCATTAGCTTGATCTTGGTCTCCTGATCGAGCATGTCATTCATGTGTTCCATTAAATCCTTGATCCAAAGTTCGGTTTTTTCAACCCTCCTCCAGGCCGGGGTTTCGGCCCCCTTGATCATTCGCTTCTCGAGCTCCGGTATCCAACCTTCTTCCGCCGGCGAGGGACTCTGTGATATCGGCGTCTTTCGTTTGTCCAGTAAACCCTGGCCTAAACCCAGAGCCGTTCCGCAGGCGCAGAGGCCGGCCTGCCAGGATCTTTTTAAAAATTCTTTTCGATCCATACTCGAATCCTCCCTCTAAACGCTCCTGTTTTTTGACGACGAATCCTACTCGATTCTCTCAGCCTTCAGCGTTCGATCCGATTTTATCTCGAGGTGAGTTACTTTCCCCGCCGCGTCTTTAACAAAGTGAAATTCTTGGTTCAAGAATTCGATGAAGAAATCGGTTTCTGATTCGGGCATGATCTCCACTTTTTGCCCGCGCCAATCCGTCCTTCCCAACATGAGATGATTCTGCTGCCTAGTGACAGTATAAGTCACCTCGGGGCGTTCCGGATGCCGGTAGTTTCCGACACACGCCTCCAGCACTTCGAGGTTGACATCCACCTGTTTCCGCCGCTTAAAGAGCGGCGCCTCGGTGAAAGGTAGGACGGAGGCGGGCCGCCGGAACTTGGCGTCATCTACTTCGAGATCGTGTCGAATCTCAATGAACTGCATCTTCATCTGGAGATGCTTTTCCGCTTCGTCCTTGCCCAGGAGGATTCTGAAGGGGCGCTTCAGACGCCCGACATCCCGATAATCCTCAAAAACCATCTCTCCGGCGCGAAGCAGGAGTCCTGTTTCGTTGTCAAAAGCAAGTTCAGTCTGGATGCCGTCCGGAGATGTGGCCACGATGGTGGTGGCTTCCCTGTCGCCGACTTTTTCGGAGCCTTTAATCATCATCTCTGGAAAATACTTTTGTATATTCAGCGGAATCTGGGCATCCAGCAGCAACTGCAGATCGAGCCGTTGCCGGGGGTTCATCGGGGAGACGGTCGTTGTATCCTGCACCCAGGCGCTCGTTCCATCGAAACCATAGCCGACCTGATCTCCCCAGGCGAAAGTCTGTTGATAGCGCCATTTGCCTGGTGCTTTGGCGACGGTCTCAAGAGGAACCTTGCCGGTGACGCCCCGCTGCATCGTCCCCTTCCTAGCTTCGGTTTTGATCTCGGCGAGCGCCGGACCACCGCTGGCCTTGATGCAGTTTTCGATGATTTTGACAATTGAGACCGAGTCACGTGTTGGCGCAGTTTCGTTATCCTCTTGGGCAAAGGCAAGGAAAAAAAGGAGGAGAATAAGAAGCCAGACAAGAATAATCTTTTTTAATGCCGTCATGGTGATCCCCCTGTTTCCTTCGTCTTGACTTGAATGTTCATGCCTCGACAGACGCTTTTTGCCTGTCGAGCTTCATGTACCAGATGCTCCAGCAAAAGAGAAAACAAAATATACAAGCGGTCGCAGCGTTCGATGAGCGGTCGCCAGCGAGTTCTCTGGAACTCAAGCGTCCTGGACCCGAAAAAGTCAGTCCTGGGTTAATCGGAACGCGATGGCGTACATCAGTTTCGAGACCTTCTCGATCAACTCGCCGCTGACCTTATCCACGGAATCGCTCGTCTGGTGGAGGTTTTCGGTAATCGCCGAGACAGGCAGGAGCCAAGGGATTTTCGCTTCATGGAACGAGGCGTGGTCAGAGCTTCCCAATCCCAGACGGGATTCAGCCGCCTCGCGCAGATAGAGGTCGAGTCCGATGTAGCGGTCGGCCTCGCGGGCGATTTCGCCCAGTCCCGAGCCGGCCGAAAATATGATCGGCATGAAATTGGCCGGGTTGACTTGCTTTAAGAGGTCCGGACTAACCGGGAAACCGAAAACCTGGCCGGTGAACCTCAGGCTCTTTTCATCATAGGGGCGGCTGATCATATCCATATTGAGATAGGCGACGACCCGGGCCTTGGGATAGGGCGAGTTCCGGATGAAGAAGCGCGAGCCCAACAGGCCTTTTTCTTCGCCGCACCAAAGACAGAAGACGATCGTCCGTTTGGGTTTTTGGGTATTGGCGGAGAAAGCGCGGGCCAGGTTGAGGACGCCCACCGAACCGGAACCGTTATCGTCGGCTCCATTGTAGATGTAGTCTTCCCAACCGCCGACCTGGTCAAGGTGGGCGCCGACGATGACGATTTCATCCTTTAGCGTCGGGTCCGAGCCTTCGATCGCACCGATGACGTTAAGGCCGCGGACGAACTGAGGCTTGATCGTTGACTCGATGGCCAATCGTGTTCCGGGAAGTTCCATCGAGGCCGGCTTCCAGGCGCTCTCGATTTTTTCCTTGAGATCGTCGATGGTCTGCCCCGAGCCTTCGAGTAGAGCGTTGGCCATGGTGAGGGTGATCGTGATCAGAGGGGCGCTGCTGGCCGCTTCCGAGTTAACGCCGCCCGGAAGGACCATCCGATGGTAGGGTTTTTTTATGATCGGCTCTTCGTCGTTAGCCGCTTTGGGAGGAAGCTGGCGCTTGAACCAAGCCGCGTCCTGCCCCGTGTTGGCCACTTGGAGAATGGCCGCGGGTTTGCGTTTCTGGATTTCCGAGATCTTGTTGAAGCGGCCTTCGGGCGGCCCGATGGTGATCCCCCCAGCTGGGGGCGGAGGGAAGTACTTGTCCTTGAGAGTTTGGCTCCGCTGGAAGGGTGACTCGGGATTGTCCCGACCGGGGGCATCGCTCAGGATCAAGACGATCTTGCCCTTGACGTCGAGGTTCTTGAAGTCATCATAGCCGATGCCCTTTTCGCTAATCCCGTACCCGGCAAAGACGACGGGGGCGGTGATTATTCCTCCCTTCAGCGGGAGGTTCGTGTAATCCTGTCCGGGCTCGAACGATCGCGTCTTGACGAATGCACCTGAACGCGCCTCCAGGCTCATCCGGCTGGAGGTTTCGGTGAACTCCTGGATGGCGAACTCCTGGAGGAAGCTTTTCTCCCGGGGGGCGGGCGGGGATGTTGCGCCCCTCAGGAATTGGGCCAGGGTGAACGTGGGCGGCGGGACATCGCCCAGGGGCTGGATATTCCACAAGCCCAGGAGGGAAGCCGCGTACTCGGCGGCCAGCTGGAAGCCCCGCGTTCCCGTCTCCCGTCCTTCCAGGAGGTCGGAGGCGATAAAGGACAGCATGGCCAGCGAGTCCTTGGCGGCGATGGCTTTGAAACCGGCGGCGAGCGGTTCGGGCACCGCCTCGGGCTTCTCCACGCGGACGAGGTCCTTGGCGAATTCCTCGGGCTTGGCCGGCGGGGTCTGGGCCGGCAGCACCCGAGCTCCGTTCGTGAAGATGGTCAGGCCGATCAAGAACAGCACCACGATATATTTTTTCAGGCGCAATGCCTCCTGCATAATAATCGTGAACCATTCATACTTTTTCGTGTCGACTAAACTGTACGGGGTCCCGGTCAGGCCGGGTATCGGGAATCGGCAAGCGGTCTGTAGAGCCGGCAGGCGTCAAAGATTCCGGCTTCTTTTGTCCTTTGTAGAGCCGCGTTGACCCGTGGGGAGATTTCATTTTCACTATCCAGTTAGTAGACTAGTCTTTGAGAAAACTATGAGCGCTTCGGTGCCGGGAGGGGAAGCGACGATCGACAAGAGGCGCCGCCGCCTCTCGGCGTTAGTTCTTGACTTCCACCTCGACCGTGAAGAACTTGTAGTCCGAGTAGACGACCTCCACCTGGGTTGCAGTTTTCATTTTATTTTCGGGGGAGTGGAGGAGCTTTTGAGGCGCGGGATCTCTCCGTTCAAGGCTGATGGAGTAGCGGCTGGGAAAGCGCAGCCCGTTTTTTTCGAACCCATACTCGGACCGGAAGACGAGGTCGGGTATCTTCCCCTGCGTCTTTGTCTCCTCGTCGAGAGCTAAGACGTTTCGCATGGATTTTTTGTCCCAGTCGACGCGCAGGGCGGCCCCGTCGCGGAGTCGGAGCCAAGCAGTGCCGTAGAGAACGTGGACCTGAACGCCCTCCTTGGGGGTGGCCCTGACCACGAGCACTTCCTCACCCTCGAGGGTATGCTCTTCAGTGAGCGCAAAATCGAAGACGGCCTGATTCTCCGCGCCGAACATCCCGTTGGGACCCAATATGACGGTCTTGAAATCGAAGTCCTCGGTCTCGAGGCGCGCGCCGGGTTCGTTCTTCTTTTCTCCGTCCGCCTCGATCAAGGTCCTCACCTCCGAAAGGCCGAGGGGTGTCCGCACGAGTTGATAGTCGTAAACCCAGTGCCGGCTCCAGGAAGAAGTCTCGAGTGTCAACGGGCCGAACGGACTCGATCGTTCGACGGAGGAAATATGGCTCTCCCGCACGTCCTCCCGGCAGACATAGTAAAGAGAGGCGCCGTATAGGCGCTTGCAGTAGTCTGCGGCCAGGGCCAGGATCCGCTCGAGAGATTCGGTCTCAATCTGGGAGCCAAGGACGTGTAAAAGCGGGCATCCGCAGAAAGCTGAAGGGAGGGAAGGGCCGAGAAAGAGAGCCAGGCAACTGACGAGGAAGACGAAAATCAGGCGTGTTCCAGGCTTGACGGGCGGGGATTTAGTTTTTGGAGAGGAACGAATTTCCCTACGGCTCAGCCCGCAATCTTTACCGCCCCTCACAACAGAATGATATTCTTAGCCTCGGATCGATGTCAAGAATACAAGAACACCGCCGGCTCTTCTCGGCCGACCTTAGGGCGTGCGGCTTAAAGACGGGGGACTCCGACGACTTTCTTGAATCGTCTTCCTCAGCCCCTGCCGGCCGATCAGCCAGAAGCCGATCATGATCACCGGAAAAACCTGGATGGCCTGCAAAACCAGGGAAGCCGTCAGGGCTGTCGTCGTCGTGAAGCCCAGCGGCGCAAGGCTCATGACCATCGAAGCTTGAAAGATCCCGATATTGGACGGGGTGAGCCGGAGGAAACCGGCCAGGTTGGTGGCCAGAAGAGCCACGAGTGAGCTGGCCAGAGTGGGACGACTGTTGGTCGCCACCAGGACGAGATGAAAAGTCATCCATTGGGCGAGCCAATTGAAGAGGCTGAGCAGGAGCGGACCGGTAATATGCTTTGACGTGCCGATCTCGGCCAGAGAAGACAACCCCGTCCGGATGAACGAAGGCAGCCAGCCCGGCAGTCGTCGAGGCCGATAGAGCAGGGCTAGGACGACTACAACGGCCAGAAGAACCGCCGCCCCGATCCGGAATCCCGCTAAGAAATGGGGCAATGGAATAAGGCTTGTGGTCAGCAGCAGAAACAGGGCCAGAGCGATTCCCTCGACGGCGCGCTCACCGACTACAGAAACAACAGCGGCTGATAACGGCACGTCCTCGCGCCTGACAATCTGCTGGATGCGCGCCGCCTCACCGGCCACGGAGACCGAGAGGCAGTTGACGGTGGCCCCGATCCAATTGGCTTCCTGAGCCGAACCCCAGCGGTTTTGAGCCAGCGGCTTTAAAAGAAGGTGCCAGGCCCAGCCTTTGGCCACAAGGGAGGTCAGGTTCACGAGGATGGCCACAGAGAGGATCGCTATATTGGTCTTCACGACGGCGGTCCCCGTTTCTTTCCAGGGAAACCGGATACTGAAACGGGCGGCGAAAAAGACTCCGATGGCAAAAAGAGAAACCTGAAGAACGCGTTTCCAGGAGGGTTTCATAGCAGAAGCAATGCACTCACGGACTTGAAGGAGTAACCGGCCTCATGGGCGTCGGCGATGATGCCGGGAAGCGCCTGGGCCGTCTGGCTTCGGTCCCCGTGGGGATCAGAGCCGTCGCCGTCATGCAGGAGGATTATGGCTCCCGGCTTCAGCTTGGCCCGGGTTCGGAGCCGGATCTTGTCCGTCCCGGGCCGGTCGCTGTCCCAAACACCGAATGTCCAGCCGAAAACGGTATAGTTCAGCTGATGAACCGCGGACCTTACGAAGGGATTTCGAAAGCCATGAGGCGCCCGGAAAACCCGGGGGGAACGTCCGGTGGCTCCCGCGATGAGCTCGTGCGCTAGATGCAGTTCCCTCTGGATGAAATGGGGGCCCTTGAAATGGAGCTTGTGGTGATGCATGGTGTGATTGCCCACTTCATGTGAGGTGCTGCCGATGAGGCGCGCCAGCTCGGGATGCCTGGTCACATGATCGCCGACCAGGAAAAACGCAGCCGGGACATGGTGGAGGTCCAGTACCTCGAGAATCCGTTCCGTGGCGGCGGGGCTGGGTCCGTCATCAAAGGTGAGGTAGAGGTCGCGCGACCGGCGGGAACCCCTTGAGATGACCCGCCCAAACAGGGGGCTGTTCGGATGAAACGCTCCATAAGCGAATGCCCCGGACGTCGCTATGGCCGCGCCAGCCGCAATGAGAGCTCCCGTCAACGGGCCACCCTCTCATAGACCTCTATGACCTGTTTAGCTACGCGGGGCCAGGCAAACCTCAGGGCCTTGCGCATCCCGGCGATCTGCATGGCCACCCGTCTCGCCGGGTTCCCGATGAGTTCCACGACCGCGTCGGCCCAAGCCTGGGGATCATCGGCCCCAACCAGCATGGCCTCCTCTCCTCCGTCGATGAGCTCGCGAAAGCCGATGATATCGGAGACGACGAGCGGAGTCCCACACGCCATCGCCTCGAGCAGAGTGATGCCGAAGGAGGCCCTTGTGGTCGGGCAGAGATAGAGGTCGGAGGTGGCGTAGCAGTCCGGCCTCTCGTCATATACCGTCCCGAGAAAGCGGACGTGGTCCTTGATCTCCTTCGCTCGGGTTTCGTAATGACGGTGGAGCGGGCCGGAGCCCGCGACTAAGAGCTGCGCTTGCGGGTAGGAGCGCAGAATCCGGGGCATGGCTTCGAGCAGCGTGTCGAGACCATTGCGAGGGTCCAGGCGGCCGAGGAAAAGAAGCCGAGGACCCAGGGCGATGGCATCCGTGAACAGGCGGCCGTTGGGATGAAAATAGCCAACCCTCACCCCGTTGGGGATGACCTCCCAGTCGGCCCGGAAATAAGGCTCATGGGCCCCGATCACGGGCTCGCTGACCGCGATCTTGGCGGACATCTGGTCCATGCGTTTTTGGAGAGTCCTTCTCACGGCCCGGATAAAGAAAGAACGGGGAAACCACGAATGGAAGGTGGCGACGGCCGGGATGCCCAGCCGGTTGGCGGCAGAAAGCGAGAGCGGGTTGAGTGTTGGCGACAAGGGTGCGTGCAGATGGACAAGGTCGATGCCCTCGTCCTTGAGCATTCTCTCGATCTGCCCCTTCAGTCCCCAGCCTGTTGTGAACCGGGAGAAGGAGCCGTTGCTGAAAAATAATCGGCTCTGTCCGACGCGCCGGACAAACGGCTCATCTTTTGGTTCGCCGGAAAGATGCGAGGTGATGAGGATGGCTTTGTGGCCGGCCCGTTCGAGTTCCAAGGCAAGATTGTGAACATGCTCCGTGATCCCGCCGAGATGAGGAAAGTAGTATTCAGATACCAAGGCGACGCGCATGTGTTTCTATCCCATTATCGCACTGGGAGGATTAGGGGCAGATTAAAATGAGATTAAAAAAAATTAATATTAGGACCCTGGGGAAGAAAGCGCCGCCTGGCCACCCGACAAGGGAAGCCAGACGGTGAATGTGGATCCTTCGTCGAGCGTGCTCCGGACTTCGATTCTTCCCTGATGGGCTTTGGCGATGGCCATGGCAATGGGGAGCCCGAGGCCGAAGCCGACCTGACTATTGTTTCTCTCGACCCTGAAAAACCGGTCGAAAATCCGGGGCAGGACAGCCTCTGGGATTCCTTTCCCTGTATCGGCCACGGTCACTTTTGCGTAGCCGGGCGCGCGGCTGACATCCACGGTCACGGTCCCCTCGGGGGGAGTGTATTTGACGGCGTTGTCCAGCACATTCAGAAAAAGCTGACGGAGCTTGGCCCGATCGCCCTGGACCACGGCCGTCTCCCGGCTCGCCAGCCGGAGGTCGATGTCCTTTTGCTGGGCCAATATCTTTATCTCGGCCAGGATTTCCGGGAGAAGCTCTGCCAGATCCAAGGGGGACCGTTCGATCGACATGGTGTCGCTGTCGAAACTGGCCAGCAGCAGCAGATTCTCGCTGATCTGAATAATGCGGTTCACCTCATCCAGGCTGCTGTGAAGGATGGCTTCGTAATCCTGGGCGGAGCGCAGCTTTTTCAGGGTCACCTCGAGCTCTCCCTTCAGCACGGACAAGGGTGTCTTCAGCTCGTGGGTGAGGTCCTCGATGAACTGGCGCTGGGAGGAGAACGACTGTTCGAGCCGGTCGAGCATGCCGTTGAACGTCTCGGCCAAACTTTCCAGTTCGTCATCGCTGTCGGGAACCTTGACCCGCAACCGCAGGTTCTCGGCCGAAATCCGGTGGATGGTCTCGATCATCTTGTCGACGGGCGTCAGGACAACCTTGGCTAAAAATGCTCCGGCCAAGCCGCTGGACATGATGACGAAGGGAAAGAGGAAAAGCAGCATGACCTTCAGATGACGGAGGAACGAACGCAAAGAGGTCAGGGGAGAGATCACCTGGATCAAATAGGCGAGCCGATCGTTCTCTTCCACGGGAACAGTCAGCGCTCTCAACGGGATCTTGGTTCGTGGAGATAGAGATGCGGACGAGTTCGCGAATTCGCCCTGCGGGTTGAAATCCAGGCGGTTCAAGGTTGCGGGGATGAGGACGGCACCCGGCGTTCTGGCCGACGAGGCGATGAGGCGACCGCCGGAATCGAATATCCCGACGTCGATGCTCGATAATAAGGACTCGTGGCTGGCATCCGACGTCCACTGCTTGACCGTCTTAGCAAAACGGACGTTCTGACTCTTGGTCTTATTATTTGTCTCGATCCCGGCCTCGGCCGCATCCTTTTTTTCCCCATCCCAGGCGGAGTCGATGGCATCCCGAATCCCGGCCGCTTTCGAGAGGAGAAGGGCATCCAGGTCGCTGTTCAGTCTTCGGCTCACTGTGTGATAGAGCACCGCGCCGAATACTATGAAGGTCAGGGACAGAACGATCACGTGCCAGAGGATGATCTGGAAACGGATGGAATGAACCGTCATGTCAGTCCTTGGAGTCCTTCAGAAGATATCCTTTCCCCCGCAAGGTGTGGATCAGAGGCTTTCTGTGACCGGCGTCGATCTTATTGCGGAGATAGCTGATGTACACATCAATGATGTTGGTGAAGGTATCGAAGTGGATGTCCCAGACATGCTCTGAGATCATCGTCCGCGTCACCACGATCCCTTCATTGCGCATGAGATACTCCAGCAGGGCGAACTCTTTGGGTGTCAGGATGACCTCTTGCCCCGCCCGGCTGACCTTGTGGCCGACAAGGTCGATCTCCAGGTCTGCGACTTGAAGTTTGGTCGTGGCTTGGCCGTCTCTTTTCCTCAGCAGGGCCCGACAGCGGGCGATGAGTTCCTCGAAGGCGAAGGGTTTGGTGAGATAATCGTCTGCCCCCGAATCCAGCCCGGTGACTTTGTCCTTAGTGCTGTCGCGGACGGTCAGTATCAAAATCGGCGCGGTCTTCTTCTCCTGCCTCAGTTTCCGGCATAAGCTGAGGCCGTCCATCTTGGGCAGCATCAAGTCCAGGATGATCAGGTCGTATTCCTGGGTGGTGGCCAGGAAATAGCCTTCTTCTCCATCGCGGGCGATATCGACGCTGTATCCTTCTTCTTTGAGTCCCCGCTTGATGAAGGAAGCGATCTTGTCTTCGTCCTCGATGATCAAGACGCGCACCTTGAGCTCCTCACGATCCGGGGCCGCCGCCGAAGGGAAGGCCCCATGATGGATTATTATAATCAATCCCGCGGCGACTGAAAATGACCTCCATCAAAGGCCGCCGGTCATCGTTCAGGTCTATCTCCCTTCCCGAGGGAAAGGCCTGAATCGGTCGCCTCTGTTTTCTGGGCAGATCACTCGCTCCTGCGGGCATTATTTTTTGAGCTCCTTGATCATTTTTGCCGCGTTCCGATTGCCGGGATCCAATTCCAAAACTTTCTGCAAATATCGCAGGGCGAGTTCTTTATTCCCCCTGGATGCGTAAACGGAGGCCAACAGTTCGCAGGCGGTGAAGGACTCGGGGAAGAATTCGATGTTTTTCTTGAGGATGGCCAAAAGCATCTTTTCATCTTGGGCGGATTGAAAGTTATAGGCGAACACCTCCAGGAAAAACTGGCTGATGAGTCCGGCTTTTTCGGCCATTTTAAACAGCGAATCCAAAGCCGCGTCAGCGGCTTGGTCCTTCCCCTCGCGATAGAGCCCAGCCGCGTTGTCCGCGAGGGTCTGCATCTCCTCGACGGCTTTTTTCAATCCCGCCTCCTTGCCCCGGCCATACGCCTCGGCCGCTTTTTTCGCCTCGACGACAACGGCGTCCAAGGCCGTCGCGGCGGGAACGCGAATATCGGGGATGACACCGCCTCCCTCCCAATTCCCTCCGGTGACGGGGCTGATCGCCCGTTCCGTCGAGATATAGAATTCGAATTGGTCGTCGATGCCGAAGAGGTCGACGGAATGGGCCCCGCCTTTCGTCGGCTCTCCGACGAGCGTCGCCCGTTTCCTGGATTGCATGTCGTAGGCGAAGGATTCGGAGGCGGAGAAGGTGTTCGGGCCGGTCAGGATGAAGAGGGGGACGTCGAGGCGCGGTTCCATGCCGATATCCCGGCGAGTCCAAAATTCGGTCAACGAGCCGCTTTGACGGGAAAACGAACCGCTCAATTGGGTCGGATACGGCAGGAAGTAGCTGCTCAAATAATCTCCCGATCCGCCGCCGTTCTCCCGGACATCGATGATGATCGCCTGGGCGTTCGTCAGGAATTTCATGGCGGCGACAGCCATGTCCCTGGCTTGGTCGAAGGAATAAAATCGTCGAAGATCGATATAGCCGATCCTCGGCTCGATCCATTCCAGCTTATAGAAGCCGGTATTCTCTTTGGCCCGCAAACGGAAGTAGCGGACTGGGTGATGAAGGGAGCCGGCGGCTTTTTCCCCGACATCGCTGGGCACCATCACGCGGAAGTTTAGATGCTTGTCGTGGGTGATGGCGACGAGGTCGGCGGTGACTTTTTCGGCGAATGGCTTGGCGTCCGTCAACGAGTCGTAGGCTCCGGACGCGCATTTGGCCTTGAATTCGTCGGCAAACCCCTTTGCCTTTTCGGCCAGAACATACTTGCTTTCGATCAGGCCGGCGATCTTCTGAAGGACGCCATTCTTGTAAGCTGGATCCGTGAGACTCCGGGTCTGTTGAGTGAAAACGAACGAATGCGGCATGAAGAAGACACAGAATACGATGCCGAATAGGGCAGCCTTTTTTGGCATTGGTTACTACCTCCTCCGGGCTAGGGGATTTTATCGGCTTATCATTTCAGAGCTTACCCTCTCTCTCCCAGCACAAAACATGCCAAGCCGGTTCACACCGTCCAGATGCAGGATTTCGGGAGAAACAAGGCGGATTGTTCGGAGGTGAAAAAAGGATTGCCCAGAAACAAACTTAAGAGCCAGCCGTCGGCGTAAAGAACTTTTACGGGCTTTGGAAGCTATCTTCGCCGGTCGCCTATTTTCCGGCGTTCGACCCTGCGGTATACGCTAAGCTCTATCGGGACGGTCAGGGAATGAGATGTCAATTGACTTGAAAAAGTCCAGCCCAGGCATTAAAATAGACGATCTTTTCTAAATTTTCTGGTCTATCCTGAAAAAGCCGAGAAAGAAGAAAATGAAGAGACTCATATTATTTTGCCTGGCTTCATCAATCGTCCTGTCCTCGTTTCTTGCGGCGGCCGAGCTGAAGGCCGTTCGTGTCAAAGAGGCTCCGAAGATCGACGGAGTCCTCTCCGATTCGGTTTGGCAGGCGGCCGCGGCCGTCGCCAATTTCCGCATGGTCGAGCCGAAGCCCAACCAGGATCCGACGGAGAAGACCGAGCTGAGGATCTTGTTTGATGAGGCCAACCTTTATATCGGCATCGTCTGCTACGATAGCGAGCCGAAAAAGATCGCGGCCAACACCATGGCCCATGACACCGGGGGCGGGCCTCAGGGCTGGGGCTTCGGGCACGCTCCGCAGGCTCCCAGCGACGATCTCATCCGCGTCCTCCTCGATCCTTTCCAGGATAAGCGGACCGCTTACATCTTCTTTGTCAATCCCCTTGGCGCCCGCGGCGAAGGGTTGGCCTACGCCGGAAGCTCCAGCCTCAACTGGGACGGGGTCTGGGAAGCCAAGAGCCGTATTCTCGAGAACGGCTGGAGCGCCGAGCTCCGGATCCCGTTCAAAACGATCTCGTTTAAGCCCGGGCTGACCATCTGGGGCATCAACGTCGAGCGCTCTATCGCCCGAAAGCAGGAGACGATCCGGTTGTCCGGGACAAACAGGGACAGCAACTTCAACAACCCGATGGAAGCGGCCGGCCTGGAGGGAATCGAAGGCGTCGAGCAGGGAAAAGGGATCACCTTCCGGCCCTACGGCCTGGTCAGCGCCCAAAAAACCAGCCTTGATTCCGGGGACTATGACTGGAAGCTCGACGGCGGTTTCGACGTCTACAAGAGCTTCACGCCGAACCTGGTGGGCGTCGCGAGCTACAACATGGACTTCGCCGAGACCGAAGTCGACGAGCGCCGCATCAACCTGACCCGGTTTCCGCTTTTCTTCCCCGAAAAGAGGATGTTCTTTCTGGAGGGATCGGAGACTTTCAGCTTCAGCTCGAGCATCAGCTTCATGCCTTTCTTCAGCCGCAGAATCGGGCTCTATGAAGGCAAACAGGTGCCGGTCGTTTTCGGCACCAAGCTCTACGGCAAGATCGGCAGCACGAACCTGTCTATCCTGGACGTCCAGACCGGCAAATTCGAGGGTCTGCCGAGCAACA
>Ga0153916_10001849_pt1 | contig 15388 bp, 12 predicted proteins | sample Opewatmetagenome_FD_109642 | JGI IMG/M metagenome (GOLD analysis project Ga0153916, IMG submission 109642) | Freshwater wetland microbial communities from Ohio, USA - Open water 3 Core 3 Depth 4 metaG | ecosystem: Environmental > Aquatic > Freshwater > Wetlands | place: USA: Ohio, Lake Erie...
CGAGGAGGAAGGAGATGAGAGTGGTTAATCCCATTCCTTTGTTCACCGCGAGCAGATTTTCATAGTTGAGAACAACGTCCCCGGTCAGTCGGACCTTCACCCCGCTGGCTTCATGAAGGCCCAACTCATCCCGCATACGGTAAATGGCTTTGATGCCAGCCTCCCCTCCGGAAAGCGAAGCATAGTCAAGGACAGGATCAAGAATAATAAACTGACGGCTTGCCTCTGCCGCCATCTCTTCCCCTAAGATGAGTTCCTGCCAAGAAAGGGGTCTCGGCCGGCTGGAAGTTGAACTTTCAAGTGTTTGGGCTAGGCGGTCAAAGAAGGGTACGAGCTTTGTCTTCTGCTCGATATCCCCCTCTTGGCTCACGATCCTTTCGATGACGGAGAAGAGACCGCGGAGGGTTAAATCCTTCGAAATGAGTCCTAGCAAAGGCTGGGCACTTGCCAGGTTTTCGGAAAGCGCTTCGAGGTCCTTTACGCTCAGATAGAGGAGACCATTTCTCTGAAAGAATTCCCCACCTCCTGGCGCATAAACCCCCTTGAATAAACCTGCCTCCCTCCTTAGGCGTTCGACCAGTGTATCTCTATGAAGGCGGGCGGTCTCAGGGGTATCGGCGTCAATAACGACCACAATGGTTTCTTTGAATTGCGGAAAGGCGCTTTGGAACTCTTTCTCCAGTTTGCGGTAGGGAAGCTTTTCGGAGATCATATCCGCCATTTCAGTGTCAATCCGAAAATGGTTCGCCGTATAGATCATAGCGCCGACTGTTGCAAGGAGAGAGAGAAAAAGGACGAGGAAAGAATGGTGGCCGATGAAATCTGTCCACCTTCCAAAAAGACGTATGAGAAAAGTTCGAGCCCGTTCGATCATCGCAAAAGGTCCAAAGAAATCAATTTAATACCCCGATTGAGTTAAAACAATTCGACAAACCCCTTGTGATCCCCGTTTATTTAAGGGGAATCCTTGTTGTCATCCCCCCTTCATAAAGGGAGATTGAGGGGGATTTTCACAGAGTCCTCAGCACGCTCTCTAAGGGTTCCATCATCAGGGAAACTTTTCAATACTGGAATTGTTCTTTCACTCCATTGGGGTGATATCACGGTTTTTACGATAAAAAATACGTCCTTTTTACATTTCGATCCCAAAATCCGGCAACCCCTTTCATCTCGGGGCAAGAGACATTCGATCACCGGACGATCCCGCTTCGGGCCAGAATTTTCATGAAGGTTGTAGATCACCGAGAGTATTGGTTGGTCTTCTCCTTTAACTTTTTGAGCAAAGCTTCAAACCCCTTGCTCTTAAGGAAAGCAGAATAATCTGCCCGCTTCATGGCGAGATCGCTCACGCCCTCTGCGATGATATTGACAATGCGCCATTGGCTGCCGGTGCGGTGCAGTAGATAGTCCAATTGGACCTGTCCGCCATCGGACTTGATGAGTTGGCTCTGTATCAGAATTCGGCCGCCGCTCACTTCTTTCTCTGAATTTGTCTTGAAGCGTTCTCCGGAATAGCTATCAAAGTTTGCTGCATACGTGGCAATACTCATATGGGTGAAAGCCTCAACAAATTTTGATCGCTGCTCATTATTGAAAGTTTCCCAGTACTTGCCTAACACGGCTCTCGAGATGAAGGGCATGTCAAAACTCGATTTAATCACCGGGGCAAGCTGGTCGAACCGACCTTGGTAACCGATCTTATCGCCATCCTTCATCACAGCTAAAAGTGTGGTGTGAAGTTTTTCAACCACGTCGGTTGCACCCCGATCGCCGGCTGAAGCGTATGGCATCGCTAGGTGAACCACCAAGAGGATGAGGCTCAAGCGACCCAAGAAATTCATGTCTGTCCTTCCCACCAACGCATGGCAGTCCCCAAGGCTCCTTTGGCTGATCTCCGATGAGTAAGGCCTGGGCGTTCCATTCCTCTTGCAGCCTTGTAAGAACCTGGAATGAAGTTGCTGAAGACAACTATGGGTTCAAAAAAGTGTAAATTATTACTACAATAATCATCGAAGAAGATCAAGTGGCGAAAAATTGATCATTTTTTTGAGTTGCATTGCCGTAAAACGCATGTTAGTTTATTAATAAGTCCTTTCAAAGACACCCAATATGTCAAATACTATAGAGAATAGAGCCGGGAGCGCTTATTTGGCAGAGTCGTTTTTTGAAGATAGGCTTGAGCAAGCGATTGCACAGGCCCGCAAGGCTCTCCTCGGCCTGCAGCATCCGGACGGCTACTGGTGCTTCGAGTTAGAGGCCGACTGCACGATCCCAGCCGAATACATCCTGATGATGCATTACATGGATGAGGTTGACGAGGATCTTCAGGCTAAGATCGCTATCTATTTTCGGAGCCGACAGGCTGATCACGGAGGCTGGCCGCTTTTCTATGGTGGTCCCTTCGATCTCAGTTGTTCGGTCAAGGCTTACTATGCCTTGAAATTGGCAGGAGATGACATTGGCGCACCTCACATGGTAAGAGCCCGCGAAGCCATCTTGGCCCACGGCGGCGCCGCGCGATCAAATGTTTTCACCCGGATGACGCTAGCGCTCTTTGGCCAGATTCCCTGGAGTGGCGTTCCGTTCACACCCGTTGAGATCATGCTGTTTCCTCGGTGGTTCCTTTTTCATATCAGCAAAGTATCTTACTGGTCTCGTGCCGTTATGATTCCCCTATCGATTTTATGCAGCCTGAAACCAAAAGCCAGAAATCCCCGTCAGGTCCATATTCGTGAGCTCTTCACCAAGCCCCCGGAGGAAGAGAATTACTTCCCCATTCGCTCTCGCCTTAACTACCTCTTTTTCCAGCTTGACAAACTAGGACGTTTCTTGGAACCCTTCATCCCCAAAAGGGTACGTGGTAGGGCAGTGAAAAAGGCGGAGGAGTGGTTTGTTGAACGACTGAACGGTACAGACGGTCTCGGTGGCATCTTTCCGGCAATGGTCAATGCCCACGAGGCTCTTGCCTCTTTGGGATACCCACCGGATCACGCTCACCGAGTATCTACCCGAGAGGCTTTGAGAAATCTATTGGTGGTCAATGAGGAATCGGCCTATTGCCAACCCTGTGTGTCACCGGTCTGGGATACCGCCCTTGCCTGCCTTGCCCTGCAAGAAGAAGTAGGTCCCCTGGTGGGAGAACCTCTCCTGCGGGGACTGGACTGGCTCAAAGACCGGCAATTAGAAGATGAGCCCGGGGATTGGCGGGAAAAACATCCGGAGCTCAAGGGGGGTGGCTGGGCTTTTCAGTTCGCCAACCCTTACTATCCCGATCTCGATGACACTTCTGTAGTCGCTTTGGCGATGCAACAGGGCTATCCAGAACGTTACCGACAATCGATTCAACGGGCAGCGGATTGGATTTGCGGCATGCAGTCGAAAAATGGCGGATACGCTGCCTACGATTCTGATAACACCTATTATTACCTCAATGAAATTCCCTTTGCCGACCATGGAGCGCTTCTCGACCCACCGAGCAGCGATGTGAGCGCTCGATGTGCCGCTCTTTTAGCCGAACTGGGGTATGGGGGTCGGGAGCTGACAGGATGCCTCAATTTCCTTTATGAGGAACAGGAGGAAAACGGTTCCTGGTTCGGTCGTTGGGGGACGAATTACATCTACGGCACCTGGTCTGTACTGTCGGCGTTGGAGAAGGCAGGGGATAGACCTGACCAGCCGCGTATTCGGCGTGCCGTCGATTGGTTGAAACGTATTCAGAGACCCGATGGCGGCTGGGGTGAAGATTGTGATAGTTACGGTGATACGGAAAAAGCAGGAAGAGGTTATGCTAGCACCTCGTTTCACACGGCATGGGCGATGCTCGGTCTCATGGCTGGGGGTGAAGTGGATTCGCCCGTGGTGAGGAAAGGGGCTGAGTATTTGATCCGTACCCAACAGGCCGATGGGTTGTGGAAAGATGAATGGTTCACCGCACCAGGGTTCCCTCGAGTCTTCTATTTGAAATACCACGGATATGCCAAATACTTCCCTTTATGGGCTCTCGCGCGTTACCGGAACCTGTGGAGTAAGAAATCGGTTTGAGTACCCTAGGCATCGTCGTGGCAGTGGCTGCCGAGGCCCGGAGCCTGGTAAAACAGTCCATCGCAGATGGCGAACTGATTTACCTCACGGAGAGGGCTATGCTGAGCGTTTCGGGTATGGGCCCAAGGCGGGCCGCCGTGGCTTCGAGAACCCTCTTGGAAAAAGGCGCCGCCGCCCTGCTCAGTTGGGGGAGCGCCGGCGGACTTAAACCGAATCTCTCACCGGGCAGCCTGATCCTTCCCAAAACCGTCATTGCATCCGATCGATCCCTTTATCACGTTGACGCGCCTTGGCATAAGAGTCTATGCGATCGACTGAAAGGACATGTTGACTTCCATACGGAGCCGCTGGTCGAGAGTGCAATGGTCGTGCGCAATCCTGCAGAAAAAGCGATCTTGTTTCGCGAAACGGGTGCCATTGGCGTGGACATGGAGAGTGCAGCCGTGGCAGCAGTGGCTCAGGAGACGGGGGTTCCGTTTTTAGTTGTGCGGGCTATTGCTGATTCCTCGGACACAACCATTCTAGATAGTACTCTAAACGCCATTGATGAGTTTGGCCGATTGAACTTGTTAAAGCTGATTCAGGGGTTAGCCAAAGACCCGACAGAAATTCTTGCTTTGGTTCGCATCGCTCGAAATTACCGCACGGCTCAAAGGACTCTGGCGACTGTCGCGCGTTTGACTGGAAAGGACCTCCTTATTTTTTAATCTTATTCTGCCGGTATTGATAGTAGGCCTCTCTTACAGCAATATAGGGGTCGAGGGCGGCCTTTTTTAAAGTCTCATATTCTCCGAGGGTCAAGGACGTTTCGTTGACTTTGTCTAACACCCATGCGCTCGCATTAACGATCAGGAATTCACTGGGCAGATAGGTTCGGACGTCGAGGAGGGTGTCCCCCACATAACCCACCGTTTCACGCAAGGTTGAGGGACCCAGGATAGGCCAATTGATGTAGAAAGCCGGCCCCATTCCCCAAACCCCCAGCGTTTGGCCAAAATCCGCTTCCTGCTTTTCAATTTTGAATTCTTTTTTGGCCGTGTCTAATACCCCCCCTAGCCCAAAGGTCGTATTGATAACAAAACGCAACGTTTCATTACCTGCACCCTTAAATCTCGCCTGGAGCAGACAATTGACTAGTCGGATGGGCGTCGTGAAATTGGAAAAAAAGTTACGTACCCCAACTCTTCCATCTTCCGGAACGATCACTTTGTATCCGGTGGCAACGGGCTTAAGCACCCAGAAATAAAGCTTGTCGTTAAAATAGAAAAAGGCACGATTGACGGGCTCAATAGGATCAGCAATCGTCTCCGCAGCTTCCTCTGATTCGGGAGGCTCCGGTGGGATATCCTGGTCTGAGTTTTCAACGGCTCTGTCACCCTGCTCAGGAGAAATGGGGGCTTCTTCCGTGGGATGAGAAGATGTCGGAGGCTCCGCAGCGATGGAGGGTTCAAGAGGTTCTATTCTCCCTGGCACTGGAATCGTCACGTCTGGAGAAGGAGTAAAAAGAGAGGATTCGAATGAGGGAGCCCCTATCGGATTCTCAGCAGCGCATGGGCCGGGGAGAGAGATGGCACAGAGCACTGAGAGAAAGCAGACCCAGCAAACAATCTTCACAACATTACCTCGTCCTCAAATCTTCCCAAAAACGAACTTAGAAATCAATCCTTCCATATCGACGGCCGGTTGGGTTTCCTGAATTCGGCCCCCTGGTTTAATGATCTCCTCTGAGCCGCCTGGAGTAATCTCGATATACTTTTCACCAATCAGCCCCCTGGTCTTGACAGAAGCAATGGCATCCGCCTGGATTTTCAGGCCATCAGGGAAATTCAAGGCAACATGAGCTTGGTAATCTTCTAACAAGATACGGGTGACGCGTCCAACATTAACGCCAGCGATTTCAATGGAAGAGCCGGCTTTAAGTCCCCCGATGTTGGAAAAAACCCCGTAGATTTCGTATCCCTTTTTCCCGACAATCTCCATTTTTCCGAGTTTGATCGAGAGATACCCTAAACAGAGGATGCCTGCAATGAGAAATAATCCAACGGCAAGTTCAAGGTCAAACTTTTTCATCGTTCCCCTCCTGATGGCATGATCGCGGAATGGCTTCATCCTTTCTGATGGAGTCTCTCCTCCGGATAGAAGTGCTTCATTGCGCTCGGCGGAACCCTCAGGGCTTCCGTAATGAACTGCCGAACGACGGGGTCTCTTGATGCCATGATCTCCTCCGGCGTCCCCACAAACAGAACGACCCCTTCATGGAGCATCGCCACCCTTTGAACAATCTGAAAGACTCTCGACAACTCATGGCTGACAATCATACCGGTGAACTTAAGCTCTTTATGAATCAACTGGATCAGGTCAAGAATGGTGTGGGCAATGACGGGATCCAGCCCCGTTGTGGGTTCATCAAAGAGCATGATCTCGGGATTTCTCATGAGGGAGCGGGCAAGGGCGGTCCGTTTGATCATCCCTCCGCTGATCTGTGCGGGATACTTGTCCTCCGCCCCGCTCAAGCCGACCTGTTCCAAAACAGTGAGCACCTTTTCCTTAATTTCCTGTTCGCTTAAATGGGTCTTTTCCCTCAGAGGAAAGGCCACATTGTCAAAAACGGTTAAGGAGGAGAACAGGGCACCGCTTTGAAAGAGAAAACCCAGATGACTTCTCAACTCTTCAAGTTCGTTCCCTCTCAGGCTGTAGACATCCTTTCCGTTAATGTCAACACGCCCTCGATCCGGTCTCATCAGTCCTGCCACGTGTTTCAGAATAACCGTTTTGCCATGGCCGCTTCCTCCGATCAGGGCGAGAATCTCCCCCCGCTCTACTTGAAGAGATACCCCTTTGAGTACTTCAACGCCATCAAAGGACTTATAAAGGTTTTCCATTTTGATCATACTGTCCTCAAAATAGGGCAGAAGTCAGAATATAATCCCAGAAGAGAATCAACACCGATGAGAGGACAACCGCTTGGGTCGTCGCCTTGCTGACGCCCTCGGCCCCGAATCCAACATAGTACCCTTTATAACAACAAACCCAGGTAATCAGTACTCCGAAGCTCAGAGACTTATAGATTCCTTCCACGATGTCCCGCATACGAATGTAATTGGCCATTTCTCCGAAGTAGGTCCCTTCGCCGATACCGAGGAGCTTTACGCCGATCAGATAGCCTCCGAAGATCCCGACCACATCGAAAATGGCAGTGAGCAGGGGCATCGCCAAAATACCTGCCAGAAATTTTGGAACGATGAGGTAACGAAAAGGGTTGAGACCCATTAACTCGATCGCTTCGATCTGCTCGGTGATTCGCATGATCCCTATTTCAGCCGTCATCGCAGAGCCCGCCCTTGCCGTGACCATTAACGCGGAGAGGACAGGTCCGAGCTCTTTAATGAGAGAAAGGGCAACCATCGGCCCTAAGAGTGCAGCGGAGCCGAATCGGTTCAGTGTGTAATACCCCTGAAGACCAAGAACCATCCCCGTAAAGGCTCCCGTCATGAAGATGACCAAAGCAGATTGAAACCCGATAAATCGAATTTGCTTGAGAAGCTGTGAGAATTTCAGAGGAGGGGTCACCGCAAATAAAAATGTCTTAGCGAGGAAAAGACCCATGCGCCCCGTACTTCGCAAACCGGTCAGTGATAGCGCGCCCAAATTCCGGATAAACATAATTGCGACATTCTAACAAACTTCATTCATAATGTCACAGATTTTTTTTGATATGGTAGTCTATTCATTCTTGAAGCGGGTTCAATCATAACATCGCCCTCAAAAATTTAGGTGGCCATCGTAGGGACGATTGGGGTAGGTATTTTCATTCTTTGATCGAAGCATCCTCTTCGAAGCCTCCTCCAGAACCTAACGCTTCTCTCACCATTCCGCAGATTCTGGCGAAGGCCTTGGTCTCCGTCATCGATCGTTCCCGGGGTCGGTCCAGGGGGATGGAGATCATACGGACGATACGGCCAGGGCGGTGAGAAAGGACAACCACCCGGTCTGACATAAAACACGCCTCTGAAATGGAGTGGGTGACCATCAAGATCGTCTTCCGCGTCTTGGCCCAGATGTCGAGTAAGAGCATCTGCATTGATTTTCGGGTCAGATCATCCAGGGCGCCGAAGGGCTCATCCATCAAGAGAAGGGGAGGGTCCAACGCAAGGGCTCTGACAATCGCCACTCTCTGTTGCATCCCTCCGGAGAGTTCCTTGGGATAGTAAGACCAGAATTTTCTGTCCAGGCCTACCATTTCCAATAACGATTCAACCCGCTTCGTCCTTTCTTCTTCTGGAATCTCACTTTTTGCAATCCGAAACGGCAAAAGGCAATTTTCAAAGACGCGATACCAGGGAAAGAGGATAGAATCTTGAAAGACAATTCCATATCCCCTCGCCTGCCTTAGTTCCTGAGGCGTTTTGCCTTCTATGAGGATGTTTCCCTCAGAAGGGCCGCCCTCATCGCCAATGTCTCCCAAAAGTTCAAGAAGCGTGCTCTTGCCTGATCCGGATGGACCGATCAGGGTGATGAATTCGGCCTGGGCGACCTCCAAGTTGACCCCCCCCAGGGCTTCCACGTCACGGTCTTTAAAATGTTTCTTCACATTGATCAAGCGGATGGCAACTGGAGGAGTTGAGTCAGGGGGCATCGCGGTTCTTTCTTCAATTTGTAGCGTTCTGAGGTGATCGGAACGGCATCTCCGATCACCCCCATCCATGAGGGCACTACACTATTTCCATATGTCCTTAAAATAATCAGCAAGGGAAGGATTGAAATCATAAACCTTCTTTTTCATTTCTTCCGTCCGGACATTCACGGTCCAGGCACTCCAATCTTCCTTTCTTGGATCCATCCCCAAAATTTGCATTTCCCAGAGGGTATGGATTGAATACTGTGCGGGGTTTTCTAAACTCTCCCCGATGTCGCCGACACAGCACAACCGCGTCCCCTGGTACCGACGAAACGCCTCGTCGTAGGTCTTCTTGGTTGTCAGGGAATTGGCGCTGAGGATAGAGAGATCGGTCAGGGGAAGCCCTGGAAGGTTTCCCACTTTTGAAACCTCAAAGATGCATTGAGAAAAGACAGGGATCAATTCTACATTCTTCCTCAGGCATTCTTGATGAATTCGTTGGATACCTTCCAGGCTGCCGCATGCCGTAATGACATAGACCTGCTTTGGCAGATGATGGGCAAAACCGTTTCTTAAGAAGTAAGCAATCGTTGAACCCGAGGCAAGGGCTGTGTCGGGGACCAACCAGATATCCCCCTGATATTCTCCGATGAAGTCTTGGGCATGAATCTCCCAGTCGCTGCCTTCCGGGTTGAGAACTCTCTGGAGTTTGATGAAACCGGTTGAGAGCAGCAAGCGGTCGTAAGGGGGGCTATATCCGAAGGCATACTGGAGATCAAAAGGGTAGGCGCCCCTGAGGATCAGGTATTGAGATAATTCCTTGCCGCTGAGTTGTTCGGAGAATAACTCAACGAAAGATTTCGCGATGTAACGGATGATGTTGAATTTGGGCCGCCCGCTGATTTCTCTACCAAGGAGAAACTGTTGGCCCACATCGCTTTCGATGACATACATCAAAGGTGGAATGGTGGAATCGTTTCGGAGATGACGCACCTCCCATGTCCTCGCACTTCCGAGGGCATTGATGCTGTAAAGGTTTCCGACATCTTCAAGAAAGGTCCGTTCGGCCATTCAAGGTCTCCTGTATTGTGTTCGAAACTGTAGCGCCCCCATTTACTGGGGGCGAATTAAGAAATCCCGTCGGAAGTAAATGCCGACGCTGCAGGATTACTACGTTTAATTGGTAAGCTATTTGGGCATGACGCCACTTGGAAATTTCTCCGTGTAGAACTTTTTCACTTCGGGCATCTTTTCCAAGAGCCCGGCCTTGAACATATCCCTGGCCACGTTTTCCCATTTCTTTGGAAGGATGTAGCCTAACCCGTTCTTTTTTGTATCGGGGGTGATCATTAAAGCCTTCATCGGAGCCACCGCATCCATTTCGTGGGCAAAGTCGAGGCCCTCATTGATCTTTTTCAAGATTTCAAAGGTCTCTTTGGGATTTTCAAGAGCCCACTGGAATCCTTTATATCTCCCCGTCACCACGGCCTGGACGACATCCGGATATTTTTTGATGATTTCTTCTGTTGTGAAAAGGACATTGTCCAGCCAGTCTATTCCAAGATCTTTATAGTCAACCGTGTAAAACGTTTTTCCCATTTTTTTCATCTCACGCTGGGCCGTGATCAATTCGTTATAAGTCATCGCAGAGGCAATGGGCCAGGCTCCGGCCAACCATGGTTTGATATCCCCGCCCTGGTTTTGGATGGTGAATTGTTTTTCCCATTCCTTGCCCACCGCGCATTTTGCCTTGGCGTCGTAACCAATCCAGATGCCGATGTCTCCCTTGATGTCTTTTGCTGATTTAATCGGCTTCCAACTGATGATCCTCATGGCACTGGTTTGGAAATCGACACTCAGGGCAACCAGATCGATGCCTTCCTTTTCTCTTGCTCGGATAATATTTTCTGGATAATCATTTCCGAAGGCAATGTTTCCAGCCCTCACCGCAGCAACCACTTTTTGAATCGGAGAGATTCCAGGTCCTCCCTGGATCTCTTTCATTTTCACTTTTCCGTAAAAACCCTTATCCATCGCCACCCAACCGCCTGCGGATTCCATATGAACAAACCAGGCTTCGTGGACAATGGCCTCCTTTTCCTGACCGATGGCATGGCAGGGTAGACTGATCAGCGTCACCAACGTAAGGCATGAGAACAATCTTTTCATGGTTCTTCCCTCCTCCTTTCTCTAAATACGCAGAGAGCAAAGCGCATAGAGCATAGCGTAAAAATTAAAATTCAGTCTCTGGATGTCTTTAAACTTTGAACTTTAAACTCATAGCTCAACACTCTTCACTCCGAACTCATAACTTTGAATTTAAAATCACCTCCTCCCTTCAGAGATATGCCAGGCGATCGTCTTTTTTTCAATGAGAGTGATGATTCCAACAAAGGAAAGTCCAAGGAGAGAACAGGCGATAATGCTGGCAAAAACCCTCGGGGTATCCATGATATAGATCGCATCTACGATCAAAAAACCCAATCCTCGATATGCTCCAAATACCTCCCCGACGACCGCACCGATCACGGCTAAGGTCCAGGCGACTTTAAAGCTGGCAAATATCTGGGGAAGGGCGAATGGAAATTGGAGATACCGAAATATCTGCCACCTGGATGCGTGATAAGAGTCCATCCACTTCATCTCTGTGGCGCCCACAGAGGCCAAGGCTTTAAAGGTTGGTCCCAAAACCGGGAAGAAAACGCAGATGACGGCGGTCATGACTTTGGAACTCATCCCACTCCCAAAGATAATCACGATGGGTGCAGCGATCGCAACGATCGGAGTACTGTTAAGGATCACCGCGTAGGGGTAGAACATCTCTTTCAAGGGCCGGGACCAGAGAAAAAGAACGGCGGTCACAATGGCAGACAGAGACCCAACGATGAAGCCGACCCCTGCCTCCAGTAGGGTCATGAGTGTGTGGGAGGCAAGGAGTTGAAATTTAGCGAGGATATAAGAAGCGATGGTCGTCGGAGTGGGGAGGAGGTATTTGGGTATCTCCAATCCCCTGACCAGAAGCTCCCATAGCAATAAGATACCGACAATCGACCCTATGGAATAACGGTTCATCTTCTTAATTTCGGATTTCGGAATTCGGATTGCGGAATTTTAAATCCGAAATTAAATATCTGGGGTTCTAAATCTGATAATCCGCATTCCGCAATCTGCAATCCGCATTTAGAGGTGGTTCTGACTCCTGAATCTACCTTGATAAGACGCTTTTCCCTCTGTTCGCTCAAGGATGATCTGACAGATTCGAACACCGGGTTTGAGGACAAGGGGAAATGGCGCCAGGTTTCCAATCTCAAGCACCTGGCGATTGTTGATCCCGGGTTGAACAAAGCTTGCGGTCATATGAATGACCAGGCCCATTCGAGCAAAGCGGCTCCTTCCTTCAAGCCAGCCACAAATATTACCGGGTAATTTAATTCTTTCGTGGGTAATCCCCAAGACCGTCTCACCCGGCATCAAGGTGAAAGATTCTTCCGCCTCGAGATGTTCCGTGAGGGCTTCCACCGAAATGCTATCTTCGACGACGCACGCATTTCTCAGTTTCTTAAAAACTCTGAACTCTCTTCCTAAATGGAGGTCAATGGAACCCGGGCCGACTTGGTCCTCCTCGAAGGGTTCAATTTCGATCGTTCCCTGGTTGATCTCTTTTAAAATCTCTTCTCTTGTCAGGACTCCCATCAAATCATCCTCCATTTAAGCGGCCGTTGGATGAGCCGTTGCGGGTTTTTGAAGAGAAGGGGAAGAGGATAGGGTACTCCGGTGATATTCCTGGATCGACTTGACAGCCATCCCTCTCTTCAAGGATTCAATGGCATTGACAACGGCCTCGGCGCCCGAGAGCGTGGTGACGCAGGGAATGTTATGGGCGACGGATTGGCTTCGTATGGCGACTTCATCCGCCTTGGGTTTCTTTCCACTGGGAGTATTAATCACCAGATGGATCTGTCCGTTTTTAATTTGATCGACGATATCCGGCCTGCCTTCACCCACCTTGAATACGGTTTGAACGGGGATGCCATTGTTGATCAAGACTTTAGCCGTTCCTTTTGTGGCTACGATCTCAAATCCGAGGTCAGCCATTTTTTTTGCAAGGAAAACGATGGACCGTTTGTCCTTATTCATGACACTGATAAAGACCTTTCCCTTCAGGGGGATGTTCACTCCGGCGCCGATTTGAGATTTGGCAAAAGCCATCCCGAAATCCATATCAATCCCCATGACCTCTCCGGTGGATTTCATTTCCGGGCCCAATACGGTATCCACCCCGTAGAAGCGGTTAAACGGGAAGACGGATTCCTTCACGGCCATATGATGGATTTCAACTTCTTCTCGGATTCCTAAATCATGAAGGGTTTTCCCCGCCATCACCTTGGCAGCCACCTTTGCCCAGGGAACTCCTGTTGCCTTGCTGATGAAAGGAACTGTCCTGGAGGCTCTTGGATTGACTTCTAGGACATAGATGTCATCATTTTTGATCGCATATTGAATATTCATCAAACCGACCACCTGGAGCTCCTTGGCTAAGGCGTAGGTATTTCCTTTCAACCCCTCGATCAAGTCATCGCTCAGGGAATAGGGAGGAGTCACACATGCACTGTCACCCGAATGGATCCCGGCCATTTCGATGTGTTCCATGATCCCGGCGATGACACAGGTCTCTCCATCCGCTACGGCATCGACATCAATTTCAATGGCGTCCTCCAAAAATTTATCGATGAGAATGGGATGTTCGGAAGAAGCCTCCACCGCACGCCGGGCAAAACCTTCCAGGGCATCCCCGTCGTAAACGATTTCCATGGCCCTTCCCCCTAATACATAAGAGGGTCTCACGACGACCGGATAGCCAATCTCTTCCGCAACCCTTCTCGCCTCCTCGACGGAATTGGCCGTATCATTCGAAGGTTGGGTGAGGCCTAATTTCTTGAGAAGGGCTTTGAAACGTTTTCGATCTTCCGCCCGATCGATGTTCTCCGGAGTCGTTCCGATGATTTTTACCCCTGCCTTCTCCAAGGGAGCGGCAAGGTTGAGAGGGGTTTGGCCTCCAAATTGAACGATCACTCCATCCGGTTTTTCGGCATCGATGATATGGAGAACATCTTCAAACGTGAGGGGTTCAAAATAGAGTTTATCCGAGGTGTCGTAGTCCGTCGAAACGGTTTCCGGATTGGAGTTTACCATGATCGTTTCATAACCTAACTCCTTCAAGGCGAAGGAGGCATGGACACAGCAGTAGTCGAATTCGATCCCCTGGCCAATTCGATTGGGCCCCCCTCCTAAAATCATAATCTTTTTCCTTGAAGAGACTTTGGATTCGTCTTCTGCTTCATAAGTTGAATAGTAGTAAGGAGTATAGGCTTCAAACTCGGCCCCGCAGGTATCCACCAGTTTATACGTGGGAAGAATCCCTTTTTCCTTTCGGATGTTTCGAAGAGTGGTTTCATCAAAACCGAGCAGATAACCCAGTTGGTAGTCAGAGAAGCCAAACTCCTTTGCCTTTCTTAAAAGAGAGTCCGGAAGTTGAAGTTGATCAGGAGTCAGGATCTTCTTCCAGAGTTCAAGATCCCGCACCTTCGTTCCGTAAGACCGGATCTCATTTTCAAGATCTGTGATCTCTTGGATATTGGTGAGAAACCAGGAGTCGATCCTCGTCAACTCGTGAATCTCCTCGACCTTCATCCCCAAGAGCAGAGCTTGTCGAAGATAGAAGATCCTTTCAGCGTTCGGGGAGGAGAGCTGTTTCCTCATCTCTTCAATGAGGTTGAACCGCTTGGTTTCGTTAGGCATTCCGGGAGGGAAGGGAAACCGATCTTTTCCATCCGCCCCTAGACCGTGCCTCCCAATTTCAAGAGAACGGAGTCCTTTCTGAAGGGCTTCTTTGAAGGTTCGGCCAATGGCCATGGTTTCTCCGACCGACTTCATCGAGACAGTCAGCGTGGGATCTGCTCCAGGAAATTTTTCGAAAGTGAACCTTGGAATTTTCACCACACAATAGTCGATGGTGGGTTCAAAACAGGCGGGGGTTTTTTTCGTAATGTCATTTGGGATCTCGTCGAGAGTGTACCCTACGGCTAATTTAGCCGCCATCTTGGCGATGGGGAATCCGGTGGCTTTAGAGGCGAGTGCCGAAGAGCGCGAGACCCTGGGGTTCATTTCAATGATGACCATTCGTCCATCTTCAGGACGAATGGCGAATTGAATGTTCGATCCTCCTGTCTCCACTCCAATCTCTCGAATGGCTCGAATCGCTCCATCCCTCATTCGCTGATATTCTTTGTCCGTCAGCGTTTGAGCGGGGGCAACGGTGATGCTGTCACCGGTATGGATGCCCATGGGGTCAAGATTTTCAATCGAACAGATGATGACGACGTTATCATGGAGGTCTCTCATCACCTCCAGCTCGAATTCCTTCCAGCCGAGAAGAGACTCTTCAATCAGAATCTCTCCAACCATGCTCCACTCAAGCCCACGGGCCGCCATCTCTTCAAATTCTTCAATATTGTAAGCCACTCCACCCCCTGTCCCTCCTAGAGTGAAACTGGGTCGGATGATCAGAGGAAAACCAATCTCCTTGGCCACCTCCAAGGCTTCGCTCAGAGCATAAGCCAACCCGCTTCTTGGGAGATCGAGGCCGATCTTCTTCATCGACTCCTTGAAGAGATTTCGATCTTCTCCTTTCTTGATGGCCTCATATTTGGCTCCGATCATTTGAACGCC
>Ga0153916_10001850_pt1 | contig 15380 bp, 16 predicted proteins | sample Opewatmetagenome_FD_109642 | JGI IMG/M metagenome (GOLD analysis project Ga0153916, IMG submission 109642) | Freshwater wetland microbial communities from Ohio, USA - Open water 3 Core 3 Depth 4 metaG | ecosystem: Environmental > Aquatic > Freshwater > Wetlands | place: USA: Ohio, Lake Erie...
GCTCCCCCGGACGTCCTGCCTGACCGGATTACGGATGCGATCAGGGTTATACAAACCTTGCAAGGCTGCTTGTCCACGCGAGCAGCTCTTTCCCTGATTGATTGGATTATAAGGATTCCCTTCGACTTTGAGTGCCCGTCCCTGTTCAGTACGTACGACCGTTCCACAACCTGCCGGGCACTCACGGCAGGTGGTGGCGTAATATGTACTCTGACCGTTATAGGTATATTCAGGCATGCGGGTGTATGGCTCACGTACCACATAGCGTGACGCTGGTCCGCAACCGGTAATCACAGCCGTGGCAGCTACACCAATTCCGGCAGTCTTGATGAATTCACGTCTGCTGATCTTGCGAGTCATAACCTGCTCCAATGCAACATCGATCCAACCTCATCTAGCGGTGACAGGTGGCACAATCCTGTAATTTGGTCAAGAGCGCCTCATTTCCTGCAGCCCTGGTACGGTGACAGTGCAAACACCAGCCCATATTGATGCCCTTGCGTGGCTGGGCAGTTATCTCTCGGCTGATCTCACCATGACAGGTCTCGCAATTCACACCGGCGGCGATGTGTGGTCGGTGGTTGAAGTAGACGAAGTCCGGCATTATGAACACAGGTACCCACTGGATTGGCTCATTTTTTGAGACTGCGTCCGCTAGCTTTTGCTGGTTGGCATCCTTGATGGGAATTTGCTGGTGGCAACCCCAGCATTTTGTCTCAGTGGGTAAACCTGCGGAACGACCCTTCCAAGCTCCTGGGTGGCAATATAAACACTGAACTCCAAAGCTCAAATGCAGGCTATGGTTGAATTGGATGGGTTGTTTAGGAGGCTGTTGCGTCAGCCAGATACCATAACTTCCTGCACTCAAAACCAAGAGGATAAAAACGCCAATTAAAGTGATAACCAGCGGTCGTTTTAGCAACGACATGATGGAATCAAACCAGTGGATTGAGCGGAGCCTGTCTGGCAGGGCTTTTATCTTAATGAGGATATTGCGTGGATTGAGCGTATCAAGCATAGCCAGACCTCATCATGAGCGCCTGCCTCGCCTTCGCAAGAGGATAACCACGAACAATGCCATCAGGACGAATCCGACAATGAAAGCGCCTGCTACAGTAACCATGCCAACTACCGTACCCAGGCTGGTTAAGATACCCGTCCACAGGTTTGTGGCTGGCCCACCCAGCAAAGGCGCCGGAGTACTGAGCGGATTTGGGGTAGGTTCGCTGACGATCTCACCTCCAGCGGGTAAGGTTTGGGCATACGACAGGATGTCGCGCCCATCTTCAGGCTTCCAACCCAGGGATACACCCACGGGCATGTCGGTTCCGGCTACACCGAAACGGGTGCGGTGCAAGAATCTCCATGGATCCCGGTTGGCGATACTTCCCAGATATTCATCGATGCCCTCGATGCGAAAAACAATTTTCTTGCCATCCTCCCCATGGCATTTTATACATGTGGATTGATAAAGCTGCTGCCCATTGGAAAAATTTGGGTCAATCACCCGTAACGAAATGGGGTTAATGAAGATTGTATCGTCGATGATCCCGATTTTTAAAAATTCCGCTAACTGCGTCAGTGATGTATCATCAAGATAAGGGGAAAAATCGTGCGCCGGGTCAAGATTACCTTTGAGGTGGCTGACGATGTCATTGATTTGCAATCCCTGGACCAGCATCCATAAATCTGGGAAACCTGTATAATGCGATCCAGCCTTATATTCCCCCTGAGCACCACGATAGTCCCAACCATGGCATTCACTGCAACGCCACGTATCTGCACCTGAGCGCGTGTTTGTCGTCTGCCTGCTCCAGATGGGCATATTTCCAGCTGGTGGATCAACCCCCAAGACTGCAAACCATTTATCATACAACTGAGCCCCACGGATGATATCTCCCTCTGGTGGGGTAAGTTCTTGTGCAAGGACGACACCTGTTGCCAGCAGGATCCAGGCACTAAAAAATATAATTATGTACTTCCGGGGATCCTTCATAAGCGAGCCTTTTATCCCTGTACCTGGAATGCTTGTGTAGATCTACCCGATAAAAAAATTATACATGATAGAATATTGAGGCAAGAAACAATTAATTTACTCTCATGATTTATTATGGTTGCTTTAATAATTATATCCTGGGAAAGGTTTCTGAGTGTGCTCTAATTGAAAAGGACTTTTTCGGGGTTTTATTTTGTCTGGCAATGTGACCTTACCAGAAGGATCAGGATATGAGACGCTATGTAATCATACTTGTTTTGGTCATAGTCAGCACTTTTTTGATCCACACCTGGTTAATGAGCATAGGTTTATTCCCGGTTGAAGCAAGTGCCCAATCAGTGGCGGTAGACCAGCTGTTTCACGTTCATCTATGGATGATCTCCTTCCTATTTTCATTGATCATGGTCACCTTGTTATACAGCCTGCTTGTCTTTCGGCGTAAAAAAGAAGATATAAGTGATGGGGCATACCTGACGGGAAATTCCGCCCTTGAAATTACCTGGACCGCGATCCCTCTGATGGCAGTCCTTGTTCTGGCATATGCAGGTGCAAAAACCCTTGGCGCTATCCAAATAATCGACCCTTCTGCATTACAGGTTAAAGTAACTGCCGGCCAGTGGTATTGGCAATTCGCTTATCCGGAATATGGTGTATCCAGCACCGATCTCTACCTGCCAGTCAACATTCAAGTCGATTTGCAGATGACTTCTGTGGACGTGATTCACTCATTTTGGGTACCCGAGTTTCGGGTCAAGCAAGACATCCTCCCCGGACGTACGGTCGATTTACGGGTTACTCCTTCGTTGATTGGAAACTACAAGGTACGTTGTTCTGAGCTGTGCGGCTTACGGCATGCATATATGGAAGGTCCGGTGACTGTCGTCTCCCAGGCTGATTTCGCCAAGTGGATCTCCCAACAGCAATCCGCTGCCCCGCCCAGCCCCGAGTTACGTGGTCAACAGCTGTCAACCTCATATGGCTGTGTGAATTGCCATTCCATTGATGGCTCTAAGAAGACCGGACCGACCTGGTTACACCTCTATGGATCAAATGTGAAGCTATCCAATGGAACAACACTCGTAGCAGATGATGATTATTTGAAGACCGCCATCATTAGCGCCAACTCTCAAATCGTCGCAGGCTTCCCAGCTAATGTGATGCCTGATTTTTCGACCGTGCTAGACCAGACCATGGTCGAGTCGTTGGTGGCATATATCAAGACCTTGAAGTAGCGGAGGTGTTATGCGGAAACTATATTCCATCGGGCTGATACGCGGTCTGCTGTGGCAAATATTTGGTACGGCCATTGGAGTTGGGATCCTCACTGGCTTGCGTGTATTACTGCGTTTACCTGCCTGGAAAGGTGAATCAGCTGCCGTTTTTGGAGCGCTAATTGGGTGTTTGTTTTTCCTTTATGGCATTGGCGCAGTGGATGATTGGATCAAAGTGGCGGCGGGGAAAGAAGTGATCGAACCTGATGAATCTTCCTGGGGACGGGAACGTTATTTCGGTGTCTCATACGACCATAAAGTAATCGGTATTCAATATCTGGTCTTATCACTGGTACTGATGATTGTAGGGGGGTCTTTTGCCCTTACCTTTCGCACTGAGCTGGCGAACACCGGGTTGCAGTTCCTCACCTTGATGGAATACAACACCCTCATGTCATTACACGGAATGGTGATGATCATTGGCATTCTGGTGTGAGTAGCCGCCTTTATGAACTACCTGATCCCTATGATGATCGGAGCCAGCGATATGGCATTCCCTCGCCTGAACGCTTTTGGTTTTTGGCTGGCAGTGCCTGCCAGTATCATCCTCCTCTCCAGCCTGGCCTTGGGCGGCTTTGATACCGGTTGGACAGGTTACCCACCGTTATCCGTGCGCGCCCCGATCGGAATTCAGATGTTTTTCCTGGGTGTATTTCTGGCGGGTATGGGAACAATCTTGAGCTCGCTCAACATCCTCACCACCGTCATCCGCCTGCGTGCCACGGGAATGACTGGTTTCCGTATGCCCATTTTCGTTTGGGGTTCGCTGGCGACCTCTTTTATCAGTATGACCGCGACGCAATTGATCGGCCTGTCTTTCCAAATGGTGATGTTCGAGCGCCTGTTCGGGATGGGCTTTTTCGATCCAGCCAAGGGTGGGAATCCGATACTGTTCCAACACCTGTTCTGGTTTTATTCACATCCAGCAGTGTACGTTTTTGTCTTGCCAGGACTTGGGATAATCAGTGAGCTATTACCTGTATTTGCCCGCAAACCTCTGTATGGTTATAAATGGGTCGCCATCTCGTCATTTGGCATCGCACTGATTGGCTTCCTGGTGTGGGGGCACCATATGTTTGCCTCGGGAATGGCGCAGTATTTACGCGTGCCATTCATGTACAGCACCTTGCTGGTGGCTGTGCCTACCGGGGTGAAGTTCTTCTCGTGGCTGGGTACTCTGTGGCGCGGGAAAATCATTTTTCCTGTACCCATGCTTTTCGTCCTGGCAGGTATCGTCGTGTTCTTACTCGGTGGTCTCACCGGGCCGCCCAATGCAACCGTCGCCACCGATCTACACTTGACAGATACTTACTTCATCGTTGGACATTTCCATGACACGATGTTTGGTGGCTATATCTTCCCATTCTTTGCTGCCATTTATTACTGGTTCCCAAAGATGACCGGCAGGCGTATGAACGAGACGCTTGGCAAGATCCACTTCTGGTTGATGGCACCTGCTTTCATTGTCTTGTCTACACTGATGATGCGCATAGGGTTACTCGGCATGCGGCGGCGCATCGCTGATTATGACCCGGCTCTTCATGTAACCATCGATCACACGGTGATGACCGTGGCTGGGTTCCTGGTTGGGCTGGGGATATTGGTTTTTATCATCAATGCATTCTGGAGTATGCGCAATGGAGAAATAGCCAGCGGAAACGTCTGGAACTCGCGCTCTCCTGAATGGCAGGTGCCTTCACCGATGCCTGTGCATAACTATGACAAACCCTTCGAAGTGGTTGGCGATCCTTATGACTACGGACTTCCAGGGTCGGTGTATGTGAGATTTAAGGAGGAGGAGTGACATGGAACACGGCTCCAAATCCTCTGCACTGAACTTTGGAATGATCGTACTGGGTGCATTAGCCATCCTCACGGCGATTGAATTTGCCATAGCCATAACTATCAATATTTGGCAGGTATTGGCTCTCATACCCATCCTTAAAGCCCTGCTCGTGGGCTATTACTACATGCATATTACCCGCGTTTTCGAAGAAGATAAGGATGCAAACCGTGAATCATTCTCCTACAAACTCGCAACAAACCGGATTGGGTTATGGTTGTTCCTGATTTCTGATTCTTTCATCTTCGGCGGATTGATGATTTCACGAATTAACCTGCTCGGGTTAACCCGACCAGATTTGATCCAGGTACTAGGTTTGGGAGTCACCTCTGTACTGTTGATCTCGTCGTTTTTTGCCAACCGGGCAGAAGTCTCGATGGAATATGGTGACCGGAAGAGATTTATCCGCAGTATAAGCGCAGCTATCGGTCTCGGAGTCCTGTTCCTGATTGGCGTATTAGGAGTGGAATGGCGCCTGGCACCCTTTGGCCCCGAGACCAACCTGGCTGGTGCTGTCTTCTACGTGATGACCGGTTTCCATGCTTTCCATGTCTTTACCGGGGTGATCTTTTTGGTCATCGTCTTGCGTAATGGGTTGCATGGATTGTATTCGGCTGAGAAACATTGGGCCGTCGAAGCGTCCGCAGTCTATTGGCATTTTGTCGATGTAGTCTGGTTCTTTTTCTATCCAGCGCTCTACTTGATTGGCACATTGGCACAATAACAAGCGGAGTATGATTTACTAAGAGGTATGCGTGGATCGGAAATTCATCGTGATCGTATTTGGGATTCTGGCAGTGGCAGTGCTGGCAGGAGTAGGATTCACATGGTACAAAGCAGCTCACCCAACATTCCATGGCTCACGCATCAACCCACCCGAACAAGCCGTTGAATTTTCACTGACCAGCCAGTCGGGAGCTACAGTCCATCTTTCAGATTTTCGGGGCAAGTACGTTCTGGTCTATTTTGGCTTCACCAACTGTACTTCCGAGTGCCCACTGACGATGGGCTTCCTTAAACAAATGCACGATAAGCTAGGGACATCATCTGATCGAGTCCAGGTGATCATGATCTCCACTGATCCTGCGCGCGACACCTCCCAAGCCATGGGAGAGTTTTTAAGCCATTTCGATACGTCCTTCATCGGTTTGACTGCCTCTATAACGACGCTTCAACCCGTGTGGGCGGCATACGGTGTCACGGTGCTGGATAATGGTGAGACACATTCATCTTATTTGTACCTGATCGACCTACAGGGGTACCTGATCGCCACATATCCGCTGTTACAAAATGCTGACGGTATCACCTCTGATTTAAAAAATCTGCTGCGTGGACAATGAAATTACGGAAAGAAATCATCTGGCGAATGTTATTGTTCCTGGTGATCGGAATTGTAGCCGCCGCAATCTTCAGTGAAGTGACTTTCCGCTTGCAAGGAAGTTCCAGCTTACGCGATCCGCAGATTATCCAACTGGTGATCCCTCCCGGCACAGCGGCAAAGGTAGCGCAAGGGCAGAGTGTAATCCCTGCGGGTCAGGTATTTGTGGTGGGCGATGTGCTTGAAGTGAAAAATGAAGACTCAGTCACCCAAACCCTGGGACCATTAGTGATTCCCCCTGACTCGTCTGCCAGTATGAAACTCGACCAGGTTGGCAACCTGAGCTACACCTGCTCCTTTCAACCCACCAAGTACTATGGGATCGAAGTGCAGCAGGCACTCACCTTCGGCATGCGTCTAGAAGCATCACTTCTGGCTGGCATTCCTCTTGGAATGTTGCTGGGAGTATACAGCTTGGTGGTAAAGCCATTAAAATCCAAAGTTAAAGCACCCCCGCCCTGATACAATTCGAGCAAGTGTTGATGCATAAGGATATTTTTCGGGCGCTTTTCTCGCGTCGTTGGTGGTGGACAACTGTTATTGTGATCCTCGCTATCGGCGTTGCGATCCGGTTGGGTATTTGGCAGCTTGACCGAAATCACCAGCGCCTGGCAGCCATTAGCCACACCCAGGCGGTGCTGGCTATGCCTGTCCTTGACCTGAACAGTCGACCTCTACCAAATGACCTTGCCAGCATGGAGTTCCGTCAGGCAACCGTCACTGGCAAGTATGATTTCGTGCACCAGGTAGCCCTGCGCAACCAGGTGCGGAGCCGGATGTCAGGGACTGATCCTGGATTAGCCATCCTTACGCCCCTGATCCTATCGGACGGCATGGCAGTGCTGGTGGAGCGTGGTTGGATACCTCTGGAATACAATAACCCCGCTTCATGGCGCCAGTTCGATGAGCCCGGAACAGTCACCCTGACGGGTACCCTGCGATTATCACTTGAGCAGGGAGAGCTGGGAAAAGCCCTGGCGGACCCCACCTTAGGCCCGAACGAGACACAACTGGATTATTGGAACTTCGTCAACCTGACCAGATTACAAGAGCAAATCCCTTACCCGATCCTCCAGGTATATATCCAGCAAGCTCCAGGTGCCAACCCAGACACCTTACCTTACCGGTTGGTGGAACAACCCGACCTGGATCCGGGTGCACATATTGGGTTTGCCCTGCAATGGTTCTTTTATGCCGGCTTGCTGCTATTCGGTTATCCAATCTGGTTGAGAAATCAAAAATTAAAATAGCGACTGTAGGATGCGTTTCTGCGTCTGATTTCCAAGAAGACTAAATTAGTCTCACACCGACATAATATCTGCCCAGACTCTCACCCCTCCCTTTCCGAAAATAAAAATCGCCGTAAATTCATGGCTGCGGCGATATAAGTGCATTATATTTTTTAGCATTCTACTTTTGTGTACTCTTAATATCTAGTGCTGCCCCTGTCTATTTCTTTAATTTCTTCTTTTTCTTCTTCTTGCCTTTCTTCTTACCCTTCTTTTTCTCTATCGGCTCTGCCTCTGCTACCAGCTCCACAGCTGCCAGACCGGATTCTTCTGCTACTTCAGCATGATACTTTTGCTTGATCACCACCATATCCACGGTTGGCTCTGGGTATTTCATCCGTAAATTTTCCAATGTCTCTACCAAGATTTGTGATACTGCCAGGTTTCGAAACCATTTGTGGTTGGCTGGGATGATATACCAGGGTGCAAAATTAAAGCTGCACTTGCTGATGGCATCCATATAAGCTTGTTGGTAATCGTCCCAGTATTCCCGCTCGGTGTAATCGGCATCACTGATCTTCCACTGCTTGTCTGGCTCGTCCAGCCGGTCTCTAAAACGCCTGAGCTGCTCTTCCTTGTCGATGTGCAGGAAAAACTTCACCAGGGTTGTCCCACTATTGGCTAGCTCCCGTTCGAAGGCATTAATCTCGTTATAGCGTTTCGACCATACCTCCTTTGACACCAGGTTGTGAACTCGCACCACCAGCACATCCTCGTAATGGGAGCGATTAAAAACGGTGATGTGGCCCTTACCTGGGGTCATTTTGTGGATGCGCCAAAGATAATCGTGCGCCAGCTCTTCAGCTGTGGGCACCTTGAAACCCACCACATTGCATCCCTGCGGATTTAATGCTGCCATCACATGATGAATAGTCCCGTCCTTACCACCAGCATCCATGGCTTGCAGGACAATCAGCATCGAATGTTTATTCTCGGCGTACATCAAAGCCTGTAGCTCTGTTAGACGTTGGCTGTAATCATTCAGTCCGGCAAGGGCGGAATCTTCGGTTTCATAACCAGCATGATAGCCAGCATCGATCTTTCCCAAGTTCACTTTACTGCCAGTCTTCACACGGAATTCATCGGTAAAGCTCATAGCGCTACCCTCCTGCCAGGCATTATATCACTCAGTCTTTACCCTATAATTTATCAAACGCGGTGGAAATTTCCATTGTTGCTTGTACCCCAAAACATTTTAGGGTATCATCGGTAGGGGTCGACACACTCGATGATAAAAGAGTTACGTCTTGTGGAGAGTTGTAAACCGTGGACCAATTTCTAACGACAGAAACGCTGATCATAGAGCTTTTACTGATCGTGTCAATCGTTGCCATTGCAGTGCGCCGGTTGCGTATCCCTTACACCGTGGCACTGGTTGTCGTTGGTCTGCTGATCACCTTCCAATCTTCGATTAAATTTGAGCTTACCCCTGAGCTGATCCTGGCACTTTTCGTCCCACCGCTGGTGTTTGAGGCTGCCTTTCACCTGAACCTGGGTGAGCTACGCCGTAATTTACCTGCGATCCTTCTCTTAGCCATCCCAGGAGTGATCCTGACCACTTTCATCGTCGGTGGATTGCTGGTCTTAGGGATCAAGCTCAGCCTGCCGGTTGCCCTGCTCTTTGGGTCGCTGATCGCTGCAACCGACCCCGTTGCCGTTGTGGCCTTGTTCCGCACACTTGGAGTACCTAAACGCCTGTCAGTTTTGATCGAAGGTGAGAGCTTATTCAATGATGGCACCGCCATTGTGCTCTTCCACCTGATGCTGACGATAGTGATCACCAGCCAGTTCAACCTGGCGAAAAGCGTCACTGGATTTTTCAACGTGTCTATCGGCGGAATTATCATCGGCTTGGTGCTAGGCTGGCTGATCGCCCAGCTAATCTCGCGCATCGATAATTACCTGATCGAGACGACCCTCACAACAGTGCTGGCATTTGGCTCATACCTGGTGGCTGAAAGGCTAGGATTCAGCGGCGTGCTGGCGGTCTTGGCAGCTGGACTTGTCAATGGAAATATCAGCCCACAGGGCATGAGTCCAACCAGCCGCATCGTGATCTTCAATTTCTGGGAGTATATAGCCTTCCTGGCTAATTCGCTGGTGTTCCTGTTACTCGGCTTGCAGGTCAATATAACCGCTTTGGTTGCCTCCTGGCAGCCCATCCTGTGGGCAATCTTGGCTGTATTCATTGCCCGATTCATCGTGGTATATGGATTGAGCTGGCTGGCAAAACATATATCAGAACCGATCCCTCTCAAATGGCAACATGTCCTCAATTGGGGAGATTTACGTGGGGCAATCAGCCTGGCGCTTGTGCTCAGCCTACCCACATCTCTGGGTGCTGAGCGCGACCTGTTGCGGGTAATGGCATTCGGTGTAGTCTTATTCACCTTACTGATCCAGAGCACCACCATGGCTCCCCTCATCCGCTGGCTGAAGATCATCACGCGCTCCGAAGCTCAAGTTGAGTACGAGCTGCAGCACGCTCGCCTGACTGCCTTGCGCAGTGCTGACTTACGACTGGACCGCCTGCATAACGATGGTATGCTCTCCAGCCATACCTGGGAGAAGCTCAAGCGTTTCATAAGCAATCAGGCTTCCTTACTGGCAGAGAAGGTACGCGGCATGTTAATAGCGGACCCGGTGCTGGAAGCTGAGGAGCTTGATACTGGCTGGCGAGAGATTCTGCGCGCTCAGCGCGCATCCCTGTTTACTTTGCGTCAAGATGGCGTTATCTCAGATGAAGCCTTCGAGTTACTGTCCACTGAGGTAGACGCACAGCTAAGTGAGGGGTATCCTACCCTGGCTGAGGAAGCTGAATCACGCACACAATTCGTTGAAGTTACCTTGGCTGATGATTCAATCTCGGTGGGCAAAACCATCGCTGAATTGAGTATCCCTCGGGCTGCAGTGCTCGTATCTATACAAAGAGGGGAAGAGATCATCATTCCACGTGGTGACACGATCTTGCATGCTGGCGATGTGGTTACCACATTATGCGAGCGTGAGACCATCGCCATGGTAAAAAGTTTATTATTAGCTGGTGACCAGACCGCAAAACCGGATCAGGTAAATGTTGAGAGCGTAGATGACTGATTTACAACATTGGACTGATCGCTCCCAATCATCTGCAATAATACTTGGTGATATCACCAGCTCAAATTGCGGTGACAAACGTATTTACGAAATTTCCCGGTAAATTAACTGTATCTATATCCGCCTTTGCTGAAGGAGCGAGAGAGTGTTCCCGCATAGTGGGCTGGTAGTCACAATTGGTGTTGGCTTGGAACAGGTGACCGAACGCCCGTGCGAGGATGAAATGCGCCAGCCGAGGACTTCACCTGTAAAACGGGCTAAATCACGAAGATATATTTTTAGGAGGGACCATGCCAGTTACCATCCGTGACGTTGCCAGGCACCTCAGCATATCGATCACTACGGTTTCCAGAGCTCTCGATGGCTATTCGGATGTTTCAGAAACCACTCGCCAGAGAGTGATTCAAGCGGCGCGTGAGCTTGGCTACCTCCCCAACCGGGCTGCCCGACAGCTCAGGCGAAAACGCACTGATACGATCGGTTACATCCTGCCATCTGGAGCGTTTAATTCATCCGATCCATTTTTTTCGGGGTTCATCACTGGTCTGGCAGATGAAGCAGCTCACGGTAATTATGATCTGTTGGTCTCATCGGCACCCATCGGCGGTGACATTGAGCAACAGATCTACCAGCGTTGGGTGTGCGAAAAGCGCGTGGATGGTTTTGTGCTCAATCATGTCAGGCAAAACGATTGGCGTATCAATTACCTGACTGATGAACAAGTCCCCTTTTCCAGCCTCGAACGCTCGGCTGATACCCATGACTATCCTTCTGTACACGTGGAATATTCGACCTGTGTATCCAGGCTGGTGAACCACCTCGTCGGGCAGGGATTTAAGCGCATCGCTTTCATTGGTACCACGGATGACCTTACCATTCATACCGATCGATATCAAGGTTACCGACTCGGGCTCACCATGAATCGCCTTCCTTTCGACGAGACACTGGTGATCCAATCAGACCTTTCCAGCACTGGAGGTTACCGGGCGGCTAAAAAACTCCAATTATTACCAAAACCTCCAAATGCCATTATCTGCGTCAGTGATATACCCGCAGCTGGAGTCTTGCGTGCAGCTGATGATGCACATTTAAGAATTGGTGAAGATCTGGCATTGGTTGTTTTCGACGGAGTGCAAGATAGCCAGCGCTTACAACCTACACTGACCAGTGTGAATCAACCGGTAGAAGAGATTGCGCACCTCCTCGTGCGTATGTTACTGGCTGAGATAAAAGGCACTTCCTTGGTTGAGCGACAGGCGGTGATCCAGCCCATCCTACGTTTTGGTCATTCCACCAGCAAAGGAGGTCCGAAATGAATTTCCTGGATTCTGCCCTCTATGTATGGGTCGTATTACCCATCACGGTTTTTCTGGCGAGGGTGACGGATGTCAGCCTGGGTACATTGCGCATTATTTTCATCTCGCGTGGGAAGCGCAACCTGGCACCTTTGCTTGGATTTGTAGAAGTGTTTATCTGGATCACCATTGTCTCTCAGATTGTCAGCCACGCGCATAACCTGCTGGCTTACCTGGCGTACGCGGCAGGTTTTGCCTCGGGAGCTTTCATTGGAATGTATATTGAAGGTCGTTTAGCCATCGGAACACAGGTTATTCTGGCTATCGTCCAGGATAATGCGCAAGCGTTAATCAATCACCTGCGCGGTGCAGGGTATGGGTTTACCTGTGTAGATGGGATGGGTGCCAATGGACCAGTCAAATTGGTGTACACCATAGTTCAACGCCGCAAACTGGAAGATGTGTTATCCATCATTCACCAGACACACCCGACTGCCTTCTTATCCATTCAAGACGTACGCTCGACACAACAAGGTATCTTCCCCGTCCCGATATCTACATCGAGCCTGTCATTCTTCTCCCTGAAGAACAAGTGAGCAGCTAGTTTTTGGGCTATTCTGTATCATCAGCCAATCATCCTGTTGCTCTTTAAGAGCGATAAGGATATTAACCACATACTTTTACTTAATCCAACGTTAAGTTGACAACCAAAACGTTTTGGACTAGTATAAAATGATTAACATCCTCAAGAAGCATGTTGTGTAGATGATTTCATAACTTAAACTTTTAATAAGCAACATGTCGATGTCTAGAGGAGGAAAAAATGGATACTGAAGTCATATCTAGCGTTAATAAAGCCGCTGATTGCAGGGATGACCTTCCGTATACCGATATACCATCCCTGATCAGAAAATTGGGAGATGTGGATGGGTTCATCCGTATGCATGCCCGTGAAATATTAATCTGTATCGGTGAACCCGCAGTGCCGGCATTGATCGATACCCTTTCGGATGATAATACACAATTACGCTGGCAGGCGATTAAAGTACTAGAAAACATCCAGGATGTAAGGGCGGCACCCGCCCTGGTCGCAAGATTGAAAGATGAAAATGCTGGCGTGCGTTGGGCTGCTTCTGACGCCCTGATTGCCATACGTCGGGCAGCTCTCCCAGCTCTCCTCGAAGCCCTGATGCATGATTTCGATTCATTATGGCTACGCCATGGAGCTCACCATATCCTGCATGTCTTGAAGGACGCCGGGAGATTAAATCAGGTCGAGGAAAAGGTCTTCGAAGCATTAGAGGACATCGAGCCAACGATCGCCGTACCTTGGGCAGCAGAAAAAGCCCTCGAAAGCTTGCTCAATAAAAAAAGATAACCCTCTTCCTACGAAGAGGGTTTTTCATTCGTTCGTTTTTCCGAATTGCCACAATTAACCACCAATCCTTGCTCTTCAGTGGGCGCGAGAGGGCTCGAACCTCCGAACCTCACGGATGTGAACCGTGCGCTCTGACCAACTGAGCTACGCGCCCTGACTAATCAGGCTCACATTATACCAACCTGCAGGCGTCTGCGCAAGTTTGACCGTTATGGATAACATCAATGGTTACAATGGTTTATTCCACTCCCTTTCCAATATCGCATATACGTACTCATCCCACCATCTCCCGTTCAACCAGCGTGTCTCGCGCAGTCTGCCATCCAGGTGCATGCCCAATTTCTCCATCACCCTCACTGAAGCCCGGTTATCGGCATGGCAGAAGGCAACAATGCGGTGCACATTCAGCTCACGGAATGCAAAATCCATCATCTGCCGGGCAGCCTCGGTGGCGTAACCCTTACCCCACTCCTCCGGATGCATTGCCCAACCGACTTCCCATTCGCGGATTGCCTCCCATTGTCGGGCTAATTTTATAACCCCTCTCACAATATCCTTTGGTGGGATGGTGATGGCCAACCTGTATATCCTGCGGGGCTCCTCCTTCTGACTGCTGATGCTCTCGTCCAATGTCTGGCTTGTTTCTGTATCACTCGGCGGAACCCGTTCATAGGTATGCATCATTGCCTGCGTATCGATATCACGGAGGGCCTGGTAGTCTTCCTTAATAAATTCTCTCAGAACCAACCTTGGTGTTATGAGCTTCATATACAATCTGAGATTATATTAAACTACTCTGTGGTCATTGTGCTCGTTAAATCGATTAATGCATCCAGATCATCAAAGGTCAAGGTAACACAGACCTAGGCTGATTTACCGAACAATAAATATATGTTTCTTTATTACCAGGTTAAACCCGAGGAAAGAGTGAGCATTTACTTGATAATTTTGCCGGTTAGCTTATAGATATCCATCCTGCGTTTATTCTCATAGGGCAAGACGAATTGATAATAATCGTCTTCCGGGATATCTGTACCAACTCTCTGTTTGACATCTTCATATGACACGATGCGCTCCTTAAGCTTCTCACAGATGTATTCTTCGCAGAGAGCGCAGTTCTCCAGCTTTTTCGCGATTACACAAGGTCTGACTGGGCAGGATTGATCGATCAGCCTCGGATGATCCTCCATACAGCCATCACAAATGATGCTGCCAGGCTCGATCCGAAAACCGAAGTATTTGAACCATCCATCACTCAACTTTTGCTGGATGCCTGGATTTTTATCGACATTCGGCTTGTAGGCGAGGCACAGGTCGCAGCGATATCCACATCGGGTCAAAATTAGGTCCATGGATTCACCTCCCTCGGATCCATTATATAAATAATAATGTTTAATCCACTCATGACGGTGCGGTGAAGAGCTGTACCAGGCCTGAAATCAGCATCACAGCTCCAAACAGGATCGCACCGTATCCTAACAGGGTAAAACCACCTCCTGAGGCAGGTGAGCCTCCAGAGAAGGTGACGATGAGACCAGCGATCAGCCACATCACACCCGTAAACATATTCCTCCTCCCCATTGCCTTGGTTTTCTCCTGGATCACACGGATGCTGGTGTTGCCTGAAATGAAACCCTCCGAGCCATTCATATCGCGTACTTTGACCCAATCCTGGTCGTCTCGTTTAATTACCTCCATGACATACACCCTGGTGTTGCGCGGGAGTTGTTGTTTGACCAGGGATCCAGATGATGGTTCAGTGTGCAGGTCAACATTTTGCATAATAGAGGCCATGCGGATAAGGAACAGGCGTGTCTCCCCGGGGATGTATGCC